>Ga0207671_10006446_pt1 | contig 10446 bp, 7 predicted proteins | sample KBSC24metaG_FD_184352 | JGI IMG/M metagenome (GOLD analysis project Ga0207671, IMG submission 184352) | Corn rhizosphere microbial communities from Kellogg Biological Station, Michigan, USA - KBS C2-4 metaG (SPAdes) (version 2) | ecosystem: Host-associated > Plants > Roots > Rhizosphere > Soil... | reverse complement strand
GTCCGCTGAACCGATCGGAGGGCGAAGCGGGGCGCCGACTCCGCGCGGGGTCGTTGGCCCAACGAAGGGCCGAACGGGTATTGCGGTTGTCGCCTCGGGCGCCGCGATCGGCACGCCGGCCGAGCTGCTGATGGGTGGGCGAACGGGTGAGCCGCCGGCGGGAAAGGTCGAGGGGGGAACTGGTCCCACGGGAATCTGGCTGGTGCCGGTGGCCTGGGGGTATTCGATCGTTGCTCCACTGCTTGACGCGAGAGGCGCGCGAAGGGGCGCATTGACGCCGCCGACGCCTTCACTCACCTCAGAGGGTACCCAGCTATGAAAGGATACGGGCGCATCCGGCGCCGCGGCTGCCGCTGTTCCCGCTCTTTCCGCGATGCTGGCCTTGGCGCCCTTGATGGCCGCTCCAATGACACGAGGGGCCGCCGCCACGGCCGCCGCGGTACCTGGCGGTAATCCCACAGCCTGCAACAAATGCCCGCCCAGGAATTCCGCCGCGCCCGCGTTAACGAGCGTCTTTGGCGATACGGCCGCCTTGGCTCCTTGGACAATCGCACCCTTGGCACCTGCCCCAAAGGCACTATCCGCCACACCGCCGGCAATCTCGGGAGCCTTCATCACGCCGTGGGTTACCAGACCTACCGTTCCAAGCGCCGCCGCGTCTCCCAAAGCCCCTCGGTAGTTTCCATCGCGAACCTTGAGCACGGTGCCGCCGGCTGGAAGCGCCCCAATCATTTCATCCCGTGCCGCTGCATGGTCCGCATCGTTGCCGTGCACGTACTTGTCTGCCACGTCTACGGCATGATGCGCTGCTGCTATCCGGTCTTGCCGGCTGGAGACATGCAGCGCGCCCGTTACGCTTGAGACCATCCCCTTAATGGAATCGATGTAGGACTCTACAAAGCCGGGCTGAGGCTTCGCGGGTGGGTCGATGTCGCTGGCCGAGAACTTCCCCAGTTTCACTGGCTGGTCGATGTCGCCTGCGCTGAACTTCCCTTGCTGTTGAGGCTGTGGACTCATTTAGGGTCCCAGCTTCCATCGGGATGGACGGCGCCAACGGTGTACTTCTGGCCCTTCACGGTAACGGTGTCGCCGACTTTGTGGCCGGTGGGGAGAGCCGCGGCGCCGCTGCCTTTCGGTGCGTACCTGTCCAGCATGGCCTGAGATTCTGGGCTCAGCTTTCGTGCCAAGGGTTTGCCCATGTCGGATTCGTAGGCTTTCCCCATCTTGTTTACACGCTCACCCAATAGTTGGGAGGTCTTAGCAATCGAGGCTTCCATCTGGGACGGGGAGAGGTTCGGAGAGAATGCGGCTGCCATCGCGGCGCGCTCCCCTTCGCCTCCAGGCCCACCGATTACGGCCTTTGAGATTTCAGGCGCCACCATTTGCAGAATCGCTTTATAGGCCGCCGGCGCACTCTGCCCGGTCTGTAACCCGTAAGCATTGCCGATCCGATTGAGCACGTTGAGATCGTGGTTTCCCATCGCCTTTCCCGCTTCGAGGAGGTTGCCCATGTGAGCAAGTGCGGTATCTGCCGAAGTGATGGCCTTGCCGGATGCGCCAGCCGCGCCGAAGTCCATGGCAATTTTGTTCAACGTTGGGAACTTCGTCCCGTCGTAGCCTGGATTTTCTGCGAGGACTTGCCGGAAGAGCTGCTGTCCCGCTGGACTCGCCAAGGTGCGCGCGGAGGGCGCCGGGATCTGATAATTGGCGATTGCCGAGGCTACCGCGTTCTTTACCGGCTTACCGTCAGGTCCCATCTGCTGTTGGCCGTTCGCATCGAGACCGGCGCCGAGGGTTGCGTTAAAGCGCTTTTGCTCGATTGCCAGCCGGCCGCCGCTCAAGTTTTCATCGGCCTTGTTGTGGCGCCCCGTTTCCGTGGCATTCGTGGCCGCCTGCGTGGTGGTCGCCTGCTGGTCCGGACTCATGCCCAACTGGCGAAGTGAGTTTAGAGCCGCGGGAATCATTTTCCCATTGGCATCGAATACCGAGGTTGAATCGGGGACCATGCCATGCGGCACTTTGTTATCGTTCAGAATTTGGTTGTACGTCGCCGGTGTTGTGGCCGCCGTCAGTTGGGCAATAATGTTCTGCCGCGCCTTCGCCGCCGCGTCCGCCGCGATACCCGGCATTTCCGCCGCTGCCTTGTCCGCTCCAGTCTTCGCGATCAATGCGTGAGAGGCCGCGTTAGATTCGCCTGTCGCCGCCGTCCTGCTCGCGTCGAGTAACTTCTGTTGCGCCGGGCTCTGCGCGATAAACTGATCCATCGCGCCCTTGATGTTGCCCTGGTTCTCGGGTAGGAGGAGCTGGCCGAGCTGTTGCGCCGAGTGCTCATATCCCGCGTCGTGGGCGTGTTGAATGGCGAGCTGCAAAGCAGCCGGGGAGTAGTCGGCCGATTTCACCATTGCCGCCAGGTTGCCCGCATAGTCCGACTCTTGCGCCGCGACTTCGCCCCTGGTTTTTTGCAGGTCCACTCCGGACTTGTCCGCGTCCCGAAGAGATTTCAGAACCGCGGCGCCGCGAGTTGGGCCGAGGGTGGACATAATTTCAGAGTCGGTTGGTCTTGCCGTGCCGGGTCGAGCGAAGAGAGCGCGGCTTTGCGCCTCATCTGCAATGCCCTGTTGCCGCTGTTGTAGATCGAGCTGGCCTGACTGCATTTGCAGTTGCCGTACTTGCTGCTCTTGCGCCTGCGCCCGCAACTGGCCGAGCCTGACCTTATCCCCTACGGGGTCCGACATCTCGCCAACACTGATCAGTTTTGGAAGTCCACCAATGTCGATAGGCATTTAGAATCCCTTGGTTTTCGTGCCTACCGCGCCGGGTCCGCTGAAAGCGTTGTACGTCCCGCCAGCGCCGGCCGAACCGCCGCCATAGCCCCCGAAGTCGCCGCCGCCGAATCCGCCGGTAGCCGCTCCCATCGCGAGCGAGTCAACGCCTTTGCCGATGCCGTTTAACATGCCGCTCCACGCATTGGCCGCGTTCAAATCGCCTGCTGCGAGCGCGTTTCCTGCGCCCATCTGGGCATCCCCTAAATACCGGCCTGCACCGATAGAGTTCTGGGCCATCAGGTCCGCCGCACTCATGCCGGCCGTACCCGAATATTGCGCCGCGCCCTGATTGAGACTCGCGCCATATTGGGCCGCACCCTGGTTTAGGTTGCTGCCATACTCCGCACCCTGCAGGCCGACGTTGCCGGCATATTCGTTGCCCTGCATGATGTTCGAACCGGCCGCAAGTGCGGGAGTCACGCCGAGGTTGGCAAGCCCTAATTGCTGGGCGTACTGCTGCTGCTGGCCAGACTGAAATCGTGAGAATGCATTTTGGTATTCGGCACTGGCCACGTTCTGGGTATAGGAGCCGAGAGCTTTTGCGCTGCCGCCGCCCTGCACACTGCCGCCGGCCGCTTGCGCCCGCTGCATGGCCTTCGAGGCCTCGTCGATGCGGAACTGATAGCCGGGGTCGTTGGCTTCCATGTCCGAAGCGCCGAATGTCTTGGTGAGGCTTCCACCCGCGCCGAGCATTTGCCCGAGACTGGTTACTCCCTGCTGTCCTGCGCCGATATAGGGCTGTAGATTCTGGTTCGCCTGGCCGATGGCGCCGGTAACTCCGGAGGCCGCCTGTTGGGCCGCAGTGTTGACGTTGCCGGCGCCGGTGGCTGCGGTATTCGCGACATTCGCCGAGCCGGTGGCTGCGGTGCCGGTGGCGAGATCGCCCGCAGTCTTGGCCGCTGCGCCAATTTGAGGGTTGGCCGCGTTGGTCGCATCCGTGACCGTTTTGCCTGCCTGGAGGGCCGCGTCATGCTGGGCCTTCGCTGCGTTGTGGGCCGCACTGGCGCCTTGCACGCCGCCGATGATCGAGGTAACGATAGAACTCATTTATGAGGGCCTTGTAATGCCTACCCAGATGTCGTCAATGAGTTTGCCGCGGCGCTGGATCGCCTCCGGATTACGGCCAAACTCCCGATACCCGCAGTCGGCCGCGAGTTTCAAAGCGAGTGGGTTATCTTGCCCGATGTCGGCGATTGCCCGGTGAAAGCCGGTGGTATCCCAAAGCCACGCCAGGAACTCACGCAAACCCTTGCGGGTCTCTTCGCCCCACGCTTCGGGATAGAAAGACAGGTGTGTTTCACAGAGAATCGGGCTGCGTTCAACGACCACAAAGAGGCCGCATAATTTGCCGCCTTCCCGCGCGGTCACATACCAGACTTTCGGGTGATCGAGAGGCCGCCAGTCTTCTGGTGAGCAGGCGAAATCATCACTGATCCGGCGCCAAATGCGGGGGTGAGTGATGACTTTGGCTACAAGGTCCCAGTCTGAGGTACGGGTAAACTCCACACTGGGTCTATCGGCAAATAGGCCGGATAGCCCGGAATTGCGGGGGTACCTCCGAGAGACCCAGTGCTAAAATCCGCCTATGACTCAATTGGAAATCTTGCAAGCTGCCCGTCTGCACTATCAAACCAAGCTCGCGGAAGTCGATCGACTGATAGCCGAGGAATCAGGCCAGGCTACACCAGCCGTCGAGAAGTCCGTGTCAATCGCAAAGCCCGGTAAGCGCGGCAAGTTTAGCGCCGCGACCCGCGCCAAGATGGCCGAAGCGCAACGTCAACGGTGGGCAAAATTGAACGGCGAAATACCGGCCGAGCCAGTGGTCAAAGCATCGGGCAAGAAACGCAAGCTGAGTGTAGCTGGCAGAAAAGCGATCGCTGATGCCACCAAAAGACGCTGGGCCGCGTTCCGTGCCGCCCAGGGAAAGGCCAAAGCAGCGTAATTTTCATCATGTGGGATTTACCCAACCAACCAATACACCCGAGGCGTTAAAGCTAATTGAGCCGTTCGTACCGCCTGCCGTGAGCTTCGCGAGTGGTATCAGCGTGGTTGCCCCTCCGCCTGTTCTTGCAATACCTGCCGGAATATCGGTAAGGGCAAGGGCCGCACTACTGGTCACTCGCCCCTTTGCATCGGTAGTCACGATGGGAAGCTGAGCACCTGCCGTACCTGCCGCCGCGAGTGTGGGGTTAGGGTACGTGCCGGTCAGATCGCCACCCGCCGCTCCAGTCGGAGCCGAGCCGATCGCGACCCATGCCGAGCCCGACCAAATCTTGATGCCCACCGTGTCGATCATGATCATGGGCGCCGGCTGCGTCGTGATCGAGTTGGCGGTAGTCCAGAATTCAATCGAGCCAGGAGCCCGGCAAATGATCCGAGCGGCCGGGTTGGTGTTGATGCAAAAGTCGATAGACTCCCCGCTCGTTCCGCTGCCGTAAGCGGCTTCGAGGGACAGGCCCATCTGAGTAACACCCGGCGGAATCGCGGGGGCAAACAGGGTCGTGACTCCCAAGCCATCGACGGAAAAATGCTTGCTTGGCCCTGCGCCCGTCGAGGGAGAGGTCCAGATTTCAAAGCCGCCCGGTTCAATCCGGTAGACAAAAAGCACGGTCGGGACGGTCGTAAGCGTGGCCGCAAGTGCAATACCCGAGGCTGAATTGGCGCCTGCAGCCAACACGCCAACGAGTGAGGCAACCGTAGGAACTGCGCCCGCTCCGATCGGTGTGGGAGCCGTGAAGACGCCCAAGCCTGCGGCCGTGTACCCGGTCGTCAATCCTCCCTCCGCCGTGAATCGCCCAGCCTGAACGACTGCGCCCGCGTTCATAACATTGATCGCCAAGTCGCCGACTTCCGCGCCAGGTGTCCCATTGCGCAGGTAGCTGGCGATTCCCGCATAGGTTACCCGCCCGGTGGCCGTGGCGACTCCGCCCGTGCTGCCAATCGCGCCGAGCGGCTGTGAGCAGGTAGCCACTACACCCGCGACTGATACGATCTTGACCGTCTGGCCGATAAAGCCCGAGCCCGCCACAACGGCCATCGATTGCCCCACGTTCGCCGCTGAGAAGGGATGCCCCGCGCTGGTACAGGTTGTATTCGGCGTGCCGATTACGAGGTCGATATAGCCGCTCGAATTCGCCCCCTGGAGCAGCAATTGCGCGCCATGACTGAAGACGGGTGTCCGTTTATCAAAGACACGATAGGCTGGTGGGATTCCATCCGCCCCGTCCCCTTCCGAGTCCCACGTGTCGTAAATGGTCGAGGTCGATTCGTCCAAATAGTTCCACGCGTCGAAAAAACCCACGGGGTTTAGATAGATGTGCCGCCCTAGCCGCGTTCTCAGCGCGTTGGCTGTCACGCGGATTTTCTTGTCCGCATCCACCAAGGGCTGTAGACCCATGTTGGTCCAGTTGTTTTCGATATACGCATCCTGCGCCCAGTCGATTTGGATCGAGCGCAAGATAGACAGGGTGGTGATGCAGTTTCCCGACATCTGCACGTTCATGGACGGGATAGGCATAATCGTGGCCGTGACCGTGCCAGCCAATGCGCCAAAGCCTGTCGAGACGAACGGCACCGAAAAGTGATCGACGTCGATATAGGTTGCGCTTCTGGGACCGTTGAGCGTAATCCAGCTGCCCGTTGCTCCGCTCAAAACCATCGCGATCGCCGCGCCAGGTGACATCCCATGAGCTACGGAAGTGATCACGGTCGGGCTTGCGGAAGCGACTGCGGCCGATATCGAAATATCGCGCGGTGGCGAACCCTGAATGTGGACTACCGCGGGTTCGGCTGCGCCTGCTGTGACTGAGATTCCCTCCAGATTGCAATCGCGGATCGCTACGTTATCGCCGCGCCGCAATGCCAGGAAGCCCTTCGCGGCAGTCCCGTTGCACTGATAGAAGCCGGTCTGGTGCGCGCCGTCTACGATCGAGAGGTCTACGCCCAGGTTGTCGCCGTAGAATGTACAGTGCCACCAGGAGACCGAATCCCCCAGGTACTTCGCGAAGATCCCGCCGCCGAAATAACAGGAGCGAAACTGTGAGGTAAAAAAGCCATCCCCCGTGGTCGTGGGGAAAATGATGGCCATGCTATTCGTTCCGAATTGCTCAATGCGCATCCCTGTAAATGAGCTTTGGAAAATCGGCGCCAGGGTCACATCGATATTCAGACCATACCGTGCGGGTGTGCCTGAAGCAGGGGCCATGTACATGCCATCGATTCGGTAATTCAGGCCGGGGCCGCCCACTGGCGCAATCAGCCGCAACACATCGACTGTGCCCGGTACACTTGCCGCGACCTTCAGTAGAGAGCCAGTCTCGAAAACCATGTTGATAGGCTTCTTCGAGATCAGACATTCTGCACCCGTGCCGGGATAGTCGATTAAGTACGTGCCCTTTGGAAATCGTAGCGTCTTGCCGGGGGCTGTGGCCTTGATAGCTGAATTGATCGCGGCCGTATCGCTCGTGATCCCGTCCCCCTTCGCCTTGAACATCTTGACCGAAAGGTTATCGCCCTTGAAATTCGACGTACTCTGTTTCGCGTTGGGCATTTAATACGTAACCGGGATATCGTCAACCGTGACCGAGCCATCGTCCCCCGAGCCCGAATCAGCGCCCGATCCGCTCAGTCCACCGTCTGCCAACTGCTGAAAGAATAAAATCCACGTGCGGGTCAGTTTGCCTAAAGGTGCGTCTCCATCGAACATGCAGGTTTCTTTGGGAACGCGCGGGAGATCGGCCATCGGTGCCTACTTCGTTACCCAGGTAAGCGTGCCTGAGACGTTCAAACAGACCTTGTATGCGGTCGTTGTGGTCGTGATGTCGAACCACTGTTTGCCGATATGGGCGGTGGTTGTACAGCCAGGATCGGTAGTCCTGACTCCGGCCTGCAGAGTGCCCGTGAAGTCGCCAGCAGTGCCGTTGCCGATTCCCACGGCCGCCGCGCCGAGGTAGGAGACTCCCGCCGTTGGTGCGTTGCCGATTCCAGTTGAAAGACCATAGACGCCAATTTCGCGGATGTTCATTCCGTGAATCAGCGGGCCGGTGTCGCCTGTTATTCCATAGCCGGGAAACTGAATCCCGTTCACCTGGAGCGTTCCCACCTGGACGGCCGAGAGATCGAAAGCGAGAATGCCGGTTGCCGCGTGAATGCCCGAGGTGGGGAAGTTCGTAAACGAATAGGCAGGTAGCAGGCCTGTTCCGTTGGGCGCAAGAAAGCGATGTGTCGAGGTGGTGTTGGTGCCGTCATCGGTCAATGAGGGAATATTCGTGCCGCCCGCCGCGCCGCCGAGCGAGGAGCCGCCCGACTTCGGCAGTTGCGCGTGAAGCGTGCCCCAAATTGCGAGGGTTGCGAGAACGAAAAAGGGCAGGATGCGCCGCATGTTAGTTCTCCGTCCACTGCACTTGAATCTGAACCGTGCCCGTAATCGAGGAGGTGCGGAAGGTGAGGTTATCCGAGCCTTGCGACATTGATTTAGCGGTCAAATCCAGAACCACACCCGAGCCCGCCGCAAGGGTGAAACTGGAGAGCACCGTACCTGCACCAACGTTTGAGGTTTTGAAGGCTTTCGTAATACTTGCCGGGTGTTGTCGGTTCACCGCTACCGTTGCAATGCTCGTCGTGGTGGCTGCGGTCCCGTCCCGTTCAACCGTGATTGTGCAGGCTACCGAACAGTAGAGCGAGGCCGTGTAGAAAACGATCAGCCGCGGGGGTTGGGAGTTGCCGGGAACCTGCAAGGTGAGGACTTCGGCCGCTCCAGCAAGGACGGTAGTTTGGGAGGCCGTATAGGTGTACGTCTGTGCAAAGACTGGCACCGAGAGGGCAAGGAAGAGTAGGAGGCGTTTCACATCCGGTGTATCGGCAAACAAGCCGGGCAAGCTGGAATTTGCGGGGGTGGCTAAAGCTAACCGACTCCCACCGTGTGCTCAATGCCGCAATCGATGAGTGCCTTTTTCGCCGCGCCTACCAGGGTAAGCCGGAAGGTGCGCTGACGTGCTTTCCCGAGCCGGTTGAAGTACGCGAGGTAGTTAAAATTCGGCGCGAGTGTCGAGTCCAAATGTGGCACCGTGAGCACAAGCGCAGGCGTCCACCACGTGTGGCCGCCATCGTCTGACCAATCAAGGGTAAGGGTGAAATCGGCGCCTACGCCAGTTTCGAGATTCACCACCAGCCGCGAGAAGAACTGGAACATTCGCTCCACGTTGATATGCGGGAAGGTGCGTACGGCCGTGATGGGCTGCCCTGCATCGTCGTAGTTAGAACTCGACATGCTGTAGAGTTTTCCGTTACTGAAGTCTCCCACCACATGCTGCCCGAAGACGTACGCATGGCACCTTGCCCGGTGCCGGTGGAAGGCCGCGCCGTCGTAGCTGTTCTTTTCGTGCCACTGCGGTTTACCTGTCTGGGCGGAGGCCGTGAAGTCGTAAACCCACGTTGCATCGGCTGTCGGAAAGTTGACCTGCCAGAAGAGGTGCTTGTCCATTTCGTAGGCGAAGCACTGCGCATCCGCCACGGTCGAATAGGTGGCCCAGACCGCCTCAAGCGCCGCCGTAGAAATCACCTCCGCGCGAAATCCTCTCGCATAAAAGGCTTGGGGTGCACCTTCAGCTACTCTCCCAACCCACGCCACGCCATCGGGAGTGGAGACCGTCGAGAATGCCGCCGCCGTGGCCACTTCCATGAAGCCGGAAGGGTCACGCGCGAACGGAAACGGGCTCAGTGTCGAGCCGCCGGTGTCGCGCCAGACTTCGGTGCGGCCTAAATCACCGAAGAGGTACAGCTCTTGCAGGTGCGCATAAATCGCCCCAATGTTATCCGGATAAGATTCCTTGATCGCGTAATCAAGCGCGTCCCAGGATTTGCCGTCAAACAATGCGCTGATATTGAACTGTTTCGAGTCCGGTACCGCCACGATGAAGTAACCGTCCATGAAAGCGCCGGTGCGCGCCTTGATGGTCGAGAGGGTGGCCATAGTCCATGGGACGTTCACCTGATCATCCGGGACGCTCACGGTGAGGTGCGTGGCATCCTGCACGCTTGTAATGGCGAACCCTACGCCGTTGATGAAGATCACCGTCATCCCTGCAGTAAATTGAGGTCCGGATACCCAGGTCACAATGTTGCCTGCGATATTGCACATGCCCTCCGACACATAGGCGAAATAAGGGACGCCGGTCTGCGTGCCTGCCGTGACGTTCAGGGTAATGGCTGTCGGGCCGCCATACGCCGACACAATGTATGGTGAGCCATTGATAACGATCTGTTGCGCGCCGAGCCCTGCATCGAATTGGTCACCGGATACCCAGGTGCAGGCGGTTCCCACCGTGTTGACCGTGCCCTGAAAACCGAATGTCTGGGGCTGCGTAACGCTGATTCCATCCGCCAGATAGGCATTGCCAGCAGACACGATGAAAAGCTGGGAACCATTCGGGAAGATTTGTACGGGCGTGTGGCCCGCATCATCCCCGATCGTGCCGAGCGCCGTATACGTCCAGTTGGCAAACACCTCATACAACGTGTCACCCGCCGCCGCAAAGAGCCTGCCGCCTGTCGTGAGTGGCGCGCCGCCAGACCACAGGCCGCGTACTGGCGACTTGGGAAGGGTGGCGAGGACCGCAAGGCC
>Ga0207671_10006445_pt1 | contig 10446 bp, 7 predicted proteins | sample KBSC24metaG_FD_184352 | JGI IMG/M metagenome (GOLD analysis project Ga0207671, IMG submission 184352) | Corn rhizosphere microbial communities from Kellogg Biological Station, Michigan, USA - KBS C2-4 metaG (SPAdes) (version 2) | ecosystem: Host-associated > Plants > Roots > Rhizosphere > Soil... | reverse complement strand
GCGCACGAAGCGTATGTTTCGTTCATGAGCGCACAGCCAATCGCTGGTGTTGCGGTCTGGGCCCATACCGGAAGAGGGCTGTTGCTCGACGACGAAACGGCGCAGCGTGTGATGCGACAGTGGCGTCACGCGCTTCCCGTTAAGCCGTTGATCGCCGGTGTTGGTGCGCGAAAGGCACAGACAAATCCAAATCAGGCGACAAACGCGACGCTCGCGATGGCCTCAGCCGCAGCGGATTACGGTGCAGACGCTTTACTTGTTTATCCGCCTTCGTGGTTGAAGAATCACGAGCAAAGAGATTCGCTAATCGTCGAATACCACGAGCATCTCTCGAGACTCGGTTTACCACTGGTGTTGTTCTATCTGTACGAAGCTGCGGGCGGAGTTCGCTACACGACAGAGGTTTTGGATGAGCTGATGACGTTGCCAAATGTGATCGGTATCAAAATGGCAACGCTCGATAGTGTGGTGACCTATCAGGACGTCGCCAGTCACATCCAGTCGCGACATCCCGACAAATTGCTGATAACCGGTGAAGATCGTTTTCTTGGCTACAGCTTACGTCGCGGAGCGAAAGCGGCGCTCGTCGGCATGGGCGCCGTCTGTTCAGACCTTCAGGCTGAATTGATCGACGCGCATTTTGCAGGTAAGGCTGAGCGATTTCTCGAGCTTTCGGATCTAACCGATCGACTGGCGGAAGTTCTTTTCATTCACCCGATGGAAGGTTACATCGGCCGCATTCTTTATGCGCTCGCGAAACTGGGAGTGATTTCTGCTGATGCCGCAAACGATCCGTGGGGGCCGGCATTGACTGCGACTGAGCTCGACAACATCACCACCTTACTGAATGCGTTGAACGTGCAAGTTGACTAATGCTTTCTTTAATAAACGGACATCCGGAAATTGACTCTCGCCATCAGGCAGCGCTGGTTCGCGACTATGAGCGTTTCCGCACCGGCTTACCGGAAGACCTGGAAAACCACGTTCGCGAGCAATACCAGATCGACCTCACCAGCGAGTACGGTGGTCATGTAATCAAAAATCCTTTTGGCAAAGCGTCCGGCCAACTCTCGTTGAATCTCTCGCAAGTGCGGCGCGACTGCGAAGAGCAATTAGGCTTCATCGTTCTGAAGTCGATCATCGCTGAAGACGCATCCGGCGCCCAGTCGATGAGCGAATGGGCCATCGAAGAAACGAGAATGGTGGTCGAGCGAATCACGGGCGGCGATAAGACGCAAGGGTGGACCGTTTCGTGGAAGGGACGTGGTTGGTACGACACGTTTGCAGAGTACCTCGAGTTTTTCGACGAAGCGTTGTCGGTCGCGCGTGCCGCTTCAGTATTGGTGGTTCCTTCGTGCAAATACCACTTGCCGAGTGCGGCTGAGAGTTTTTGGAAGATTGGCGAATACGATTACACGACGCGGTACCTGATCGACGTGTGGCAACGTCACAGTTCCGAAGCGCCGATGTTGATTGAAAAAGATTTTAGTCCGACTTTGGCCGGCTCCGATCGTGCTGCTCAAGCGGAAATGATCATTGAATGGCTGACGCACGTGACCTCCTTGATCAGGCAAGGTGCGGCTCCGGCTACTGTCAGGATCGGGTTGAAGGTTTTTAATGCCATCCTCGAGGATGCATTCCAACTCGAGATGTTGCGCGCGATTAATGAGAAGTGTTCGGGTGACGCGGCGCCTGATTTTCTGGTCTACGCAAATCGACTATTCGATCCGGATCGCGAATTCGACGGTGTACGCGGCATTGCTTACGGAGGCCCGGATCTGAGCGCACGAAACTTGAACGTGCTGGCTCAACTCCGTCTACTCGAACGACAGGGCGCGATTCCCATTTGCAAGTTGCCGATTAGCGCCACTGGCAACATCGTATCGGGACGCATCGCCGCTGAATACCTGTTGCGTGGCGCCAGCAGTTTTCAGATTCACACCTTTTTCCAGTTGCCCAGCGGCGAGTACTCAATGAAAACCGGCGGCAAGACAGGCCGAGCATTACTCGAGCTCTATTTTCATCCGGCTGAAGGACTGATCGCCTGGCTGCTGCATCTGCGCCGTCTGTTGGGTTGGCCCGTCGATTGGAACGTGAAGCAGATGGCTGAGTTTTTCATGGAACCGGCGAACAACGTCTGGTTGGAACACGCGTCAGCGGTCAATTGAGTAATGCAGTCGACGTTCGGAGTAGAGATTCGCTTGTTGCTTGAAGCCGACATTCCGGCAGCAATGCGATTGAAGGAAGCGGCGCGCTGGAACCAGACTGAAGATGATTGGCGTCGCCTGTTGCGGCTGGAGCCTAACGGTTGTTTTGGTGCGATCAAAGACGGCCGGTTGGTGGGTACGACAACTACGACGATTCACGGCGGGCTCGCCTGGATCGGTATGGTGCTGGTTGAACCGCAACATCGCCGCCAGGGCATTGCTGCGAAGTTGATGGACGTGGCGCTCGATTATTTGAAAGACAAGGTCGATACGATCAAGCTCGATGCGACGTCGTTGGGCCAACCGGTCTACGAGAAGTTAGGTTTTCAAGTTGAGTGCGTGGTCGAACGATGGAGTGGAGTTGCGCAATCGACGAGCGGCGAAACTCAACCCGCGGCGGTGATGGACCGCGATACCGTTCGTGAGCTGTTGAATCTGGATCGAGTTGCGTTCAAGGCCGATCGTTCGCGGTTGATCGAGACGTTGACAGATGCTGCGTGTGTTTCGCCGGTTTTGATGAGAGCTGCGGACGACACGCTCAGTGGTTACGCGTTGGCGAGAAGTGGAACAAGTAGGACCTACGTAGGGCCAGTGATTGCGAAGGATCCGGAGGTCGCTGAGACGTTGCTGGATCGAATGTTTAGCGAATTAGCCGGCCGTGAGGTCTATGTCGATCTCAATAAACAATGCAGCGCCGGCGCGAGTCTTTTATCTGATCGTGGGTTCGTCAAAGAACGTGATCTGATGCGAATGGTAAGGGGTCGCGAAAGTGAGAAAACGTCGCCGCTCATCGTCGCGATCGCTGGTCCTGAAGTTGGCTGAGACTGAAGTTTGAATTCCAGGTAAATAACGCCGAAGGCGTTCGCTAATTTCAGCCCAAGGTTGGAGCGCGAGCGACAACCTTGGGTACCCTGCTTGAAATGGCCATTAACCCTGAAAGGGTTGGCAAATGGCGAACCCTTTCAGGGTTCAATGTTCTTTCTGATCGGCTACCCAGGGTTCTCGCTGCGCTCGAACCCTGGGCTGAAATTAGCCAACGCCTTCGGCGTATTAACAAAGTAATACCAATGAGGATTCGGGAACATGGAAACAACTGCCGCGGTGCGGGATGGACTGCAAAGAAACTTTCGCGCTGACCAGCTCAACGTCTACGTTTACGAATCGCGTCCGAAGATGGGCCTGGCCGCGGCGTCGGTAATCGCAGCGGAGATCCGGCGTGCAATTCAAGACCGTGGCAGAGCGGTAGTGATACTCGCTTCCGCGCCTTCGCAGAATGAGTTTCTGGCGAGTCTCGCGGAGGCCCCGGAGATCGATTGGTCGCGTGTCGTTGCTTTTCATCTCGACGAATACCTCGGTATGGACGATCAGGCGCCGCAATCGTTTCGCAGGTTTCTAATCGATCGCCTCGTGGACAAAGTGCCGCTGGGTGAATTTCATGGTTTGCGTGGTGATGCGCCGGACGGCGCAGCAGAAGCTAAACGTTATGCCGAACTGTTGCGACAGAACCCGCCTGATTTTGCCGTGCTGGGGATTGGAGAGAACGGTCATCTCGCATTCATCGATCCGCCATTTTGTGACTTCAACGATGCCGAACCGGTAAAGGTGGTCCAATTGGACGAGATCTGTAGAAACCAGCAGGTTAACGATGGCGCATTCGCTTCGCTCGACGAGGTTCCCAGAGATGCGTTGTCATTGACGATACCCACGTTAATGGCGAGTCCAAAGTTGTTTGCCATCGCCCCTGGACCAGCAAAGCGGCAGGCGATCAAGGACGCCGTTCAAGGGCCGATTAGCACCACGTGTCCGGCATCGATTCTGCGCACACATCCGAACGCGCATTTATTCATCGACGTCGTTGCGGCTGAATACCTGGACCATTGAAATTGGTTTCTCTGCACAGAGAAGATTCCCCCACGTTTATTAACGCAGTAAAAGGAGAACAGCATGCACGGTTCAGTTCACGTAATCGATTACGTTGTGCTTGTCTGTTACCTGTTGCTGATGGCAGGAATCGGCGCCTACTTCATGCGTTTCATGCGTGTAGGCGCCGACTTTTTGAAAGGTGGCAATCGGGTTGAGTGGTGGGTCGCGGGAATGGCGTCGTTCATGTCCGGTTTTTCAGTCTGGACATTTACAGGTGGAGCGGGGTTCGCTTATCGCCAGGGTTTCATCGGTGTTTTCCTCATGTTTCTCGCCGTGCCCGCCTTTTTCTTCGGCTACATCTTTTTTGCGCAAGCCTGGCGCCGCTCACGTGTCACTACGGTCGTTGAATACATTCGCAGCCGCTTCGGCGAAGGCACTCACAAGACGTTTTCGTGGCTGACTGGTCCAAGCCAGTTGATGTTTGGCTCAGTTCGACTCTTCGCCTTATCGAGTTTCGTGTCGATCGCGCTGGGTGTGCCGGTCGAGTACCTGGTCGTGATCTGCGGTTTGGTGGTGCTTGCTTACACGGTGCTTGGTGGTTACTGGGCCGTCTGCTTCACAGACATGTTTCAGTTCATGTTCCTGTTTCCGATTGCCTGCGTGTTGATGGTTCTCTCGCTGGCGAATGTCGGCGGGTTGAGTAACTTCGTCGCGCAGGCGCCGGCTGGATACTTCAATCCGTTTGCCGGTGAATACGGCTGGTTGTTCCTGATCGTTTACACGGTTTCGCAGACCACCGGCTACAACAACTTCGGTAACGCGCAAAGATATTTTTGCGCTGACACGGAGCAGTCGGCAAAAAGGATCGCAGTTCTATGCATGATTCTTTTTACGATCGGCAGTTTGATTTTTTATTTACCGCCACTAATCGCGCGGGTCGTGTTACCGGATCTGGGAACAGCGGCGAACGGTCTGAAGCAGCCTTCCGAGGCTGCTTACATCGCCATGGGATTACGCGTGCTGCCGCCGGGCATGATTGGAGTATTGCTGGCCGCGATGCTGGCGTCGTCGATGGCCTCGTTATCAGCTCACAATCACATCATCACCGGCATCTTTGCGAAGGACATTTATCAGGGCTACCTGCGGCAGGATGCATCCGATCGTCACATGTTGACGGCAAGCAGGTTGACTTCGCTTGGCATTGGCCTGGTCATGATCTGTGTAGCGCTGCTTTTTGCGCAAGGCGCCACCGGTATCTTCACACTGCTTTTTATTCTCGAGTCGATGTTTCTGATTCCACTCGGACTGCCACTGCTCTACGGATTCATTGCGAAGGGTGGACCATGGTGGTCCGCTGTCTGTGCTTACATCGTAGGCGCGATCACGTCGCTGTTCGTCAATCTTTATCTAAATCGTTACCTCGGGATGGGACTCAACGAGACGTACCTCATTGGTATTCCCGCTGTCACCACGACGATAGCGTTTTTTGTTCCGGTGCTTTTGATTGCGCCCGAGGGGGAATTTGCGCGCCGCGTCGATGCGTTCTTTGGCAAGTTGAGAACACCGGTTGATCCGGCGACAGAGCTGGGTGCGACGGGCGTGTCGGGGCGTGGCCAACTCGCGCTCGTTGGCAAAGTCACTACCGGCATGGGCGTGGCTTGTTTTCTACTCGTAGCGGCGAGTGCGGCGGGACGCGATCGTTTGATTGTCGCGATTTATGCGGTTGCAACCACACTCATCGGACTCGCATTTATCGGCGCCGGTCGCGTGCCGACTGAATCAGACGAGATGCGAGCGCAAACAGTCGCTGCTGAACCAGTTTCAGTAATCGAAAAATGAAACTCAGATTCTTACTGCTTCTACTTTTGTGTTACCTGCTGTGGCCTTCGAGCGCCCTGTGCTCGATTCGCACGATCTGGGCGGTGAACGACGGCGAGAAGGTTGAGCGAGACGATTTAAACAATCCGAATAAGCGTGGGAACTCGGCATGGGACGGACAAAAAGTGAAGATCTTCGGCGCACGAAACGAGATCATCGCTTTCCAGTTAATCGTCGAAGCCGATCAGCGTGGTATCGAACGTTTGACTGTCGCGCTGCCGCAGCTAGTGCAGAAAGGTAGCAACGCGAGCATTCGCTACGCTTCACCAACCTCCGATCCTACAAATCACACTGGCCGTCCGATCCAGATATTTTCTGTTAACTACATGAACGTGGAAGTCCCATCGCACGCGGAATGGGTTTACAAGCCTGATTCTCCAGCCGCGCCGAAAGATCCGACGGGATGGAAGCCAGTCCAATTGGTTCCTGAAAATGCGCGCGCAGGGCTCGGTGGATTTCCGCTTCGTGTCAGTGCTGGTCTAAACCAGGCCGTATGGATCGAGGTCTACACGAATCGCGATCTTCCCGCTGGTCTGTATTCGGGAGCCATAACCGTAACTGCTGACGACCGAAAGCTAACTTTGCCGATCGAGCTGGAGCTGTTTGATTTCAACCTGCCGGATCAAAACAGCATGGACGCGATGGTCTATTACGAGAGTCTGCAACCGAAACTTTATCAGGGTCGCGATCTCGATGCGCGATATCACCGCTTTGCTCATCGCCAACGCATCGAGTTGGTCCACGGCTACGACATCAATTCAGTATCCGCAGCGATGGGACGCTTTGATGGCAGCGACTTCACTGCGGCAAACGGTTACGAAGGACCGGGTTTGGGTGTTGGGAACCGCATCATTCCGCGAACATTCTATGGGCCGGGAAAAAGTTTCGATGAACGCAGCAGCGCATGGCGCGAAGCCGATAGCTGGATGTCGTTTCTTCAGCAAAAGCTTCCGAACGCGATCACTTTTCTCTACCTGCCGGACGAACCCGGGCGGTCCGAATACGGCTACATCCGCCAACTTGCCGATAACCTTCGTTCGAATCCCGGTCCCGGCAAAGCGTTACCGGCGTTCGTAACCAAACACTATGTTAAGGAACTCGATGGAGCAATCGATATTTGGGACACCGGCCCGCTGGGATACGACATCGCCCGTGCCGATGAGGAACGTGAACGAGGGCGCAAGTACTGGATTTACAACGGCGGCCGTCCCGCAGCGGGTGCAATCGTCATCGACGCTCCGGCCACAGATCCGCGCGCTACCATCTGGGCCTGTTTCAAACACGGCGTCGACAACTATTTCTACTGGCACGGCGTGCATTGGCAGCACAACCGGCAAAAGCCAGGCGAGCGAAAACAGAACGTATGGGCCAATCCGATCACGTTCGATAACCGTGGCCAACCAAACAAACCCATCGACGACCAGGGCTACATAAATGGCGACGGCGTTCTGATTTATCCGGGTGAAGACAAGCTTCATCCCGATCAGGACCGCGGAATAACCGGACCAATCTCAACCATTCAGCTCGCAAATTTTCGCCGTGGTCTACAGGACCACCAGTATTTAACCCTCGCACGGAAGTTAAAACTCGATGCAGTAGTTAACGAAGTTCTCCAATCAGTGGTCCCCCGTGTTTTCTCCGACTCAGGACCAGCCGTAGGTTTTTCCGAGGCTGGAAATGATTACGAACATGCTCGCTACAAACTCGCGCAAGCGATTGCGAAGCGAAGTAAGGGATAAGGGGCGACGGCGCTTTCAATCGTTTGATTGAAACCGCGTCGCTCAAGGAAAACGGCGCCTGACCTCGCGAACGAAGGGAGAATCGATGAGATACCTCATTGCCACACTATTTCTGATTGCTGTTTGCGGTAGCACTACCCTTGCAGTGACATATCAAGTGGGCCCGACCAGGACGTTTAAAAAATTGCAGGATGTCGCACCGCTGCTTAATCCCGGCGACATAGCGGAGGTCGATGGAAATGCGACTTATCCGGGTGATCTGATATTTACCCGACCCGGCACCGACGTTAATAAAATCACGATCCGGGGAATTCGCGTTAACGGGTTGCGTCCGGTGATTTCGGGCGGCACGAACACCGTTGAGTTTCGCCTGTCAGACCACTACGTCTTCGAAGGTTTCGACGTCACGGGCGGCAGTTTTCGTGGAATTTATCATCACGCTCACGACATTACCTTGCGTGACTGTGTGGTCCACGATTGTCCGGCACACGGAATACTGGGCGCGGATACTGACTCCGGCTCGTTGTTGATGGAATACGTGGAGGTCTATCACTGCGGCAATGGCACCGGACAGCATCCGGTTTACATGGCGACGGACGAGTTTGCTCATCCCGGTTCCGTGTTTCGCATGCAGTACTGCTACCTGCACGATCAAAACGGCGGTAACAACATTAAGAGTCGCGCGGAACGCAACGAGATCTATTACAACTGGGTTTCAGGTGGTTTCTACGGCGAGATCGAGCTGATTGGACCAGACCCGCACGGCAACAAGAACGTGAGCCACGATACTGCGCGTGAAGATTCCGACGTCGTGGGAAATGTGTTTCAGCACATTGCGACTCAAGGCACGCGCATGGCCCGTGTTGGCGGCGACGGCACCGGAGATACTGATGGTCGGTATCGCTTCGTCAACAACACGTTCATCCTGCGCCAGGGACAGACGAGTCCGGTAGTGGAGGTCTTCAACGGCATCGAGAGTCTCGAGATGCACAACAACGTGATGTTCCGCGTTGGCGGTGCAGCGATCACCCAGGTTGTATTGGAGACGCGCGTGCGTTGGGTGTCGGGCCGTGTCAGCACGGGAACGAACAATTGGTTAACGACTGGTTCGGCGCTGATTCCGACTGCGTGGACCGGAACTTTATTCGGAGCGAATCCCGGTTTTGTGAACATCGCGACTTTTGATGTACACCCGACTTCGACGAGTCCTCTGGTTAATGCCGGCAACGGTAGTCCGCAGAGTCCGGCAGGACACCCGTTCATCAGTCCATTGTTCCCACCGGCGTTTGTGCCGCCATTTCATACTGCTTTGGCGGTCGGCACAGCGCAGGCGCGACCGGTGTTTGGTGCGATTGATATAGGAGCTTACGAGTTCACGCCGTGAGGCGCGTTCATTGCGGTGCTTCAACCACAGATTACACAGATGAATCTGTGTAATCTGTGGATAAACAACACGTATGAAGCTGGCTTTCTCGACACTTGGTTGTCCGGATTGGGAGCTGCGAGAGATCGTCGCGGCGGCTCGAAACTGGGGTTATGACGGCGTCGAGTTGCGCGCCGTTGGCGGAAGTTTGGATTTGCTCGGTCGCGCGGAGTTTGCGCCGGCACAGCTTGCGACGACACGAGCTTATTTTGAAGACGCGGGGATTGAGATTTGCTGTGTCGACACGTCGTGTGCGTTTCATTCGGCGGATGAAAATGAGCGCGCTAATCAGGTGAAGATCGCGCTCGGTCATGCGGATCTGGCGGCGCGGCTTGGGGCGTCATTGATTCGCGTTTTTCCAGACACGATCCAAGCTGCTGCTGAGCGCGCGGAGACGCGTGACTGGATCGTTGCGAGTCTGCGCGACGTCGCCGAGCGCCTGCCTGACGGTGTGAACGTCGCACTTGAGACTCACGGTGATTTCGCGCGAGCGGAATACGCGGCAGAGATCGTCACGCTCGCGAATCATCCGCAGGTAAAACTGATTTGGGACGTTGCGAACTCGGTTGCCGCGGGTGACGACATTCAACACGCGGCGCGAGTGGTTCAACCATACCTGGCCCATGTTCACCTTCGCGACGCGAGGCCAGTTGCCGGATTGGAACATTGGCTTCCGGTGCTGGCGGGCGTTGGCCGCGTGTCATTCGCGGAGGCTGTCGCAGCGCTCGGAGAGTTGAATTACGACGGCTTCGTCAGTTTTGAGTGGGAAAAATACTGGCATCCGGAGATCGAAGCGCCGGGAGTTGCACTGCCCGATTTCATCGATGCGATTCGCAAGCTGGTTGGGGAATCGAGTGACACGACCAAATGTTCTGGTGTTGGCAAGTGACGTCTTGTTCCAGCACTTCTTTACTGAAACGTCTTTAGAAAAGCTTGGCGAGGTAGCGGGCTGGAACAGGTGTTCGTTACGCGACGACTCGTCACAACTGCGAAGCGAGATCGCGAATGCTGATGTGCTGATGACGACGTGGCATTCTCCATTTCTCACGGCTGAGATGTTGGGGACAAACCCGCGCGTGCGATTGATTGCACACTGTGGAGGAGAAGTTAAGTCGCGCGTTGCGGAAGAGGTCTTTGAGTTTGTGACGGTTACAAACGCGGCAGATCCGATGGCTCGCGGCGTCGCGGAAATGGCTTTGGCGTTGACGTTAACTCTCGTTCGTCGAATTCCTGAGTATGCAGGGGAAATGCGCAATGGAGTGAGCAGAACGAATGAGTACGTCAGTGAAGGCGAGACATTGTTTGGCCGGCGGGTCGGAATCATTGGTTTTGGCCG
>Ga0207671_10006440_pt1 | contig 10452 bp, 6 predicted proteins | sample KBSC24metaG_FD_184352 | JGI IMG/M metagenome (GOLD analysis project Ga0207671, IMG submission 184352) | Corn rhizosphere microbial communities from Kellogg Biological Station, Michigan, USA - KBS C2-4 metaG (SPAdes) (version 2) | ecosystem: Host-associated > Plants > Roots > Rhizosphere > Soil... | reverse complement strand
TTCGGGTAGAGCAGCGTGACGTCGTCGTCGACCAGTTGGATGGTGTCGCGGTCGCCCGAGACGACCAGCACCCGGTAGCCCTGCTCCTTACCCCTGAGCGACAGCGTGGCGAGGATGTCATCGGCCTCGAAATCCTCTTTGGTGATGGTGACGATATTCATGGCGTGCAGGGCCTCTTCGAGCAGCGGAACCTGGCCTTTGAACTCGGGCGGCGTCTCGTTGCGGGTGCCCTTGTAGTCGGCGTACTCGCGATTGCGGAACGAATAGCGCGAGATGTCGAACGCCACCCCGAGGTGCGTCGGCTTCTCTTTCTGCAACAGCAGGATCAGCATCGACAGGAAGCCGTGGATGGCGTTGGTGTGCTGCCCGTCGCGGGTCACGAAGCTGTCGATCGGCAGCGCGTAGAAGGCCCGGAACGCGAGCGAATGGCCGTCGATGAGCAGGAGCGTAGGCTTTTCGGAGTCCGGCACGCGCTCAGCCTATCCGCCGGTTCCGACACCCTTGTGGAGAGCCCGCGTGACGAAACTGCCCCCGGATCTGGACCCGTCACTCATCGCGCGGATCACCGACACCGGCGGCGGTGGCCTCGCCACCAAGATGGGCATCGAGTTCCTCGAGCTGTCTGCTGAGCTCTCGACCGCGCGGATGCCGGTGCTCGGCAACACCCAGGTGGTCGGCATCCTGCACGGCGGCGCGCACGTCGTGTTGGGTGAATCGCTGGGCTCGATCTCGTCGGCGATCCATGGTGGCCCGACCAAGTACGCGGTCGGCATCGAGATCAACGCCACTCACAGCCGCTCGATCAGCGAGGGCTGGGTGCTCGGCACTTGCACCGCGCTCGTGCTCGGCCGCACCCTCTGCACGCACGAGATCGTGATGACCGACGAGGAGGGCCGCCGGCTGTCGACGGTGCGGATGACGAACATGCTCCGCGACTTGTAGCTCGCAGGCCAAGATCTCGACACGCGGCGCTTCGCGGCGCTTCGCGGCGCTACTCGATCTGAGCCCTCCGCGCTCAACGCTGAAGGATTGAGCGCTGCGGGCTCACTTCTTCGCGGCCAGCTGATCGATGATCGCCTGGGCGACGTCGTGCATGGTGAGGCGGCGGTCCATCGATGCCTTCTGGATCCAGCGGAACGCCTCGGGCTCGCTCAGGCCCATCTTCTCGTTGAGCAGTCCCTTGGCGCGGTCGACGAGCTTGCGCGTCTCGAAGCGTTCGACCATGTCGGCGACCTCGGCCTCGAGGGTCACGATCTGCTGGTAGCGGCTGAGTGCGATCTCGATGGCCGGCAACAGGTCGTTCGGGGTGAACGGCTTCACGACGTAGGCGAGCGCGCCGGCCTCGCTCGCGCGCTCCACGAGTTCTTTCTGGCTGAACGCGGTCAGCAGCACGACCGGGGCGATGTGATTCTTGGCGAGCTTCTCAGCGGCCGAGATGCCGTCGAGCTGCGGCATCTTCACATCCATGATCACCAGGTCGGGGCGCAACTCGGTGGCCAGCGCCACGGCGGTCTCACCGTCTCCGGCCTCGCCGACGACATCGAAACCGTTGTCGCGCAAGATCTCGACGATGTCGAGCCGGATCAGCGACTCATCCTCGGCGACGACGACACGTCGCGGGGCGGGCGGGGTCTCCTGCACGTCACTCACAGTGGGAGCCTACGGTATCGTTCCAGGTGCCGTGCCCCGAGGGCACGAGCGCCGGATTGGCGGAATGGCAGACGCGGGGCACTCAAAATGCTCTGTCCGCAAGGGCGTGAGGGTTCGAGTCCCTCATCCGGCACCGAATGGCTTCTCCGGCGCGCTCCGCCCGGTCGGGCGGCGCTGCGGCTGTTGGCTAGCCGGCAGCCTTGATCGCGGTGAACGCGCCCGTGTCGTTCGTCACGGTGACGCTGACGATGCCCGTCGTGCCATCCGCCAGCGTCATCGTGCAGTTGAAGGTGCTTGCTGCGGTGGGAAGGACATCGGAGGGGCACGCGGCCGCGGTCGCGGTCTGACCGAAGTCCTTCTGGGCCTCGGTGATCAGCTGCTTCTCGACCGTGGAGTGGAAGGACACGGTGTGAGAGACGACCTGATTGATCTGGTTGACGTCGGCCGCACTGGGGACCCCGAGCAGCAGCGGGACGAGCGGAAGCGCGGCGAGCACCGTGGCAGCCCCGGAAAGAAGAACGCCAAAGAGCGAGACCGCGAGGCCGTCGCCGGTGACCCGCGCCCGGCGGAACGCCGGCACCGCGCAGATCAGTCCGATGAGGCCTGGGATGAGCGGGATGACGGTCGAGTAGGTCAGAGCCATTGACCCGAGGTAGGCGGCGACCGCGATCAAGCCGATGACGATCACAACGATGCCCGAGCGGTTCTTGCCGGAGGGGGCATGAGAGACCGCATCCCCCCAGGAGCGCTCGAAGCTCGAGGTGAAGGGACTCGCGGCCTGGTCGGTGAGCTGGAAGGCGTCGGCACCGGGTGCGAGCTGCTGTCCCGTGGCCCCGCTCGACCACACGGACTCAGCCGACGGCGCCGCCGTCAAGTGGTCCGTCCAGGCGCCGCCGCTCCACCAGCGGTATGCCCGAGAATCCGTCGGATCCGGGTACCAACCGGCCTGCGGCGTGATGATGTCGGTCATGCGTCCCCCTGGGCCGAACGTGCGCTGTGCACCTCTCGATCCTCGTCGCAATCGGGGACAACGGCGACCCCGCATGCGGGGCTCCCCCGGACGGGGGAAGCCGCTTCGCTTGCCGACACGACCCCGAACCGCCGCGAAGCCAGGCGCTCCGCCGTCAGTCGGCGTGCTCGCCACTCTCCCACGCTGGCGCCACCGCGTTGACCGCGTCGCCGACCACGTGAACGCGCAGGTCGTTGGTCGAGCCGGGGATTCCGGGAGGCGATCCAGAGATCACCACGACCTTGTCTCCGACCTCGGCCAGGCCGGCCTCGATGAGCTTGGAGTCGACCTGGTGGTACATGGCATCGGTGTGGGTGACCCGGTCGACCAGGAACGACTCGATGCCCCAGGTGAGCGCCATCCGCCGACGGATCGCCTCGTCGGGCGTGAACGCCTTCATCGGGATCTTGAAGCGCAGGCGTGACATCCTGCGCGCGGAGTCGCCCGACTCGGTGAACACGCAGACGTACTTGGCGTCGACGAAGTCGGCCACCTCCGCCGCAGCGAGGGTGATCGCGCCGCCCTGGGTACGCGGCTTCGTACCGAGCGGAGGGATCCGCTCGAGCCCGTGGTCTTCGGTCGAGCTGACGATGCGCGCCATGGTCGACACCGTGATGACCGGATACTCGCCCACGCTCGTCTCGCCCGAGAGCATGACGGCATCGGCGCCGTCGAGCACCGCGTTCGCGACGTCGGAGGTCTCGGCGCGAGTCGGGACGGGGCTCGAGATCATCGACTCGAGCATCTGGGTGGCGACGATCACCGGCTTGGCCATCCGCCGCGCCAGCTCGACGGCGCGCTTCTGCACGATCGGGACCGCCTCGAGGGGCAGCTCGACACCCAGGTCGCCGCGCGCGACCATGATGCCGTCGAACGCGTCGATGATCTCTTCCAGATGGTCCACCGCCTGCGGCTTCTCGATCTTGGCGATCACGGGGACCTTACGGCCCTCTTCCGCCATGATCTCGTGCACGCGCGTGATGTCGGAGGCATCGCGGACGAATGACAGGGCGATGTAGTCGGCACCGAGCTTGAGACCCCAGCGCAGGTCCGATTCGTCCTTCTCCGACAGCGCGGGCACATTCACAGCGACGCCGGGCAGATTGATGCCCTTGTTGTTCGAAACCGGTCCGGCCACGATCACCTTGGTGCGCACACGCGTTCCGTCGGTGTCGATCACCTCGACCTTGACCTTGCCGTCGTCGATCAACAGGAAGTCGCCGGGCTTCACGTCCTGGGGCAGCCCCTTGAAGGTCGTGCCCGAGAGGTCCTTCGTGCCGATGACCTCTTCGGTCGTGATGGTGAAGATGTCACCAACGGCCAGGTCGTACGGACCGGCCTCGAACTTGCCGAGCCGGATCTTCGGGCCCTGCAGGTCGACGAGCACGGCCACCGGGATCCCGGTGTCGGCCGCGGCCTTGCGCACGTTGGTGTAGACCTCATCGTGCACGTCGTAGCTGCCGTGGCTGAGGTTCATTCTGGCCACGTTCACCCCGGCCTCGATGATGGCGCGGATGTTCTCGTAGCTCGACGTGGCGGGGCCTAGCGTCGCGACGATCTTGGCTCGTCTCATGACTTCCTTCGGTGGTGATTGAGTGTGGTGCTCGGGTGGCGGCGCGGCGCGCAGGTGGCAGTGCGCGCCGCGATTGAGTCTCTTGGAGATTAGACCGCGATGGCTCGATCGGTGGGACGGACAGGGAACGGCAGTTCCGTCTCCCCCTCCAAGTATCGATCGACGGCGGATGCCGCGGCGCGTCCTTCTGCGATGGCCCAGACGATCAGCGACTGCCCTCGGCCCGCGTCGCCGGCGACGAACACGCCGGCTTCGGAGGTCTGGTAATCCTGATCGCGCACGACGTTGCCGCGCTCGTCGAACGGCAGACGCAGTTGGGCGTCGAGCGTCTCGGGCTCGGCGCCGGTGAATCCCAGGGCGAGCAGAACCAGGTCGGCCGGGATCTCGCGCTCGGTTCCCGACTTCGGAACGCGCCGCCCATCGATGTACTCGGTCTCGGCTACGCGCAGCGCCCGCACCTCGCCCGCGTCGTTGGAGAGGAACTCCACCGTCGATGCGAGGTAGACCCGCTCTCCGCCCTCCTCGTGGGCGCTGGAGACCTCGAACAGGTTCGGCGACATCGGCCAGGGCTGGTGCACGGGCCGCTCAGTGGGCGGCTGAACGCCGATCGCGAGGTTGGTGACACTCAGCGCCCCCTGGCGGTGCGCGGTGCCGATGCAGTCCGCTCCGGTGTCGCCACCGCCGAGCACGATGACGTGCTTGCCCTCGGCGGTCAACTGGTTGAGCACGGTGTCACCCGCGCCGACCTTGTTCTGCTGCACCAGGTAATCCATGGCGAAATGAACGCCGAGCAGGTCACGGCCCGGGATAGGAAGATCGCGCGGCACCATGGCACCGGTGGCGACCACGACCGCGTCGTAGCGCGACTTCAGGTCGTCCCACTCGATGTCGACGCCGATCTCGACACCGGCTCTGAAGCGCGTTCCCTCGGCTTGCATCTGGGCCAGCCGGGACTCGAGCTGCTTCTTCTCCATTTTGAAATCCGGGATGCCGTAGCGCAGCAGTCCGCCGATGCGGTCGTCGCGCTCGAACACCGCAACGGTGTGGCCCGCTCGCGTGAGCTGCTGGGCCGCGGCGAGGCCCGCGGGTCCGGAGCCGACGATTGCGACCGTCTTGCCGGTGAGCCGCTCGGGCGGATGCGGCGTCACCCAGCCGTTCTGGAACGCCTGGTCGATGATCGAGACCTCGACCTGCTTGATCGTGACGGCCGGCTGGTTGATGCCCAGGACGCAGCTCGACTCGCAGGGCGCCGGGCAGAGCCGGCCGGTGAACTCGGGGAAGTTGTTGGTCGCGTGCAACCGCTCGATCGCCGCGCGGCCCTCGTTGCGCCAGGTGAGGTCGTTCCACTCCGGAATGAGGTTGCCCAGCGGGCAGCCGTGATGGCAGAACGGGATCCCGCAGTCCATGCAGCGGCCGGCCTGCCGGCGCAGCTGCTCCGGGTCTTGCGACTCGTAGACCTCTTTCCAGTCCATGATGCGCACCGGAACCGGCCGGCGCTTGGGCAGCTCGCGCTCCTGAGTCTTCAGGAAGCCTTTGGGGTCAGCCACCGGTCACCTCCATGATCCGGCCCCAGACGACGTCGCCGTCGGGGTCGAGACCCTCGTCGACGGCGGTCTGGCGGGTCTTCTGCACCGCGGCGTAGTCGCGCGGCAGCACCTTCACGAACATCGAGAAGGCGTCGGGATTGGCCAGCATCCTGGCCGCGAGCGGCGAGTCGGTCTCGGCGACATGCTGGGTCAGCAGATCGGTCAGGATCTCGATATCGGCGCTCTCGAGCGGAAGCAGCGAGAGCTCTCCGGTCGCCAGAGCATCGCGGTTGACTCGTTCCGGCTTGAGGTCGTAGACGTACGCGGTGCCGCCCGACATGCCGGCCCCGAGGTTGCGGCCGGTCGTGCCCAGGATGACCGCGAGCCCGCCGGTCATGTATTCGAGGGCGTGGTCGCCGACTCCTTCGACGACCGCACTCGCGCCCGAGTTGCGCACCAGGAACCGCTCTCCCACGACGCCGCGGATGAACATGCTCCCCTGCGTGGCGCCGTAGCCGATGACGTTGCCGGCGATCACGTTGCGCTCGGCCGGGAAGACGGCTCCACGTGGGGGCCGCACGACGATCCGGCCGCCCGACAGGCCCTTGCCGACGTAGTCGTTGCTGTCGCCCTCGAGCCGGAGCGTGATCCCGTTCGGCATGAACGCGCCGAGCGACTGGCCGGCCGAGCCGGTCATCGACACCTCGATGGTGCCGGTCGGCAGCCCGTGCTCGCCGTACTTCTTCGTGACCTCGTGGCCGAGCATGGTGCCGACCGCGCGCTCCGTGTTGCGGACCGGCAGCTCGATGCGCACTTCTTCGCCGCGCTCGAGAGCCGCCTGCGAGAGGCGGATCAACTCGACGTCGAAGTGCTTCTCGAGGTCGTGCTTCTGCCCACGGCGGTTGCGGCGGGGCTCGTCGGCGGCGAAGTCCGGCCCGATCAGGATCGGGGTCAGGTCGAGGCCGTCGGCCTTCCAGTGATCGATGGCGCGGTCGACGTCGAGCAGCTCGGAGTGACCGATCGCCTCATCGAGCGAACGGAACCCGAGCTCGGCGAGGTACTCGCGCACCTCCTGGGCGAGGAATTCGAAGAAGGTCTCGACGAACTCCGGCTTGCCGCTGAAGCGAGCGCGCAGCTCGGGGTTCTGGGTCGCCACGCCGACCGGGCAGGTGTCGAGGTGGCAGACCCGCATCAGGATGCAGCCGCTCACCACGAGCGGCGCCGTCGCGAATCCGTACTCCTCGGCGCCGAGCAGCGCGGCGATGATGACGTCGCGCCCGGTCTTCATCTGGCCGTCGACCTGCACGACCACCCGGTCGCGCATCCCGTTGAGCATCAGGGTCTGCTGGGTCTCGGCCAGGCCGATCTCCCACGGGGTGCCCGCGTGCTTGAGCGAGTTGAGCGGCGACGCGCCGGTGCCGCCGTCGTGACCCGAGACCAGCACGACGTCGGCCAATGCCTTGGTGACGCCCGCTGCGACCGCGCCGATGCCCGACTGCGACACCAGTTTGACGTGCACCCGCGCCTCGGGATTGGCGCGCTTGAGGTCGAAGATCAACTGTTTGAGGTCTTCGATGGAGTAGATGTCGTGATGCGGCGGCGGCGAGATGAGCCCGACGCCCGCCGTGCTGTGCCGGGTGCGCGCAATCCAGGGATACACCTTGGCGGCGGCCAACTGCCCGCCCTCGCCCGGCTTCGCGCCCTGCGCCATCTTGATCTGGATGTCGGTGGCATGCGTGAGATACATGCTCGTCACCCCGAACCGACCGCTCGCCACCTGCTTGATGCGGCTGCGGCGCTGCGGGTCGAGCAGGCGGTCGACGTCTTCGCCACCCTCGCCGGTGTTGCTGCGGCCGCCGATCCGGTTCATCGCGATCGCGATGGTCTCGTGCGCCTCCTGGCTGATCGAGCCGTAACTCATCGCGCCGGTGTTGAACCGGGTGATGATCGACTCGATCGACTCCACCTCGTCGATCGGGATCGCGGCGCGACCGTGGGTCTTGATCGCGAACAGGCCGCGCAGGGTCTGCAGGCGCTCCGCCTGGTCGTCGATCAGCTTGGTGTAGTCGCGGAAGATGTCGTAGCGCTTGGCGCGGGTCGAGTGCTGCAGCCGGAAGACGGTGTCCGGGTTGAACAGGTGCGGCGGGCCCTCACGGCGCCACTGGTACTCGCCGCCGATCTCGAGCCGCTCGTGCGCCAGGATCGCGCCGTCCTGCGGGTACGCCGCCGCGTGCCTGGCCGCATTCTCGGCCGCGATCACGTCGATGCCGACGCCTCCGAGCAGGCTCGTCGTGCCGGTGAAGTACTGGTCGACGAATGCCTGGCTGAGTCCGACCGCCTCGAAGGCCTGGGCGCCGGCGTAGGAGCCGACGACCGAGATGCCCATCTTGGACATGATCTTCAGCACGCCCTTGCCGAGCGCCTTGATCAGGTTCTTGACGGCCTTCTCGGGAGTCAGACCCGTGATCATCCCGCTGAGCACCAGTTGCTCCGCGGTCTCCATCGCCAGGTAGGGGTTGATCGCCGAAGCGCCATAGCCCACCAGGAGGGCGACATGGTGCACCTCGCGCACGTCACCGGTCTCGACGATCAGGCCCACCTTCATCCGGGTCTCCTGCCGGATGAGGTGATGATGCACGGCCGCGAGCATGAGCAGCGAGGGAATGGGTGCGAGCTCGACGTTCGAGTCGCGATCGCTGAGCACCAGGAACTGCGATCCGTTCTCGATTGCGGCGTCTGCCTCGTCGCACATGGCCTGGAGGCGCTGCGCGAGCGCGTCGGTGCCGTCGGCAACCCGGTAGAGGCCCTTGATCACGTGGGAGGGCTTGCGACCGCCCGCGGTCTCGAAGTGCTGGATCTTGGCGAGCTCGTCGTTGTCGATGACCGGGAAGTCGAGCACGATCTGCTTCGCGTGCTCCGGGGTCGCGTCGAGCAGGTTGCGCTCGGGCCCGAGGCCGAGCTTCATGCTGGTGACGACCTCTTCGCGGATGCTGTCCAGCGGCGGGTTCGTCACCTGGGCGAAGGCCTGCGTGAAGTAGTCGAACAACAAGCGGGGCCGGTCGCTGAGCACGGCGATCGGAGTGTCGGAGCCCATCGCTCCGAGCGGCTCCGCGCCGTTCTGCGCCATCGGCGTGACGAGGATGCGCACCTCCTCCTCGGTGTATCCGAAGGTGCGCTGACGGCGCACCACCGACGCGGGAGTGTGCGTGATGTGCTCGCGCTCGGGCAGATCGGCGAGATGAATGCGGCCGGCGTCGAGCCAGCTCTGCCAGGGTTGCGAAGCCGAGAGTTCGGCCTTGATCTCGTCGTCCTCGACGATGCGCCCTGCCACGGTGTCGACCAGGAACATCTTCCCCGGCCGCAACCGGCCCTTGCGCACGATCTTGTCGGCCGGGAAGTCGAGCACACCGATCTCGCTGGCGAGCACGACCAGGCCGTCATCGGTCACCAGGAAGCGGCCGGGGCGCAGCCCGTTGCGGTCCAGGGTCGCGCCCACCAGGGATCCGTCGGTGAAGACCAGGGCCGCCGGGCCATCCCAGGGCTCCATCATCATCGAGTGGAACTCGTAGAAGGCGCGGCGCTTCGGGTCGATGTCGACCTGGTTCTCCCAGGCCTCGGGCACCATCATCATGATCGAGTGCGGCAACGACCGCCCCGAGAGCAGCAGCAGCTCGGCGACCTCGTCGAATGATGCGGAGTCGCTGGCGCCTTCACTGACGATCGGGAACAGCGGGCGCAGGTCGCCGAGGAGTTCGGATTCGAGCTGGCTCTGGCGGGCGCGCATCCAGTTGCGATTGCCTTGCACGGTGTTGATCTCGCCGTTGTGCGCGATCACCCGGAACGGCTGAGCAAGCGGCCACGACGGGAAGGTGTTCGTCGAATAGCGCGAGTGCACCAGCGCGAGCTTCGACGCGAAGCGCTCATCGCTGAGGTCCGGGTAGAACGGCTCGAGCTGCAGGGTGGTGACCATGCCCTTGTAGACCAGGGTCCGTGCCGACAGGGATGGGAAATACGCACCCAGTTCGCGCTCGGCCCGCTTGCGAAGCCGGAAGGCGTGGCGATCGAGTTCGATGCCGGCGAGGGGTGCGCCGCCCTGACCCGTTCGGGAGGACTCGATGAACAACTGCTCGAACGCGGGCGCCGCCTCACGAGCCAGGTGGCCGAGGTGAGCCGGATCGGTCGGGACCTCGCGCCAGCCCAGAACCCGCAGGCCCTCGTCGGCGGCGATGGCCGCGATGCCGTCTTTCAGCTCGGCGCTGGCGACCGGGTCGAGCGGGAGGAACGCCATGCCGACCGCGTAGCGTCCGACCGGCGGCAGTTCGAAACCGGCCACCGCGCGCAGGAAGGCGTCGGGGATCTGGGTGACGATGCCTGCGCCGTCGCCGGTGCCGGCATCCGACCCCACGGCACCGCGGTGCTCGAGATGGCGCAGAGCATCGAGCGCCAGGGCGATGATGTCGTGGCCGGCGGTGCCGCGCAGTGTGGCAACCATCGCCAGACCGCAGGCGTCTTTCTCGCGGCGCGGGTCATACAGCCCTTGAGCCGTGGGCACGCCACTGAACCCGCTGAACGGGTTCGGTGCCGGAGCAGGGAGCGCCATGAGTACCGTCCTCACGATGGTGCTGGAGATGGGACGTCAATGGCCCAACGAGTGGAGGGATGCCGGGCGTGGTGTCGCTGGACCTTAGGAGTTG
>Ga0207671_10006438_pt1 | contig 10454 bp, 8 predicted proteins | sample KBSC24metaG_FD_184352 | JGI IMG/M metagenome (GOLD analysis project Ga0207671, IMG submission 184352) | Corn rhizosphere microbial communities from Kellogg Biological Station, Michigan, USA - KBS C2-4 metaG (SPAdes) (version 2) | ecosystem: Host-associated > Plants > Roots > Rhizosphere > Soil... | reverse complement strand
TTATATAATATAATGTTGATCTCCGTTGAATTACCTATTTTTTTTTGCCAGGCTTTTGAAGTACCATCAATAGTGTATGCTTCATCGAACTCATTCCATTTCATGTTATTTTTCACTTCGTTAAAGAGATAGGCAATTTTGGCATCGTCTGTACTTAGGGTTTTTGCCCGTGCGAGAATAGTATTCTCCCCATCAATACTTCTGTCTAATTCACCGCCGAAGTCATAAAACCTAAGCATATCATCCCCGATCTTTTTCCATGTATCAGAAAACGTCCTATGCAATGCGCCCGAATTAATAGCTAACAATTGATAAAGTATTCTCTGATAATTATCCCTGCGGGAACTCATGTATGGTTCATCTTTAAGAGAGGGTATATTTGCCATCGCTTTAACGTCTTCCGTATTTTTAACGAATGGCATGCTTGTCATAACCAGGCTTTTATAAGTTAGTATGCTGGGAATTGAAGTACTAAGTTCACTGTAACGCGTAGGAAAACGGTCCTGAAAATACCAATTGGGGAAATCGCTAAGATTTGCCGTCATCAGCGTGTATTTAAATTCGATAATTGAGCCGGGCTGCACATTGGGAAACGAAAAGGCCACCGAAGAACGCGACCTGTCGATAGCTTGGGTGTAGATAAGGTTTTTGTCGACTTTAGTTATCTCCATATGGCCATCATTGAGATTAATCGTTTCACCTTGCATTTTTGAAATCAATTCCATGCCACCCCCACCCCAATATACCAGGCGCACACTTGCAGCATCCTTTGCTTTGTCGTTGAAAATTTTTATACGTACATGGCGTTCAAAAATCAGATTAAAGTCAGCTGTAAAATTAACCGAACCCTTATCAAAAAGCACTTCGGCATTTGCATCCTTTTCAAAATCGCAGGCTTTCATTTCCAGGTCTGCCAGGTCTACCTTGCCATAGGGTTGAGTTGTCGGTGTTGTTGTGGTTTGTGCGGTTACCACCGTGCAAAATGCACTCAATAGCATGAGGGTAAAAGTTTTTTTCATGTAATAAGGTTCAATAGTTTAAATTATTGTTGTGATTAGTTCTGTTTTTACGTGGTTTTAATTAAAGTTGTTCATGAGCCTTTTTTTAATACGATTTGCTCGTTTAACATTTCATACATTTTTTTAAAAAATTCATGTAATGCCGGATATTCATCTTTTGTAAAGAATGACTTTTCAAACTTAATTACATAATGAATTGATACATATCCATCATCTCCTGCAGAATTTCTTTTAAAAGAAATACTTTTATCAGGCATTACCAGGTCAATATTTTTAGGGATCCCTGTTAACTCGTATCCTATAGGTATTTTATATCTACCATTAATGGAGTAATATTTGCGATAAGTAAAATCAACAGATGAATACCTTGTTTCGTTTAATAATGGATTCTGTTTTAACAGCGTAAATAAGTTAGGGTCAAAATAGATATAATTCTCATCAGATGCCGGTAAGGTGAGTTTGAATTTGATATTTTGAATCAATGGAATAGTATCATTTTCTTTATTTTGAAGTCTTATTGAATCAACTTTCAGATCGTTATTGTTTTCAGTTAAAAATTCTTTGTATTTAACCTCCCCTAGTTTTTCATACAGAAGCCGTCTAAATTCCTTATTAAACCCATTACTGCTAATTTGCGCTGCACCTTCCATTTTTCCATCGGCAGTAATCTCCGCGTTAACAAACACAATATCTTTAGCGAGAGTGTCATTTTGTATAAAAATCAACCCTGTTGAAGATTTTTCTACATTCATGTATAATCCATAGGTATTTAATACGTAAATAGGAGTTTGGTACCAAACATTGTCTTTACCGGAAGCATCAAGTACATAATTTCTATCATTCACAGTGGCATACGCTACTGTTTTGTCAAAATTCGCCATTCTAACCTCCCTTGGATCTATTCTTTTTTCGGCACTTGTACTTACTATTAAAGGGCAGGTAACAACTCCAGCCTGAGTTAATAATCGGCATAGTATCATGTTGATCTCAGCAGAATTCCCTTTTTTCCTTAGCCACGCACCATTAATTGTCTGCTCCGGGTAAATAGCATCGTCTCCGTAACATATTACTCCATCTTTGACACTTTTAAAAATAAAGGCAATCTTTTCTTCAGGGCTAACGCCCTTTACTTGTTCCAGAAGTTTTTCTTCACCCCTTAATTTGACCTTTAATTGCTGACCATAGCTTCGCTTGAACATTAAGTCCGCTCCCAGGTCCTGCCAGGTCAAACTCATGACAGGTTTAATAGTGCCAGATTCCTCCGGCACCAAAATAAATGATGCTCTTTGAAGATTATCATTATACGAATCCATGAAGGGTTCTCGCGGCAGAGAGTGGATATTCGTCATTGCTAACAACGTATCAGTATTTTTGGGCATGTCCTGATTCGCACGCAGGTAATGTTTAAGAATGAATCCCTGAGGGACTATTATTTTTACCTGACTATATCTGATCGGTAATTTCCCTTGAAAGTACCAATCTGGTATCCTTAAAACATAAGGCAGTTTTTTTGAAAAAGAATATTCAACTATAGAGCCAGATTTAATAGCAGGGAAAGAAAAAGTATAACGCGATACCCATTTATTTACTTTCTGTATGTAAATATTTTTTTTATCCAATGGGATTATCCTGATCTTTCCACCATCAAGATTAATAGTTTGAGCCTCTAGACTTTTTTCCCAATCCGAACCAAGATCGTTTTCGAGTTCAACGCTAACATCGCCCAAAGCATTTGCATGAGAATTAAATATTTTTAAGCGCTTGTGATATTCTGCCCATATTGACCCAAATGTGTAATGAATGGTACATATATCAAATAATACCATCGCATTGGCATCTTTTTCAAAATTGCATGAGGTTAATTTGAGATCTGAAGTATCAACTACACCAAAAGGCTGCGTTTGTGCCTTTACAACAGAAACCAGGAACAATAAGAGAAGGGTAAATATTTTAGTCAAATTGCAATATGGTTTGGTCGCTCTAATATAATAATTATTTCAAAACGAAATAATAACTAGTCCTAAATAAACTTTTACGGGATGGATTTTTTTGAAAATCATGACCGAATTGTATGTTTTTATATACAAAAAAGCCCCGGAATCAATCTCCCGGGGCTCCTTTTTCTTAGCTATTAGCTTAAAAGAACTTGAAGCCAACGCTCAAAGCCCAAAGGCTTTGGCGTTGTCCAAAGTCGGGATTAATCTTCGATAAACCGCCTTCATAACGCAAATCGGCTGTAATCGCCCCGATATCTACGCCACCACCGGCCTGGAAACCAAAAGTGCTGTTTTTGTACCTTCCAAAATCTTGGTAAGCACCATTTACATTGTCATCAAAATCCTGGCTCTTACTAAGTGCATAAGTATAAACCGGACCGGCCATTAATCTAAAATTAAGATTTTTTGAACCAAATGAATGACCCAATAACAATGGAACGTTCAAATTAGTAAATGTCACCTTTCCACTTGCTGTGGTAGTTGTATTGGTAGTGTTGAAATCAAATTTACCGCCAGAGCTGCTTACATAAACTTCCGGTTGCAAATAAAACGCATTACCGATACGAGCGAATACACCTGCCTGGTAACCCGTAACGGTTGAATTTTTAACATTATCAGCACTGATTTTAGAGAAGTTAACCCCACCTTTGATACCGAGACTAACTTGTGCCTTTGCACTGATGCAAACCGCTATCAGCAACGCGACACTTAAAAGTAACTTTTTCATTTATTGTCAAATTTAGTTTTACAAATAGGTTAGATGTGTTATTTAACTTAAAGTTTAACAATTAACGAGCCAAAATATTGCACGAGGCATCATCAGATTTTTTCTATTTTTGCTAAAACATATTTTTTGAAATGGCAGAGATCAGTATCAGCAACCAAGACTGGATACGTGTAAAAATCAAATTACAACGTAAATACAATCACCTCACCGACGAAGAATTGCAGTATAGCGAAGGCCAGGAAGACAACCTGATCAACAGGATAATGGAACTGGTAAACCGCGATCGTAAATACGTGGTTTTCACCTTAAAAAAGGCCCTTGCCAATATTGACAATAACCGCCTCTAACCTGCGTTTAATCACAGCGCCTGAGATTTTTTGATTTGATGTAAAACTTTACCAGCTGCATCATTTTTTAATATCAAAGTCGTAATTTTATATTCTGGTAATGAGAAATTTAGATTTCATATCTGAATGTATCTCTTTCATTCGTAATCAACAGGTGCTGTGATGAAAAGTATTTATAAAAAGTGGGGGTTCCTGGCCGGTATAACAGTACTTGCTGCATTAATCTTTGGCTTCCAGGATGATCTGTTCCAGATCGCCAAAAACCTGGATGTTTTCTCGTCTGTTTACAAAGAAGTTAATATTAATTATGTAGATGATATTAACTCGGCAAAAATGATTAAGACGGGTGTCGATGCCATGCTGGATGGCCTTGACCCTTATACCGAATTTGTTCCTGAATCAGAAATTGAAGATTATAAACTTCATTACGTGAGCACACAATACGGTGGCATTGGCGCCGGGATCTTTGCCCGCGAAGGAAAAGTATTTGTCTCTGACGTTTTTGAAGGTTTTCCCGCACAACGAGCCGATATCCGGGCTGGTGACCGGCTCGTTAAAATAAACAACGTTGATCTTACCAGCAAAACTAACGACCAGGTGAGCCAACTTCTAAAAGGGTCAAAAGGCGCCTCTATCAAATTGTCGATCAGGCGCGGCGATGCCGAAACTGTCGAGAAAAATCTGATTCGTGATGAAATAAAACAGCCTAATGTAACCTACTATGGTATGGTAGATGGCAACATGGGTTATATTAAGCTTGATAAGTTCCTTGAAAATTCGGCCGAAGAAGTAACCGCGGCCCTCACCAATCTTAAAAAAAGTAATCCAAGCGGCATTATCCTTGATCTAAGATCAAACGGCGGGGGCATTTTGCAGGAAGCAGTAAAAATTGTTAATCTGTTTGTAACAAAAGGAGTTGAGGTCGTATCGCAAAAAGGCAAAATAAAAGACAAAAATTTCACTTACAGTACTCAAAATACCCCATTGGAACCTAATTTGCCTTTGGTAGTTTTGGTAAACAGCCGCTCAGCTTCAGCATCAGAGATTGTGGCAGGCTCCTTGCAAGATCTGGACCGCGCAGTAATTATAGGACAGCGTAGCTACGGTAAGGGGTTGGTTCAGCAAACATTCAATCTGCCTTACAATAGTTTGGTAAAGATCACCATAGCTAAATATTATATCCCGTCGGGCCGTTGCGTACAGGCGCTTGATTACACGCACCGTAAAGATGATGGCAGCGTTGTAAAAGTTGCGGATTCCCTGATGCACGAGTTTAAAACAAGAGGCGGCCGTTCGGTTTATGACGGCGGCGGTGTATACCCGGATATTTTTGTAAAACAGGAGCATTTCGCAAACATCACTCAAACTTTGGTTTCCAAACTGTTGATTTTCGACTATGCTACGCAATTCCGCAATGGGCATAATAGTATTGGTGATGTAAGGACATTTCACCTAACCGACAACGAATACAACGATTTTATAAAATTCCTCAGCACTAAAAATTACAGCTATACTACCGGAACTGAGAAGTTGATAACCAACCTTAAAGCTGAAGCTGCCAAGGAGAAACAATTTACCGACATTCAGCCCGAATATGATGCGTTGAAAGCGAAACTACTAGCCAGCAAAAAGAATGATCTGCAGCAAAATAAAGAAGAAATAAAGCAGGTACTCGAAAATGAAATTGCATCACGGTATTTTTATGAAAAAGGCCGTTATGAGACCAATTTTAAATATGATAAAGAACTAGCCCAGGCGGTAAAAACAATGCAGGACAGAAGCCAGGTTGCGTCTATTCTAAAGGGCGACGGCAATTACAAAATAATCGGCAAACCACAATTGGCCATGATCTCCAAAAAGGTTGAAGACAAAGAAAACAATACCGACGAACAATAATTTTTTAATTAAACAAGTATATAATACCCTCTTAATGAGGGTATTTGTTTTTATGGACCCTATTTACCTATCAGTTGCATAAAATATTTAAACTTTTACCGTTAAATATTGTCATACATACCAAACAATAATATTATATCATGAAGAAGTTAGTTTTTACAGCAGCAATATTAGTAAGCTGCTTGTCATTTAAGTTAGCCAACGCCCAGGTACATTTAAGTGTAGGTGTCAATATAGGCTCACAGCCTGAATGGGGCCCTGTTGGATATGAGCATGTTGATTATTATTATATGCCAGATATAGGGGCTTATTATGATGTACCGACCCACGAATATGTTTATTTGAGCAACGGCGGTTGGGTTCATAGGACTTACCTGCCATATAGATACCGTAATTATGACGTTTACCATAGCTATAAAGTTGTGGTTAATCGTCCAAATCCATGGCGTTATGATGCTGATTACAGGGTAAGATACGCAGGCTATCGCGGTCGCCGCGACCAGGTAATTATTCGTGACAGCCATGAGGACAGATACCGTAACCATTGGCATGATAACGGCCGCCATGAGGGTTGGGACCGCGGTCGCGGGCATGGAGATGAAGGTCATGGCCGCGGACATGGTCACGGGCACGGACATGATGATTAATGATTAAAATTCTGGTAATCTTTACAGTTACCAAGATTAATATAAATTCGTCTACTTATTCAGGACTATTCAAAACTTATAGATAGCGAAAGGCTTTAATAAACCAATTTATTAAAGCCCTTTTTATTGTGATTGTTGATCTATATAACATCTGCCGAATAATGGTCAGTGATCAGTGTATTCAAAACCAGTCTATACCAGGTAAACTATTCACAATTATTGCAACGGCCCGTTTTTTCAAGACCTGTTCTAATAAGCTCATAAATCCCACACACAGTCAATTAGACTTTAAATAATCCCAAACAGATTAAATAAAAATTTGGATAAAAAAAGCCGCCTCAATTGAGGCGGCTTTCTCATTTTAATATTTACCTATTAAGAGACTATTAATTTCTTTTTAAAGTAATATTCATTATACGCGGAGCACCTGTGTTATATGCAACGTGCAAAGTAAACGTTTGAGTATCCGGATCATATGTATTTGTCGTACCAGCAGGAACAAATAAATCCTGGTAAGTACTGGTACAAGTAACCGTATTATCCGGATTAACAGTTAGGTTCAAGTCAGCTTGCAAATCTGCCAGAGCAGGACCATCGATTGACGTAGCGCCCGAGGTAACCATGCTTACATTATAGTCAAACGGCAATGTTCCTAAAGCCGGGTGTATTCTTTCACCTGTTGCATGATATGAGCCGTCATATTTGTTTTTAACTCCAAATACAGAAACTACGGTATCAGGTCCAGCTTTTTTTACAAGTCCCGCACCTACACCTGTTAATGTATAAATTACGGCATACTTCTTCGATGCATCAAACTGATTTCCGTCAACATTCAAAACTAACTGTTTTGCAAAATCTCCGGGTTTGAAATTGATGGTTAAACCGGTTGCTGTTGCAACAACAGAGGCATCTGAAGACTGTGTAGCCAACGTAGTCGGAATAGATGAATAAGTGGTTCCGTTAGCAGCATTATAGTCATCAACCGAAATTGCTGTTAATGTAGCAGTCCCTGATTTTTGTAAATCACCGCTGCTTGCGGCATCTCTTCTCACCGTAAACATAGCAACAGGTTTAATGTCGGTGAAAGGCAAAAAATATTGATTGTATTGTGGTGCTTCGCCAATCCATACATATGTCTTGCCTACGCCCGTCGCTGATGTGCCCTTAAACGCGTCCTTACGGCAAGCGCTGAAAAGCACCATAAGGCAACTGCTAAGCAACAGATATTTTAAAACTTTATTTTTCATTTGAGTAATTTTTTAATGTTAATGAAAGTATCATCAATGAATTTTTATCTTTTCATCCTTCGTTTTACAACTGCGGATATGATAGTTTCAAATATGTTAATTAAATCAGTATTTACTTATGGTGTTACATCCCACCAAACACGGTTATCCTGTGAATCTGTGCCAGCATCCGGACCGGTTTCTCTTGCAATAGCAGCTTTTACGTTAACACCATTAGTTTGATTTTCGGCTGTTGAATAAGTAAATCTGCGTACAATTTGCCCCGATGGGTTGGTTGCACCTGGTGCCGGTGAAAGCACAGGATATCCCGATTTTCTCCATATATCCCATGCTGCATGTCCATCAGGATAACTGGCCAGGTATCTTTGTATGCTAATAGCCTGTAAGTTCGCTCCAGTACCTGCTGCTGTAAGCAATACACCAGCTTGAGTGTAATAACTTGCAGGCGGTGCCGCCAGACCCCATTGGTCAAAAGATGCTGCAATACCTTGCTGGTAAACTGTAGGGAGAGACTCACTTGTCCATCCTATATCAGCAGCTTCAGCTCTCGCCAATGCCACCTCAGCTGCACTGATTATCACAACGGAACTCGCCTCGGTACGCTTATCAGCACGCATAACAAGCGCCCATTTCGGGTTGGCTGTAGTAAACGCAGTAACGTCTGAACGGCTTAAGCCCGGAGGAATACCTATAGCTGAAGTAACTGTACCTCCGGTAACTTGACCCGGGTCGGTATAATCACCACCAAAAGGAACTGTTCTTCCATCACTGAAACCTGCGGTTAAATCGGTTACTACTTTACTTTCGGCAAAGTCAGTTCTTCCGTTATAAAGGTTCCACCATGGATCTTTAAAAGCTGAGCCTGGATAACTAATCGCCATATTTTGAGCATTGGTTGTGATGCCACCTGCTGTTAAAGCCGCATTAAAGGCAGTCGCAGCATAATCGCTTGCGCCCGGCACTTTTTTAGATAGTTGGATCGCCACCAACATTGATAATGAGTTTGCCGCTCTCTTCCATGAGGCCGCGTCGCCATTATAAATTATATCTCCTGGTATCGGACCGTTATCCATTGAGGCTGACGCTGACGCCAAAGTAGCAAGTATCCCCTTATAAATATCTTCCTGTTTGTCATAAACCGGGGTAATCGATTTCAATCCTTGTAAGGCCTGGCTATAAGGCACATCGCCCCAGGCGTCAGTTATCTCCCAGAATATAAATTGTTGAAGTATTTTGGCAACTGCGACCGAATTTGGGCTCTGGTTAAGATTGATGACATTTTGCAAATCGAATAAGTCGCCGCTATAGTAGCCTGTAAATGATAGCTGAGGCAAGCTATAGGTTGAAATTCCCGGATATTGGGTTTCTGTGAAATACTGAGCATATTCCCCACCGTACTGCGATAAATTGTTAGTTGATACGTAGGTGCCCAGGTTTGCTTCAACCTGAGTTATCAGTGCGGGAACAATCGGTTTGGTAGTATTTCCCGGGTCCAGGTTAGTATCCCCAAAATCGTTCGGCTTTCTACAACTCATCTGCCCTAACACAAGCAGAGTTGTAATTGCACATATATATATCTTTTTCATTTTTTTATCTTTTTTAATTTAAATTACATTTAAAGTCGACGCTATCAGAAACCTATTTTAAGGTTAAATCCTATACCTCTTGTTCCAGGCAATTGTCCTTGTTCACCCTGAACACCGCTGATCTGTGAAGGGTCAAAATCCTTGGTTTTGGCATAGATCAACCATAGGTCGTGTGCCTGTAACTGGAATGATGCGCTCTTTATATAATTTGAAATTCCTAATTTTTTAACTGGTATACGATAAGCTAAACCCACTTCACGTAATTTGATAAAGGTCAAGTCTTCTATGTATGGGTCAAATGTTTGATTATTAACGAAATTATGGAAGTAATCATAAGCACCTATATAAGTGCTAACTGCTTTTCCGGTTGCATCAACGCCTGTCACGTGCACACCACCGCCGGCAGCAACATCATCACGTACTGGGTTTCCTTTATCATTCAGCACAGCTGTACGGGCAGTTAAACCGCTGTATGTACCCCACATGTCAGATAAAGAGAATGTTTTACCACCAAATTGATAATCTATATTTACATTGATGGTAAAGTCTTTTAATACAGTGAACGAGTTTTGAATACCACCAGTGTGTTTTGGAAGCACGCTTCCATAGTATACATCCGGGTTATTTTGATAAGAGCCATCTGCAGCTAATATTGGAATACCGGCAGCATTACGTAAAATACCGTTGCCATATAACTGGCCCCACTCTTTTCCTTTTTGCTGAACCATGATCGGGGTAACTACGCCTGAAAACTGGGTGTTAGTTGCCGAAGTAACACGATCTACACCATATTTGTCGCTGATCTCAACAATTTTGTCTTGAAGCAGGTTTGAGTAAGTAGCATTAAATGTCCAGGTGAAATTCGAACTTCTGAAAGGTACAATCAGTAAATTGAAATCAATACCCTTCTTAGTGATCAAACCAAAATTGGTTAATATAGATGAGAACCCGCTTGCTCCGTTAACGCTTAATGTAGCAGGGAAGCCCT
>Ga0207671_10006435_pt1 | contig 10456 bp, 7 predicted proteins | sample KBSC24metaG_FD_184352 | JGI IMG/M metagenome (GOLD analysis project Ga0207671, IMG submission 184352) | Corn rhizosphere microbial communities from Kellogg Biological Station, Michigan, USA - KBS C2-4 metaG (SPAdes) (version 2) | ecosystem: Host-associated > Plants > Roots > Rhizosphere > Soil... | reverse complement strand
AAATATCCCAATGGCGCCAGCACATCAGACAGGGATAACCTGAAAGTCATTCGCCTGGCGGAAGTATACCTCATTGCCGCTGAAGCTTCCCTTCCCGATGAGACAGAAGCCAAGAAATACCTGAACGAGCTGATGTCATATCGTGATCCTTCCTTTGGAGGATACACGTCCACCGGCACGCAGCTGTTACAGGATATCGTGACGGAAAGAAGAAAAGAGCTTGCCATGGAAGGCGACCGTCTCTTTGACCTCAACAGATTGAAATGGGATATCGACAGGGGTCCGCAAAACGCAGGATCTATTCCGCCGAAAGTAACGTCGATTACTTATGCGGATTACAGGCGCATATCGCCCATCGGCAACACCGAGACACAGGCAAATGCCAATATTAAAGCACAGCAGAACCCCGGTTACAAATAATAGGATCTTTTTATTCTTAAAAAGGCCGCCTCGAATATGAGGCGGCCTTTTTGTTTCCGCATTGTGCACGACCCGACTTCTGGAAAAATTCAAAGCATGACATTAATAAAATATATATATCTGAACTTATTCAGTCCGTTAATAAATTTTTATTTATTTCGTTCCGTGCATTTCTCCCTACCCTTTTTTTCTGTACAACCAGGCCTAGGCGGATGGAAGTGAAGTCTTTTGAAACAACTCCATCATCTCATGATCAGTCAGGTTTAGCCTGAATAATCTCGATTTGATATTCTTAACTTGGGCATATTTTCGCTTTTCGAGCAGCGATTCAAAATTCGGTTGCCGATATGATTGCGTCTAAGTTATCATATTCCAGATAATGACGGCAAGTTTTCTGGCTGTTGCCGTAATCGCAGCGTTTCGACCTTTTCGGCAAGCGATCCGGGAATATCAGACAAGGCGTTGAAGACGAATTATGTGGAGAATAAGTACAAATTTAATGGGAAAGAAGTACAGAACAAAGAGTTTAGCGATGGGAGTGGATTGGCTACAGTGAAGGCGAAGAACAGGTTGGGGCTATTATACAAAGCCTAGCAAGATCAGGTGGGGTTATAACTGAAAGCATAAAGGTGATAGCGCATAGCATGGGCGGTGCTTACGCAAAAGGGTTTATCCAGGCAATCGTAGATTATGCAAAAAAGCATCCTGAAGAGTGTAGGGGATTACGGATAACTGAATTTGATTTTGCATCTTTTCAGCAAAACCACCAAAAGGGAGTCAAAGGTGTTTCGTTGAAGCAATATGATAACGCTGGTGATAATGTTGTAGGAAAAGGGCTGTACGGAAGCCAGTTTGAGACTGAAGAGGGGGCAGAATCGAGAACAATGGATAACACTCCTGGTAAAGGTCATTCGATATTCGATTTTATAGGCCAGATTAGGAATCTGGAAGAAGGCACATATATATTTAAAAACGGGCAATTTATAAAAGTAAATTAAATAAGATGTTGAAATCTTTAAACCCGCTGAAAATAATTGCGGGTTGGATTTTTTTAGTCATGATAATTGATCTTATTGCAATACCATACCTTTTTTTTAACTCTGCTGGAGGAGAACAAAAGCCATTAATATTATTGATGTCGTCTGTTAAAATTGCTGTGATTGGAGTGTTCTTATTGAGCATTTTAACAAGCTTAATATATTTTAAATGGATTAAAAAATATTGGATTGTCAATAGCTTCTTCTTCCTTTTGTCAGGAATATATATATATCAAGATCAGCTAGGTGAAAATAATATTCAATATAGTTTTGGGGAAAAAGTCGATTCAATTAATGGCAATGAAATTAAATCAAGAATAGAATATTATAATTTAGAAAAAAAAGAGATTCGAAGTAAAAGTTATTGGAAGAATGGAAAGAAGGATAGTGTTTGGACTATTTATTCAGAAGACGGGAATATTATAAAGCAAGAGCTCTATAAAAGTGGAAATATAGCTAAATAAGAAGAGCCGATTGAAGAGACATGTTACTATCCGTTTGGACTGACCAAGGCGGGTATCAATGATAAGGCGTTCCCAAACCAATATCCATTGAAATCCTTGACAATCCCACAATTATTATTAATTTACACACAAATCAGGCATGTTACATTGCCCATAAATCACTGTTAACCAACTGGCCTTTTGGTCACATGGAGGGTCGGTAGAAACTATTTGTTATGTCAACACAAATCTACCGCAGTCCCCCGTGGACAATGCACAGGCATTCTATTTATTTCCCCCATTATTTATTATTGAAACTTCCGGAAAGATAACTGTATGTCCCCGGACATATAGAATTTCCAGATTCCCCCCTTTACCCGGTCGGCACGACCGAGAGCTATTCCTATTGTCAAATACTAAACTTGAGAGCTTATGAGAAACATTTTACTATTCTTTAGCCTTCTCCTGCTTGTCAGCGAATTGCCGGCACAAAGCAGGATCATCAGCGGAAAAGTACAGGACGAAAAAGGGAATCCCGTACCCGGCGCCAGCATACAGATAAAAGGCAGCCGCCGCGGCACCAGCACGACTGCAGATGGTGTATTCAGTATTTCCGCTCCTTCCAGCGCAAAGATCCTCGTAGTATCTTCCGTCAATTTCGCCGCCCAGGAGATCCCTGTCTCCGACAATATCGTTGTGGTGCTTAAGCCGGCCACTGCACCCAACCTGCAGGAAGTCGTGGTGGTGGCCTATGGCACACAAAAAAAATCCGAAGTCACCAGCGCCATCTCGGTGGTGGATGCAAAAACCATCGGCAACCAGCAGGTGACATCCGTAGGACAGGCTTTACAGGGGACAGCCCCTGGTGTCATGGTGGTCAACGACAATGGGCAGCCGGGAGAAAATCCCGTCATTCGCATCCGCGGTATCGCATCCATCGCCGCGAATGCCGCTCCACTCATCGTAGTAGACGGTATTCCTTATGACGGCAACCTGAACATGATCAACCCGAATGATATCGAAAATTTCTCCGTACTGAAGGACGCTTCGGCCACGGCATTATATGGGTCGCGAGCTGCCAATGGGGTCATCCTGATCAATACCAAATCCGGCAAACGGAATGCGACGCCTTCCATCACCCTCTCGGCACTGTATGGCCGTAGCTCACGCGCCGTCAGGGACTATTCCTACCTGAATACCAAACAGCAGTTTGAGCTCAGTTTCACTCCTTTTATGGAGAATTACGGTTTTACACCGCAGGAAGCATCCGACTATCTGGCGCCCTATGGGTTCGGATATAACCCTTTTGGGCCGTCTATCCCCAACCCGGTAGGCCCCGACGGCAAGCTGACAGCCGAGGCGGCCAATGCCAAATTATTGTGGAATGACGATTGGACAAAGGCTTTGACGCGCAGCAGCCCGGCCCGCCGGGATGTCAACCTCGGTATCAGCGGTGGAACAGAACGCAGCAAATATTTTTTCTCCGGCGGCTACCTGGACCAGGATGGATATATCACCAAAAGCCAGTACCGCAGGATCACCGCACGGCTGAACTATACCACCGATCTCACGGATTGGCTACAGGTGGGCGCCCGGTCTTCCCTCATTACCTCGCACCAGAACTATCCCGACCAGGGCACCGGCCATTATGGCGACATTGTAAGCTTTGGCCGCAGCATGTCCTCTGTCTTTCCTATCTATGCCAGGGATGACAGCGGACGCATCATCAAGGACATCAGCGGCCATCCCGTTTATGACTTCGGGAATTATGATCCTAACAGGCTCATCAACACAGGCAGACCGGTACTGCAACTGGCAAATGCCGTAGCCACCACCGCCCTCGACAACTGGACCTACGATCGCCTGCTGACTGACCTGAACGTATATGCGCAGATTAATTTTACAAAAAACCTTTATTTCAAAACCAGCTTTGGGATCAACCGCACCAACGTGGATCAGCTGCAATACCAGAACAAGGACTATGGCGACGCCGCTTCTGTAGGCGGTCGTACATATAAACAACAGGACCTCACTACCTCCTGGACCTTTAATAACATGATCGGTTATGACCAGCGATTTGGCGACCATCACATAGAGGCCATCGCCAGCTATGAAGCCTACCAGTTCAAATTTGAAACCCTTTACGGATCAAAGACAGGGTTTGCGTTCAGCGGCGTACAACAGCCTGCCGGCGGCGCCGTGGCAGAGGGTTTTGATGGATACACGGTGACCAGCACACTGGTGAGCCTGCTGGGCCGGGTCCGCTATGATTACCGGGGTAAATACTTCGGCGAGTTCTCCATCCGCCGGGACGGGTCTTCTAACTTTTCACCCGGCAACCGTTATGGCGTGTTCCCCGCCGGCGGCGTATCCTGGCTTATCAGCAAAGAAGATTTCCTCAGCGGCAACGCGACGGTCAACCTGTTAAAACTGCGGGCTTCCTATGGGGCAGTGGGTAATAATGGTTTGCTGGATGGCAATAGCCTTCCCATCTATTTCCCGTATATCGCCACCTATGCCTATGGTTATAACGACCTCGCCAATCCCGGCATCTACCTTACCCAGCTGGCCAATCCCCAGATCCAGTGGGAGAAACAGCTCAGCGCCAACGTGGGTATCGATTTCGAGCTCTTCAAAAGCAGGTTTACCGGCAGCCTCGATCTGTTCACCAAGAATTCCCAGCACCTGATCCTCAATCAGCCCCTGTCGCCTTCCATAGGTTTTGGAGCTTTTATCTCGAACATCGGCCAGGTACGTAACCAGGGTATAGAGCTCAATCTCAACTACAACATCCTTAGAAGCAGGACCTTTAACTGGGATGTCAACCTGAATATTACTTATCTGAAGAATAAGATCATCAGGTTGCTGCCCGGCATCGATACGTTTGCCGCCAAAAGTACTTTCCGGGACGTGGTGGGTAAATCGATCTATGAATATTATCTGCCTGTGTGGGCAGGTGTAGATCCTGCCACCGGTCATGGTCAATGGTGGATCGACGAAAGGGACGCCGGCGGCAACCTCACAGGTAAGCAGGTAAAAACAAATGATTATACCACTGCGCAGAACAGCCAGAAATGGGTAGGCTCAGGAATACCCAAATACACCGGCGGTTTTTCCACCAGGTTCGATTATAAGAACATCGACCTGAGCATTCTCTTCAACTATGCGCTGGGTGGGAAATATTATGATAACAATTATGCCGGCCTGATGAGCGGCACTTACAATGGTCTTGGTGCACAGATGAGCACCGACGAATCAAGGGCCTGGCAAAAAGCGGGTGATATTACAGACGTGCCAAAGATGAATTCCGGTAACAACGACGAGGAACAGTTTTCCACGCGCTTTCTGTACAGCGGCACCTATCTCCGGCTCCGGAATGTAACATTGGGATATACCATCCATACCACCAGATGGCAGAAGGCGGTGAAAGAAGCCCGGATCTATGTCCAGGCTGACAACATCCTCACTTTCGACAAGCTCAAACGTGGATCTGACCCCGAGTCCTCGATCAACGGCTATGCCGGCGGGAATGCATTTCCTTTCAAGACCTATTCGGCCGGCATCAACCTTACCTTCTAATTTTAAAATACCAAGTGTATGTACAATAATAGATACAGACTAAAAGTGTTCTTCATCGGGTTGTTCCTGGCCATGCTGTCAGGCGCCTGTAAGAAAAGCTTTATCGATAGTCAAAAACCCACCAACAGCGGCTCTGCCGACCAGGTATTTGCCTCAGCATCCTCAGTCCGCGCCTACTTCACCGGCATTTATCGCAACCTGCGCATCCAATGGCAAAGCACGGACGGCTCGGCCGGCGGGAATGACGAGAACTACAGCTATAACTCCATATTTCTCACCCGGGATGTAAAAGGCAAGGACATTACCATGGCAAGGAACAACTGGTATTTTTATGACTACCAGAATGACAACCGGGAACCTACCTATCGCAGGGTGCGTTTCACCTGGTACTATTTTTACGAACTGATCAACCAGGTGAACACGCTGATCGATGGCACGCAGAAGAGCACGACCATCGCTGACGCCGATAAGACAAGGTTGACTGCCGAAGCCCGCGCCCTGAGAGCCTTCTTCTATTTCGAACTCGCCCGTGAATTCCAGTTGTCTTACGGCAAAGATCCGAGTGCTCCCGGCGTACCCATCTATACCACTCCGTCCAATGACATGACGGCCGGCAATCCCAGGGGCACCTTGCAACAAACCTATGATCAGATCAACAGTGATATCGGGTATGCATTGCAGAACCTGGGCGCTTCCCGCTCATTAAAAGATCAGGTGAACATCAACGTAGCCTGGGGGCTCGCAGCCAGGATCTACCTGGAACAGGGAAAATGGGCGGATGCGGAAAATGCCGCCGTACATGCCATGGATGGCTATGCGCTGGACGCCGGCGGTTACCATAATAATTACAATGGGCTGACCTCATCAGAAGTGATATGGGGTCTGCCTCAGACCCTGGCCAATGGAGGGCAGTCCCTTTATTATGGCACTCCCAGCTCTTTATTCGACCAGACGGCGGCCCCGGCTTACCATGCATTCTGGATGAGCATCGAGCTCGTGTCACAATTCACCAATTCGGATGCGCGTTTTACTTTCTTCCAGACGGGCGCCGACCCCACCAAACCCAACTTCTGCGCTACCAATAAATTCGGCAAAGGCAACGGGTCTGTCGTTACTCTGCTCAACGGACAGGATGTGGAACAGAACAACATCGATTTCGAAGAATCCATGAACCTGATGCGTGTAGGTGAAATGTACCTGATACAGGCAGAAGCACTTGCCCGGCAGAACAAGGAGACGGAAGCGCAGGATGTACTGTTCGGGCTGCAGAAGGATCGTGACAATGCGCTTGCAGCTCCATCGGGCAACACTGGTCAGGCGCTGATAGACGAGATACTCCTGGAAAGAAGAAAAGAATTATACGGAGAGATGGGAGTGGACTGGCTGGATGCAAAAAGATTGCAGCTGCCCATCGATCGCACCGGATCCAACCATGCGCCGGCATTGGCATATGTGATCCCGGCCAATGATCCGCGGTTTAATCTAAAGATCCCGCAATCCGAGATGCAGGCGAACAAGAGTTTGAAGCCAGGTGATCAGAATCCATAACAAGAAAGCCGGTCGTTTGACCGGCTTTCTTTATCTAATTAAGCACCTGCTTTAACTTACTTTCCAGGTCATCTCCCCTCAAACCCTGTGCGATGATCTTTCCCTGCGGATCGATGAGTATATTGAAAGGAATGCCATTGAATTGAAATACTTCCACGGCCTTGCTCTGCCAGAATTTAAGGTCGCTGACATGGGTCCAGGTAAGCTTGTCGGATTTGATAGCCTCCAGCCATGCGTCTTTTTCTTTGTCCAGCGAAACACCCAGTATAGCAAAATTCTTATTCTTGAATTGACTGTAAGCCTGCACTACATTGGGATTCTCCGCCCGGCAGGGCCCGCACCAGCTGGCCCAGAAATCCACCAGCAGATATTTCCCTTTAAAGGAAGACAGTGAGATCGAACGTCCCTCCGTGTCAGGCAAGGTCAGCTCGGGAGCCTGCCGTCCTACCCAGGTGCTGTCCTTCTTTTGGTCCATTTGCGCCAGCTGTTGCTCGTAATCTTGTTTCAATCCCTTCAGCGTAGCATTATCCGGGAATTTCTTCACCAGGTTGCCAAGAGCAGCCTCGAACTCCTCGCGGGAGAAGCTGCGGGAAGACCATCCCAATGCCAGCGCACAAAGCGTGGGGTTGTTATTTGTATTGATAAATTGGCGTAGATAGGTGTTGAGCTCCTGGATGGCGCTGTTCTTCTTGTTGGTAGCGGCCAGCACAACGCTGTCCGAAGCATGCGCTCCTTTAAGACTGTCGAGCTGTGCCATGCTTTGTTCCATTTCAAAATTCTTTTTTCCAAAGAAATTGATGAGGTCTCTCAGCTGGCTGCTTGCTTCGGAGCCTTTAACATCATAAAAATCATCTCTTTTTCCCAGGTCAACCGTGACGTTGACGTCGGATGCGTCATTCACCAGGGGAACGGCCAATGCGTTGTTGCCAAATACCAGCTCGTAAACTTCCTGGGCCCGCACGGTCCCCGAAAGGGTAAAATGACCACTGTTACCGGTCAGCTTCACTGAATCCAGTACAACGGGTGCCTGTTCTTTCCCATATGGCACTTCCAACAGATAGGCATAGCTGACAGGTCCGGCTATCATCGACAGCTTATCGGCGTTCTTATATTCTCCTTCTACCGTAAACCCGCCTTTCTTTTTATGTTGACAGGCAGACAGCAAAAGGGCGACGGACATCAGGCCTGCAACACATGTGTTCGACAATCTTTTTATCATAGTTTATCCGATTGAACTTAGTTTTCCAGTTTTTCCAGTAATAGTTGATTGGTGAGTCGGGGGTCGGCCTTGCCTTTGGACAATCGCTTTACCTCTCCGACGAAAAGACCGATGAGTCCCTTCTTGCCTTTCCGGTATTCTGTGACCTTGTCGGGCATCCTGGCCAACGCCTGTTCTACCCAGGCAGCTATCTCACTGGTGTCCGAGCTTTGCAGGAGATTGAGGGTAACCGCGATATCGAGGGGGTCGCTGGAGGTATCCTTCAGCATGGCGGGAAATATCCTGGAAGAGGCGATGGAAAAGCTAAGACGTCCTTCCTCCACCAGCTGTATCAGACGGGCGAGACTGGCAGGCTGTACAGGGAAATCCTTTAGCGCAAGCCCCTTTTCGTTGCGGGCGGACCATACCGGTCCCTGCAGCCAGTTGGCAGCGGCCTTATAGTGCGGGGTCTCTTTGATCAGTCTTTCAAAATAATCCACGGTCTCTTTATCATCACAGATCACCCGGGCATCATATTCCGGCAATTGCAGCTCGCGCATATAGCGTATGATCAATTCCTCCGGCAAGGCGGGAAGGGAAGAACGGATCTCTTCCAAAAAAGCATCGCTTACATGGAAAGGCGGCAGATCGGGATCGGCAAAATAACGGTAGTCATTGGCCTCTTCCTTGGTACGAAGGGAAAAAGTCGTGCCATCGCCTGCATCGAAGCTGCGGGTTTCCTGCTGTATCGCCTTCCCCTCCTCGACCAGGACGATCATGCGTCTGGCTTCGAATTCAATGGCCTTTTTTACATTCCTGATAGAGTTCAGGTTCTTTACTTCCACTTTTGTACCCAGCGTGGTGACGCCTTTCAGACGGATGGAGACGTTGGCATCGCAACGCATGCTGCCTTCTTCCATATTACCATCGCAGATGCCCAGGAAACGGACGATCTTACGCAGCTCTGTCAGATAAGCATATGCTTCATCGCCACTACGCAGGTCAGGCTCCGTTACGATCTCGATCAGCGGTACGCCCGCCCTGTTATAATCCACCGAAGTGTTCGCAGGATCGACATCGTGCAGGCTTTTACCCGCATCTTCTTCCAGGTGGATGCGGTTCAGCTGGACGTCTTTTTCTCCTTCAGCCGTCCGGATATGTACAAATCCACCCTTACAGATAGGCGTAGTATGCTGGGATATCTGGTATCCCTTGGGAAGATCGGGGTAGAAATAGTTCTTACGGGCAAAATAATTATTTCTTTCTATCTCGGAGTGACAGGCAAGACCCATTTTAATGGCAAATTCGACAGCCGTTTTGTTCAGCTTGGGCAAGGCGCCGGGATGCCCCAGGGTTACCGGACTCACATGCGTATTCGGATCGCCTCCGAAGGCCGCACTGTCTCCGCAGAATAATTTTGTCCGGGTGAGAAGCTGGGCATGTACTTCCAGACCTATGACCACCTCATATGCATCATATTGACTCGACATGTCCGGCAAATTTACCATATTCAGGGGGTATTTCCCCCTCCATTTTAGAATGCCCCACCGACCCATTTTCCGGATATTTTAACAATTGATAATAAATCGGAAGGACAGCGGACCGCCCTGATAAACAGGGTAATTTTGAACATATGCAAAAAAATAAGAGCAGCGCCACATCCCTGGGGGTGGCCGGTTTGCGGGCAGTCCATCAACTCCTTGACGGTGAGCCCCGACTGCTGTATGATCCGGCCATTGTCCGGCTGCTGGGACCGCAATTCAGTGAAACTGTCCGGCATGACCCCGGCGCCTATCAGCAGCCCTTAAACAGGTGGCTGCGATCTCATGTCCTGCTGCGCAGCCGTTACGCGGAGGACTGTCTGTCGGCGGCTTATGCCCGGGGCGTCCGCCAGTATATCCTGCTGGGCGCCGGGCTGGATACCTTTGCCTGGCGGCAGCCTGCCGGACTGGAGGACCTGCGCATCTTCGAGGTGGATCATCCCGCAACGCAAGAGGAGAAAAGACAGCTGCTGGCGCGGGCCGGATTGGTGATACCGGACAATCTTTATTTTATCCCGGCGGACTTTGAACGGGTGTCCATCGGAGAAGCCCTGCGCGGTCATCCCTTCGATCCAACGCTCCCTTGCTTTATTTCCTGGCTGGGCGTCATGGTATACCTGAGCATGGAAGCCATCGATACAGTATTCGATTGGATGATCACGCTGCCGCAGGGCAGCGAAATGGTGCTGA
>Ga0207671_10006430_pt1 | contig 10461 bp, 9 predicted proteins | sample KBSC24metaG_FD_184352 | JGI IMG/M metagenome (GOLD analysis project Ga0207671, IMG submission 184352) | Corn rhizosphere microbial communities from Kellogg Biological Station, Michigan, USA - KBS C2-4 metaG (SPAdes) (version 2) | ecosystem: Host-associated > Plants > Roots > Rhizosphere > Soil... | reverse complement strand
ATCTCGGCCAGTGCATTCAGGCTTGCAGCAACAGCGGCGTAAGTGGCCGGCATGCGCGCCAGCGCATAGGCGAGCGCATCGGCGTCCGACTTGATCGTGCCGGAGCCACCGCCGGCGCGATAGGTGGTCGAGATCTTTTGCGAGCGCTGCGCGGCTTCGGTGCGGGAAAAGCCCTGCAGCCTGGCGTCGAGCGCGGCCTTGAGTTCGGCGGGGAGGGTGGGTGAGATCATGTTTGCTCACCGTCATCCTGGGGCGCGACGAAGTCGCGAACTCCGATGCGCAATTGCGCATCTGAGGATCTGGAGATTGTCGCGCGAGATTCCGGGTTCTCGCTTCGCGAGCCCCGGAATGACGCTAGTGACGTCACGCCACGTTCTGGTCGAGAATGTCCACGGCCTCGGACAGGCTCACCGAAACGAGCTGGGAGACGCCGCGCTCGGCCATGGTGACGCCGTACAGCCGGTTCATCCGCGCCATCGTGATCGGGTTGTGCGTGATGATGACGAAGCGCGTGTCGGTCGAGGAGGTCATCTCGTGCAGGAGGTTGCAGTACCGTTCGACGTTGTGGTCGTCGAGCGGCGCGTCGACTTCGTCCAGCACGCAGATCGGCGAGGGGTTGGTCAAGAACACCGCGAAGATCAGCGCCATCGCGGTCAGCGCCTGCTCGCCGCCCGAGAGCAGCGACAGTGTCTGCGGCTTCTTGCCCGGCGGCTTGGCGATGATCTCGAGGCCGGCTTCCAGCGGATCGTCGCTCTCGATCAGATGCAGCGCGGCTTCACCACCGCCGAACAGCTCGACAAACAGGCGCTTGAAGTGGTTGTTGACGACCTCGAACGATGTCAGGAGGCGCTCGCGCGCTTCCTTGTTGAGGCTCTGGATGCCCTGGCGCAGCCGCTTGATGGCTTCGACAAGGTCATCGCGCTCGGTGACGAGGCCCGTATGCTGGGTCTCGACTTCGCGCAGCTCTTCCTCGGCGCGCAGATTGACGGCACCCAGGCGTTCGCGGTCGCGACGCATCTTTTCGAGGTCTTCCTCGATGTCGTGCAGCGGCGGCAGCTCCGCACCGGGCTCGATCTCGGCTAGGCCGGCGACGGCCTGCGGCTCGACTTCGAGCATGTCGCGGATCTCACGCTCGATGTCGTCCAGACGGCGCCGCGAACCTTCCATGCGCTCCTCGGCGCGCGCTGTCGCCTCGCGCGAGCTGGAGAGCGCCTCGAGCGTCAGCTTCGCCGCACGGTCTGTCTCCGCCATCAGGGTTTCGGCGGTGGCGAGCGCGTCGGCGGCCATGCGGCGGTCGTTCTCGGCGTATTCGATCTCGGTGATCAGTGCGCTGCGCTTCTCGGCGAACACGGCGGGCGCGTTTTCGAGATCGCTGCGCTCGATCGAGACTTCGGTGATGCGGGTCTGGATGGTGTCGATATGGGAGGCTGCGCTCTCCTTGCGGCTCTGCCACTCGGTGCGCTCGGCGAGGATCGCCTGGACGCGGCGGTCGGCAAGCTCGGCCTCGCGCGCCAGGGCCTGGGCCTCGGCGCGAACCTGGGCGGCCATGCGGCGATGGTTTTCGATATCGCTGCGGACGGCGGCGAGGCGGGTCTCGGTGTCCTCGCTCGACGGCAGCTCGCTAATGCCGGCCTCGGCATATTCGTAGGCGGCCTCGGCCTCGGCGCGGTCGGCGGCGAGACGGCTGTGCGCTTCCGACAGCGTGGCTTTACGCGCCGCGTGGCGGCTGATCTCGCGCTCGGCTCCGGCATGGCGCTCGCGCGCGACGTTCAGCTCGCGCTGTGCGGCACGCCAGGCTTCGCGAGAGGCGCCTTCGGTGCTGGCGGCCATCTGCAGCTCGGACTCGGCATTCTCCAGCGCCTGACGCTTGATCTGCGCGTCGATACGGGCCTGCTCCAGCTCGTTCTCGATGTCGACCAGGCGGGCGCGCTCGGCGAGACGCCGTGCAGCACCGGTCGGGGCGTGAGCGGCGGCGACAAAGCCGTCCCAGCGCCAGACGTCGCCCTCGGGCGAGACCAGCCGCTGGCCGGTCTTGAGCTGCGAGACCAGCTCGGCCCCGCGCTCACGCGGCACCACACCGATCTGCGCCAGGCGGCGCGTCAGCTCGGCCGGGGCCTGCACGTGGTTGGAGAGCGGGGTGACGCCTTCGGGCAACTCCGGATCGCCGTCGGTGACGCCGACATTGGTCCAGCGCATCGGCGCCGACGGATCGATCGGCGCATCGAGATCGTCGCCGAGGGCTGCGCCGATGGCCTTTTCATAGCCCTTGTCGACGCTGATGCCGTCGATGATCGGCGGCCACAGATTCTTGGTTTCGCCGTTGACGATCTTGGAGATCGTGCGCGCCTCGGTGTCGAGCCGCTGCACGCGCTTGTCGGCTTCGACCAGCGGCGAGCGCGAGGATTCCAGCGTCTGGCGGGCGGCGACATGCGCGGCTTCGCTCGCTTGAGCTGCGGCTTCTGAGGCTGCCAGCGTCTGCTCGGCGGTCTCGACCGTTGCGGTCAGCTCGTCGAGGTCGCCGAAGCCGCCGGTGTCGGCGGCAAGCTTCTGTTCTTCGGCGGTGACATTCGCGATCTCCTGGTCGAGACGCGCGAGCTTGTCGCGATGGGTGCGGACGTTGGCTTCGAGTTGATTGCGCTTGGCTGTGAGGTCGGCGAGCGCCGTGGTGAGCTCGGAGAATTGCTGCTCGGTCTCGGTCAGCACCGCCTCGGCCTCGCCGACGCGCTCGTCGACACCGGAGCGCTTCTCGACGCGCGACTTGATCTCTTCCTTCAGCTCGGCATCTTCGCTGTCGAGCCGCTGCAGCGCCACGTCGGCGTCCATGGTCTGCTGCTGGGCGCGAGAAATGTCGCCCTCGAACTGCGCGAGGCGGCGCTCGAGCTCAGCGACGCGCTCCTTGGCGCGTTCTTCCTCGCGGTCAAGCAATTCGCGGGCATTGGTCAGGCGCTGGAGCCCGGCCGCGGCGCGCGCTTCGGCATCGCGTAGCGCCGGCATTTCGGCGGCGCGGATCGCCTGGATACGCGCGGCTTCAGCCTGATGCTGGGTGCGTTCGGCCATCTCGCGCACGGCGAGATCGTGGGTCTGGCCGGATTCGTTGACGTCGGCATGGGCGCCGATCCAGCGCAGATGGAACAGCGTGGCCTCGGCCTTGCGGACCTTGGCGGCGACTTCGCGATAGCGCACGGCCTGGCGGGCCTGCTTCTTCAGGCCCTCCATCTGGCCGGAGAGCTGGCCGATCACGTCCTCGACGCGGGTGAGGTTGGTCTCAGCCGCCTTCAGTCGCAGCTCGGCTTCATGGCGACGCGCATGCAGGCCGGCAACGCCGGCGGCGTCTTCCAGCACGCGGCGACGCTGCTCGGGCTTGGCCTGAATGATTTCGCCGATCTTGCCCTGGTGGACGAGGGCCGGCGAACGCGCGCCGGTCGCGGCGTCCGCGAACAGGATCTGCACATCGCGGGCGCGCACGTCGCGGCCGTTGATGCGATAGACGGAGCCGGCTTCGCGTTCGATGCGGCGGGAGATTTCGAGCAGCTGGCTGTCGTTCATCGCCGCAGGCGCGGTCCGATCGGCATTATCGATCGTCATCGTCACTTCGGCGTGGTTGCGCGCGGGACGGTTGCCGGAGCCGGCGAAGATCACCGCGTCCATGTCGGCGGCGCGCAGGCTCTTGTAAGAGGTTTCGCCCATCGCCCAGCGCAGCGCTTCGACGAGATTCGACTTGCCGCAACCGTTGGGGCCGACCACGCCGGTCAAGCCGGGCTCGATGACGAAGTCCGTGGGCTCAACGAAGGACTTGAATCCGTGTAGGCGCAGGCGGGTGATTTTCATAAGCACGCATCTCTGTTGGCAGGCGCGAATCCCCCTGCCGGGACATTACCACGGAAGGCAATGCCACTCTCTGGGGCGAGTCGCGCGGGGCGCCTCATGCGGCGGACAATGGCCGCGGTGTGCCGCGAGGGCAACCTGCGAAAGCCGCTTTTCCCAAGGGATTTATGCCGGGAAAGATACGGCTTTTGAGATGCGAATCAGGATCTTGACGAGCGAATCAGCTCTTCAGCAGCGGATTGATCTTCTTGGCGAACTCCTCGAACGAGGTCTCGCCCTTGATCTTCTCGCCGTTGATGAAGAAGGTCGGCGTCGAATCCACCTTCAACACCTCGCTGGCATATTTCTGGTCGGCGGCGATCTTGTCGAGCAGCGCCTGGTCCTTCAGGCAGGCTTCGACCTGCGGCTGGGTGAGGCCGGCCTGCTTGCCGATGCGCGTCAAGGTCTCGGTGGTGTTCTTCACCACCCAGTCGTTCTGCTGGCGGAACAGCATGTCGGTGACGGCGAAGTACTTCGGCGCGTCGTCCTTGGCGATGCAGCGCGACAGCATCGAGCCGGCGGCGGCTTTGATGTCGAGCGGGAACTCGCGGAAGACGTAACGGATCTTGCCGGTGTCGATGTATTCCGACTTGATCTTCGGGAAGACCTGCTCGTTGAAAGCAGCGCAATGCGGGCAGGTCATCGAGGCGAATTCGGTGATGGTGACGGCGGCGTCCTTGGGGCCGAGCGCCATGTCGGGCAGCGACACCGGCTTGGCGACGTCGCCGGCGGCCTGCGCCTTTGCTTCAGGGATCATGGCCTCGGAGATGAACCGCAGCGGCGAGAGCCCAGCGATCGCGGCAAGACCGGTCAGCGACAGCATCGTGGTGAAGGCGCGGCGGGTAATGATCAAGGTCGGCTCCCGAATTGGCGTGGTCTCGCCCCGAGGCTCATCGGTTCCCGGGTGGCCTGTCGCTAGCTTGAAACGTGGTTTGAGGCAATGGCGAGCGGCGAGGACAGGTCCAGATTAGCTCCGGAATAAGGCTCAATTTCGCTTGATGGCAGCCCCGAGCTGCGCCAACGCCGCCTTCAATTGTTCATCTTCGATGTCGCCCAGGCTCTTCGCCACTTCGGCAACGGCCTTGGGGTCCGGCGGGCTCGGCCTGACCGGGCGCCGGGGCCGCGACAGGGGAGCCTGGCGGAAGGCGAGCTTGCCGACCGCGCTCCAGCCGAAGAAACGGTTGACCCGCTCCAGGATCACGTCGGCCGAGTGCTGGATCTCCAGCGCCATCGGGCCCTCGACCCGCAGCACCAGGGTCGCCGGCTCCTGCGGCTGGCCCTCCACGGGCCGCGGCCATTGCATCTTCAGCGGCTCGGCATGGGCCGCAATTTCAGGCCCGGCAATCTGCTCCCACCGCGTCACCAACTCGCGCGCCGCAAACCCCTGCTTGGCATAGGCCTCGGCAAAGACGTCATTGAGCAGGATCCCGAGCGGCTTGGCGCTGATCGGACCGGGTTTTGGGGGGAATTTGGCCATGGGCCGTGTCCGCTATGCCGCCGCGCGAGGCCGGATGGCCTTGAGGTCGCGATCGATCTCGCGTCGGCGCTGCATCAGATCGTAGTCCATCTGGAGCCCCAGGAAGAAGCCCTCCGACAGACCAAAATAGCGGGCAAGCCGGAGGTCCGTGTCGGCCGTGATGTCGCGTTTTCCAAGGACGATCTCGTTGATCCGCCGCGGCGGCACACGCACCGCACGCGCGAGAGCATTTTGGCTGAGATCCATCGGTTTCAGGAATTCCTCAAGCAGGATCTCGCCCGGATGCGGGTTGCGGAGCAGCCCGGTCCTAGTCGGGGTAGTCGACGATTTCGACATCTCTTGGTCCTCCGTCATCCCAAACAAAACGGATGCTCCACTGATCGTTGATCCGGATCGAATGCTGTCCGTGGCGGTCGGCCTTCAGGGCTTCGAGCCTGTTTCCCGGGGGAACCCTGAGATCGGTCAACACCCGCGCCTGATTGAGCAAACGCAGTTTTCGCAAGGCTGCATTCTGAATGTCGGGCGCAGTTTCCGGCTTCGCCGTCCGGACCAGATCAACTCTGTCTCGGCGTTGGCGAAGCTCTGGATCATGTTTGTGTATAACGCAGGGCGTTATAGCCTGCAATGGTCCGATCATGCTGGCCACAGGCGAGAACCTCCTTTAGGAAAGGCGAATGCCTTCCACGACCGCGCGCAAGAAGGAACGGAGCACGACGGCGACCACGTCGTTGGCTCGCCCCACATTGCTGCTCGCCTGGTACGACCGCCACCGCCGCAGGCTGCCCTGGCGCGCGGCGCCCGGCGAGACGTCGGATCCCTATCGTGTCTGGCTGTCGGAGATCATGCTCCAGCAGACCACGGTGAAGGCGGTCGGGCCGTACTTCGAAAAGTTCGTCGCGCGGTGGCCTAACGTCACGGCGTTGGGAAACGCCTCGCAGGATGACGTGCTGCGGATGTGGGCCGGGCTCGGCTATTATTCGCGCGCGCGTAATCTCTACGCCTGCGCGGTGGCGGTGACGCGCGAGCATGGCGGTGCGTTTCCCGACACCGAAGAAGGCCTGCGCGGGTTGCCGGGCATTGGGCCCTACACCGCGGCGGCGATTGCCGCGATCGCATTCGACCGCCACACCATGCCGGTCGATGGCAATATCGAGCGCGTGGTGTCGCGCCTGTTCGCGGTCGAGGAGGAGCTGCCGCGGGCGAAGCCGCTGATCCAGCGACTGGCAGCGACGCTGCTGGCCAACTCCCGTGCCGGTGACAGTGCGCAAGCCTTGATGGATTTGGGCGCCTCGATCTGTACGCCGAAAAAGCCGACCTGCACGCTATGTCCGCTGAATGAAGATTGCACGGCGCGTGCGCTGGGCACGCAGGAGACATTTCCGCGCAAGGCCCCGAAGAAGAGCGGAACGTTGCGGCGTGGTGCCGCCTTCGTCGTCACGCGTGGAGCTGAGCTGCTGGTCCGCTCGCGGCCCGAAAAGGGGCTGCTCGGCGGCATGACCGAAGTGCCGGGTTCGGACTGGCTCGCGGGGCAGGAGGACGCAACGGCGAAACAGCAAGCGCCTGATATGAAGGGGCTGTCGCGCTGGCAGCGCAGGGTCGGCGTGGTCACGCACGTCTTTACGCATTTTCCGCTCGAGCTGGTGGTTTACACCGCGAAGGCCGAGGCCCGCACGCGCGCGCCCGAGGGTATGCGCTGGGTGCCAATCGCGACGCTCGCCGACGAGGCGCTGCCCAACCTCATGCGCAAGGTGATTGCGCACGCGCTGGATCTGCCGTCGGGCCGAAGCTCCTGACACGATGCTGGCAGCAGCGCTGCGCTATCAGCGTGAGATACGGAGGATCGCATGGTCAAAACTGCGCTCGACAACTTCAAGAGACCGCCCTGCGCCGAGTTGCTGGGGTGGCGCCTGCTCGATGCCCGTCCCGCGGACGGCTGGATCAAGCTCGGCTTTGACGGCAGACCTGAGTTCTGCAACCCCGCGGGCTTCATCCAGGGCGGCATGCTGTCGGCCATGCTCGACGACACGATGGGGCCGGCGGTGCTGGTGATGAGCGAGGGCCGGCTCTACACCACCACGATCAGCATGACGGTGAATTTTCTGGCGCCCGCAAAGCCCGGCCCGATCATCGGCGAGGCGAAGGTCACGCAGCTCGGCAAGACGATTGCCTTTGTGGAAGCGAAGCTGACGGCTGAGGACGGCACGGTGCTGGCAACGGCCAGCGCGAGCGAGCGGCTGCTGGAGGCGGCGAGGGTGGTCGGAAAATAGTCTTGCGCTCGGAAACCTCACGCCTTCGCCCGCGCATCCCTGCTCACGATCGGCGGCTTCGCGTTCAGCGCCTCGACCTGGAATCCCGCGACGCGCTTGTAGTTCGCGGCGACGTCTTCAAGCTCCTTCTGTGACAGCACGTCGGTGACGACCTTGTAACCGTCGGGCGCGCGCTCCTCGACCAGCTGCATCACCTGCTCCGGGCCGTTCTTGCGATTAAGCAGGACGAGGTCGGTGGTGGCGGGCCTGCGCTCGGCCTCATAGGCGAGCAGCGCCTCAGTGGTGGGGCCATGCGTCAGGATCTCGCGCGTGATGGTGCGCGCGTCGAGGATCGCCTGCGAGGCGCCGTTCGAGCCGATCGGATACATCGGATGCGCGGCGTCGCCCATCAGCGTAACCTTGCCGAAAGTCCATTGCGACACCGGATCGCGGTCGACCAGCGGATATTCGTAGGCGTGCGGGCAGTTCCTGATCAGGCCGGGCACGTCGAGCCAGTCGAACTGCCAGCTCTCGAACCAGGGCAGAAACTCGTCCAGCCGCGCGGTGCGGTTATAGTCCTCGCGCCGCCACTGATAGGTCGGTGGCATGTGGCGCTCGGCAACCCAGTTGATCAGATGATTGCCCGCGGCATCCGGCTCCTTCGAGATCGGATAGCAGACAAATTTCAGGATCTCGTGGCCGGCCATGATCATGGTGCGGCCGGTGAGGAAGGCCTTTGCCGGCGTCACGCCGCGCCAGAGAATGCGGCCGTTCCAGATCGGCGGGCCTTCATTCGGGTAGAGCTTTTCTCGCGCGGCGGAATGGATGCCGTCGGCGGCGATCATGATCGCGCCTTCGTAGGTCCCTGCGGGTTTGCCGGTGGCCTTGTCGATGAAGTCGGCGCGCACGCCGCTTGCCGTCTCGGTCCAGCCGGTCAGATGATGGCTGGTGAGGATGTTGTCGCGGCCGAGCCGCTCGACCGCGGTGTCGAGCAGCAGCTGCTGCAGCGTGCCGCGATGGATCGAGAATTGCGGCCAGATGTAGCCGGCCTCCAGCCCGCGCGGCTCGCTCCAGATCGGCTTGCCGTGCTTGGAGAAATAAGCGAGCTCGCGGGTGCGCACGCCGCTGGCGTCCAGCTTGTCCATTAGCCCGAGCTCGATCAGCTCGCGCACCGCGTGCGGCAGCACATTGATGCCGACGCCAAGCGGCTTCAGTTCCGCGACGCTTTCGAACACTTTTACGGGAACGCCGATTCCGTGCAGGCTGAGCGCAAGCGTTAGCCCGCCGATGCCGCCGCCGGCGATGAGTACCGTCATGAAAACCCCCTCCCGTTGCGGGCGTCTTGGCACAGGCGGGCCGCATTGGGCAACTGCGAAGAGGTGCGATGCTATGGACCTCGCGGTCGACAGCCGTTAATTTCCAGCTTTCCAATGAGGTCCGCCATGCTCAAGCTCTACTACGCCACCGGCACCTGCGCACTCGCCACCTATATCACCCTGGAGGAGGCCGGCGCCGACTACTCGGCTGAACGGCTGAGCTTCAAGGACAACCAGCAGAACAGCCCGGACTATCTCGCCATCAACCCGAAGGGCCGCGTGCCGGCCCTGGTGACCGATCGCGGCGTCCTCACCGAGACGCCGGCGATGCTGGCCTATGTCGCGCAAACTTTTCCGAAGGCGAAACTCGCACCGCTCGACGATCCCTTCGACTTCGCACAGGTGCAGTCGTTCAACTCCTATCTCTGCTCGACCGTGCACATCAATCATGCCCACAAGATGCGGGGCGCGCGCTGGGCGACGCAGGAGAGCTCGTTCGCCGACATGAAGGCGATGGTGCCGAAGACCATGGGCGCCTGCTTCGCCCTGATCGAGCAGAAGATGTTCAGGGGACCGTGGGTGATGGGCGATCAGTTCACGATCTGTGACCCCTATCTCTACACGCTCTCGACCTGGCTCGAGGGCGACAGCGTCGATATCAATGCGACACCGAAGATCGCCGATCACTTCAAGCGGATGTCGGACCGCCCGGCCGTGCGCAAGGTGATGGACGCGCAGAAGGCGTAAAGGCCACGCCGGCTTCGTAGGGTGGGCACGCTTCGGCTTTGCCCACCCTACGAGAGCTTGCGCTTGGCTTGCTCCAGCTCTCTTCCCGTTTCCAGCATCAGTCGCCGTAGCCAGATCGAGCCCGGGTCCATCTGCGCCCGTGTCGGGTAGAACATGAACTGCTCGTCAATTCCGGGATCGAGCGGCGGCGTCACCGTGACGAGCCCGAACTGCTTCGACAGCGCCGCGATCAGCCGGCGCGGCACGAAGGCGACGAGGTCGGTGCGGGCGGCCACGTGCAACGCTTCGAGATAGCCTGACACCACCAGCGAGATGTGCCGCTCGATGCCCTTGGCTCGCAGCCATGTGTCGATCAGGTCCTCGGGCTGGCCGCGGATGATCACGCCGACATGCCGTGCGGCCAGAAAAACATCGCGCCGTTTCAGCTTCGCCGCCATCGGATGACCGCGCCGCACGGCCAGCGCATCGCTGTCGGTGTAGAGCAGCTGGCGGTGAAACCCCTTGAACGCGTTGCCGATCGAGATCACGAGATCGATGGTGCGGGCGAACTCGGCGTGGAAGATCGCCGGGCCCCGCCACGGCACCACGTCGATGCGAACGTTGGGCGCAACACGCGTCACCTTCTCCATCAAGGGCGGCATCAGTAGCTCGACCGCGAGATCAGGCATCATCAGGCGGAATTGCCGCTCGCTGCGGCTAGCGTCGAACTCGTCTGATACGAACAGCCCGCGCACCTGGTCGAGCGCCTGCGCCAGCGGCGCGCGCAGGGCTTGCGCGCGCGGTGTCAGCTCCATCCGCGCGCCGGTGCGGA
>Ga0207671_10006429_pt1 | contig 10462 bp, 10 predicted proteins | sample KBSC24metaG_FD_184352 | JGI IMG/M metagenome (GOLD analysis project Ga0207671, IMG submission 184352) | Corn rhizosphere microbial communities from Kellogg Biological Station, Michigan, USA - KBS C2-4 metaG (SPAdes) (version 2) | ecosystem: Host-associated > Plants > Roots > Rhizosphere > Soil... | reverse complement strand
CTACCAGGACGGCTACCGCGACGGCCTGGCCGCGCTGGAAGGTTTCAAGCAGAGCTTCGCGCAGCAGATGAGCACGCAGATCGGCACCTTGCTGAAGAACTTCGACGCCCAGCTCGCCGGGCTCGAACAGCAGATGGCGCAGGCGCTGGCGCACGCGGCGACGCAGCTGGCGCGCCAGGTGGTGCGCGACGAACTGGTGACCCATCCGGAGCTGGTGGCCGCGGTCGCGCGCGAGGCGCTCGCCAGCCTGCTGCACAGCGCGCGCCACGTCACCTTGCTGGTGCATCCGGACGACATCCCGCTGGTCGCGCAAGGCGCGGCCGACGACATCGAACGCAGAGGCGCGCGCCTGATGGCGAGCCTGCAGGTGGCGCGCGGCGGCTGCCGGGTGGAGAGCGACGTCGGCGTGATCGATGCCGAGATCGAGACCCGCTGGCGCCGCGCCGCGAGCGCGCTCGGCGACGGCTCCGAACTCGGCGATGCGCATGGCGAGACCGGTACCTTGGTCCTGCGCAACGAGGAAGGTCAATGAGAATCTGCGTGTCAAGCGCGCGGGCCGCCGCGCCGGGCCGCCCCAAGCAAGGCCCGACCCTCCGGGAGGGTCGATCGCCGTACTCGGCGAGCGGGGTGCCCCAATGAGTCCGAGGAGCGACGAGAAGTGGCTGCGCTACCTGGCCGATCTGCAGGCCTTCGCCGCGACGCCGGTGCCGCTCGAAGCCCAGGGCACGCTGGTGCGAGTCGCCGGCCTGGTGCTCGAAGCCGCCGGCATCCGCGTGCCGGTCGGCTCGGTCTGCGAGGTGCGCATGGAAGGCCAGCCGCCGGTGACGGCCGAGGTCGTCGGCTTCTCCGGCGACCGCGCCTACCTGATGCCCACCGGCGACATCCAGGGTTTGGCGAGCGGCGCGCGTGTCGTGCCGCGGCCTTCGCCGGCGATCCCGCCGCGTTTCGGCGAAGTGAATCACCTGTGGCGGCGCAGCGAAGACCGCGGCCTGCACCTGCCGATGGGCGACGGCCTGCTCGGCCGCGTCGTCGATTCGCACGGCCTGCCGATGGATCGCCACGGCCGGCTCGAATTCGTCGACAACGAACCGATGATCCGGCGCCCGATCAACGCGATGGAGCGCGACCCGGTGCGCGAGCCGCTGGATACCGGGGTGCGTGCAATCAACGCGATGCTGACGGTCGGCCGCGGCCAGCGCATCGGTCTCTTCGCCGGCTCCGGCGTCGGCAAGAGCGTGCTGCTCGGCATGATGGCGCGCTACACCGCGGCCGACGTGATCGTGGTCGGGCTGATCGGCGAGCGCGGCCGCGAAGTGAAGGAGTTCATCGAGGACATCCTCGGCGACGAGGGGCTGGAACGTTCGGTCGTCGTCGCCGCGCCGGCCGATGCGCCGCCCCTGGTGCGCATGCAGGGCGCGAGCTACGCGACCGCGATCGCCGAACACTTTCGCGACCGCGGCCGCCATGTGCTGCTGCTGATGGATTCGCTGACCCGCTACGCGATGGCGCAGCGCGAGATCGCGCTGGCGATCGGCGAGCCGCCGGCGACCAAGGGCTACCCGCCGAGCTGCTTCGCGAAGCTGCCGCAGCTGGTCGAGCGCAGCGGCAACGGGCTCAACGGCGTCGGCTCGATCACCGCGTTCTACACCGTGCTCAGCGAGGGCGACGACCAGCAGGACCCGATCGCCGACGCGGCGCGCGCGATCCTCGACGGCCACATCGTGCTGTCGCGCGAGCTGGCCGAAGCCGGCCACTACCCGGCGATCGACATCGAACGTTCGGCCTCGCGCGTGATGGCCAACGTCGCCAGCCGAGACCACATCGAGGCGGCGCGGCGCTTCCGCCAGCTCTATGCCAAGCACAACAAGGCGAAGGACCTGATCCAGCTCGGCGCCTATGTGCCCGGCCACGACGCCGAGCTCGACCTCGCGGTGCGCGCCCACAACCCGATGACCCATCTGCTGCAGCAGGACATGTTCCTGCCGGCCTCGCTGGACGCCAGCATCGATCTCCTGAAGAAAGTGGTGAATCCATGAATCGGATGCATGCTTTGCTCACGCTGCTGCAACAGGCCGAATCGGCACGCGACGCCGCCCAGCTGGCGCACCAGCGCACGCAAGCCGACCTGCAGGCCGCGCGGGCCCAGCAGACGCAGCTGCTGGACTACCGCCGCGACAACGAGCAGCGCTACCGCACCCAGTTCTCGCAGGGCAGCAGCATCGAGATCGTGCGCCACTACCAGAGCTTCATGCAGCGGCTGACGCAGGCGATCGAACAGCAGGAGCGCATCGTGGCGCAGCAGCAAAGACGCGTCGACACTGCGCGCGAAACCTTGCAGCAGCACGAACTGCAGGTCGCCTCGATCCGCAAGCTGATCGAGCGCCGCACGCGCGAGAAGCAGCAGCGCGACGACAAGCGCGACCAGCGCCAGACCGACGAGGCCGCCTCGCGCGCCGCGACGCACAAACCCTCGATGTTCGCCAACGCCTACTGAACCGCGCCGCGCCGTCATGAAGATCAACGCCTTCAGCACCGCCCCCGCCCCCGCTCCGGGCAGCAGCGCCAGCCCGGCGCCGCACGCTGCGCATGCGAAACACGGTGGCGACAACAGCTTCGCGCGTTTGCTGAGCCGGCAGCACGAGGCGGCACCGGCGCCAGCCACGAGCGCGGCCAAGGAGACGGCTGCGGCGTCGGCGCAGAAAACCCGCGCGACCAGCGCCAAAGCGCCCGCACCGGCTCCCGCCGGGCCGCGCAACGAAGTGCGCAAGCCGGCCGAAACATCGAACAGCGAAGCCAAGGCCGCCGGCAAGATCGCCGGCGATGGCGAGGCGAATGCAGCGGCCAAGGCGACCGATCCCGTTGTCGCATCGACCAGCGGCGACGAAACGACGAAGACGCCATCGAGCGACGCCCCGCCGCCGCCCGACGGGCTGAATCCGTGGATGGCCTTGATGCAATCGCTGGCCGCAGCCCCGTCCGCCGCCGCGGGGCCGAATGCCGCCGATACCGCCGCAGCGGCCCTGGCCTCGGCCGCGGCCGGCGGCAAGGCGGCGGGGGTGTACGACGCGGCCACGACCGCGACCGCGACCGCGACCGCGACCGAAGCCTCGTCGACACCGCCACCGGGCGGTGCCGACACTCGCGCCGCCGCCGTGACGACCAGCGCCGCGGCACTTGCGACCAGCGAAGCCGCCCAGCCGGAAGGCAGCGCCGCGCACTTCGGCAATGCACTCGCCGCCAGCCTCGCCGCGGCGCCGGAAGCAGGCGCAGTCGGCAGCGAACTGCGTGCGCGTGAGCGCGATGCCGCCAGCACCGCGCTGCCGGCAGACGCCGCCCCGAGCGCCTCTTTCGCGAACCTGGTGGCGAACGCGCCAACCCCCTCGCACAGCGCGATGAGCGCCGAAGCCGCGGCCGCGATCACGCTGCCGACCCCCGTGCACTCGCCCGAGTTCGCGCCCAGCCTGGCCGCCTCGGTCAGCGTGCTGGCGCGCGAGGGCGTGCAGGAGGCGAAGATCAACCTGCACCCGGCCGAGATGGGCCCGATCACGGTGCAGATCGCGGTCGACGGCAACCAGGCCCGCGTCGATTTCTCCGCCGACATGGCGGCCACGCGCCAGGCCCTCGAAGCCGGCCTGCCCGAGCTCGCCAGCGCCTTGCGCGATGCCGGCCTGACGCTCAGCGGCGGCGGCGTGTTCGATCAGGCGCGCGAACGCCCCGGCGCGAGCGGCGAAGCCGAGGGCGGCCGGCGCAGCCGGGCCAGCGCGCGCGAGGACGACGGCGTGACGTCCGTGGCTGCCGCCCCGGCCACACCGCGCCGCGTCTCGCTCAGCGGGCTCGACGAATACGCCTGAAGGGGCGCTCGGTCCGCTTGGGACGGCCCGAAAAGTCGCCTGCGCGCCACACCGAAAAGCCGTCTTTGACGCCGCTTTTCCACCCATCGCCAGAGGACCCTGCTCCGAATAATGGGCGTCATTGCAGCCGCCGGCATGGGCCTCTTGCCCGCGCCGGTCGCGCCGCCCAGGAGCCTCGATGTCCACTGCCGCCGCCGATGCGGGCGCCGCCCCGAAGAAGAAGGGCCTGCCCAAGAAACTGATGATCATGCTGCTCGCGGCAGTGCTGGTCATCGCCGCCGGCGGAGGCGCGGCCATCTACTTCATGAAGAAGAAGGCGGCGGACGCCGCGGCCGCCGAAGAAGCCGACGCCGGCGGCGAACACGTCGCCGCGAAGAAACACGACGACCACAAGACGCCGCCGACCTTCGTGCCGCTCGACGCCTTCACCGTCAACCTCGCCGACCGCGACGCCGAGCGCTTCGCCCAGGTCGGGGTGACCTTGGAGGTCGAGGACGCGCACATGGCCGAAACGTTGAAGACCTACATGCCGGCGATCCGCGACAGCATCCTGATGCTGCTGTCGCACAAGACCTCGGCCGAACTGGTCGAGCGTGCCGGCAAGGAGAAGCTGGCGCACGACATCGGCGTGCAGAGCGCGCGCGCGATGGGCTACGACATCGTCGATGACGACGAGGCCGATGCCGCGCCGGCGCACAAGGCCAAGGCCGCGGATGGCGACGAAGAGGAAGACCCGAAGCCGAAAAAGAAGAAGAAGAAAAAGCCGGCCGGCGATGCGAACCCGATCAAGCATGTGCTTTTCTCGAACTTCATCATCCAGTAGCACCCCGGCATGAATCAGCAGATTCTTTCGCAGGACGAAGTCGACGCGCTGCTGCAGGGCATCACCGGCGAAAGCCAGAAGCTCGAGCAGGACGAGGCGCCCACCGGGGCGATCCGCGACTACAACCTGGCGAGCCAGGAGCGCATCGTCCGCGGGCGCATGCCGACGATGGAAATCGTCAACGAGCGCTTCGCCCGCAACATCCGCATCGGCCTGTTCAACTTCATCCGCAAGAGCCCGGAAGTCTCGCTCTCGGGCATCAAGGTGCAGAAGTACAGCGCCTTCCTGCGCGAGATCGTGGTGCCGACGAATTTCAACATCGTCTCGGTCAAGCCCTTGCGCGGCAACGGCCTGATCGTCTGCGACCCGACCTTGGTGTTCGCGGTGATCGATTCGCTCTTCGGCGGCGCCGGCAAGTACCACACGCGCATCGAAGGCCGGGACTTCTCGCCCACCGAGCAGCGCATCATCCTGCGCCTGGTCGAGGTGGTGATCGCCGAGTACAAGAAGGCCTGGGTCGGCGTCTATCCGCTGGAGCTCGAATACCAGCGCTCCGAGATGCAGCCGCAGTTCGCGAACATCGCGACGCCGAGCGAGATCGTCGTCGCCTCGTCCTTCACGCTGGAGATCGGCGACACCACCGGCACGCTGCACTTCTGCGTGCCGTATGCGACGCTCGAACCGATCCGCGACACGCTGTATTCGACCGTGCAAGGCGATTCGGTCGAGCCCGACCGGCGCTGGGTCAACCTGCTGAAGCAGCAGATCCAGTCGGCCGAGGTCGAACTCGTCGCCGAACTCGCGACCGCGCCGGCCACCGTCGAACAGCTGCTGAGCTTCAAGCCCGGCGATTTCATCGAGCTGGACCTGAACCCGTCGATCGAAGCCAAGGTCGACGGCGTGCCGGTGCTGGCCTGCCATTACGGGACTTCCAAGGGCAAGTACGCCTTGAAGGTCGATCATTTGTTGACCAGCTCGAACGCGGGCTGGCTGGGAGCATCGAATGTCTGAGAACTCGTCGCAATCCGAAGAAGACGCGATGGCCGCCGAGTGGGCCGCAGCGCTGGCGGAGAGCAAGCCCGAGAACGAGGTGCAGACCGACACGGTCGCGCCGGCCGCGTTCCAGAACTTCTCGCCGACCACCGGCGGCGGCGCCGGCAACGACATCAACATGATCCTCGACATCCCGGTGCAGCTCACCGTGGAGCTGGGCCGCACGCGCATTCCGATCAAGCACATCCTGCAGCTGGCGCAGGGCTCGGTGGTCGAGCTGGATGCGCTCGCCGGCGAGCCGATGGACGTGCTGGTCAACGGCTACCTGATCGCGCAGGGCGAGGTCGTGGTCGTCAACGACAAGTTCGGCATCCGGCTGACCGACATCGTCACGCCGAGCGAGCGCATGCGCCGTCTCAGCAAGGCGAACTAGAACGATGCCGAACGGTGCGACATCGCTGCTGTGGTTCATCGCGGTCATCGCGCTGATCCCGCTCGCCTTGTGGCTGCTGAAGCGCACGCGGCTGGCCGGCAGCACGGGCGGCGGCGGCGCGATGCGCATGATCTCGGTGCTGCCGCTCGCGCCCGGCCAGCGGCTGGTGACGGTCGAGGTCGGCAGCGGCGAGGAGCGGCGCTGGCTGGTGCTGGGCGTCACCGCGCAGAACATCAACACCTTGCACAGCATGCTGCCGCAAGCCGCGCCGGAACCCGGCGCACCGGCGGCGCCCGCCTTCGCGCAACTGCTGGGTGGCTTGCGCAAGAACGGGGACGAGCGATGAAGCCTGAACGCTGGCTGGCCGCGGCGCTGCTCGCCGCGGCGCCGATGGCCGTGTTCGCGCAGGCCGCGCCGGGCGCCAACGGCGGCCTGCCGCTGCTGATCGGGCAGGGGGCAGGCGGCACCAGCTATTCGGTGCCGATCCAGACGCTGCTCTTCTTCACCGCGCTCTCCTTCCTGCCGGCCGTGCTGCTGATGATGACGGGCTTCACGCGCATCGTCATCGTCCTCAGCCTGATGCGCCAGGCGCTGGGCACGCAGTCCACGCCGCCGAACCAGGTCGTGGTCGGCCTGAGCCTCTTCCTGACCTTCTTCGTGATGAGCCCGACGATCGACAAGGTCTACACCGAGGCCTACCAGCCTTATGCCGCGAACCAGATCCCCTTCGACGAAGCGCTGAAGCGCGGCGAATTGCCGATGCGCCAGTTCATGCTGAAGCAGACGCGCCAGTCCGACGTGATGCTGTTCAGCCGGCTCGCCAAGCTCGGACCCGAGGTCAAGGCCGAGCAGGTGCCCTTCATGGTGCTGGTGCCGGCCTTCGTCACCAGCGAGTTGAAAAGCGCCTTCCAGATCGGCTTTCTCATCTTCATCCCGTTCCTGATCATCGACATGATCGTCGCCAGCGTGCTGATGAGCCTGGGGATGATGATGCTGAGCCCGGTGCTGGTCGCGCTGCCTTTCAAGCTGATGCTCTTCGTGCTGGCGGACGGCTGGAACCTGCTGCTCGGCTCGCTGGCGGCGAGCTTCGCCACCTGACGACGACAACGACAACTCCTCATGGATTCACAACAAGTCTTCACCTACGGCCAGCAGGGCATGATCATGCTGCTGACGGTCTCCGCCCCGGTGCTGCTGGTGGTGCTGATCGTCGGCCTGGTGGTCAGCATCCTGCAGGCGGCGACGCAGATCCATGAAGCAACGCTGTCCTTCGTGCCGAAGATCGTCGCCGTCGTCGCCACGCTGGCCTTCGCCGGGCCATGGATGGTGACCACGCTGGTCGAGTACATCCAGCGCACCTTGCAGGCGATACCGACCGTGGTTGGATAGATGGAGCCCCCCAGCTTGCGGCTTCGCCTAGAGGCGGCTCGCCGGCGGGCCGGCGCTCGATGCTGACCTTCGACGAAGCCCAGGTCCTCGCCTGGATCAGCCCGCTGCTGTGGCCCTTCCTGCGCGTGCTCGCGCTCTTCTCGGCGCTGCCCATCCTCGGCCAGCGGCCGGTGCCGGCACGGGTGCGCGTCGGCCTCGCGATGCTGATCGCGCTCGCGGCGCAGGCGGTGCTGCCGGCGATGCCGGTGATCCCGCTCGATTCGCCGCTCGCGTTCAGTGCCGTCGCGCAGCAGCTGGTGGTCGGGCTGTCGCTCGGCTTCTCGGTGCGGGTGGTGTTCGGTGCGCTCGAATTCGCCGGCGAGCTGATCGGCCTGCAGATGGGGCTCAACTTCGCCGCCTTCTTCGATCCGATGAGCGGCGGCGAGTCGACCGCGGTCAGCCGCCTGTTCGGCACCACGGTGGCCTTTCTGTTCATCGTCATCAACGGCCACCTGCTGGTGATCGCCGCGGTGATCCAGAGTTTCCAGGTATTCCCGGTCGGCAGCGAACCCTTCGCCTTCATCCGCAGCGTGCAGCCCCAGGTCTGGGGCGCGGAGATCTTCCGCCTCGGCCTGTGGATCGCGCTGCCGGTGCTGGCGATGCTGATCTTCGTCAACCTCGTGCTCGGCGTGGTCTCGAGGGTCGCGCAGCAGCTGAACATCTTCGCGGTGGGCTTTCCGATCACCATCGGCGTCGGCCTGGTCGGCGTGCTGTTCACCTTGCCGATGATGCAGGGTCCGTTCACGATGGCGCTCGAGCGCATGCTGAGTTTTTTCCAATGACGCGCTCGCAACAGCGGTACGATTCTTCGACATTCGTGGCGTGCTGACGGGCCGCGCCGGCCAGCCCGGCAGGCGTTCCGAAAACAATGCGCGCAACGCCGGGGCGAGCGCCACCCCCGCCGTTGTCCAGGGGAGTATCGATGTTCACTCTGCCGCATCACCGCGTGACGGCCCTGCTGCACGAGGACGACGAAACCCGCGTCTACCGCGGCATCGACGAGCGCAGCCAGCTGCCGGTCGTCCTGAAGACCCCTCGCTCCGACTTACCCACGCGCAGCGCGCTGGAACGGCTGCGCCATGAATACGAAGTGCTTGGTGATATCCGCTGCAGCTGCGTGCCGCTGCCGTATGAGCTGATCGAGCATGAGCGCTCGCTGGTGCTGGTCCATGAGGACATCGGCGGCGAGCCGCTGGCCGAGGCGCTGCGCACGCAGCAGGGCGACCTCGACAGGTTCTTCCCGATCGCGCTGGCGCTGGTCGACGCGCTCACCTGCATCCATCGCCTGAGCCTGATCCACCGCGGCATCAAGCCGCAGAACATCGTCGTCAATCCGGACACCGGACGCGTGCAGCTGGTCGACTTCGCCCTCGCCTCGCGGCTCACGCGCGAGCACGTGCCGCTGCTGCCGCCGGATCGCATCGAAGGCACGCTGTCCTATATCGCGCCGGAGCAGACCGGCCGCATGAACCGCACGGTGGATTACCGCGCCGATTTCTACGCGCTCGGCGTCACCTTGTACGAGCTGCTGACCGGCCGCACGCCGTGGAACGCGCAGGACGCGCTGGAGCTGCTGCATTGCCACATGGCGCGCGAGCCGCGGGCGCCGGCCGAGCTGGTGGCAAGCCTGCCGCCGGCGCTGTCCGACATCGTGATGAAGCTGCTGAGCAAGCTCGCGGAAGACCGCTACCAGAGCGCGACCGGCCTGCTCGCGGACCTCGAGGAATGCCGCCGCCAATGGCAGGCGACGCGGCACATCGAGCGCTTCCCGCTCGGCCGCGCCGATGTCTCCGACAGCTTCCAGCTGCCGCAAAAACTTTACGGCCGCGAAGCCGAGGTCGCGACCTTGCTCGCGGCCTTCGGCGGTGTCGCCGGCAGCGGCCGGGCCGAGATGGTGCTGGTGGCCGGCTATTCGGGCATCGGCAAATCGGCGCTGGTGGCCGAGCTGCACAAGCCCATCGTCGCGCAGCGCGGCTACTTCATCACCGGCAAGTTCGACCAGTACCGGCGCGGCATCCCCTATGCGACGCTGGCGCAGGCCTTCCAGTCGCTGGTGCAGCAGCTGCTGGCGGAAAGCGCCGAGCGCGTCGCGCACTGGCGCCAGCGCATGGCCGAAGCCGTCGGCGACAACGGCCAGCTGGTGGTCGATCTGGTGCCGCAGGTGCGCCTGCTGATCGGCAACCCGCCGCCGGTCGCCATGCTGCCGCCCGACCAGGCTCAGCACCGTCTGCAGCGGGTGTTCGAGCGCTTCGTCAGCGTCTTCACCTCGGCCGAGCATCCGCTGGTGATCTTCCTCGACGATCTGCAGTGGGTCGATTCGGCGAGCCTGCAGCTGCTGTCCCAGCTCTGCGCGCACCCGCATGTGCACCATCTGATGGTGATCGGCGCCTATCGCGACAACGAGGTCAGCCTCGCCCATCCACTGATGCTGATGCTGGCCGAGCTGCGCACGATCGCCTTCCCGATCCGCACGCTGAGCCTGGCGCCGTTGAGCGAGCAGCACGTGCTGGCGATCATCGCCGACACGCTGCACTGCGAGGCCTCCGCCGCCGAGCCGCTGTCGCAGCTGGTCTATGCGAAGACGCGCGGCAATCCATTCTTCTGCTTCCAGTTCCTGACCATGCTCCACCAGGACGGCCTGCTCGCCTTCGATGCGCCGGAGCGCCGCTGGCACTGGGACCTGGCCGACATCGAAGCGCGCAACTTCACCGACAACGTCGTCGCGCTGATGCTCGACGAGCTGCGGCGCCTGCCGAAGGCGACGCAGCAGGTGCTGGCGATGGCGGGCTTCCTCGGCAACCATTTCGAGATCTCGCTGCTCGCCATGGTGATGAGCCAGCGCGTCGAAACCACGCTCGCCAACCTGATGCCGGCGCTGCGCGTCGGCCTGGTGGTGCGCAGCGAGGGTCACTGCCGCTTCCTGCACGACCGGGT
>Ga0207671_10006424_pt1 | contig 10469 bp, 18 predicted proteins | sample KBSC24metaG_FD_184352 | JGI IMG/M metagenome (GOLD analysis project Ga0207671, IMG submission 184352) | Corn rhizosphere microbial communities from Kellogg Biological Station, Michigan, USA - KBS C2-4 metaG (SPAdes) (version 2) | ecosystem: Host-associated > Plants > Roots > Rhizosphere > Soil... | reverse complement strand
GCGGAGGCTCGCTGCATCCTGGGGACACGGCGCCCGATTTTCGCCTGCCGGCGCTCGACCATAAGGAGACGGTACAACTTTCGGTTGTGCGGAAATCCCGCCCGGTGGTGCTGATTTTCGGGAGCTGCACATGCCCGCCATTCGTCGCGTCCACTCAGGCGACGGACCGCCTGTATTCCACCTACAAGGACAGGGTGCATTTCCTCCTCATCTACATCCGCGAAGCGCACCCCACGGATGGCTGGGTCATGCAGGGCAACCAGTTCGTGGTCAAGTCGCCGACGACGACGGAGGAGCGACGGGGAATCGCGCGGGACTTCGCCAAAAGGCTGAATGTGTCCATCCCTATCCTCGTGGATACGCCCGATGACAAAGTGGAGAAGACATATGCCTGCTGGCCCAACCGGATGTATATCCTCGATGCGCAGGGAAAGGTCGCCGACAAAGGAATGGCCGGTCCGGGCGGCACCTCCACCTCCGCCCAGCGCGCCCCGCAGGTGTTGGACCGGCTGCTGCAGGGGCTGAAGTGATATGAGCAAAGCAAGGAGAGCAACGCGTCAATCTTTGAACACAAAGCAAAATGGGCACTTGGGACTCAAACAATCCTGGCAACGTTTCAGCAGGGCATCATCCGCCAACCGACACAGGCCGTCCAACCAGCCCACCAGCGACCGCTTGCCCGCTCCCTCCGCCAAGCCACAACCCAACCGCCTTCGCCCGCAAGCCCGGCGCCGCCTTCCGTGGTCGCTGAGCTCTTGGTTGTTAGGCGGCATTCCACGTGCATGAATATGCCACCTCCAATTCCTACAACGACTGCCCCAAAGAAACGGCGGGGAGTGCTCATCGCTGGCATTGTCGGTGGCTGTGTTTTGCTCCTTCTTCTTCTCGGTTATTGGGCGGTGCGTTCCATCATTGCCTCCGGCATTACGGAGGGCCCGGACGCCATGTTCGGGGACCAGCACCTGAAAACGGCAGTCGCTTTGGTTGAGTTGCACAAGACAAGATACGGGAAGTATCCAGACACCCTGCGGGACTTGAAGTTCACCGGCCAGTGGGATCAGCTTGCCACTCAGAGCGTCGGATACTATCCGAATGCCGAGCGCACTGGATATTACATCGAAGTTCAGCGTGGGTGGGTTGGCAAGCCGACGTTGCAGATGCCAGATGAGTTTTGGCGTGGCACTGGATATTCTGCGTCTCTGAAACCGAAAGGCAAATGACACCTATTCTTCGATCATTCTCCGATGCGACCCCAAACGCCTAATCCAGACACTCCAGGCATGGAGTCGTTGGCCACGAGACACGCCATGCATCTGATGAACGAGAGATCCGCACGGTGCATTCTTCATACACCAGTTACGGGTGAGCTTCCACGCTCACCCGTATCCTTCAGGCCATCCAGACACTGCAGCGAACGACTCCGGTCTGTCTCGGCGGCTGCTTCCAACCTCCGCCGTTGTCGCCATGTTTCCACCTCGACCTGCCAAATGCGATTCCGGCGGTTTGGAGAAGCGCGTTTGCGCGGGCAGTCCGCCCCCATGCAGCCGGCGCGCCAGCTCCGCGCGTCGCTGACGCTTGCTGTCGTCGCCGACACCACTACAAATCTACAACCATGAAAACCATTCTTACCCTCGTCTCCTGTCTGATCGTTGCATCTGGGTCTGCATGGGCGGCGGACGTTGATGCGCGGCTCGTGCGCTTTAGCGGGGAGATCCCAAGCGTCGCGAATCTGATCAGCCTCCTCGACTCCAATTCAATCGCGAATCCAACCAAATTCACGGCTGCCCTCAATAAAAAGAACGCCTTCGAGTATCGTGCGATCACTCCCGACGAATTCCCGACCAGTTTCGACGCGAACGGCAAACCAGATGCGACGGACAAACGCGACACGGGGATCATCTTCTCGGGCGACGCGACGGTATCCGATGACACCTGCAATCTCAATATCAGGTTTAGCCTGGTCGAGCGCGCCAACACCGTTCTCTATCCCACAGAGACCGGGACGACGATTGCGCAGCCGGTATTTCGATCCAAGGAGATCCAGACGGCAATCACCACGAAAACAGGTGAATGGTTTCTTATCCGACTTCCTGACAGCGAGGACGAAGCGGTCATCTCCGAGCCACAGCATCTTGTGCTGCTCGTTAGAGTTCGCAAATGACCGCAACGCCATCCAAGCGCTTCAGGCGAACGCGCTCCGCTGTCACGGCGGCCGCGTGCAACCTCCGCCTTTGTCGCCATGCTTTTACCTCGACCTGCCAAATGCGTCCCCGGCGGTTTGGAGAAGCGCGTTTGCGCGGGCAGTCCGCCGCCAAGCAACGGCCACGCCAGCCTTCGCGTTCGCTGAGCTTGGGGGCGTTGGCGTCATTGCGCGCGCCTTTTGAATGAACGCTTCTACAAGCCCGCCGATGCGACAGACCATCCCAAACGCGGGCAGCCTTCCGCGTCCTTGGTTGTGGCAGGTCTGGATGGGCGTTTGCATTGCGTTCCTTCTCGCTCTGGTCGCTCAATTCGTATTTCCATCGCCGCTGGCGCTATCCTCGCCGAGCTTTTTGACCATTGGCGACACCTGCACCGTTACCTCCGAAGCAACGAACAATACGAAGCAGCGTGTCGAGGCATCGCTGGCCTTCACCATCGTTTTCGGCACCAGTCCAAGGAGATCTAGCTCAGGACGCTACGCGGACCTCGGACGCCGCACAGTTTCCATTGTCCTCGCTCCGGGCGAGCACAGGGCGGTATCGTGCGAGTTCTCACTCGCGGACCATCAGCGCCCAAACATCGCTCAAGTCGAGGTTGAGTCCAGCAACATCCCAAACCAATGACGCCTAGCGCTTCAGCGAACGGTTCCGGGCTGTCATGGCTGCTGCTCCCCGGAGAACCCACCACGCAGCAGTCATGCCTTTCTCACCCATCAGCCAACCCCCGCCATTCCCCTCCGCCGCTTCGGGCCTCCGCCGTCGCTGAGCTTGGCGTCGTTGATATGGCGCCGCTTCGCACACATTGAAATGAGCATCCTCGGAACCATCTTCGGATCGAGAGCCACTTCTGAGACGGAGCTCGGATGGCCCGTCGGCCATCGAGGCGCGACGGAATGTATTACGAGGAGCTACATGGCCGTTCGTGGCACCGCATCGAAATCGACGGCGAGATGCTTACGGGGCGTGCGCACCACGTCATCCATTTTGCCTCACCCGGGCGTTGGCTGGGTTATCCTGAACTCCAAATGACCGAATCGCCTAACCCGCTTGCCCCTAATCCCAACCTCGGCGTGCCAACCGTTCACCTTATCCCGACAGCACTCCCTTCGGATGTCGAGGCGCGCATTCGGACAATGTTCCCAGAGCAGAGCGCGAAGACGATTCAGACACTCACGCAGCTGCGATATGAGGACTCAGAGCTGTTCGGCGACCGTATCGTGCGCTGCATTGTCTTCTGCACATGGCACTATCCAAAATCCGACTTGGAATCCTGGATCAAGCAGGCGCGCACAGACTATCGTGACCTCATCGTGGCTGCGGAGTATGATCGCAACGACACGCAGCTCCGCGATTTCAATCGTCCCTTCACCGATGACACCTTTTCCCCAACGAGCCGCCACGCCTGAACCGAGCTATCGTTCGACTCGCTTCTGGAAGAATCCTTCAACTCGACGAAGATGAACCAAGCGCTTAAATCCAGAAGCTCCGGCGAACACACCTCCGCGTCACGGCCCGTGCTCCAAACCACCTCCACCTTTCCACCCACCGGCACAGGCCGCGCCGCCCCGGCGTTTCGCTGAGCTTGGGGTCGTTGTCTAGCCACCTCCGCCGCCATGTCCCACGAATCCGAGAATAGGCCTCAGCCCGTTGCTGACGGGGAGGAGCAACAGCTCTGCGTGAGCTGGAGCGAATGCGGGCGGGCGATGTCTGCCGCCAATACCCACGCCTTGGGCCGCCCGCATCGCTCAGTTCTGTCGTTAGGCGTATTTCCCGCATGCTGCTAGCACTCGCCAACAAAAGCTACGAGTTCCGACAGCCCTTTGATGTCATCTTTCTGGTTGTCTTCCTAGTGCTGTGGGCCATGGCGAAGCCGGAGCTATCGAGCCATCGGCTTGTGGCATTCTGCTTGGTTTTCGTCGACGGCTACTTGATGTGCAAACAGCCGATCGAGCCCGTCGGGGTGCTTTTGGTGCCACTCGCCCTCATTTGGTTCTCCGAGTTCATCGGTGGCATGCGCGGGATGGTAGGTCATTGTGCAACTATTACCAGCGAGACACCCGGCTGGATGATCGCAGGTTTCGGTTGGATCGTGCTGCTCGTCGCAACCGGTTTCGTCGCGCATAAGTGCCTCGGATGGGGGCCAGGGTCGTGAACTTTCCCAATACGCCATCTATGCGCTGCAGACGTTTGGCGCAGCCACGTACTCCCACTATGGACGAAACAACACCTGAGAAGGAGACCGCTTCGAAGAAGCTCGGCAGACGGGGTCAAATCTTGACACGTCACGGAATTTGCAGTTGTCAGGCGTCGACCCCATTCACGACTATGAAATGCTCACATCTTATGGTTTTCTTCACTTTGGTGCTGCATATTCTATTCGTTACGTCTGCACCGGCTGGCGAACTGGATGGCTTTGTAGTGCAGGGAACGATGAAGCAAATTATTGGAGCTTTCAGCACTAACGCACACGTTCACGTCGGCGATACGTTCGAGCTCGACCTGGCGAATTTGCCCAAAGAGAAGATCGTTTTCACACGGCTGCATCTCGACCCCAAAGCTGATACTCCTCCTAATGTTCCTTTTGCAGGCTCAGGTCCGCTGATCGTCGAAAATGTAAAAGGCCCACTAAAGCTAAACGGTGACTATCTCATTCGATTGTCCACCGATACGTCGACAAAGCGCACAAACAGCAGGCTTCTCATCCAGGTGCGAGCGGACAAGCTAAAAAAGGACAGCCGAGCGACAATATACTTTTACCAAGATGTTTTTGGGTCGATCATCTGCATGGCCGAAGCCGAAGGAGTTCTCAAATGACAGCACGGTTCGGTCGCGGGAACCGGCGAACGCCCATGCGACTTGTCTCCCTGAAAGCGATGCTCTGGTTGAATGAAGCCGTTTCTACTTTCTTCCGAGTCACCGCTCGCAGCATTCACACGATTCACGCATGAGTGGTCTCAGCTTCTGCGTCGTCCATCCGGCTTCGCAGTCGTCCTCCAAGACCTTCATGTGCTTTGACTGTTCTCTCCGAATGGCCGCAACGCTTAAACCATACGCTGCAGCGCCTGAGCTTAGGGTCGTTGGCATCGCTGCGCAGACCTGGAGAGCCGTATTTATGTCCGAGCAGCCCATCATCGCCTTCGTCACTGCCGCTGAGTTTCGTCAATGGCTCACACGTCATCATTCCGACCATCCTGGGATTTGGCTAAAGATTGCCAAGAAAGCGAGCGGCATTCCCACGGTGACCTATGCGGAAGCACTGGACGAGGCGCTCTGTTTTGGCTGGATCGATGGCCAGAAGAAAGCTTTCGATGAAACGGCCTTTCTGCAAAAGTTTACCAAGCGAGGCAACCGCAGTGTCTGGTCAAAGATCAACGCCGGCCACGTGGCACGGCTTGAAAAAGAAGGCCGCATGAAGCCCGCCGGACTCGCTGCCGTCGCTGTCGCCAAAGACGATGGCCGCTGGGAAGCCGCCTATCACAGCTCTAGCACCGCCGAGATGCCGGAGGATTTTCTCGCCGCTCTGGAGCGAGAGCCCGACGCCAAAGGATTTTTCAGTACCCTAAACAAAACCCAGCGATATAGCTTCTTCTTCCGCATCACCACAGCCAAAAAACCCGAGACACGCCGCAAGCGGATCGCAGAGTTTGTGGCGATGCTGAAGCGCGGTGAAAAGCTGCATTGAAATTCTTATGCAATGCCTCTTCCGAGCAACCGCAACGCTGCCTGACATTTAGGTCTATGACACCGTTTCCAGAAGTACCCATCCCAAACCCGCCGATCACGGCCGAGGAACAGGCCGCTGTCGACTTGCTAACCGAGCAGGATCTCGCGACCATTGATGCGTGCATCCTGCGCCACTGTTCTGAGCGCTTTCTGAAGGTCGCACGGATTGCGATCCGCACTGAAGAAGAGCTTACAGAACGGTTCCCCAAGCTTTCACATGTTTTCTATACGCTGCGCCTTCAGTACCTTGTTGACTCAAGGTATTTAGACGCAGCGGGCAATTTATCATTGATGCGATTCAGTGAAGTCCGTCGTGCCCGATAAGAGACCTGACCAAGGAACTGGAGCGAATGGCCTCCGGGCTGTCATGCCTGCTGCCGTTGCGAGACGGGCTCAAGGCCCCGAGCCCCCGAGGGGCGCCCCGCAGAGCCGACCGCGCAGCAGTAGCCATGCCTTTCTCGCCCATCAGCCAACCCCCGCCATTCCCCTCCGCCGCTTCGGCCCTCCGCCGTCGCTGAGCTTGGGGTGTTGGCGTTGCAACCGCTTCCCGTGAACGAAGACGAACCATATCGCGCCTTCCTGGCTGCTTTCCAACTCGATCGATTCGATAGCGGCTGGCACATCGTTCGCGACCACCGCGGGTGGCGCGTTCGCGATATCCAGGTGTGCAGTTTGTGGCTTGCATCAATTCAGCCCAGCTTCGATTCGCACGCATTCCTTTTCGTCGTCCATACACCGGATGGTGCCAGTGGTCTTTTCGCTTTCGCTGGTTCCGACGGCTTACCCATCATTGTGTCGGAACCTGTCGCAGTTCGCGATAGTGTCTCGGAGGCACTTTCTTCGATCAATTTGTCCCCAACGAGCTCTGACTTCGCTGAGATCTCTCTCGACGGCATTTCCCATTCGCTTCACGTCCGAGCTTTGTCCTTGTCCTACGACCTCCACTTTTCCAATCCGAGTTCCAAGTGTCTACGTCGTATCCAGCGAGAGCTTGTGGCTACGGCAGAGAGCTTGCGCGACCGCCGAATCTCCGACTATCTTCAGGTATGGCGGCGCTATCTCTCCGAATGACCGCAGCTAATAACCAAGCGCTGCAGCGCCGTGTGCGGACAGTCTGGTCTGACGGTTCTGCCGCTGGTCCGATGTCCCAATCGGAAGATGACCTTGGGCACCCGGGTGAAAGCGCCTCCCGACCCTGCCAAGGGTTTCACCGAATCCGTGCGGTCTCGCTTTCACGCGGCTCTTGTGATTCAATCCCTTCAGGATTGGGAGGCGATTTCACGCGGGTTCTCAAGGAACTCCTCCGATTGGTCCATCCGTCCTCATGCAGAAACACCGGCGCAGCCTTGCGCACACGGCGTGCAACCCTTTGCAGGGTTGAGCGCTGGCGCGCTCTGGTACCCAGGGTAGCCTCGCAAGCTCGGCAACCTTCTCGCCCGCCCGCCGAACACTCCTATTCCCCTCCGCTTCCTAGCTGGGCTGGATTATCAAACGCCTTCGGCGCAGGCCGCCGCCACCACCATCAATCCAGCCCACGCCGCTTGCCAAACCCAACCAATCAACCTACAAAAAACACGCCCACGAGGTGGTACATTTTGATTCGACCCGACGTGGTACATTTTGAAGTGACCGGTGACACTCCCGTGAACAGAACCAATTCCTTCCCAGAGCCGAAAGCTATTCCTGTGTCTTTTGCGTGGACGCCGCGCGGACTCACGTGGTTTGCGCTTTACCTCATCGCCAACTTCGTCGGTGCGTTGCTAATGTTCCGTTTCGGTCATAGCATCGCCCAGTTGGCCAGGCAGGAGCAGCGCGATTACTACGACAGTGTTGACGGCGTAACGTTCTGTTGCACTGCCGGTCCAGTTTTCTTGTTCTGCGGCTTCGTCAACGCGCTCTGGAGCATCAAGGTTTTAGTTGACGCCTTCAAGCGCCGGGATTTCCGGGCACTTATTGCGTCGGGTATCGTGTTGGCAGTTTGGGTGGCTGATTATCTTGTCATGCGCTTGGACGTACGTATTCCAAGATGAACGAATCGCCAAAAGCCGTGACCCCGCCGAAGCCCGCGTCAATCGTCCTGAGGGCGTTTTCCTTATTCTTTGTCGCGATATTTCCGGTCATCGCCTTCCTCGAGCTTCTCTTCTCGGATTGGCTCTTTGACAGATATGGACTGTATGTTGCGTTTTTCTTCTTTCCGATTATGTGCGTTGTGAGCGCGCTCCTCCTTGCCGCGATTTCCTTTCGTTACGTTTTCCGGTCCGGCACCATTACGTTGCGCGTTGGTTCGTCATTGCTGTTCGGTATCCTCACTGTCGCTTTGTCGGTCGGAGTGTTTCTCGTGGTTCACAATATCTTCCCGCGGAAAGGCCGCTGGCTGTGAACTTTCCGGCCCCGCTGAGCCATGAGCAGAGCGAAGCATCGTTTGTCCGGCATGACCCTCACTCGCCCTCGCCTCCATGACATCGCATCAACCCTATGAAAGGCGTGTTGCGGCAATTCTGCTCAAACTGGGTATTCCGGCATCCTACGGCTCCGATTCTGGTGTTCCTTTGCAACGGGAGGCGACCGACTTGTGCCCGGTTGGCGCCGACATTTACGGTCGGGATCAGCGGCTGACGCCGGATGTTGCTGCGCGTTGGCAGGCGATGCAGGCGGCAGCGGCGCAGCAGGGAGTAAGTTTGCTGCTGGTGTCGGCTTTCAGGAGCCTTGAATACCAGCGACAGATTTGGGAGCGCAAGCTGGCGGCAGGCGAGTCGGTGGCCCAGATTCTACGGGTCAGCGCGCCGCCGGGATACAGTGAGCATCACACGGGCCGCGCCATTGACCTCCCGGCATCTGGATGCGACCCGCTCACGGAGGAGTTTGAGGGTACGCCCGAGTTTGCCTGGTTGGACGCGCACGCCGGAAAGTTTGGTTTTTCGATGCCGTATTCGAGGCACAACCGATATGGGATGATTTATGAGCCCTGGCATTGGTCCGTTCATGAAACCCGCATCTACTAACTCACGCAGTGTGATGCTCTTGGATTTTCGCGAAGAGCCGAAGCGACTTCAGGTGGTTTCAGCCCATCGACACGCCCTTGATGACTTCCCGACCCAGGCAAGGCATGCGGGCGCCAGACGCATGAACGGCGATCTCCCGTGAAGATCAGGTCCGCCACGATGGCAGATAGCGAATCGGTCACCGGCTTGTTGAAATCCGTCGGAGGAGTCTGGCAGCCGGACTGGCGTCCCGACTCCGTTCGCCGCGCAATTTCCGCAGCCGATGGCCTGGCGTTGGTCGCGGTCGAGCGGGAGCAGGTGATCGGGTTTATCTGCGGCCATGACCTTGGATTTCGCGCTTACTTGAGCGAGTTCGTCGTGGCAGAGTCTCATCAGCGCGGTGGTATTGGGACGGCGCTATTGCGGTCTTTCGAGGAGGCGCTGAGCCGGCGCGGATGCCGGCTCGTGATCGCAGACGTGTATCCCCCCGCCGAGCCTTTTTATCGCGCCCTCGGTTGGGGAGCGCCTGCCGCCATACTCCTCTCGCACCGTTTGCCCTAAACGCGGGGATTGGAAATGAAACACAGAGACCCGGCGCGGCCGAGCCGCAACCTACGGGGATTGGCCGCAAAAAGGCACAGCCGAGTGGAGCGAGACAACTCGCGCAGCGAGCCTGGAGGGTGTTTGCGGCGGCAAACATTCAAAAGGCGCAAAAGGGCTTTTGACTTCGGTTACTCGTCCAGCCTGTCGTGCCGGGAAAAAGCTACGCAGACTTCGATGATTCTTACGAATGGCACTGCAAAGACGCAGAGGTCAAAGACATGCGAGTCTGCAAATGGTGGGTGAGGTGGATCCTGTTTGAGAAAGGCTTCTGGGTCCGGAAAGGAGGGGCGGCCCCTCCCGATGGCCGCCCCATCCTCTCTCCGGCACCGCGACAGACGAGCGTCGAACCCACCCCAACCCACTGCCACTCACACCGCCCCGATCCCGTTTCCCACATCCACCCCGGTTCCGCCCTTTCGCTCGCACTCAGGCTCAACGCCCGTCTGTCGATTAAGGCACCTCCCAAAAGCATCGCTGCCTACATCTCTTAGAGGGGGGGTGGATGCGTCGTTCCCACTTTTTCTTTAAATATTTTTGGGGATTCCTTTTTGGTACTGATGAAAGGAGCCGCAAGTTGCTGGTGGTGAATTGGATGCGTGTGTTTAGTGGGCATCTACGCAGGCCGCGAAATTGTTCGCGGAACCTCGGCCGCGGAAGACGTTTGGAGTTCCGGGATGCCGCGATTTGGGGGAGTGGGGGGCGTGGTGCTGTGCGTGTGACAGTGGGGAGTGGTGACGGGCCGCCGCTTGTCCTTGGGGGCGGCTTTTGCCAGAGCGCTGGTGGCGCACCCGCAAGGAGGTGCGGCGGCTCGTTGCGAGAGGATGATCGACGGCGCGGGCCGCGCCTTCTCCTTGGGGAACGCGCTCAGCGGCGGGCGCGCAGTTTCCTGCGGAGCCCAACCAGCCCACTTCGGCGAAGGGCGGTGCTGTCTGGCGCGGGTTCGGCGAATGAATTCGCCGCT
>Ga0207671_10006423_pt1 | contig 10469 bp, 11 predicted proteins | sample KBSC24metaG_FD_184352 | JGI IMG/M metagenome (GOLD analysis project Ga0207671, IMG submission 184352) | Corn rhizosphere microbial communities from Kellogg Biological Station, Michigan, USA - KBS C2-4 metaG (SPAdes) (version 2) | ecosystem: Host-associated > Plants > Roots > Rhizosphere > Soil... | reverse complement strand
GACCTGTCGGACTTTATGGTGCAGCGCTATTTAACCAAGATACAAATAGCCAACGAGCGTCTGTATTGGTTAGGCAAAAGCGCTACTAAAGAAGCTGCCTTTACTGCAGATTTCGCAGGTCTGTTGCCAACCATAGCTGCCGCATCCGGAGTTTACAAAGTTGATCTGGGCAAATCTGCCACATCTAAAGCTGCAACTGCTATTGATGCATCAGGCTTGGTAACCGTAGCAGATACAGCCTCTTTACAAGATGGTGACGTGGTTACTATTACCGGCGTAACCGGCAGCAGCAAGGATACCACCAATGGCACACCAGGCATCAACGTACAGGGACAGTCGTATTTCATTAAGGTAGTAAGCGCTACAAGCTTTAAGCTGGTACGTAATTTTAACGAGGTAAACACCCGCAAACCGGCAACATTTACCGGTACATCAACAGCGGCAACCGTCAGCTACATCAATGCAAGCAACGTATTAAGTGTATTAGCCGGCATCTATGCCCAGCTTGATCCGGCAGATCGCAGCCAATCCGACTTTAATCTGCAGATCCCTTTACACGTAGGTTATGCCTATGCCCAGGCACAGGCCGATAAAGCGGTTAATGTGCTTAACGCCTTCACAGATCCTAAAAAGATGGATTACCTGGGTTTACCTTTACAATTGATGAACCACTGGCAAGCCAATACCATCCTGGGTGCACGCTCGTCAAACCTGTTCTTAGGGGTCGATCTGCTGGGTGATGCTTCTGAGCTATCAACCGTTTACATGAAGCCTTACACTAATGATAACGTAGTACGCATGAAGGCCCGCATGAAGGCCGCAGTAAACTACAAATTCGCCAACGAGCTATTCTATTTAAGCGCGTAAGATTAATTATTGATTTAGTGATTTATTGAATTTTAAAATTCGCTACACTACTCACTAAATCAATAACTCAAAACCTAACCCAATCACTAATTCACTAAATCAATAATTCAATAATTAAAATATGTCAATTTATAATAAAATCAATGCAGGGTTTAAGCTGGGCACGGCTGACCCAATTACAGCGGGTATTGAGGATGTGGTTTACATCTTTAACCAGGATGATATTGCACTCACTTATGATATTACCAATCCACTTATCGTTACCGGTTTAACAGCGGTTAGCGCGGCCAAAGTTTACAAGTTTGAAGGAACCAACAACAGTTTTGGCACCACCTCAAAACTGGCCAAAACACAGGTTGGCCCGCGTTATACCGAGGAGATTGATTTTAACATCGCCGGTCTATCTGTCGATATCAAAACACAGTTAACTGCAATGGGTTACGGTAGGGTTTGCGCTATCACCGTTAACAACTATAAATCAAGCGATTCCGCTATCGAGCTTTTCGGAGCCGTAAACGGATTGATCCTGACCGATGCGGAGCGCAATGCAGCGGATGAAACACTTGACGGGGGCTACAAACTAAAACTTACCAATCCTGATAAGCTGAAAGAGCCCTACCCTCCTCGCGCGGTATCCATAGCACCGCAATCTGGCACAGCAACTTACGCCAGTACTATCGCCGCTTTAGAGGCTTTAGTAGTAGCATAATCATGGCGTCATTCGGTCATTAGTCATTATAAAATGGCTAATGACCATCAAATTCATCAATTCAAACTAATGACCTAATGGCTAATGATATCATGACAAAAAAATATATCCTAAAGCCCGGCAAGCATCAGTTCGCCCCGGGCTCTGCGGCAGTGCACAGCAATGAAAATATGAGCGACGCTGAAGCGGAATGGTATTTAGAGAAATATCCGCATATAGCAAGCTTGTTTGCCTTTCCCGCCTCCGAAATCAAAAAAGCTCAGAAAACAAAAAGGGTTAACTCGTCAACTCTTCCTTCAGGAGGTAAGGATGGCCTATGAAAACCTATCTCCCGCAAATTGAGCGAAGAATATTGGTACGACCCAATCAGACTTACGGTATCCTGAATTATGATCTGGACAATGCCTATCCGCAGCGTATGCTGGAACTGGTTGCTGCTTCACCCACAGCGAAAGACTGCTGGAATAAAAGAGCAAAGTTCATAACCGGTAATGGTTTTGAAGTAAAAGCCCTGAGTAAACAAATTGTAAATGAAAAAGGGCTGACATTGGCTAAATTATTAAAAGCTTTAGCCACCGATAAAGCCCTGTTCACTGGTTTTGGTCTCCATGTAAACTACAATGCAAACTTTAAAATATCATCAATAAACTATATAAAGTTTGAGGATATACGCATGGGTGATACAGATAATGAGGATACTGTTGATAAATATGCACTGTATTCGGATTGGGGGCGTAAAACCTGGAAAAACATCATGCGCAGCAAGATCACTTTCCTCGATAAATACAATCCCGATCCTATAATAATTGGACAACAGGTTGCCGATGCAGGTGGCTGGGAGCATTATAAAGGTCAGCTTTTATACTTTAACCCCGAAGTAGATGATTACCCATTAATAGAAGCTGACTCTGTTTGGGAAGATTTTGAAACCGAGGCCGGCATTAAGATCTTTAATAACCGCGAAGTTACCACAGGTTTTTTGCCATCGACCATGCTATTTATGCAAGCCCGCCGGGAAGAAGCAGATAACAGCCGTCCAGATGCGGATGAATACGGTGGTATAAATACTCCTTCGCAACTGGAAAAAGATCTGGGTGCCTTCCAGGGGACAAAAAGTGCTCAAAAAATAATTGTTATCGAGTACGAAGATGAAAACAGCAAACCTGAGTTCAAAGCCTACCCTATCCAAAATAACGATAAACTGTTTGAGACTACCGAAAGATCGGTTGAGGCACGTATCATCAAAGGCTTTTCGGTCCCAAAAGAGCTCATCAACTCTGAGAAATCTTCGGGCCTCAGTAATGGCAGCGAGAAAAAAGAAGCAATCATAGAATTTAATGATAACACCGCGCCCGACAGGTTGGAACTTTCTGAAACTTTGGCTGAACTATTCAGTCACTTTTATATCCATATTAATCCAACCAATAACTGGAATATTATCCCTGTACCAACTTTAATTGCTGACGATAATATTGGAGTTAAAGCGGGAAACAGCATTAATGATCTGTTATTATCAACCATCCCATCAAAAAACAAAATAGCGACACTGGTGCACGCATTTGGTTTTAAACAGGCTGAGGCTGAAGCTATGTGCCCCTAATCTCTTCAAAAGGGGATAGTTATACTTTAACAATATTAATATGAACAAATACTTTAAAATACCCCCTTTAAGGGGTTGGAGGGCCATGCAATGATTTATCTCATCAATAAAACCACTTTTCAGCAATACGAGGATATAACTGTAAATATAAAACCTGAACGTCTTAATGTGTTCATCAAAAAAGCACAAGACCTGGATCTGAAACCATTTTTGGGGCTTGCGTTCTACTATGATTTTTTAACCTACTTTAATGAAGAGGGTAGTCTGAAAGATGAAACTCCGCAGCATTACAAAGATCTGCTGAACGGTGCCGAATATCTGGATCAGTACGGTCACATTATACTGTACGAGGGATTGATCCCAACGCTCGTTTATTTCACCTTTGCACGTTTTATTGAAAACGACGCGATACACTATACGTCTACCGGCCCAGTGATCAAGCATCATGAAAATGGAGATCCATTATCGGCATCTGCTATAATAAAATTGGTACAGCAGCAGCGCAGCACGGCAAATGCCCATGCCAATGAGGTTGAAAAGTTTTTGTGGGAGAACAAAGAGAACTTTCCGCTTTGGCGTCATAATGAAAAGAACAACAGCGCCAGGCAAGCCGGCCCCCGCATCAGAGGTATCGATAAAACAGATTTTAACTATCCCGGCACCTACAATAACTATAATTTATCTATAACTGAATTTTTAAACTGATGGCAACCGATAAAAAAATAAGCGATTTACCCATAGCGTCGACCATTAACGGAAGTGATAATTCAGTTTTAATAAAAAATGGCACAGATTATCAATTTGCATTTGATACACTGCTCCAATTTATCAGCTCGGAGTTAGCCGTTGGTGCCAACGTCACTTTTGGCAGTACGCTTCCGCCAAATAGTACAGGCAAGAATGGTGATGTGTTTATAAATACAAACACCGGGGCCTTTGCTCAAAAACTCGCCAGTACCTGGACTATTGTTTACACCCTGCCACAAGGAAATAATGCTGTAGACGGCACCGTTTTATATGGCAATACCAATCCGGGGGCATCCACAGGCAACAATAACGATACGTATATCAATACGGCAAGTGGTGTCTTCTTTAAGAAATCAGCAGGTGTATGGAATCAGGTATTTTCTATGCAAACTGGTCCGGCTGGTCCGCGTGGCAATAGCGTACTTAACGGGACGATAGATCCAGTAGCGTCAATCGGCCAAAACGGCGACTTTTATTACAATATTACCACTCAATATATATTTGGTCCAAAGTCAGCCGGTGCATGGCCAGCGGGCACTCGCCTAAAAGGAGCAAACGGTAATACCATATTGCATGGTACAACTACCCCATCAAACCTTAACGACGGCGTAGATGGCGATTTCTATATCAATGTTAGCACCTATGATATGTTCGGGCCTAAAGCCGGCGACGTATGGCCTGCGCCCTTCCCCTTGATATATGATCTGGGATATACTCCAGAAAACTCCGCAAATAAAAATCAGCCCAATGGTTACGCAGGATTAGATGGCACAGGAAAGGTTGCCGCATCTTTGTTACCCAGTTATGTAGATGATGTAGTAGAGGCAAACAGCTTTGCAACACTACCGAATCCGGGTGAAACCGGCAAAATTTATATTACTCTGGATACTAACGCCGAATATCGATGGAGTGGATCAGTTTATGTGCAGATCGTTGCCTCACCTGGCTCAACAGATGCTGTGCCCGAAGGTAGTGTAAATAAGTATTTTACTAGTTCCAGAGTATTAAATACCCTTTTAACTGGCATTGGCTTTTTAACCAATACCGCTGTTTTGGCTACCGATACCATACTGCAGGCCATAGGAAAATTGCAAGCGCAGTTTAATGCGATATTTAAAATACCTACAGGAGGAACAACAGGTCAGGTTTTAGCGAAAACAAGCAATACTGACGGTGATACACATTGGATTGACATGTCTGGTGGCAGTGGTATAATTGATCCTTACCTGGCTTTACCTACAAATGCAGGAAAAGACGTAGAAATATTTGGCACAAGTATTTCGGCTGGCTATGCTATTAATTTTCCCGATTTTCCCTTTGGAGCTTTGTTCGCCCAAATAACAGGCATGCAAAACTATAATAACAGGGCGCAATCGGCAACTAACTGCTTTTCTGCATTAAGGCAGTATTATGCCTATATGCCTGTGTTATCAAACAGGACTGTAATAAGTCTAATTGAAATGGGTTTTAATGACTTTAAAAGTGCCGATAACGCTAAGAATTGCTCAAAGATATTCGGGTGTGTAAGCTCTGCTTTGGTAAGTAGTTTTACTGAAGTAATTTATGCTGGAAATTTCACTTTCATGCAAAAAACAGGACCGTGGACTGATTACGACACAAGTGTGCACGGAGGTAAAGCGGCTTATATTGAGGCCAATCAAGGCCCAGCTTCAAAGGGTATATCTTCCAATGTTACTGGTTCTACCTATGCCTTTAACAGCACAGGTGCACCTTTAGTTATCGGAACTTATGCCGATGATGGATCTGGGGCTAATTCGTTGGGTGGTTTTACCGTTTCTATTGGAGGTGCGGTTGTATATACCTATTCGCCTACAGGTAAAACAAATGGGCTTACCGACAATAACAATTATGATAACAGTATAACACCTTACCCTGTATTGATTAAGAGCCAATACCCAGGCACCTTAATTACAATTACTACGCTTAATAACTTGCCAACCATCATTGATTATATAGCCTTTTTGGGCGATTGTAATATATATCCCCCTGCTTTCGTAGCATTAGTGCCGGAAAAATCAGACGCGGAATACGCTGCAACAGCAGGACTTTCGAGTAAGGCAAAAACAGCCGAAGCCAATGCAGCTATAAAAAATGCTGTAGCTCAATTCGCGGGCTATCCGGTAACTATATATGATCCGAATAGTAGTGGGTATGATCCTAATAATACTGACCATAGTGCTGACGGTATACATCCCACAGCATTGGGCCACCGGTTGTTTTTAAAAAGCCTGTTAAATAAAACCTTGACGGTTGTCGGCTATCCTATGCCCAGCTTGCCTATAAATGCTACTGAAAAGGTGGTAAGTGTAGTACCTACCGGGCCAACCTTAAACTATGATGTGGTAAACATTTTTGTTGCGCCAAATAATTTAACTACAGCAGATTTTACAACCGGAGTGGCCGCGGTTACTGGTATAATAGGACAGGAAAGTGCGGACACCACTTATCGGTATAAGTGTATAGGAGTTAATCAATGGGTACGATCATTGAACATGCCTCCCACGGTTTTGGACTATTACATAGGAACTATAGATGACACGGGCGGCGATAAAACAAGCGCAAACCTCCAAACAGCTTTCTCTTCGGCATTAATTGGCCAACACGTAAGGGGGACAAATAACATGTATGAAAAAATCAACAGTACCGATTGGATTAAAACAGCAATAGCAGTAGCATAGATATGGGAACAATGTTTAAAACAGGTGGTCAATTATTAGGAATAAATGGCTCTATTTATAAGTTTAATACCTCAACGGCAAGTATTATCAAGCCACTTTACCCGCAACTACCAAATAACATTAGTATAAATGATATGTGTATTGATAGTCCCAACAACCAGCTTTTTGTAACGACTCCAAACACCGGCGCAGTATGGGTATATAGTACTGTTACTCTTACCAGGATTGCCACTATTTCCGGTTTTGGAGGTCTGCTTTCAATTAGAAAAGACCCCAACCCGGTCAATAACAGGGTGACTGTTTTTGACTATTATAATTCCCAGTTTATGTTTATTGACTTAACCACGCTGGAGCTCAGTAGTACAGTCATTCCTAATACTTATGGAGGCAGGGGCTTTGAATATGACCAAAATGTAGGTAGAAATCAAATATTGGCTTCCACATACACAAATATGTTAACTATTTTAGATGCAAGTACATTTGATATTGTGCACCAAATAGTTGATCCTGGATTTGAAAACCCTTCGAAAGTCAGACGTAACGCTCATAATTTAAATGAGATATACGTATTTGCCTATGGAGGCGCTACCAATGTTGTGGTAATGAATATGGTTGATTTTACCTATTCCTTTAAGTCGTTTTTAAGCGGCGCATTTGATGCCGATGCGGATCCCAACTTGCCAAATAACAGAATATACGTAGCAAAGGAACAGAACTCTGTATATACAGCATCTGATTTTGGCTTTATGGAAGGACTAAATTTTCCAAATGCTCAAGTCGTTGTCGCTGATTCGACTACGGCTAATCATAGATTGTTTTTTGGGGGAATTGGAACATTATACGCCGCCATATTGGCGTAATTATTAATTCCTTGGGGCTTTTTTAAACTTTAGGAAAGGTCGTTCAATTAATACAAAACTTAGGAATGCCAATAAAATCGTAAGCATGGCACACATAATTAAGTAAAAGAAAATTGAAAATGACTGCTTTAAGGCAGTTGCCAAAAGCTGTTCTATAGGGAATGCGTAGATATATAAACCGTATGAAATATCATACTTCAAAGAAATTTGAAATGTTGAAAACCCCTTAATGCACAGAATTGCAATTGCTATAGGAGCCACTATTAAAAAACCACCAAATTTAATAAGAGCGATTGATGTTAGAAAAATAAATAACAGCCCCTTTACATCGATGCAAATTTGATCTTTGAAAATGTATAAACACATACCGCATAAATAACAGGTATAAAGTTTCCTAGCATTTGAAAGTATTAAAAATGTCGGGCCAAATAGATTTGTTGTATATAGATTGGTAACATAAACGATAAACACAAAAATGAAAAGTAACAAAAAGACATGTTTATTCTTATTTAGCAAACCAAACAATCCCAAGATCAATGTTAATAAATAGCACAACATTTCCGGGAATAAGCTCCAAAGACTACCGTTAATAGATTCCTTGTATACAGAGCTTTGTAAAACGTTGCCGATACTCCATTGCTGGATGTTTAAAAGAGAGTTTCGGTAAACAAATGATAGGGAGCTATCAGAACCCCAAAAGTTGAAACTTGACAATGTTTTATTATTAATGTAGAAAATAGCTGGAGTTATAACAAAGGCGGTGATAATTAAACAAATCCAATAGCCGGGAAATATTCTTAAAATCCTATTTCTTAAGTATCTTAAAATATTAGATGACCTGTCAAAACTGGCTGTTATCAAATATCCACTCAATGAAAAGAAACCCATTACGCCAATTTCACCAAAGTTGATTTGACCTTTTGAAAATATGCTCAGAGGCTCCTTCCCTATACCCGTAATTAAATAACTGTGTGATATAAGTACAAATAATGCTAATATTAATCTAAGTAAATCAAATGCATTCTTATCTGCTGGCATAAAGGTTTTATATTAACTTCTAAAAGTATAAAATAACTCATAAAAAAAATTACAAATGGCCTTAATTTTGGTTACATGTGATTTTTGCGATTTAAAATACAGCAATCCTTCAGCATATGCATTTTGCCATAGTAGATATTTGTTCATCGGAGTTTCAGTGTCACCACTTTTACAATAAATCAATCTAACCAATCTATTTGCCCCAGCTCATACTGGTCAATGGCGGATTCTCCCTTAAATCATAGGTAATCATCCCAAAATCAGTCGCAATGAAACGATATATAATTTTTATCGGGGGCTTCGTCATGCTCACCGGATGCGTAACACAGCATCAGCATAAATTGGAGCGTCGCGCTCTTGATAGTGTGATAACGCTCAACGCTGCGGGCGCTACAACTGATAGTATTTACTCTTTAAAAAATAAACCATGCAAAAAATAACTTCAAACTTCTTAAATCTAAACACGCAGGACTTTATTAAGGGCTTCATCATCTCCATAACCAGCGCGGTGTTTACCCTGATTGCAGAATCTGTTCAACAAGGACAGTTTACTTTTGATTTCACTACTATATGGCATACGGCGGTAGCCGCAGGCATAGCTTATCTGGGCAAAAATCTGTTTACTCCGGCAAAAACCATAATACCCATACAATGAATGATGAAGATCAGTAAAACTGGCCTTGCCCTCATTAAAAGCTTTGAGGGCCTGGTACTGCATGCCTATAAAGATATTGCCGGGGTATGGACTATCGGCTATGGTTCAACCAGGTATGCAAATGGTGGAAAGATTAAACCAGGCGATAAGCTGGGTAGTGAAGAGCAAGCTAATCTGTTATTGCAAGATACGCTTGGTCAATATGAAGCCGCGGTGAATAGTTATGTGCTTGTGCCTTTAACTCAAAATCAATACGATGCGCTTGTGTCTTTCACCTACAATTTAGGTACAAACGCATTATTGCATTCAACCTTATTAAAAAAGCTGAATGAAAAAGATTACGTAACAGCAGCCAATTGGTTTGCGCCGTGGAATAAAATTACCGATTCTCAAACGGGCAAAAAGATAGAAAGCGATACATTAACAAAACGACGCGCTAAAGAGGGCGCTTTATTCAAACGACCATGACGACTATTGAACATCGTGAAATCAAGGGTATAACCCTTAAAAACATCCTGGTGACTGTACTCAGCACAATCAGTATAGTTATGTCGGTGATGACAACCTACTTTCAATTGAAGAGTGATATTAAAGACGTCCGTTCGACGCAAGAAACGCAATCTCGTGTCAATGAAATAAGATTGAAGGTTTTAGAGGGCCAGGTGGCCGTATTACAACAAGATGTAAACAAACTTAAAGACAGTAAAAAACGATGAGCTTAAACACTTTTTTAAAACGGATCTGGAACCAGATTGAAAGTCTTTTTGGTGGACTTCCATCAGAAATCAAAACAGCATTGCAGATCGGGATCACCATAACAGAGAATATTAAAAATTTTGTCGACTCCTCGATTGCGGATATCTTCACTTCCATTATTCCTGGAAGTATAGATGATACCATAAAAGATAAACTCCGGGCATCTCTCCCCATTCTCTTAACCCAATTAAAATTGGTTGAAAGTTCTTTAAATTTAACTCAACCCGATCTCATTATAAAAGCTGCAACCGCGGTTATACAAACTATGGATAAAAACATTAAGCCGGGAATTCTTCATCAGTTATCCATACTAGTAGCACAAGTTGCCGCCGATGGAAAATTAAGCTGGAGCGATGGTGTGCTTTTATCGCAATGGTATTATGAACATAAGTTCAAAGCGATAGATCAATAAATATTATACTGCTATTTTAAGGTGTGCCCAGGAGCGGATTCGAACCGCCACATCCTTACGAATGCCACCCCCTCAAGATGGTGCGTCTACCAATTTCGCCACCTGGGCTTTTCATTAAAAAATAGT
>Ga0207671_10006413_pt1 | contig 10480 bp, 10 predicted proteins | sample KBSC24metaG_FD_184352 | JGI IMG/M metagenome (GOLD analysis project Ga0207671, IMG submission 184352) | Corn rhizosphere microbial communities from Kellogg Biological Station, Michigan, USA - KBS C2-4 metaG (SPAdes) (version 2) | ecosystem: Host-associated > Plants > Roots > Rhizosphere > Soil... | reverse complement strand
CATTCGGCTGCTCGAAGTCGAAACGGCCACCCCGTCGCCGTTCGCCGCGTCGCTACTCTTCGGCTACGTCGGCGCCTTCATGTACGAGGGCGACAGCCCGCTCGCCGAGCGCAGGGCCGCCGCACTGTCGCTGGACAGCGTGCTGCTGGCCGAACTGCTTGGCCGCGTCGAACTGCGCGAACTGCTCGACCCGCAGATCATCGCGTCCACCATCGCCCAATTGCAGCACCTGACCGCCGAACGCGCGGCCCGCGACGCGGAGGGCGTCGCCGACCTGCTGCGGCTGCTCGGCCCGCTCACCGAGGACGAGATCGCGGCCCGGTCCACCGCCGACGACGTGGGCGGCTGGCTCGAGGGCCTCCGTGCGCCGCGCCGGGTGCTGACGGTCTCGTTCGCCGGCCAGACGTGGTGGGTGGCGATCGAGGACATCGGGTTGCTGCGCGACGGCGTCGGCATTCCGGTACCCGTCGGCGTGCCAGCGAGTTTCACCGAATCGGTGGCCGATCCGCTCGGTGAGCTCCTCGGCCGGTATGCCCGCACCCACGGACCCTTCACCACCCATGACGCGGCCGCCCGGTTCGGGCTCGGGCTGCGCATCACCGCCGACGTGCTTGGCCGGATGGCCGTCGACAGGAAGCTGGTGCGCGGCGAGTTCCTCACCACCGGCGAGACCGAACAGTGGTGCGACGCCGACGTCTTGAAGATCCTGCGCCGCAGGTCGCTCGCTGCGTTGCGCGCGCAGGTCGAGCCGGTGAGCACTGCGGCCTACGCCCGGTTCCTGCCCGCCTGGCAGCAGGTCGGCAAGGCCAAGGTGTCGGGCATCGATGGGCTCGCCTCCGTGATCGAACAGCTTGCGGGCGTGCCCATTCCGGCGTCGGCGGTCGAACCGCTGGTGTTCGGTCAGCGGGTCCGCGACTATCAGCCCGCCATGCTCGACGAACTACTGGCGGCCGGCGAGGTGACGTGGTCGGGCGCAGGACAGATCGGGAGCAACGACGGCTGGATCGCCTTCCACTCCGCCGACTCGGCGCCGTTGACGCTGGCCGTGGCCGCCGAGATCGAGTTCACCGACGTCCACCGCTCCATCCTCGACACGCTCGGTCATGGTGGCGCCTACTTCTTCCGGCAGCTCGGCGATGGCCGCGAAGCCGATGCCGAACACCTTAAAACGGCTCTCTGGGAACTGATCTGGGCGGGCTGGGTCACCGGCGACACGTTCTCCCCCGTGCGCTCGTTGTTGCACGGCACCGGCCGCCGCGGCGGCGGCGCGCACCGCCAGCGGCCGCGTCCGCCGCGGTTGAGCCGCTACAGCGTCGCGCACGCCCAGACCCGCACGTCCGACCCGACGGTCGCGGGCCGGTGGTCCGCGCTCCCGCCCGCCGAGGCAGAATCCACGGTGCGCGCGCACTTCCAAGCCGAGTTGCTGCTCAACCGCTACGGCGTGCTGACCAAGGGTTCCTCCGAAGGACTACCCGGCGGGTTCGCGATGCTCTACAAGGTGCTGAGCGCCTTCGAGGATGCGGGCAAGTGCCAGCGGGGCTACTTCGTCGAGTCGCTCGGCGGCGCCCAGTTCGCGGTGGCGTCCACCGTGGACCGGCTGCGCACCTACCTCGACGACGTCGACCAGGAGCAGCGCGCCTATCAGTCCGTCGTGCTGGCGGCGGCCGACCCTGCCAACCCGTACGGCGCCGCGCTGCCGTGGCCTGGCGACGGCGCCCACCGGCCGGGGCGCAAGGCCGGTGCCCTGGTGGTGCTGGTGGACGGGGAGCTCGTGTGGTTCCTGGAGCGCGGTGGGCGCACCCTGCTGTCGTACTCCGACGACGCCGAGGCCAATCGGTCCGCAGCGGCCGCGCTGGCGGAGATGGTCGGGGGCCGACGGCTGCAGTCGCTGTTGGTGGAGAAGGTCAACGGCGTCGCCGTGCTCGACCCGGGTGCAGACGACCGTCACACCACCGTGCGGGATGCCTTGACCGGCAGCGGTTTCGCCCGCACCCCGCGGGGCATGCGGTTGCGCTGAAGGCCCTCGACAGAACGGGTTTCGCCGATAGACTCCGAAGGCATGACCACCGATGGCGAGCACGGCGGTGAGCTCTCCGACGTCGAGCTGCGGGTGCGGGCGCTCGAATCGATCCTCACCGAGAAGGGCTACGTCGATCCGGCCGCCGTCGACGCGGTGGTCGAGACCTACGAGACGCGGATCGGACCGCGCAACGGCGCTCGGGTGGTCGCCAAGGCGTGGGCCGACGACGGCTTCGCCCAATGGCTGCGCGAGGACGCCACCGCGGCCATCAGCTCGCTCGGTTTCACCGGCCGTCAGGGCGACTCGATGGTGGCGGTCGAGAACACTCCGACCGAGCACCACATGGTCGTCTGCACCCTGTGCTCCTGCTATCCCTGGCCGGTTCTCGGCCTCCCGCCGGTCTGGTACAAATCGGCGCCCTACCGCTCACGCGCGGTCTTCGATCCGCGCGGCGTGCTTGCCGAGTTCGGCGTGACGCTTCCGGAGTCCACCAGGATCCGCGTCTGGGATTCGACGGCAGAGGTGCGCTACCTGGTGATTCCGATGCGTCCCGCAGGCACGGACGGTTGGCGCGAGGAGCGCCTGGCCGACCTCGTCACCCGCAACTCGATGATCGGCACGGGCCTCGCCCTCTCGCCGGAACAGGTGCCCGCATGAACGGGGCGCAGGACATGGGTGGCCAGATGGGCTTCGGGCCTGTCGAGGCGGAGACCGATGAGCCAACGTTCCACGCGGACTGGGAGGCTCGGGTACTCGGGCTCACCATCGCGATGGGCGCTGCCCGCGCGTGGAACCTCGACATGGGCCGTTTCGCACGCGAATCGCTGCCGCCAGCCGAGTACCTGACGTCGAGCTACTACCAAATCTGGCTCAGGGGCCTACAGAAGCTCCTGGTGCAGAGCGGTCTGGTCACCCAAGACGAGCTCGACGCCGGCCGTTCGCTCGAGCCGGGCAGGCCAGGCACCGGCGTGCTCAAGCCCGAGAACGTGCAGCGCGTCCTGGGCACGAGCGTGTCCAACGAACGCCCCGTCTCGACTCCGGCTCGCTTCGCGGTCGGCGATGCCGTCGTCATCAGGAACATGCACCCCCTCGGCCATACCCGGCTACCGCGCTACGCCCGCGCCAAGCGCGGCGTCGTCGAAATGATCCATGGGGCACAGGTCTTCGCCGACGCGCATGCCTCCGGCCTTGGCGAGGAACCCCAATGGCTCTACACCGTGCGGTTCACCGGACTAGAGCTGTGGGGCGACGATGCCGACCCGTCGCTCGCGGTCTCGATCGACGCGTGGGAAAGCTACCTTGAAGCCGGCTGACGCCCTGGTAGCCGCGGCAGAGCCCGTCGCGCCGATTCCACGGGATGCCGATGGCGCTCCGGTCTTCGAAGCCCCTTGGCAGGCACAGGCTTTCGCCATGACGCTGGTGCTCTACGAGCGCGGCCTGTTCACCTGGACCGAGTGGGCGTCGACGTTGGCAGGCGAGATCACCCGCGCTCAGGCGCAGGGCGATCCCGACGACGGCTCGACGTACTACCGGCACTGGCTGGCCGCCATCGAGCGACTCGTCATCGACAAGGGCGTTGCCACCTCAGGGCACCTCGCTGCGCGTCGCGCCGCATGGGACCGTGCGGCGCACGCCACGCCGCACGGTCAGCCGATCCTGCTGGAGAACGATCCTTTCGTCAAAAATGACAAAACTTGAGCCCTGCCGTCCCATACTGAGGGCATGGTCTCCCTCATCGTCCACGCCCTCCTCGGCGTCCTCGTCATCGTCTGGATCGTGCGGGCCAACCCGCATGTCTTCGCCCGCCCAAGCACCGGCCCGGCGTTCTCCGCGCTCGAGATCGTGTACTACGTCATCGGCATCGCGTCGATCGCGCTCGGCTACTACTTCAACCACCAGTTCGTCGCGCAATACGCCGTCGAAGGGGGGAACCCGATCTGGGGCCCCGGCAGCTGGCAGCAGTTCATCGCACTCGGCTACGCCAACCCGGCGGCCGCGTCGGCCAGCCAGGACTACACGATCATCAACGTGATCCTGCTGCCGTTGTTCACGATCGTCGACGGGTATCGGCGCGGCATCAAGCGGCCGTGGCTGTTCTTCGTGTCCAGCCTGTTCACCAGTTGCGCCTTCGCCTACGCGTTCTACTTCGCGGTGGTCGAGCGCCAGCACCGCCAGGAGAAGGCCGCCAAGGGGCTGCACACCGTCTCGGCCTGAATGCTTCGACGGCCGTCGAACCGTTGACGATGCACGCTTGCACCATGGACGAAAAAGGAATTGAAGCAGTCACCCGTACGTGGGAGGAAGCCCTCGCCAACCACGACGTCGAGGGGTTGTTGGCCTGCTACGCACCGGACGCGACGATCGAGAGTCCCGTCGTCGCGCACCTCCTTGGCGGCCGCGGGGTGTGTCACGGACACCAGGAGCTCCGGCCGTTCCTCACCGAGGTCGTCGCCCGCACGCCGAACGAGCGGCACTATCACCGCGCCGGGTTCTTCACCGACGGGCACATCGCCATGTGGGAGTACCCGCGCAGCACGCCCGACGGCGAGCAGATGGACTTCGTCGAGGTGATGGAGATCGAGGACGGCCTCATCCGCGCCCACCGCGTCTATTGGGGCTGGCGCGGCGTGCAGATCCTCGCGAAGGACGAGTACCACCGGGCGTAGGTGCGCAATTGGGACTTCCCACCTCACCGCCGCCCCTATACGCTACTGTGCGTAGCGTAATTGGATGGCAACCGGCGAGGAGGATCTGTCGTGCGCAGTCGGTATGCGGGCGCCCCTTTCACCACCCCGACCGCCGACATCGAGACGGTGCTCGACGACGTCAGCGTTCCCACGCTGCTTCTCAGCCTCGTGCACATCACCGGCGACACCCGCTTCCTTCGCGACTACGCTCAAGCCGGCCTGTTCTTGAACGAGGTCCAGGGCTTCATGTCCGAAGAGGACAAGGCGCGTGCCAGAGCCGAAGCGCTGACGGTGATCACCGACTATCGCGACCGCGGCTGTCCAGAACCCGCACCGCTGAGCGCGGCCGTGGTCAAGCAGATGATGGACTGGGCCGCCTGCGAGCCCATCGGTGACGAATACCTTCCGCTGCTCACCGAAGAGCTCGATCTCGACGGCACCGATCCGCGCAGACCCGAACCGATCGATGGCGACGCGGCGGCCCGGCTTCCGGTCTTGGTCATCGGGTGCGGAGAATCGGGGCTGCTCGCCGCCATTCGGCTCCAGCAGGCCGGCGTTCCGTTCACGGTCGTGGAGAAGAACGCCGGCCCAGGCGGAACGTGGTGGGAGAACACCTATCCCGGAGCGCGAGTCGACGTGGCGAACCACTTCTACTGCTACAGCTTCGAACCCAGCAACCAGTGGAGTCACTACTTCGCCGAGCAGCCGGAGCTGCGCCAGTACTTCGTCGACGTCATGGACAAGCACGGCATTGACGAACACGTCCAATGGGAAACCGAAGTGGTCTCCGCCGACTGGGACGACCCGTCCGGCGTGTGGACCGTGACGCTGCGCTCTACGGACGGCGCGACGTCGACGGTGGCCGTCCGCGCGGTGATCAGCGCCGTCGGTCAATTGAACCGCCCGCAGATACCCGACATCGACGGCGCGGACACGTTCTCCGGACCCATGTTTCACTCCGCAACCTGGGACCACGACGTGCCGCTCGCCGGATTGCGGGTCGCACTGATCGGCGCGGGCGCCAGTGGCTTTCAGATCGCGCCAGCCATCGCCGAGGACGTCGAGCATCTCGACGTCTTCCAGCGCACGGCCCAATGGATGTTCCCCAACCCGATGTACCACGACCGGGTCGGGGACGGAACACGTTGGGCGATGGAGCATCTGCCGTTCTACAGCCGCTGGTACAGGTTCTTGCTGCTGTGGCCGGGCGCCGACAAGGGACTCGACGCCGCCAGGGTGGATCCCGGGTACGAGCAGAGTGACTACGCGGTCAGCGACATGAACGCCGCCGCCCGCATGATGTTCACCCATTGGATCACCAGCCAGGTCGACGACGATCAGGAGCTGCTGGACAAGGTGTTGCCCGACTACCCCGCCACGGGTAAACGCACACTGCAGGACAACGGAACCTGGCTGCGGACCCTGCGTCGTGACAACGTCGAGTTGATCCGCACCCCGATCGACAGAATCACGCCGACCGGCGTCGTGACCTCGGACGGCCAGGAACACCCCGCCGACGTCATCGTGTACGCCACCGGCTTCCGCGCGACCGAAGTGCTTTGGCCGCTGCGCATTACGGGGCGCGACGGCGTCGAGTTGCGCGACGCATGGGCCGAGCGGCCGTACGCGTATCGCGGGATCACCGTGCCAGGCTTCCCCAACTTCTACCTCACCTACGGCCCTGGCACGCACCTGGCCCACGGCGGCAGCCTCATCTTCAATTCCGAGTTGCAGATGCGCTACATCGGCAAGTGCCTCAACGCGCTCACCGACGGGCTGCACTCGATGGAGCCAACGGCCGACGCCACCGAGGAATGGCACGCACGGTCACAGGAAGCGATCAAGATGACGGTGTGGTCACACCCGTCGATCAAGCACTCCTACTTCAAGAATCCGAACGGCGAGATCCACACCGTGAGTCCGTGGAAGCTCTACGAATATCACGAGGCAGTGCGCGAGCCGCAGTGGTCGGACTACGTGCTGCGAACCACCGAAGCCGTTGCAGCACAACGATGACGAAGCGGAGGATGACATGCGCAGTGTGGTGATCGAGGCACCGGGCACCATCACGGTGGTCACGCGGCCCGATCCCGAACTGCCAGGCGCCGATGGCGCGGTGGTAGCGGTGACCGCAACGGCAATCTGCGGTTCCGATCTGCACTTCTACGAGGGCGACTACCCCATCGCCGCCCCCGTCGCCCTCGGGCACGAGGCCATCGGCACCGTCCTCGAGGTCGGACCCGAGGTGACCACGGTCAGCGTCGGCGACCGCGTGATGGTCTCCTCGGTCGCAGGGTGCGGGCACTGCGGCGGCTGCGAGACGCTCGATCCCATCCGGTGCTTCTCAGGCCCCCAGATCTTCGGCTCGGGCTTTCTCGGCGGGGCCCAGTCCGACCTGCTCGCCGTACCGTCGGCCGACTTCCAACTGGCCAAGATCCCCCACGACATCGGCATCGAGGAAGCGCTTCTGCTTACCGACAACCTCGCCACCGGCTGGGCGGCCGCGCTGCGGGCGGACATCCCCGTAGGCGGCACAGTCGCCGTGATCGGACTCGGCGCGGTTGGACTGTGCGCGGTGCGCAGCGCGCTGTTCCTCGGCGCTGCAACGGTTCTCGGGATCGACCCAGTGGCACAGCGCCGCGACCGGGCAGCAGCCATGGGTGCGACACCGGCGGCACCGTCGACGACTGAGGCCGCGATGGAGCTGACGAGCGGCCGCGGAGTCGACGCGGTGATCGACGCGGTCGGCTCGGATGCCTCGATGACCGACGCCCTTACGGCAGTACGCGCCGGCGGGACGGTGTCGGTGGTGGGCGTGCATGATCTTCGACCGTTTCCGTTCCCTGCACTATCAGCACTGCTGCGCAGCGTCACGCTCCGGATGACCACTGCACCGGTGCAACAGACTTGGCCGCAACTCGTTCCGCTGCTCCAATCCGGTCGGCTGTCAGTGGATGGCATCTTCACCAACGAGATGCCGCTGGATCACGCCCCCGACGCTTACCGCGCCGTCGCCGCCCGGTCGGGCGATGTCGTCAAAGTCCTCTTGACCCCGTAGACACACAGGAGCTTCAGATGGCAGGGATCGTTGTCACCGGCGCCGCATCGGGTATCGGCCGGGCGTGCGCAGCAGCCTTGGTCGCCGACGGCCGCAACGTCGCGTTGTGGGACGTCTCACCGGACGTCACTGCCGCGGCCGACGCGCTCGGCGCACCGTCGGCAGTGGTCGACGTATGCGACCACGACCAGATCGCCGCCGCGACGGAGCAAGCGGCACAATCGTTATCGGGTATCGACGGGCTGGTGCACGCGGCCGGCAGGGTGATACCCGAGCCGGTGGGCACGTTCACCGAGCAGTCCTGGGATGCCGTGCTCGACGTCAACCTGCGGGCACACGCCCTGCTCACTCAGCTCCTTCTCCCCCATCTGCAAGAGGCAGCCCGTAGCGGAGGAAACCCGGCTGTGGTGGGCATCTCGAGTATTGAAGGGCTGCAATCGAACCCCTACATCCCGGCGTACTGCGCATCGAAGGCAGGAATGCTTGGCCTGACCCGATCGATGGCAGCTCAGCTCGGGCCCGACGGCATCCGGGTCAACGCCGTCTGCCCAGGTTTCATTCAAACCCCGATGCTGCAAATGGCGCTGGACGTCGAGGAGGTGGCTGCCGGCTTCGTCGCCGCCGCTCCGCTTGGCCGGCTCGGACAGCCCGAGGACGTCGCCGCCGCCGTGGCATTTCTGATGTCACCGAAGGCGTCGTTCATCACGGGCACCCACGTCGTGGTCGACGGCGGGGTGACCTGCCACCACCCTTAGCCGGCGCACAATGATGGTGTGGCAACCCGTCCGGTCTTCGTCCTTCACGATCACCGCAAGCCTCGTCCGCACTTCGACCTTCGACTCGAGCAGGACGGTGTCTTGAGGTCATGGGCGGTGCCGAAGGGTATGCCAACCGACGTCCGACGCGATCGGCTCGCCGTCGCGGTCGAGGATCACGACCTGGCGCATGCGACCTACACCGACGACGACAAGACCATCGCCGATCACGGGTGGTGGGATCTCGTCGACCGCAGCGATCGGCGGTTCGTCTTCGACCTTCACGGCCAGCAGGGAGTCGTCCGCTATGCCCTCATCGACACCGGTCGTGACTGGCTCTTGCACCTGGTGAAGGATCAACCGGGGAACACCTGATCCCCGCACCGCGTTGGCAACGGGCGTGAGCCATGACTCGATCACCACGCCATTTGGATTCCACTCGACCGCGGCGGAGGTGATCGCAGGCGTCGACCTCTCGGGAAAGCGCGCGATCGTCACCGGCGGCGCCTCGGGAATCGGCGTCGAGACCGCGCGGGCGCTGGCCGGTGCCGGGGCACACGTCACGCTTGCGGTGCGCGACACCGCCGCGGGAAGCCGGGTGGCGGGGGAGATCGGCGGCAAGGTCGACGTGGCCCCGCTCGACCTGACCGCGCCCACGAGCATCACCGCCTTCGTCGCCGCCTGGGACGGACCACTGGACATCCTGGTCAACAATGCCGGCGTGATGGCCATCCAAGAGCTCGTGCTGTCGGCAACCGGACACGAAATGCAGTTCGCCACCAATCATCTCGGTCACTTCGCGCTCACCACCGGCCTGCACGACGCGCTAGCCTCGGCTGACGGCGCCCGCATCGTCTCGGTCAGTTCCAGCGGTCACCTGCGATCCCCGGTGATCTTCGACGACGTCGACTATGCGTTCCGTGAGTACGACCCATTCGGCGCGTACGGCCAGTCCAAGACGGCCAACGTGTTGTTCGCCGTCGAGGCCAACACCCGTTGGGCCGACGACGGCATCACTGCCAACGCCCTGATGCCCGGCGGAATCCTCACTGCGCTGCAACGACACCTCGACCCGAATTACGGGAAGGAGGCCGAGGAGCGCTTCCGCAGGGCAGGCAGCAGGCTCAAGAATCCCGAGCAGGGCGCTGCCACCTCGACGCTGCTCGCCGCCTCTCCCCTGCTCGACGGCGTTGGCGGCAGGTACTTCGAGGACTGCAACGAGGCGCCGGTCATCCACCGCCGCGACGAGACCACCATCGCAGGCGTCGCACCGTATGCGCTCGATCCCGAGAACGCGGCCCGCCTGTGGGATCTGTCCGTACGGCTGACCGCGTAGCCACGCCCGGTAGCGTGAACGAATGCCCGAAGGGGACACCGTCTACCGGACGGCCACGAAACTGCGCGAGGCGTTGGAAGGCAGGACGCTGACCCGCTGCGACGTGCGGGTGCCGAAGTTCGCCACCGTCGACCTGAGCGGTGTGAAGGTCGACGAGGTCATCAGCCGTGGCAAGCATCTGTTCATCCGCATTGGCGATGCCAGCATCCACTCGCACCTCAAGATGGACGGCGCCTGGTTGATCGGTGGTCAGATCGGCCGGGCGCAGCCCCACAAGGTGCGGATCATCCTGGAAACAGCCGACTCTCGTGTCGCGGGCATCGACCTCGGCGTCCTGGAGATCCTCGAACGGGAGCGTGACATGGACGCCGTCGCACACTTGGGTCCCGACCTGCTCGGCGACGACTGGGAGCCGCGAACGGCTGCGGCCAACCTCGTCGCCGACCCCGACCGGCCGCTGGCCGAGACACTTCTCGATCAGCGGGTGATGGCGGGCGTCGGCAACGTCTACGCCAATGAGCTGTGCTTCGTGCTCGGGCGGCTGCCGACCTCACCGGTGAGCAACGTCAAGGATCCGCTGCGAGTCGTGCAACGTGCGCGGGACATGCTGTGGCTCAACCGGTC
>Ga0207671_10006410_pt1 | contig 10483 bp, 8 predicted proteins | sample KBSC24metaG_FD_184352 | JGI IMG/M metagenome (GOLD analysis project Ga0207671, IMG submission 184352) | Corn rhizosphere microbial communities from Kellogg Biological Station, Michigan, USA - KBS C2-4 metaG (SPAdes) (version 2) | ecosystem: Host-associated > Plants > Roots > Rhizosphere > Soil... | reverse complement strand
CCGCTCTCGATGACCGAGGACACGAACGCGGCAAATTCCGGCGCTGGCGCGTCACCCGAGGCGGCAAGCTCCGGATGAATGAACTCGAGGCCGAAGAAGTGATGGCGGGGATCCTCAACCCGGCCAACCATGTGCGTCCCGCACGCCGCGCAGGCGTGGCGCCGGATTGACTGACCCGCATCGACGACGCGGAGTTGGGCACCGTTCTTCGTCACATCTGCTGTCCCCCTCGGCACCACAGCGATCTGGGCGAGCAGCGCGCCGTCCGGCTTCCAGCACTTGCTGCATCCACACAGGTGATTGTGTGATGGCGCTTCCCTAACCTCGACTTCGACCGGAGATGTCGCGCAGCGGCAGCGCAACGTCAGCGTTCCTCGCTTGCTCTCTGAGCGGATAGTCGCTGAATCAATTGCCGGATGTAGCGGCATCTGCACGGCGGTCATGGATTCTGCGCGACGCTTTAGCGCGTGGTTCATGGCATTGTAGGCTTGGCGCAAGTTCGTATCGATGCCGGGCCACCTCTCCTCAACCACAGCACCCTTGAAAATCTCGTTGTGCACGAGATGCGTACGCCCACCCGGGAGGGGCTGGAGAATGAAAATGTGCTCGGCGCTGAATGCGGCTGGATCCGGAGCGAGCGTGAGCCAGCGCAGTTCCCGGCCAGCGACGATTCGTATCAATGTTGGGCTGAGAGGAATATCCGGCGTGTTAGGTTGCTTGAGCGTGCCGGTCACGGTTCGGCCGACGATCGTCGTGCCGGAGAGATCAGGGACCAGCGCGTTCCATTCCGGGTAGCGCGCGAGATCGTCCAGTATGCTCCAGACTGTTTGCGGCGCGGCATCGATCGTGATTTCGGTTTCAAGAATGCGCATTGGCCTCCCCCTCTCTCAGTAGACGACGACGCTGCGGATACCTTCGCCACGGCGCATCGCGTCGAACGCCGTGTTGATGTAGCAGGCCTTGTTGAAGGGCGCGCTCGAATCAATCTTGGCCACGGCAATCTCGGGGAGCACGGTGAAGTTCGAGAAGGTCGAACAGCCCATGTAGTGGAAGATCCTGTCCTTCCCGATTGAAAAGCGACTGGTCCCGTCGGGCATGACGCCCCGGCCCTGGGTCGCGCGGATCGCGGTGCAGAGATTGGTTTTCCGGGACAGACATGACGGGCAGGAGCGGCACTCCGGCGTGTACAACGGGATGACATGGTCGCCCCTCTTCAGACTGGTGACGCCGCACCCAACGTCGACGACGACCCCGGCGCCCTCGTGCCCGAGAATCGCGGGAAACAGGCCCTCTGGATCAGCGCCCGACAGCGTGAATTCGTCCGTGTGGCAGATGCCTGTCGCCTTGATCTCGATCAGGACTTCGCCCTCTCGCGGGCCGTCCAGTTCGACTTCCATGATCTCAAGCGGCCTCCCAGCCGCCACAGCTACCGCTGCGCGCGTCTTCATGTCGGGTCTCCTCCCTGCCAGCGCGTTAGGCAAGCCCATTCCCTGTGTATAAAGTCAGAAGTTCGCGTGGTTTCGCGCCCCTCCGATTGCTCCCACCGCGACCCGTGAGCTCACGGTCCTGCAGCAATTAGTTAGTTGAGACTTCGAAGGACGAAATCCGCACACCGTTCGCCGATCAGCGTCGCTGCTGCGTTGGTGTTGCCGCTCACCAGTTTCGGTATGACGGACGCGTCAGCGACCCTTAGTCCGGACAGTCCATTGAGGCGAAGTTGCACATCGACAACGGCTCGCGCGTCCGACCCCATACGACAGGTACCTGCTACGTGACTGACCGAACGGGTATACTTCCGCACGAACCCCTCCGGATTCCGCGCATCTTCTTCGCCATCGGGCGAAGAATAGATCTCTCCGCTGGCGATTCCCGCCAAGGACGGCGCCTTGATGATCTGTCTAGCGACCTCGATGCCGCGGACAATAGTGTCGACATCGTCTTGATGCGCCAATGCGCCCGCATCAAAAACCACGGGGTCATCTGGCGCCGCACTGCTCACTCGGACGGAGCCGCGCGATTTTGGCCGCAGCAGTTGCACGCAAATCGAAACACCATGGCCCGGAGGCGCGGGCCATTCCGGCGAACCAAACAAAGAGGGGATCAGATAGAGCTGAACGTCTGGCCTGCCCGTCTTCTGCGTATCGATGAACGCGCCGGCCTCAGCGATACTGGAGGCCAACAGACCGCTTCGAAACAGCGTGTATTGCAGACCGTGCTTTAGCGCAGCAAAGCCCTTGTCCTGGCCAAACAGGCTGATTGGGTCCTTCAGCCGACAATGTAGGGGCACTTCGACGTGGTTTTGATAATTCTCCCCAACCTCCGGTGCATCGTGAACAACTTCGATACCTTTGTCCTTCAGCAGCGCTGAGGGTCCAATTCCTGACAATTGAAGGATCTTCGGCGAGGCCATGGCTCCTGCTGCCAATATGACTTCTCTCGCAGCCCGCACTTCATTCCTGACACCGTCTCTTCCACGATAGACGACGCCAGTTACCCGCGTCCCCTCCGTGATGAGCTTGAGCACCTTGCAACTGGTCCGCACGGTCAGTTTTGGATGAAGTCTTCGCGGGGACAAATAACCTACGGCTGAGCTGCTACGGCGGCCCTTAGAGCATGTCGATTGGTAGAAGCCGATGCCCTCTTGTCGTTGACCGTTGAAATCGTGATTGAAAGGGAGCCCAATCTCCTGCCCAGCCTTGATGAAGGCGAGATTGGTCGAGATCCCGTACCAGGGGTTGCTGACTTTGATGGGGCCGTCGATGCCGTGATAGGGCTCGGACAACGTGTCATTGCATTCCGACTTCTTGAAAAACGGCAAGACGTCATCCCAGCCCCAACCGTCGCACCCGAGCTCTCGCCATTCGTTATAATCTTCAGCCGAGCCTCGGATATAGATCATGGCGTTGACCGAACTTCCGCCGCCCAACGTGTTGGCTTGCGGGACAAAGAAGGTCCGAGAGCCTGCATTCTTCTGTGGCGTGGTTTGATAGGCCACGACCCGATCACTCGTAAACAACCGGACGAAGCCGCCCGGCATGTGGATGAACGAGGTGTCGTCATCACGACCGCCCTCAAATAGTAGGACCGAGCGGCCCGCCTGGGCTAACCGCCCGGCAATGACGCAACCCGACGTGCCGCCACCGACGACGATGAATTCGTGATTCTGATCCGAGCTTGAACTAACCATTTACAATTGCTCTTTGTAGATCGCTTCAACGACAGCCTGGCTTTCGGGTTCGCCGAGCGAAGTCCGGTCATGATTGATCTCACCGATGCTCGGGAAGCTGGACCGCTTGACGCGAATCTCGTCCGACCAGAGCTTCGAACGCATCGCGGCCTTGCCGCAATGGAAGTAAGTTTCTCTGACCTCCATTCGGAGAACCGCACGCGGCTCCTTGCCAAACTCAATCATCCGCTTCAGGAGCACCGGGTCAGTGGTGACGGCACCCTTGCCATTGATCCGCAGCACTTCATCGATCCCCGGTACGAAGAAGAGCAGGTGCACAAAACCGCTCCCTTCGACGATGTTTCTGAAGCTGTCGAGCCGGTTGTTGCCGGCGCGGTCAGGCATCAGCAGCAGGTTGGGCCCCTCGACATGGACGAAGCCGGGATTGCCACCTCGCGGGGATGCATCGGCACTTCCGTCCGCACCCGTCGTAGCGATCACGCAGAACGGGGACATGCCAATGAACTTCTGGGCATGCTTGTCAATCGATGACCATGCCTTTGCGAGCACGCGCGGATTTGGCTTGGGATAGATTGCGTCGAGGTCACTTGAAGCATGATCGGTCAAGGCAATCCTCTCTAGCACGAGGCCGGGCTTTCGAGCGTCGAGCAATGCTATGTTATAAATTATACATTTTTCTTGCAAGCGGTAATTTTCATACCTTGTTGCCTTTAGAGTGGCAACAACCCTCTCCACAGTCCCTTAATGACGGCACACCACGGGGCCGACAGTGATCGTCAGAAGCCATTCATCCGCCCCGGACCAGATCAAGCTCCGAGACGGCTCTCATTGTCCTGTTGAAAGCCAAACAGATCGGTCAAGCGCTTTTTCGCTGGAGCACCCATTGCGCGGGCAACCTCTGCGACAACCAATTCGGTCAGAGCTAAGGCACCGACGAAAGAATCGAACGGATCAAGGCCCTTGGTGCTACACGCGAGTAGAGACGTCGCATGCTGAGCATGCGGAGATAAGTACTGGTCCGTGAATAGGACGAGATGGGCCTTGCGCCTCGCTGCCTCAGCCCCCCAGTTGACCGTCGTCTCCTGATAGTGCCGATAATCGAAAACAACGACAACGCTCTTTGGCCCCAAGTCGGCAATGGCGGAGCTTCGCACGAACCCATTCGAACCAAGATGGATTACGCACGGTCGCAAAAGCGACATATGGGTGCAGAGATGTGAAGCCAAAACCCCACTGACCCTGCCTCCCAACACGTAGACGGGCCGCTCAGCGTCCGACAAGACCGATACGGCCGATCTCAGCTCGCTCTCCCTGAGCTGCGACAGTGTCGCCTGGAGACATTCATAGTACGCAGCTTGGGCCTCCGCTGTAATTTCCTGGTCGCTCCCGGCACAGCTCGCTGCGGGATATACATCAGCGGGTGAGAAAATTCTCTCCTGGATCTCGGCCCGAAGCGCGGCGTGAAACTCGCCATATCCCGCGAAACCAAGCTTGCAAACGAGGCGAAGTACCGTTGGGCCGCTCACGCCGGCATCAGCTGCAAGCTGCGCAATTGGAACCAATCCACCTGTCGGATAACGATCGATGATCGCGCTCGCGACCGCAACCTCCGACGGCGACAGTCGGCTTCGAACGGCGCGGATTGTTTCCGCAATCGTGCCATAAGCGGGAATGGGGGGATTTGTCTCAGAGACCCACATCGATCGCTCCTTCCAACTAGACCGAAAGCCCACTCGCATCGCGACGACGGTCGGCAGCGCCACCACCTGGCAGATGAGCGCTTATGTTCAATGCCATTCACCGCGAACGTGTCAGGTGAGAGCCGGGCTCCAGTCAGATCAATTCCGGTGTGTTTTGGAGCTTTCGATCTGGAAGTCACGCAGCGCGAGTTCAGTGATCCTGGGCGGATCAAATGCTGTCACCGCGGGGGCAACCAGGCATTTCTCGATTTCTACGAGCACGGTCTGCGCAACGGAGCCCTGTGCCAACTGTGAAGTGCCCCTGTCGTCGGTCACGACGTTCGGATTGCCGTGTTTTTCGAGAGAGCCGACCTTCCCAGGTTCAGAGGCATCGTACCAAGCGCCGGTCGCCATCTGAGCGACCCCTGGTCGGAGGCTCTCTACGATCTTCACCGCGGCTATGAATGCACCCCGATCATTATAGACACGCACAAGATCGCCCTCGGCTAGATCGCGGTCCTTTGCGTCCTCATGGCTCAGGCTGATGGGCTCTCGGCCGTTGAGCTTGGAGGCTTGGCTGACCGAAGACATGTCTAACTGGCTGTGCAAGCGTGCGGTCGGCTGATGAGAAAGCAGATGGATCGGATATCGACCGGCATTGTCACTTCCGAGCCACTCCGCCGGCTCAATCCAGGTCGCATGAGCCGGGCAATCTTCATAATTGAAACTATCGATGAGCGCGGAGGTGATCTCGATTTTGCCAGACTGGGTAGCAAGCCGGTTCATTTCGGGATCTGAACGGAATGCCCCTAGGAAGGTTTCATCCCGTTGGAGCGATGGGAATTCATAAGATCCATCGGCCCAGAATGTATCGAACGGAGGGGGTGAATAGCCCCGTTCTTGCGCAATTTTCCGGGCGCCCTCATACATGTGGCGGAGCCAGCCCATCTCGTTCCGGCCGCACGTGTAAGAATCATGGAAGCCCAAGCGAGCAGACAACTCTGCAAAAACGTCGAAATCGTTTCGGCTCTGGCCGACCGGCTCGATCACCTTATGCATGGCGATATAGAAACTGTTTCGCTCCGAAGCCAGGATATCGTTCCGCTCCATCGTCGTCGTGGCCGGCAACACGATGTCGGCAAACCGCGCTGGCGGGGTCCACCACGGCTCATGGACGATGATCGTCTCCGGCCGCTGCCAAGCCTCCAGAAAGCGATTGAGGTTGGCATTGTGATGAAACGGGTTGCCGCCCACCGAATAAATCAGCTTGATGTCGGGGAGTTTCAGAACCTTCCCGTTGTACTGCAGCTCGGCGCCAGGATTGAGCAGCATGTGTGCGACACGCCCAACAGGCACGTGAGCGCGGATGGGATTAGGCCCGAGCGGAAGAGTCGGCCGGGGGATGTCCGGAAGACAAGACATTCCAATACTGCTGGTCGCCCCCAAGCCCAGGCTGAACCCGCCTCCTTGAAGCCCAATCTGGCCGAGGATTGCAGCCAAAGTAACTGTCATCCACACCGGCTGCTCGCCATGATCAGCTCTCTGCACCGACCAGCTTGTATTGATCAATGTGCGCGTCTCCGCCATACGGCGGGCGAGCTTAGCGATGACCGAGGCAGAGATCCCCGTGAGCGCTGCGGCCCACGAAGCATCCTTAGGCACACCGTCCGTCCGACCTAGCAAGTAGCTTTCGAAATGCTCAAACCCGACGCAATAGCGCGCGAGAAACTCGCGGTCGTGGAGACCCCCAGCGACCAGCGTATGAGCCAGGCCGAGCATAAAGGCAGTGTCGGTGTTCGGCCGAATGGGCAACCACTCGGCTCCCAGCGAGGCGGCAGCATCGTCCCGGGACGGACTGATGTTGACAAAGCAAATGTTACGAGCCTTGGCTTGGGCAAAGCGGGCTTCCACATCGTGCACCACCGTGCCGCCTGAATCGATCTGGGTGTTTTTAAGAGCACTTCCGCCGAACATGACGACGAGTCTGGTATGCTCGATCATCTCTGACCAGGGGACCGCCTGGGAAGGAATATCGCCGTCACCGATAACATACGGCATGATATGCCGCGCCGCACCGAAACTGTGATTCCCGGCCTTATCGACGTACCCGCCAAACAGCCCAAGGAAGCGTTTCAAGACGCTGGGAGAATGGTGAAAGCGGCCAGCGCTGGCCCAGCCATAGGACCCCCCATAGATCGCCTCATTGCCGTAGCGGTCCTTGACGCGGCGGAGCTCATTTTCGATCAGATCAAGCGCGACTTCCCATGACACCGGAACGAACGCTTCGCCACCGCGGTTGCGCGGTGCTTTCTCACGATGCCGAAGATAACTTTCGCGGACGTGGGGCCGATCGATCCTCAGCTCATGCTGAACGGTTTCAGGCAATGAGCCCACATAGCTGGCTGGTCGCGCATCCTTCGAAAATGGGATCGTTCGCAGGATCTCACCGCGGTCCGCTTCTACGTTGAACACGCCCCAATGCGACGCGGTCTGGGTGATCTTTTTCATCTCGCTGCCCTTACTCGCCAACTCGGCATTATTTATCCCTTTTAGGGGGACTGTTTCGCATCTCGACGGTCACATGACTTGCTCAGCCGATCGGGCGTTCTTTCAGGCAGACGTTACATATATTACCTCTTTCTTTCAAAGAGTATTTTTTGTAATATCGTCCATGGGCAGGGGTTCACCCTTGCAACGGCAACCAACTTCGAGAGCACATCCGTGGAACTTGACGATGAGTATTCATCATTTCGGCGAGACCTCGGCGTCGGCCCTGCAAAGCACTTCGGGAGGTCAAAATGAATGCGACAGATTCGGCTCCGTCGGCCGACACGGATATCCCGCATCTGGACGTCGATCCGTTTTCCAACGAGTTCTTTTCCGATCCCTATCCGGCCCATGAGCTGTTGCGGGAGGCAGGGCCGGTCGTTTATCTCGACAAATGGAATGTGTATGCGGTGGCGCGTCATGCCGAAGTACACGCCGTGCTCAACGATCCGCTCACTTTTTGTTCGGGTCGCGGTGTGGGCCTTAGCGATTTCGCCAAGGAGAAGCCGTGGCGTCCGCAGAGTATTATTCTCGAAGCCGATCCACCGGCGCATGCAAGAACGCGCGCGGTGCTAAATCAGGTGCTGTCGGCAAGTGTCGTAAAGCGGTTGCGAGAGGGTTTCGCGGCCGCCGCTGCAGCAAAGGTTGACGAATTGCTGAAGCTGAAAAGTTTTGATGCTATCGCCGACTTGGCGGAAGCCTTCCCGATGTCTGTCTTCCCTGATGCATTGGGTCTAAAACAGGAGGGGCGCGAACATCTGCTGCCCTATGCGGTGGTTGGTTTCAATGCATTCGGCCCGCCGAATGAACTGCGCCAAAAGGCGCTCGAGCGCTCGGCGCCGCATCAGGCCTATGTCCAGGAGCAATGCCAGCGCGAAAACGTGGCGCCGGAGGGATTCGCCGGCTGTATCCACGCGCGGGCCGATACCGGTGATATTACCGGAGCGGAGGCGTCGCTCCTCGTCCGAGCGTTGCTCTCGGCCGGCATCGATACCACCGTCAACGGAATTGGGGCTGCCGTCTATTGCCTCGCGCGATTTCCCGAACAGTTTGCACTGTTGCGCCAGGATCCGACACTGGCGCGCAGCGCGTTCGAGGAGGCGGTCCGCTTCGAAAGCCCGGTCCAGACCTTCTTCCGGACGACCGCGCGTGAAGTCGAGATATCCGGCCATCGCATAGGCGAAGGCGAGAAGGTCCTGATGTTTCTCGGGGCCGCTAACCGCGATCCGCGGCGTTGGGACGCGCCTGACAGCTACAACATCACCCGCCGCACCTCCGGCCATGTCGGCTTCGGTTCCGGCATCCACATGTGCGTCGGCCAGCTCGTCGCCCGCCTCGAAGGCGAGGTCATGCTGACCGCGCTCGCGCAGCGGATCGCCAGGATCGAGATATCGGGCGAGCCGAAGCGCCGTTTCAACAACACGCTGCGTGGGCTCGATAGCCTGCCTGTCACCATCACCCCGGCCTGACGAGGAGTTTTATGCCCGCCATCATCTTCATCCATCCCGACGGCAAGTCCGAGCGCGTCGAGACCAGCGACGGCGAAAGCGCCATGCAGGCTGCGACCCGCCACGGCCTCAACGGCATTTTGGCCGAATGCGGCGGCAACGCGATGTGCGCGACCTGTCACGTCTACGTCGACCCCAGCTGGCTCGCGCGCCTGCCTGACATGGGCGACGACGAGGACGCACTGCTCGATGGCACCGCAACCGAACGGCTGCCGAACAGCCGATTGTCCTGCCAGATCCACGTCACCTCCACGCTCGACGGGATCGTGCTGAGACTGCCGGAGCGGCAGTTCTGATCTTTCCGATGCGGTGGCGGCGACCGACGCCGCACCTCAAGCAGGGGAACGGACGACGCGAGCATGTCGCGACGCACGAGGTCATACGAATGCTCAAGGAAACGCTGGATCGCGAGATCGATCGCAAGAATTATCGCTGCTTGAACACTCAACAGAAAGGAAGTCCACGATGTTCAAAAGAGCAAAGTATCTAGCTTTGAACTTCGCGCCACTGTTTGTATTCGCGGCGGCCACGGCTCCATTTGCACACGCGGAGAATACATTCTCCAATCCCTCAACCATTGCAAAGGGCCCTGGCTATACGCACGTGGTCGAGGTTTCTGGACCACATCGGCTCGTCGTCATAGCGGGCCAATTAGGGCTTACGCCTGATGGAAAGTTCGCCGGCGAACCGGGTGACTTCAGAGCTCAATCCACGCAGGCATACAAGAACTTGAAATCAGCTCTGGACTCTGTTGGCGCAACCTTTGCGGACGTAATCAAGATCAATCACTATTTGACTGACATTCGGGCACAATTGCCGATCTTGCGCGAGGTACGCGACTCCTTTGTCAACACCGCCGCACCTCCTGCGAGCACGACCATAGAGGTTTCTCGGCTTGCCGCCGATGCAGCCTTGTTTGAGGTGGAAGCAATCGTGGCATTGCCCGCGCGCTGAAGCGACCGGGCGCGCATCGGGCGCAACATCGGAGGATACGACGTGACGCGCGGAAGACGCCTGCATTGGCCACAAATGAACGTCGCGACGACTGCCGAGACTACCTCTTGGCGTCCTGAGAGAATTTGAGGAGTTACCAATGAAGACACGTGCCGCCGTCGCTTTTGAAGCCAAGAAACCGCTCGAGATCGTCGAAGTCGATCTGGAAGGGCCGAAGGCCGGCGAAGTCCTGGTCGAGATCAAGGCAACGGGCATCTGCCATACCGACGCCTACACGCTCGACGGTTTCGACAGCGAAGGAATCTTCCCGTCGATCCTCGGCCATGAGGGCGCCGGCATCATCCGCGAGATCGGCGCGGGCGTGACTTCCGTGAAGCCGGGCGACCACGTCATTCCGCTCTACACGCCGGAATGCCGACAGTGCAAAAGCTGCCTGAGCCGGAAGACCAATCTCTGCACCGCGATCCGCGCGACCCAGGGCAAGGGCGTGATGCCCGACGGCACCAGCCGCTTCTCCTACAAGGGCAAGCCGGTCTACCACTACATGGGCTGCTCGACCTTCTCCAACTTCACGGTGCTGCCCGAGATCGCAGTGGCGAAGATCCGCG
>Ga0207671_10006403_pt1 | contig 10493 bp, 12 predicted proteins | sample KBSC24metaG_FD_184352 | JGI IMG/M metagenome (GOLD analysis project Ga0207671, IMG submission 184352) | Corn rhizosphere microbial communities from Kellogg Biological Station, Michigan, USA - KBS C2-4 metaG (SPAdes) (version 2) | ecosystem: Host-associated > Plants > Roots > Rhizosphere > Soil... | reverse complement strand
TTGGTAAATGGCAATTCCGCATACGCATTTGCGAGACCAGCGTAGGCCTGCGCATAGTTGGGCTCGATGGCGATCGCGCGCGTGAAGTACCCTATGGCTTTCTCGAACCCGCCGGGTGCAAAGCTCGCTGAGTGGTACACGCCTTTGAGGTACGCTTGATAGGCTTCGGGATTGTTCGTAGAGCGTTTCGTTAGCAGATGCTTCTCGTCATCACTCAACTTCAACCGCAAGTTGTCGGTGACCGCTTGCGAGATGGCTCCGGGAAGCGCCGTCAGATCGGAGAGTTTGTGGTTGTACTGCGAGCCCCATATGTGGCTGTTGTCACTGGCATTCACCAATTCGAGGCTGATTGCCACATCTTCGCCGCGCTGGACTAATCTACCCGTTAGCACCGCCTGCACGCCCAGATCGCGGCCGACCGCGCGCGCATCTGTTTCCTTGCCCTTGTAACGAAACACTGAGTTGCGCGACATCACCGTCAACTTGGGCAACTGCGAAAGATTGTTGATTAGGCTGTCCGTGATTCCATTTGATAGATATTCCGTGTCAGGGTTACCGCTTGCATTTACAAAGGGCAAGACCGCGATCGAGCGAATCGAATCTGCGCCGCGTGTGTAACTCGTCAACGCGAAGTAAACTGCCATCGTCACCGCGGCCAGCGCTGCTAGAAGTCTTTAACCCACGCAACGGAAGCACGAACATTCCGGTTACGCTTCACTTCCAACAGGGCCTGCTTTCAAATTTTGAGCGCGTGGTTGGGGAGCGGCTCTCACGATGTGTAAGTGAGACTCCGCTCCCGTTCTGCGGGAAGCTGATCAGCGGCGGTGATGACAAGCAATGAAAGGGACACATCTCCAAAAAACCATGATGATGGACGCCGGCTTGGAGGGCAGTCGACATGGGCCAGTTAGACATACAGCAAAGGAGTTAACGACAATGCTTCATCCAATCACCAAAGGGTTGGCAATCGCATGGCTGCTCTCACTCTTCACGTTTGCGTCCTCAAACGATTTTCGCGTCACCGAAGCGTCGCCCAACGCGGAGACAACAAGGTTCTTCGGAAAGTAAGGAGCGATATGCTAAGGTAAGGAATTGGAGATTACGATGCAAAGAGAGGCAAGGATAACCAGCAAGGGACAAATCACAGTGCCCAAAGCCGTGCGTCATGCTCTGGGCCTTAAACCCGGCGATAAGGTCGTATTTGAGCAAGAGGGCGAAGAGATCTGCGTCCGACCGGTGAGGGCGAAAAGCAAGTTCGCCACGTATCGAGGTATCGGAAACCCAGGGTTAGCTTCCGGCCGAAAGGCCGTGTTGCGAAAAATTCGCGAGCTCCGAGGTCATGACACCAAACACACATGATTACCGCAGTCGATACAAACGTTCTGGTGGCGCTTTGGGATCGGGACGACGCATTGAATTCAACCGCACAAGCGGCTTTGGACGCGGCGTTTGCGCGCGGTAAGCTGGTTATCAGCGGAGCAGTCTTTGCCGAATTGTTGGCGCTGCCTCACCGAAGAGAAGCGTTTATTGAAGAATTTCTAGGAGAGACCGGCATCGGCGTGGACTGGATAATAGACGAGGCAATGTGGCGCTTGGCGGGCAGAGCTTTTCAGGCTTACGCAAATCGTCGTCGCAAACAGAAGTCGGCCGAACCTCGGAGACTGCTGGCCGACTTCTTAATCGGAGCGCATGCATTTGAGAACGGCTTTCCGCTGCTCACGCTCGACGATGGTATTTATCGGGCTGCCTTCCCGAAACTTCGAATTGTCAAGGTATAACGCATACACTTAAATCTTAATCCTTGCTCCCTCTAGTTTCTGCATCTGAACAAACCGGATTCGCAGCGCAGCTGTCTTGAATTGATTGTGAAATCTCTTCTTTGTACACGAATAGAAACAAGCAGCAGTTTCCGCTGGTGTTCACCTGTATTGGCTGTGTGTCCCTTGTGACTTTGAGCGTTGCATGACGCAGCAATTCCTGAATCACTTTCGGGTTCTCGCCGTTAGCGTTCAAGATCGTGCTGAACGTATGGCGAAACGTATGCCAACCGATACGCTTGCTTAGCACGATCTTCTTCGCGGCTGGTTTGATATAGACGCGGAAGATCGGGATCTCACACTCGAAAGGTCCAATAATTGTCGAGGTATCGGCGCCCGGAAGCTGCTAGTTTCAATGGTCCTCTTCTAAAGGAGGCTACAACGGAATTGGCAGAACGCGCGTGCACTGAAGGCGGTAAGTCTCGTGGGTAGCCGATATGGAGATTTATACGGCTGGAAAATAACCCGGCGCAGCGTTATTATTGCGCAATCCTCGACTGATCTTCGGAGCGCGGACGATCGCCCACCCTTACTCCTCTGACCAGCTTATTCGTATTGTACGTTTCGTACCTTCAAGGAGGGACCTCATGTCCGATTTCGATCATTCGTCCTCTCTACCTCGAACAAATCCTTGCAACCGTTCATCAGACCATCGCCGTAACAAGACCGTCTTATCCGAAAGACAAAGGCGAGAACTCGAGTTCTATGAAGAGTTCTCTAAAATGCATCCGCCAGAAGCCTTCTTTGCTTCTATTGCCGGTGAGGAGACGAGGCCATGGAACTCTTATTGGCAGGTCGTAGAAATTGCGAAGCAGAACTTCAGATCAGAGGACCAGAAGCTGCTGGATTTTGGCTGCGGTAAGGGAGAGTTGTCCCTTGTTCTTTCGAAAGTTGGGTATGAAGTGTTTGGCTTTGATCTTTCTCCCAATAACATCGCAATCGCGAAGCGGCTGGCGACCGAGTATAAAATTACCGAACGAACACACTTTCAAGTCTGTGTGGCTGAGAAGCTCGACTACCCGACAGATTATTTTGACGTGCTCGTCGGAGCTGACATTCTCCATCACGTCGAAATCACTCAGGCAGTCTCAGAATGCTCACGAGTGCTTAAAAAAGGCGGCGTAGCGATATTTCATGAGCCGGTGCGAGTTCCGATCTTCGATATCGTCAGAGAAAGCAAGGTTGGAAGATGGTTGGTTCCCAAGGAAGCATCGCTTGAGCGTCAGGTCACGCAAGATGAAAGAAAGCTGACGATTACTGATATCGAAGTGATCAAACGCATCGGCGTTAATTCCTCAACACAACGTTTCCTGCTCTTCTCAAGGCTTGACCGATTCATCACGATTTCCAAAGGATCATCGTTTCTCGAACAAGTTGACTTCTATCTGTTCAAAATGTTTCCTGTCCTCAATCGGTTTGGAGGAGTAGCCATTATCGTCCTAAGAAAATAGTTGTCGCTACCAACAACTCCATTTCGCACGGCACGTATGAAGACTAACAACTCTGTTCACGCGCTATCGTATTCGTCGAAGCTGTATTTGGTTCATCAGTTGGACGCTTAATGGACGCTCGTTTAACGTCTCTTCCATTCAAGATCGACGCTGCAGGAGGCTGGACGATTGCCTTGACGATAGCTCTCACGTTTCTCATGTTCGTGGGTGTGTTGGTCTTTATAGGCCAATTGCCTTTCATGGTCCTTGCACTCTACGTCGTTCTCAGTGTGGAATCAGTGGAGAACGGGTGAGGGCACACTGATTTTGTTAGGAGTACTCGGTGGTTGGCCCGGTGCAATCGTTGCTCAGCAATTTTTTCATCACAAGACGAAGAGAGATCATTCCAAATCGCCTTTTGGTTAACATTGCTGCTTCACTGCTTTGGATTTGTGCTGTTGTTGTCGCTATGGATGTTATAAGTCAGTTCTCTCACTCATTATGAATTCACAATCTCTGCTTATTACTTTCAGCTATCCGCCTCAGATTAGAGTGCAAGACATTCTGTTAGAAGACCACGTGTGGACTGAGATTGACGGCGTGCCCGTGTTTGCCGGCGTTCCGCCGTTGAATCCGATGCACGATCTCTTAGTTGACCGAGAAACGAAGACGTTGGCGGGCATTGGTGTTAAATGGAAAGCGAAGTGATATCTCCACGCTTTCATTCGTATCTCAACGCATCTAGTGGATCGACTTTCGACGCGCGTCGCGCCGGGATGTAACAAGCAAACAATGCAACCCCGGCCAACAAAACAGCTACGCCGATGAACGTGATTGGATCAGTTGCGCTGACGCCATATAGCAAACTCGTCAACACTCTCGTCGCCGCAAACGCTGCAATTAGACCAAGCGCAATACCTGTAACCGCCAGTCTCATTCCCTGCCCAATGATCAGTTTGCGGACGCCACCAATCTGCGCTCCGAGAGCCATGCGGATCCCAATCTCACGCGTGCGGCTGCCAACGACGTAGGCCATCAATCCATATAAACCGATAGCTGCCAGCAACAATGTCACCACGGCGAAAGCGCTCGATAACGAAGCGAACAGCTTTGCCGGGGCCAACGGCAAACGCATGTGCTCCTCCATGGTCTTAATGTCCGTCAGCGGAAGGTCGGGATCGAGGGCCTTGACTTCTGAGCGCACCTGGCTGATTACCGAGCTTGGATCGCCGGCCGCGCGCACATGCAAAGTCAAAACTGCGCGATAGCGCTGACTCAGTGGTCGATAGCCAAAGAACAACGGCGCCTCCGCTAGCTGGTGATATTTAATGTCGCGTACTACTCCGACTACTTCCAGGTAGACACCCTGAGAGTCCATGCGAAAGCGTTTGCCGATGGCATTGCCATCGGGAGCCAGGCGTTGCGCCAGGGTTTCGTTCACAATAACTACGGGAGTGCTCGACGCTGTGTCGCGATCGTTAAAGTCACGACCACGCAACAGAGAAATGCCGAGGGTTTTGAAATAATCCGTAGCAACTGTGGTGTGCTCTACCAAAGAACTTTCGTCGAACTGATCCGGGGTGGCTTCACCTTCCACGTAGAGCGGTGACGTGCTTCCGCCCTCGCCAAGCGGAACTGTCTCTGAATACGACGCCGAACGCACCTGCGCCGAGGCCCGGAGGCGCTCGAGCAATTGCTGCTGAAATACTTTTCCATGCGCGTCGTCGTAACCGGCAAGACCAAGATCGAATGACGCCATTAAACCGGCATCAGTACTAAACCCTGGCTCAGCATGCTGTGTATTGCGCAAGTTTCTGATGAATAGACCTGCCATTACCAGCAGAAGCACGGACACCGCGATTTGGGTGACTACCAGAAGATTGCGGAGCGTTAGCCGGCGGCGAGTAACGCCCAGCCGTATCGTTTCGTCCTTTAGCGCTGTTATTAAATCGGGCTTGGAACTTTGCAGAGCAGGCAGTAGTCCGAAGATAACACCGGTGGCGAGCGACAGCAGCAAGGTATAGGCGAAGACGCGCACATCCGGGTTCAAATCCGGAGGAATAGCATTCCCCGAAAATGATTGAGGCAAGAGTGCTGCAAGCAATGTCGTGACCCACAAGGCGAGAAGCAGACCCGCCCCGCCGCCGATTATTGAAAGCAGCAAGCTTTCAGTCAGCATTTGACGAGTGATGCGCCAGCGTCCGGCGCCGAGTGACAAGCGCACCGCGATCTCTTTCTGCCGTTTTACGGCACGCGCGAGCAGCATGTTAGCAACATTCGCGCACGCTACCAGCAGCACCAGACTGACCACCGCCATTAGAATGCCAAGCACCATGAAAGCTGGCGTGCGGCCCTGCGGAGGAACCATCAAGCCACGCGCCGCCAATACCGCTACGGTCCGACCGCCGGGTGATTCCGGGCCGGAGTTGCGTTCGCGCCTTGCCTGGTGAAGTCGGGCGGCAATCGTCTCGACTTCAATCTGTGCTGCGGCAATGTTGGCGTCCGGTCGCAGTCGTCCCAACATCATCAACCAACCATCATCAGGCGAAGTAAGGGCGCGCGAACCCGGATTGGCGACCGGCTCCATCGCCAGCGGAACCCAGAGGTCAGGTACGGAGATGACCGTTGCTCCCACAAACTTTTCGGGCATGACTCCGATAACTGTGTACGGCCGCTGATTAAGGCTGAGGCTTTTCCCAATGACGCTCGGGTCCGAATTGAAACTTCCACGCCAAAGCGAATTGCTGATTACGACAACGGGATTTGCTCCGAGCCGATCTTCTTCGGCGAGGAAGGGGCGACCCAGGGCTGGATTAACCTTTAAGACATCAAAATAATTGCCACTTACAAACTCGCTCCAAACGCGGTTGGATTGGCCATTGACTGTCAGGCTCATCGGGCGCTGCGCGTAAGCCGCCAGGCCTGAGAACGCGGCGGTCCCATCTCGATAAGCGATATAGTCAGGATACGAAACCGAATTACTATCCCAGACTCGCGCCAGCCGCTCCGGTTCGGAAAAGGGAAGTGGTCGGAACAGAGCAGCGTTAACGAAACTGAAGATAGTAATGTTAACGCTGATTCCGAGGGCAATGGAAAGCGCCGCCACGACCGTAAAGCCGGGCTGCTTTACCAGACTTCTCATGCCGTATCTGAGATCCTTGATTAGTGTGTCCATAACTCGTGGCACAGACTCTAGTCTGCGGTTCTGCGGTTGGCTTTTCCTCAAAAGTCAGGATTCAGGCTTGGATACGGTCAGTACCGTAACGCGGTAGCGTCGGGTCAGTTCTCGAACATACGATATTCCTAGCAATTTGAGAGGCTCACGTCGACCCGACGCTACCGCGTTACGGTACTGACCGTATCCAACAATGACTTTCGACTTTTGAGGCAAAGCTTCTGCGGTTCTCTCCTTCGTATGTAGGTGTACGAGTCAAATCACAAACTGAAGTGCGGTGCCATCTACTTGCCTCTCGACGGCGCAGCCAGCACGTCCGGTAGATGCGATGGACCATGTTCGATGAGTTCTTACGACCATCAACGTGCCTGGCATATCACAATTGGTCAATAGCTATTCGCGCATTTAGACTTCCTCACCGTTCAACCGGCGTGCCAGACGTTTCGCGAGATCAAGCGAGCGACCTTTCCGGACGAAGATCCCAATAAACTGGAAGATTGTGTGGGCTAATACACTATGTAAGTAAATCGCAGAGAGGTGGGCGCTCAATCTGATGGTTGGCCGAAGTCAGTTGTGGGATCGTTTGAGTCCCATTTTCGCAAAACTCATTTACATCGCGAGTCCCTTTTCACCGCGTGTCTCAATAATGGACCATTGAGCTAACGCGCCGCCTCGCGAATGCCAGGCATAATCATCTCGGCAACCTCAAGCAGTCCGTTACGGCAGAATTTCAAAAGCAGCGCTTGTTGCTTCGTGAGATTCTGATGCGTTGAGCGAGGCAAACAGAAATCCAGAGTCGAGCAGGACCGCCATCACTAATTCGTCGTCAAGACTCTCCTGAAGGAGTCGCAGCACTCGGCGGCGTTCCTCGACTGGCAACCTGAGCAGCTCTTCGATTTTTTCTCTCTGGATCATGGCAATCGGTATTTTACCGGACTGAAGGGTTCATGAAGTTGTTTGCCAGTCTAGAACATTCGCGCCGGTTGTTTGAAAGAATACGCGTAGCCCACTACCACTGATCACGGGTGAGCTCGAGGTCCCGTTTGCAGTGGCGGTATTGGTGCTGTTTGCGCTTATTAACCTTGTGCTTCCGCTTTCGAGATCGCGCATGAAAAGGTGAAGATAATCCTGAGTCACTGAGTTTTCGGTGAAACGGGTGATCGTTTTGAGTACCAAGGCATTATCTACAAATTGTTCCGTCAGTCAATAAAGTTTCCGCGGTTCACCGCTCAGTTCTCTGTGGATACCGACGAAGCTGATTCTCTAACGATTGTGCCGCACAGATTAGGTCAATACTCGTCAATGAGAATACGATTTCATATTCTTCGTCCAGATCTTCACTGGCCCATGGCGGCCGAAATTCGTGCGACAACCCGATAACTAATTTCTCTGGGTCGCCTTCCGCTGGTAATAGGTGGAATGAGAGACATGGCTCCATGAACACTAGATGGCGGTTGTCGTGCTTACGAGCACTCACTGCCCGTAACCAGTCACTGAGCCACTGGACCTCATACGTGAGGAGTGCGGGATCAATGGTCGACCATTTTCCGCCTTGATGACTCACAGCGATCTTCACGTTAAGCCAATTCGAGTCATATTCGACGTCTTCAAGCTCGGGAAACTGATAGCCAACAACGGACATCATGAAAGAGTTGTTATTGACTTTTAGTTCCATTCTTATGGCTTAGACTCTTTTGCGCTTTTAGCCGCGGCCCATGCTTTTGTGCCGACCCCTGACTCGCAGCGTTGGTAATGTCGAAACTTTGGCTGCAAACGGAAGCAAAGCCATCTAAGCCGGCCGACAGATTTTGCGCTTGGCAACGGGTCCGCGATCGATAGTTTCATTCCACTGTTCCAACCCTGGATTTCTTCGTCTGTGAATTTTGGAAACCAAACCGTTGCAGCGACCTTATCGTCTACAGACGCGATTGCGTGAATATCGACGAGACCCTTTTCGCGACCCTCTGCAAAAACCTTCTTAGCAAGCGCCAGGTTCCTTATCTGAGATGGAAATCTGAGCACCACGTCAATATGCGAACGCCTCCAAATATCTTCTCGAAACACCCAAAAGATTGTAGATGGATGACCCTGTTCAGCTAAGAAGTGTCTAAAGGACGCAACCGCATCTTCGAACTCAGGAATGTCGTTCATTGAATTGGACAGTCGAACAACGAGACATCAGTTGTGTCTAGTCTTCATACTCATCAGACCCCAACACCCAGATAAACGACTGAATGTCGATCATGTCACGCGGCCGCAAATCCGTTACCTCATTCTGTACCATTTGTCCGAACTGTAAAAACTCTGAATACGTTTCCCACCCGGGACGTGTCTTATAGTGGAAGTCAAATCCAAATTTCCGCGCTGCAATCCGTGTCACATTCGGTTTCAGAAAAATATGCATCTGCGGCTGTGCGATGAAGCCGAAAACTGTTACCAGGGGCCACGTGAGTACGCGAGTTTGTCTTCGAGGAAGCAAAGCAATCGTTTCGACCCAGCCCGCAAACCGTTCATTCACACTTAGAGAACCGTGAAGAAAATGGTAAAGACCTTGTGAAAAAAGTCGTGCTCCATCGTGCGACTTGACCGCATCACGCAAAGCCATCTTCTCAAACGAAAAAAGCAGATTGGTTCGCGACTCGATTCGAATCGCGCGGGCGGCGATTTCATTGTATTCCTGCTGCTTTAACAGACGTCTCAATTCGCTTCGATTTAGAAGTTCTTCCCATTGCTGATGCGCTTTCCACTTGTAGTTCCGTTCCCAATCAATGTAGGTCTCATCGTGAAACCCTCCGGGAAAGTAGTAAAGAAACTTGCGTCGACTTTTTAGCGCGCCGCTCGGTCGTTTTCTTAGTGTCTTACTTGAAACGGTCCTGTGTCCGACTGTCACCTGGTCTGTTCTCATATTCCTGTGGAGAGCAATTGGCGGGCCGGATCTGCAGGCGGCAACCGTAAACGTGACAACTTCGAGATGAATTTCGATGGATTGTTGAAGTGAAGACGGGCCTAACGACTGCCAAAATCGAGCGGCGAGTTACGTGCCTACCGGGGTTTATGTCTTCTCATATCGTTTCAGCGAGAGCAGCAACTGCCTCAACCGGCGTTTCCGTACCGCTTTGCATTGCGGATGCGAGCGTGGCATACACGTTGGTCCAGGCTGCTTCGACCTCAGTTGTGAAGGCCTCGCCCAAGCCTCTCTGCAGAGTCCACAGAAGCGCCTGTCCCACTGTGTCGTAATCTTTCTCTCGAACTCCATAGCCCACGTGTCGTGTGCCCAGCGATCGCACTACGGGCAGAAGTTGGTCCATCCGGTCAAGACTGTTGACAGCAAGTCCGAGCATTTGCATTAGTTTGCGGCCTTGCTGGGTAAGGTTTCCTTTGAAGAGCAATTCTAAATCGGGGTCGAGTTCAAAGAGACGGGCGTAGAAGAGTTGAGCGGCGGTCCCAGCGATCGGGGCGACCTGCCGGAAGCTGGCCTGCACGAGTTTGATCTGTTCATTGGTCATGATGATCCTCCGCCGTAACCTTGGCCTTCGTTCTATCAGCTCCCGACTCATAAGCCGGAACTGGAACGCCATGTTTACTAAGGCGTAAATCATTCGCGATTTGGCTCATGCTGGGCTATGAAAAAGCAGTTCTTGATTTATTTCGCAGATAGCATTTATTGTGTTTGTAGCCCCGCCTTGGCCGAGGTCCAAGTGCAATCTCCCTCTTCGAGGCCATTCCCAAATGCTAAGACTTTCTGTGGTTTTGCTCTTAACCGCCTATTCACTTGGTTGTGCTGTCCGCGGTGAAAACATGAAAGGCGCTGCCCCTCCGCCCAAGCCTGAACAAAGAAAGTTGTATCCGATTATGGTGAGTGGCAAGCATGGATTTATAGACGAAAGCGGCAATGTCAAATTCATGCTTCCGGAAGAAGTCTATACGGTCTTCGAGTTTTCAGAAGGTTTGGCAGTTGCCGGCAAACGAGTACCCAACACTAACGGACGGTGGGGGTTCATTGATGAGACTGGGAAGTATGTAATTGAACCAAAGTTCGTCATGGTGAAGCCTTTTTCAGAGGGACGGGCC
>Ga0207671_10006395_pt1 | contig 10502 bp, 7 predicted proteins | sample KBSC24metaG_FD_184352 | JGI IMG/M metagenome (GOLD analysis project Ga0207671, IMG submission 184352) | Corn rhizosphere microbial communities from Kellogg Biological Station, Michigan, USA - KBS C2-4 metaG (SPAdes) (version 2) | ecosystem: Host-associated > Plants > Roots > Rhizosphere > Soil... | reverse complement strand
CGTCATACGCTCGAAAGCTACGAGCGCGATCTCGGTCGACTTCAGACGTGGGCCAACACGAACGGCAAACAAATTTCCGAGCTCACGCGGTCGGACTTGAGGAAATGGATCGCGAGTCTTTCGCGTGCAGGGCTGGCGCCGGCTTCCGTCGCGCGCGCGGTCAGTGCGACGCGCGGATTTTTCAAGTTCCTGATGCTTGATGGACACATCAAGTCGCATCCTGCCGAAGACCTCGACACGCCACAACGTTTCAGTTACCTGCCGAAGTTTCTTACCGAAAACGAGATCAATCGTTTACTCGCAGCGCCCGACATTGCGACGCCTGAGGGCATACGCGATCGCGCGATGCTCGAGATCATGTATGCGACGGGATTGCGCGTTTCGGAGCTCGTCGCGTTGAAACAAGCGGACGTTGACCTGCTTGCGGGCCTGGTCGTGTGTCATGGAAAGGGAAACAAGGAGCGGCGCGTGCCGCTTGGGAAAAGCGCGATTCACTGGTTGCAGCAGTATTCGTCGGTCAAAGCCGGATACGGAAAGCAAACGTTGCCGAATGTCTTCTCGCATCGCGGGCGGCCGTTCACGCGGCAGCTCGCATGGTCCATGATCAAGCGACATGCGGAAAAGGCGGGAATCAACGATGTTTCGCCGCACACGTTGCGACACAGCTTTGCCACGCATCTCTTGCAGCACGGCGCGGATTCGCGTTCGGTTCAGGCGCTGCTCGGGCACAGCGATATTTCGACGACGCAGATTTATACACACATCACGGATCTGCATTTGCGCTCCGCGTACGATCGGCATCATCCCCGAGCTCGGAAGAAGGCATAAATGTTCACGATTACTGAGCCCACGAATGAGGATGTTGAGAAGTTCATTTCGAGTCAGCGTGATTTAGAGTTTACTTATTCTGAGGTCGGGGCGACGAACACGACGCTTCCGGCGGAAGGGTTCACGATCGATCGAAATAACGTGCAACTGGGGCATGGGGAAGCGACGTTCAAAGCTGCGGTCGAGGCGCTGAAAAACTGGCAACAGTTTGATCTTGGGTGGGTGACGGCCGTACCGCGCGGGGTGGAGATTAAAGTTGGAGCGACGGTTGCGGTGAAGGCTCGTGCGTACGGGATGTGGTCGTTGAATGCGTCGCGGATTGTTTACGTGATCGATCATCCGAGAGCTTTTGGTTTTGCGTATGGAACGTTACCGGATCACGTCGAGTGTGGTGAAGAGCGGTTCATGATCTTTTGGATGGGGAGCGATGCGGTTTGGTACGACATCCTGGCGTTCTCGCGTCCACGGCATCCGCTCGTCAGGCTCAGCTCTCCGCTGGCGCGCCTGCTTCAGAAACGCTTCGTGCGTGAGTCGCTTGAATGTTTTAGCCGCAGATTACGCGGATGAACGCAGATGTGATCTGCGTTCATCCGCGTATCTGCGGCTATAATTTTCTACTTCGCGTTTAGCGCGTTCGTCGCTCCAGCCCAGGAATGTTTTTCCAATCTCAGCCGCGGCGTCCAAGTCGCCGAAGCCCAAGTCGGCACTTAACCCACGCATAGTGCGGCGTAAGAAACAGTCGGCCAAAGTTTTTGCTAATTCGTGTTCAAAGCTAAAAACGACGGCTTCAGCGAAATCACGAACTGGAGCTGCTGGCAACACTTCTTTCCCGGTCACGCACGGCGGCGATTGCCTTCCAAGCCTTCGAAAAACGAGATCGACACACTCCTCAGCCAAACTTCGATACGTCGTCAGCTTCCCACCTACGATCGAAACTAAATTCTTCAGTTTCGGATGCTCGCGAATGAAATGCCTGCGCGTGATGCTTTTCTCATCTTCATTCCTCGTCCACGGCAGCGGCCGCACACCCGAATACGTAAACAGAATTTGCTCGCGCGTCAGTCTCGCGCCAGGAAACGCGCAATTCGTCTCCGCGAGCAGGTAATCGATTTCCCACGATTCGCTTCGCACCGCATCCGGATCTTCTTCAAAGCGAACGTCCGTCGTACCGATGAGATAATTCCCATTCCACGGAATGATGAACAACGGCCGCCCGTCACTCTGCGCTTCCAGATAGATCGCGTTCTTCGACGCTCCCGGAAATGCAGGCACAACAATGTGACTTCCCTTTGTGCCGCCAATCAACCGCGAAGTCTCAACAGGCGCTCGCTCGAGCAACTCATCGACCCATGGTCCAGCGGCGTTGATAACAACACTCGCACGCACAACCTGAGTCTCCCCTTCAGAGACAAACTCAACCCCCGTCACCGCTCCGTTTTCGGCAATGATTTTCGTGACCGGCGCATAAGTGACGACTTCGGCGCCACGATCGCGCGCATCGAGCGCGTTTTCCACAACCAACCGCTCCGCGAATTCAACCTGTGCGTCGAAGTACAACGCCGAACCTAACAAATTTTCCGGATTCAGTCCGGGCGACTGTGCGAGCGTTTCAGCAGCCGAAAGCATTCGATGTCGTGGCAGAGATTTGCCAATCGAGAGCAGGTCGTAAGCGATCATGCCGGCGCGTACAGTCAGAGGTCCGCGCTTGCTCTGTTTGTAGATCGGAATCGTGATCGGCAGCGGCCGGACGAGATGAGGCGCGATGCGCAGCAGTATTTCGCGTTCGCGAAGCGACTCGCGAACCAAACCAAACTCGAAATACTCGAGATACCTGAGCCCTCCATGAATCAGACGCGTTGACGCGCTGCTCGTCCCGCTGGCGATGTCGGCTTTGTCCAGCAGTAAAACCTTCAGCCCGCGCATCGCGGCATCGCGTGCGATCCCGGCGCCGTTGATTCCAGCGCCGATGATGATGACGTCAAACTCCCTGCACGAAATCGTATTCACAATGCACGTCTACGTTGCGTAATGGTCCGTATCACACCTCATCAACATTCTATTAATAACTCAAAAGTTAATTTGAACTTTCTCAAAGACACAGTTTCCAAGTGAAACAATCGACGTCTGCTTTGAGAAATCTCAATTCTCCTAAATGCGCTTTTTGCGGGTACACGCCTTGCTCACAACCGGCCAACAAAACTGAGCCACACATAATCACCGGCCCAGCAAGAAGGAGCATAACAATGAGAGTCTCCCGACGTAACATCAGTCTTCTCCTTTCCCTCCTACTCATCCTGTTCTCAATCACAGTAACCGCCCGCGCCGACGACGACGAAGACGACGAATACGATGTGAAAGCCCGCGTCGTGCGCACGAGTTTGATCGACGGCGAAGTCAACCTGAAACGCAACAACAACGAGGAGTGGGAGCGCATCAGGCTCAATTATCCGCTGGTCGAAGGCGACACCATCGCGACCGGAAAGGACAGCCGCCTCGAGATACAAGTCGACGCGCGAAACTTCGTGCGCCTCGCGGCAGACTCCGTGCTCCGCATCGTTACGCTCCGCGACGAGGGAATCGCGCTCAGTCTCGTCGAAGGAACGGCCATCGTTCGACTCGCGAAATTCGATTGCAAAAACGAGTACTTCGAGATCGACGCACCGAAAACCACTCTCGCCGCAGAGAAAACCGGACTTTACCGCATCGACGCGCCGCGCGACGGCCGCGTTCGTTTGACAGTGCGCGAGGGAGGCAGCGCGCGAATCTATTCAGACACGTCGGGCTTCACGCTGCGCGACGGGCGTTCAGCCGAACTCGTCGTTTCAGGTGACAGCGCCGGCGACTGGGATTTCCAGGTTGCAGCCGCCGACGACATCGACAACTGGGTAAACGATCGCGAGCGGTACCTGGCACAACGTCTACGTTACGACAACAAGTTTTTCGACGAATACGTGTGGGGGGCGGAAGACCTGGAAGCTTACGGCGACTGGAACTACACCGACGAGTTTGGGTGGATTTGGCGACCCGGCGCAACGGTGTTGGCCGGCTATACGGATTGGGCACCATATCGATATGGGCACTGGACGTGGTGCCCGCCGTATGGTTGGACGTGGGTGGGTTACGAACCGTGGGGATGGGCGCCGTATCACTACGGCCGTTGGGTTTTACACAACAACTACTGGGCGTGGGTCCCGCGCAGCAGATTCCATCGCAATCGCAGTTGGTGGCGGCCGGCGCTGGTCGCGTTCGTAATCAACATCTCTTTCGGAAACGACGTCTGCTGGTATCCGTTGTCGTATTATCACCACGATCCATATGCGCGTAATTACCGTCACTACGATCGTCGACCAGGTTACGGCGGCGGCGGTGGGGGAGGCGGTCATAATAATCCTCGCGAGAGACGCCCGTATGAAAATCCGAATGACAAAACGTGGCGTGGCGTAACACGCGTGCCGCGGAGAGATTTTGGTAATCCCGATCGACGAGGGCGCGGTCTCGACGATGAACGAGTTGCGCGGAGAGTGATCGAGACTGAGCCTCAGGCTGGCGGACAACTGCCGCTCCGTGGTGATGGCGGGTACGTGCGACGAAATCCGGAGGTGGTAATTCCTGAGCGCCGAACTGGTGCTGGGGAAAGAACTCCGGGTGTTACATTGGATGAAGAGCTGCGGCGCTCAAAAGTCTTTCGCGGTCGAGAGCTGAGAGTGCCGAGAGAGCCGCGACCAACGCCGCCGCCGGTAGACACGAATACCACGAATACGACGACAAATACGGAGCCTCCTACCCCGCCACCGGCACGCGTAGTCAGGCCGGTGATGCCGGAGGGCGTCGAGAAGCGAGAAAGAAATCGCGTCGGAATCGAGACCCCGCAACCACGTAACGATCCACCACCACCACGTTCAGAGCCACCACGTTCTGAACCCAGGTCTGAGCCACCACGTTCAGAACCAAGGTCAGAACCACCCCGTTCTGAACCGAGATCCCAACCGAAGTCCGAATCACCGCGTGAGCCTACATCCACTCCGCGAGAATCGCCGAAGGCACAGCCACGATCTGATCCACCACCGCGGACCGAGTCGCCACGTTCTGAACCGTCGCGTTCTGAACCGTCACGATCATCGTCGCCATCAAAATCGGAGTCGCCACGAGGCGATAGTCCGAAACCCGCTAAGCCGGATAATTAGCCCACAAAAACGCACAGAAGAAACAAAAGGCACATAAGAGGAAATTTCTTAATGTGCCTTTGATTTCCTTTATGTCCTTTGATTTCCTATGTGCCTTTTGTTTCTTTTGTGCCTTTTGTGGACGGCTCGATCGTCATCCGTGGCAGCTTCCGCACCTGGCCGTCGATAACTGAATCCGTTTCACCGATCTGAGTGGCGCCCATGCGGCTGTAGAAGCCTGCGGCGTTCGGATCGGCGGAAAGCTCGACCGCATCGACATTCAACGCCGCCGCACGCTCCATCGCGTCAAGAAAGAGCTCCTTCCCAACACCCGTGCCGATCGAGTTCGGCGTCACCCACATGTGTTCCAGCTCAGCCTTGTTGTCTGAAACACAGAGCGCGTAAAACCCACGTATCTCACCATCATCCTCAGCGACGTAAACGTGATGTTCGCGAATGAAATCGGAAGAGACGGCGAGGTCCGATTCCCAGTGCTGAATCCAGTGTTCGGGATAACCCCAGTAACGCTTCGCATCGAGCGCGATCTGCGTCAGCGCTGCTGCTTCCTCGGGTGTCGCGCGCCTAATGGTCACGGCATTTGCCACTTATTTGTTGACGGTTTTTTCGACCTTACGGATCAGTTCTTCAATCTGCGGAACCAACTCACCTTTCGGCGCGAGTCGCAGGTATTCGCGGTATTCGATCAACGCGCGTTCAGGCTGATTCACGCGCAGCAAAATGTTTCCCGCATACACGTGAGCTTCGGCGAGGTCTGGTTTGAGTTGCAGCGTCATACCGATCGGAGCTGCGGCTTTTGCCACTTGATTCATGTCCCAGTAAAGCCGCCCGAGAGTGAAATGGCCCTGCCACGCTTTTTCGTCGAGTTTCAATCCGTCTCGAAGTATCTGTTCAGCGTCGGCATTGCGCTTTTGCCGCCAGTAAACTTCGCCCAGCGTGATTTTGGCTATGGCGTGCTCCGGCTTTATCTCGACGGCGCGGAGCAAAGGCTTTTCGGCTTTGTCCCATTCGCGAAGGTCCATGAAGACGGTGCCCAACAGGAGGTTTGCTTCGAAAAAATTCGAATAGCCGCTGATTGCATTTTCGAGATTCGTAATTGCTTCGGGATAATTCTTTTTACTAAGCGCTGCGCGACCGTTGCTGTAACTGTCGCGCGCCGCCGCAGGAATGCGAGCATCGACCACGTCAGTCAGCAGCGGTAGACCACTTCCTGACTTTGACCCATCCGGCGCGAGTTCGAAGTTCAAAAAAACACGAAAAATAACCTGCATGTCCGCATCCTGCTGTGCAGACCGGTATCCGGGAACATTCACGACTACTTTGTAATAGCCCCTCGGCAAATTCGGAAAACGAAAGCGGCCGCGACTGTCAGTCATGATCTGATCGATCAGGCCACCGCTAAATCTCTCGAGTCGCACGGGAACATCTACGGCGGATTGTCCCGTTTCCGCAAAACGCACTTCGCCGCTAACTTCGAAAGTCAGGGAGTTGCCGGTGTAAGTATCACGCTCGCGTTGGCCCAGTGCAGGCGAGACCAACAAAAGCAAGGCGGGTAATAGCCAAAGCTGACGTACTTTGCGCGACATCGCTCAAATTGAAGCTCGGGCGGTTTGCGGCCGCCCGAGCTCGTTAAGAGTTACCGCGATCGAATCAGTGTCTGTAGCTCAATCCAAACTGAATCAATCGAGCGGGAACTACGGTCGTTGTGATCTGACCAAAGGTCGACGCCGTTCCGATATTCACGGCAGTCGGGAACCCAAAGACCGGATGGTTCCACATATTGAACATATCCATGCGGAAACGCAATTCATGTTCTTCCTTAATGCGTGTGGTCTTGATCACTGAGAAGTCCCAGTTCTGCTGGTATGGGCCACGGAACGAATTACGTGGTACATCACCAAAACCAGTAGCTCCAGCAGCACCACTCGCCACCACGGTCGCCGTCCTGAAGCACGCTGTGTTCAGGTAGTGAGCCAGGATGTCCGAGCGCGAGCCCTGGGTGTACATGGTCGAGGGATCCGTGCCGCACGTTCCGCTGAACGAAGCCGTGCCGCCGCCAGTTTGGCCAAACGCGCCGCCACTGGTGCTGTCGGTGACCGAGAACGGCAAGCCACTCTGGTAAGTGACGATACCGCTGACAGCCCATCCTTTGAAGAACTGGTTATTCCAGAAACTGCCACTCGGCGTCGGAATATCGTAAGCGTAACTCACGACCAGACGATGCGGACGGTCGAAATCTCCGCGGGTCTTGTTCTGGAATGGATCTTTTTGCGAGTTGAGAAGATTGCCACCACCCTGACCAGCGCGAGTAGCATTCAACTCATCTGTTGCCAACGATCCACTGACGTTGTCAGTGATCTTCGAGAACGTGTAGGCAGCCTGGAAGTACAGACCACGACTCATCCGGCGCGATACTGTTGCCTGCAACGAGTCGTAATCGGCGAATCCGATGTTGCCCGAGTAGCGTGAACCGCGTTTTCTCGAAAGACCGAGGATCTCGTGACGCAGCTCTTCGTTGTTCACAGTGTTTGTAGTGATCGTGTAGCTGACGCCATTCATGTCACGGACCGTTATGGGGTTTGATGTACTGGCAAGTGGCGCCAGGAACGGATCCCAGATGCCAATGCCGCCCGTGTAATGCGTGCCAACGTAACCAACCTCGGCGGCCCATCCCTTAGCGATTTCGCGTTGCACCGTGAAGTTGTACTGCTGGGTATACGGAGTGTACGCATCGAGCGGAGCACTCGTGAACGAAGCGAGATTGATCGAGCAGTTGGTTGCGGTGCCACCGTAGTTCAAACACCGTTGTCCCGCTGCGTTAACAAAGATTGGAGCAACGTTCGGATCGTTCGGGTTGGTTGCCGGCAGGCCTGTGTTAACGTTTCTCAAGCCGGCAAAGGACGTCGCCGAAGGAATGAACGCGGTGGCTATGATCGAAGGCGGCGGTATGCTCGAAAACGGATTCGCTAACTGGAACGACGCCGGTGTGGTCGTCGAAGATAGCGGCTGGACCGTGAACGGTGCTGCCAACGAGTTTTGCAGAATGTTCTGATTCGAGAGACGCTGGTAGTAAATACCGTAACCACCTCGAATCACCGTCTTCTGATCGCCCGCGATGTCCCATGCAAAACCGACGCGTGGGGCCCAGTTGTTGCCGTCGAAGCAGTTCGTCAGCGCGCAATCCGATACGCCTGGAGTACCTCTGAAACCGGCGAGGTCAACCTTCTCCGGAATCAGGAAGGGATTCAGACCTTGCGCGGCAAGCCTCGGATCGAACACGCCTGCGCGATACAGTTTGTCGTGACCAAAGCTCATGCCTTCCCAGCGCAGACCCAAGTTAAAGGTCAAACGTGGTGAAAAGCGAAAATCGTCCTGGACGAACCCTGCCCAGTCAGTGGCGACGAAGTTTCGAGCTGGATCGCCGAATGCTGACTGAATGGCAGTGACGCGGCCCTGGAGGAAATTCTGGAATGCAGAGAAAGCTGGCGTTCCGCCGGCAGCCGGTGTGCTGCCCGTGGTCAACGCTCCGCGAACTGCGAAGTTATTGAAACGATTCAACTGATATTGAATTCCCTCTCCGCCGAACCGCAAGCTGTGCCGGCCCACGATCATCGAGAAGGTGTCTACGAGGTTGTACTGATTCGACACTGTTCCGCGGTCATCATTCACGCCCGTTCCGATCGAGAAAAGACCGGTGATGGTGGCCTGGTACATGCCCGGGAATATGTCGCTGTTGCCACGAGTCGCTCCGATGTCGGAGAGGTTGATGGCATCAGTCGGAATGTTCGCAAAGATGAAGCGACTGTATCCTGCTCGCACTTCGTTGATCTTGTTGGCATTGAACACGTGAGTGTGCGTGATCGAGAGGAAACGGTTCTGTTGCGTGTCAGTGCGTGGAAACGCCAGCGAACTGGCGGTGCCATAAGGTTTGAGGACAGAGCCGTTGTCCCAGAACCAGCGACCAGAGATCTTGTCCTTGCCGTCGCGCATAACACGGTCGTAGCTGATCGTGTACTGATTGTCTTCGATCGGAGCAATGCTCGAGATGCTGCACGTGAACGTTCCGGTTAACGAGCTTGCGCTTCTGCAACCAGCGGTACCAGACCTCGGGACCAGGAACTCACCGGAATAGATCGCGCTGCGCTGGTTAAGAATGTTAATTGCGATCGGATCGATCTGCGCCGCGGTAAGTCCAAACGCGGGCGCGATCAAAGCAGCCGACGTGGTGCCGTCAGCAATGGTTGGGAAGTTCTGAATAGTCGGAGTCAAGCTCGAACCGTTAGGATCCAAACCATTGCGGGCGCGGACTCCCTGGTAGTTGAAAAACCAGAAACCGCCAGCCGCAGGCACTGGACCACTACCGCTGAATCCAAACACGTTCTGAAGCAAGCGGGCGCGCTTACTCACACCGTTTGAATTGCGGAACCATTCGTTGGCATTGAGCGCATCGTTGCGATGCGACCAGTAGCCTTCCCAGTGGTAGTCCTTGGAACCCGACTTGATTACGAGTCCCAGAGCGCCACCGCCCTTGCTTCCCTGAGACGCATCGTAGAGTGACGTTGCGACTCTCATCTCTTCGAGCGTGCTGGGATTCGGCAGGGGCACCGTATCAAAGTGAGCGAGGTTGAAGTCGTTGACGTTGATTCCTTCCAGCGAAATGCTGTTGTTGCTGGTGCGCTGTCCGTTGACGTTGATGTCAGCGGTTCCGCGACCGGCGGTACGAACGTCAGTCGGTTCACCCGCAGTGCCGGCGGAAAGCGAAAGTAGAAACAGGAAATTTGGCGAAGCCAGTGGCAACTCTCTGAGCTGTTGCGCTGTGAGAGGTTGACCGGTAACTGCACTCGAAGGATTGATGAGTGTTGCTGACGCTTCAACGTTTACAGTCTCCTCGATGCGTCCAGCTTCGAGGGAAACGTCTTGACGCGTACTCTCGCCAATTCGTACGGGAACGGCCGTGATGACGGCTTTCTTAAAGTTTGGGGCAGTAATCTCCAACCGGTAAGAGCCGGGCTTCAGCAGGGTAAACGAAAACCCACCATCGCCTCCGGTGGTTGCGGTGCGCTCTGATTTGCCGGTGCTTTCGTTGACCACATCGATCGTCGCTCCCTGGACGAGGGCGCCGCCGGGGTCGGAAACCACACCGGTTATACCTCCTGTTTGGCTTGCTTGCGCGAACACAGAAATCGCACATAGAAGGCTCAAGATCGCTCCGCTTAGCAAGCGTAGTGCGCTTCTCATGGACAATCCTCCTTTTGTAACTCGTAGGTCTCTAAAGGTTCGACCAGAACAGAATGCTCTAGGACGGGAAAGGCGGTTCAGAGGCATGCAACGGCTATTCCGGCATTTTGCAATTGCCCGCCATTGCGTTAACAGTTGTGTGCGAGGAACTTAGCTCCGACCACGGTCCGACGAGGGAGTGGAGTTTAGATTAGAATTTCGTTCTTCTTCAAATTATTGGATAAGGACCACCGCTGCGGCTCTCTGCGGCCCTCT
>Ga0207671_10006393_pt1 | contig 10505 bp, 7 predicted proteins | sample KBSC24metaG_FD_184352 | JGI IMG/M metagenome (GOLD analysis project Ga0207671, IMG submission 184352) | Corn rhizosphere microbial communities from Kellogg Biological Station, Michigan, USA - KBS C2-4 metaG (SPAdes) (version 2) | ecosystem: Host-associated > Plants > Roots > Rhizosphere > Soil... | reverse complement strand
TACGGGCTTGCGGCTGCGTATGTGGGCGATGAAATTGCGGTGGTGGTCGAACTCGTCGTCGTAGCCGTGCGGCGGCATGAATTTCTCTTCCGCTGTTGGGCGGATCGCGTCGGCGGTGGGGTTCGACTGCGGATATTTTTCGCGGTATTCCTTGATGAACTCCTTCTGGATTTCTTTGGGGAAGGTCTCTACGGTGTAGCCGGGTTCTGTCTCTCGCGGGGTCTTGGAGATTGTTACTCCGTTGCCTACCGTCATGATGCCTTCGCTGCCGACAAAACGGAATCCGGAAGATTCACCCGCGCCGCTGACGAAGTTGACTCGTAGCGCCAGATTGAAGGCGGGGTGGTGTTCTGTTTTTGGATAGTCGTAGAGGCCTAGGAGGACGTCGGGTACATCGCGGCCGTCTTTCCAGAAGCGCAGGCCGCCGGCTGCGTAGACTCTGGTAGGTCCTATGGCGCTGGTGATGAAGTGCATTCCTGAGAAAAGGTGGACGAAGAGATCTCCTGCTACCCCGGTGCCGTAATCGCGGTAGTTACGCCAGCGGAAAATACGCTTCGGATCGAATTCGTGTTTGGGCGCGGGTCCGACGAACCGCTCCCAATCGATGGTATCGACAGACGCATCGGGTGGGATGGAATATTGCCAGGCGCCTGTGGCGGAGTTGCGGTCCCACCAGGCTTCCACCATGTTGAGCTCGCCGATGGCGCCTTGCTCGTAGAGGTCCTTCGCTTTTTGGTAGACGATGGAGCTGACGCGCTGGCTGCCGACCTGGATGATGCGGCCGGTTTGTTTTTGGGCGTCGACCATTCGCTTGCCGTCTTCCACGTGCTGCACCATTGGCTTCTGGCAGTAGACGTCTTTGCCGGCTTGCATGGCGGCGACGGCGATGTTGGCGTGCCAGTGATCGGGGGTGGCGATCAGAACGGCGTCCACGTCTTTGCGGATGAGAATTTCTTCGAAGTGACGGGTGGTGAAGAGGTCGTTTCCCCAACGCTCTTTCGCGCGGGTGAGGCGGCCGTCGTAGCAGTCGCTGACGGCGACTAACTTTACTCCAGGTTGTTTTTGGGACGCTTCACAGTCGCCGGAGCCCATACCGCCGGCTCCGATGAGGGCGATCTGGATGTGATCGCTGGCGGATATCGGTTTGGCAGATTGGGCGGCCAGCGTTTGCGCGGCAAGTCCGGCTGCGGCAGTGCTTTTTAAAAAATGACGTCTTGAGGTCGACATGAATCACCTTGCCTATCGGTGATTCTATCGTAGTTCCGCGTGGCTTCAGTGGTCCTTAGCCGGGGCGGGCTTGCTTTCCGTTTTTTTGGTCTCGGATTTGGATTCGGACTTTGATTCCGATTTCGATTCGGATTTTGTTTCGGACTTCGACTCAGATTTCGATTCGGACTTTGACTCAGACTTGGAATCGGCTTTTGTTTCCGTGTCTTTACGGTCTTTGCCGTCCTTGCCGGGGGGGACGATGGCTCCGCCCGATCCGCCCTTGGCGTAGTCGGTAATATAGAAGCCGCTGCCCTTAAAGTGGAGCGCCGGCGCGGAGATCAGCCGTTCCAGCCGACCACCGCAATCTTCGTGTACTTTCAGGAGCTCGTCGGAAAATCGCTGTCTTACTTCGAACGTCTGGTCACATTTATCACAATGATAATCGTACAGAGGCATGTTTACTGTGGCTGCTTCTCAGGAATATGAAGCGGCGTATTCGGCTGGGTGTTGAGCCCAAGGGGGTCGTCCGCTGCGGGCTTCAAACCGGCCATCGCTTTTCCTTTCGTGATCACTTCGATCGCTTTCTTGAGAATTGCGTCGTCACCCTTCTTTTCCTTGTCCGGCTGTGCCTCGGGTGTGGGGTTCTCTTCGTCCGGTTCAGGAGCAACCTCGGCGTCGTTGACCGCGACTCCCGGAGTTACGCCGACATCCTGAATTGACTTGCCGGTGGGGGAGTAATATTTTGCTACGGAGAGGATCACCGCGGCGCCGTCTTCCATGGTAATGGCTTTGCGTTGCGATGCGTCGCCGTAGGTGCGCTCACCGACGAGTTCGGCACGTTTGTCATCGAGCAATGCGGCGGAGGCAATCTCCGCGGCGCCAGCCGTGCCGCGATTGGTCATGACGACCAAAGGTTCTTTGAATGCCGCCTTGGCAGCGTCCGCATTTGAATCTTCACGTGCGACTTTCTGGCCGACGACGTAGGTTAGCAATCCTTTGTCAATGAAGAGATTGGCGAGCTTCGCACCGTCTTCTGTTTTGCCGACTGCGCAGTTACGCAGGTCGAGGATCAGCTTTTTGGCACCCTGTTTTTCCAGGCCTCGCACAGCGGCCGTTACTTCGTCCAGTTTGCCGGTCTCCAGTGAGCCGACCTGCACCAAGCCAACGTCGTCAGGCAGCAGTTTGGTGTTGACCGCAGGATACTTCACTGCCCCGCGCATCAGACTGATCTTCTGGGGGTCGGGTTTGCGAATGCGCAATACGGAAACCTCGACTGAGGTGCCGGAATCGCCTACCAGTAACATCTCTGCGTAGGCTAGTGGCATGTCGCGTGTGGCGATACCGCCGATGCTTTCGATCAGGTCACCGGTTGTAAGGCCCGCTTTAGAGGCGGCGCTATTGGGAATCACGTCTACTACGCCGACATAGCCGAACTTTTTCGACAGGATCAAGCCGACGCCGGCTTTCTTGGAATCCTGATTTTTCAGGTATTGTTTGTACTGATCGGCGTTGAGATAGCTGGCGAATGGATCGATCGCCTCGAGCATGCCGTTGACTGCGCCCAAAGTTACGTTCTTGATGTCGGGCTCTTCGACGTACTCGCTCTTAATCCGTGACAACACCTCGGTGTAGACGGCGAGGTGACGATAAGCATCTTCCGGCGACGCGCTCCGGCCCAATACTGCGCCGAGAAGCAGGAGAACGACGAGGACGGTTGAGGACGTGACAACGACCAATTTGAAGCGGCTATTCATACAGTTGGGCCTTCACAACTCTAATCTCATTCTAACAGACGTATTACAGACGCGAGAAGTCACGCTATTTGACGACTCGCGCAAAACGGAGCGCACCCACGCCGCCCCTTTATGAGTTCCTGACCTTTGTGGCGGCGTGGGCAACGCCCTTTGCGCTTTTGGTCGCAATTGCGGTCAAGGTAATGGATACGGCTAGCAGCGCGCCTTCGCGGATCAGCGTCGACGGACCTAGGGCTTCGCCGGGGCCGAAACAGCCGCAATCGATCTCCATTCCCTTCAGATAGGAGCTTAGCAGGATGCCGAAGAAGACCAGCAGCAACAGGGTGACGGCGGGAGCGGCGACACGCAGCCATACGCCTCCGAGGAGAAGCGCGCCTAATGCCAGTTCGAACCATGGGAGCGTTCTGGCGACGACGATTACGCCCCGGGGCGGTAGTAACTGGTACCCGTCAACTGCGACCGCGAACAACTGCCAGGGATCCTTGAGTTTCATCCAGGCGGCGTAGATGAAAATCAGGCCTAGGACTCCACGCGCCGCCAGCGCGATCCAGTTACTTACTGGCCTGTTCATCAATCAATCGCTTAAGAATGTCGAAGGAAACGAAGGTGGTGATGGGGAACCGGTTTTGATGCCGCTCCACGAAGAGGGTTGGAGTGCTGTGGATCTGCGCGGTCTGGCCGAGAGCCACGTCTTTGTCGATGGCCGCCTCGACCCTGGGGTCCTTTAGGAGCTTTTTTACTTTCGCGAGGTCGGTAGGCGAAAGGACTGCGGCGACGATGGGTTCGATGTTGCCGGTTGGTGACCACTGATCCTGCTTCTCGAAGAGCGCGTAAGTTACTTCTTCGTATTTATTGAAGTTCCCGGCGGCGTCGGCCCAGCGGGCGGCTTCGCGGGCGTAAGGATGACCGGGTAATGGAAAGTCGTGGTGGATCATGTAGACTTTTCCGTTCTTCACGCAGTCGGCGAAGACTTGCCGCATGGTTTCCAGGTAGAGTTTACGGCAGTGGGGGCACTGGAAATCGCTGTACAGCTCGAGGTGAACGGGGGCCATTATCGAGCCCATACATTTCGAGGCGGCGATGGTGGCTGGGCTGGCCTGAAACGACGATAGCGGGGCTGGCAGCAGACAGAGAATTAGCGGCAGTACTGATGTGAGTTTCATTTCTTCGGCTTCCTTTTCAGTTTATTACTCCTACCTAACGCCCACAAAACGGAGCCTGGGCCGGGGACTCGCGTTTTTGCTGGAACACTGCTGGCAACGACGGGCCCGTTTGTGGGTTACTGGGTCACCACTTGATCCAGATACCTCTTGAGCACGTCAATGGTTACCTTGCCAGGCACCAGCTGCCGGTTCCCTTTGTATACGATCACGACGGCAGGTGTTTGAGTTAGATGGTCCTCGCGACCGGCGGCTAGATCCGCGGCGATGGATGCATCGAGCCTCTGGTCGTTGTTCATGAGAGACCGCAACTTGTGCATGACGTCAGGCCGAAGGGCGCGCGCGACTTCGGAGTCGATGTCTCCGTTTTCGCTCCAGACGTTCTGTGTTTTGAAGATCTGATTCCTTACCAGGTCGTAGTGGCCGAGTTGACCGGCTGCGTTCGCGTAGCGCGATGCCAGTTTTGCGTATCGATGTTGCGGCAGTGGAAAATCCCGGTACAGCAATTTGATTTTGCCGGTTTGGACGTACTGATCCGTCAAGAACGGGACTGCCTCATTGAGGAACTCTGCGCAGGGCGGACATTGATAGTCGGTGAAAATCTCACAACTGATGGGAGCCGAGGCTAAACCGGATTCTTTGAAGTCTCTTGCTAGCCCTTCGTGGAAAACTGTTGCCAAAACGCGCTGCGTACAGACTCCGGGCTGTTGGGCGCAGGCTCGGGACGCGGGCAGGAGGAACAGTGCCAAACTTCCTAACGATGCTGCCAGTGATGCACCGACCCAACGCAGTAACACGATTCTTCTCTCTTGGCGTTTTTGCTGGAGCTGCGACCACGCCTTATCCGTATTCGGAATCCAATCGCCTGGTGTGGCTAGCGTTGCCAGACGATCGTCTACCCAGCGATCAACCTTGATTTCACGGTTGGCCATAGTGCCTCGTATATTCTTTTCGGAATGCTTGTTGCGCGCGGCTTATAAGAGTCCCGACGGAAGCGGGATTCAGTTTCAGTGCGCTTGCCAATTCTTCGTAACTGAGACCGTGGCTGCGTAGAAGCAGCAGCTCGGCCTGCCTTGGTTTGATCGTCCCCAATACTTTCCTGACGTGTTCCTGCTCTTCTGTTGCCGCGTGGAGTTGTTCCGGTGTCGGAGGGCCGCTGGTGAATCGCAGTAAGCGTTGGTAGCGGGCGTGCCGGGCTCGCCTCCGCAATTCGTACAATCCTCTTCGGACTGCAGTCCGGTACAGCCATCCGCCAGCTTTTTCGCCTTGCACTTGCGGGTTTCTCCAGAATGTCCAAAACACTTCCGTCGCGAGTTCTTCCGCGCAGGCGTGGTCACCGACTATTTGTGCAATGGCACGCGTGATGCGCTCGTAGTGCAGGTGGAAGGTTGCCTCGAAGTCCGGCGGCGCCTCTTCCCGAGTTTCAATTTCATCGAGCGCATTCATTCGGCTTGGAGTCAACAGTAGAACAATGCTCGACGCGGGAAATTTGTGACAGAGACTGTCTATTTTTTCCGGTCTGTGAAGGCGTGAAGGACAGGATAGGGTGTATCGTAGCCCTTGCTTTCCCACCAGAGAATCTTGTTGAGCGTGTCGGCGGGGGCATCGTCCGGATCGGCCCAGTCCATTTTGGCAGATTCGCGGGCGGCCCAGAGTCTGCGGCCGCTTAGGGCGCTGAATGGTGGATTCATTTCGTCGAGGGCGACTTTGGGCGTGAGCGCGGCGTAGGGTTTGAGGTCGGCGTCGTTGGTGAAAATGCTTGTCATTACTCGGGCACTTTGCAGGAAGCGTGTGTGGGGCGGAATGTTGAATAGCGCCTGGATCGTGCGGACCATGCTTTCGTGGTTGTAGTTGTTGGAGTCGACGGCGGCTCGGCGTATGTACGGGCCGATGGCTAGAGCTACGGTGCGGTGCCCATCTACGTGATCGAGTCCGTTTTGGGCGTCGTCTTCGACTACCAGGATCAGGGTTTTGTCCCAGAACTTACTTTTCGAGACGCCCTCGACGATTCTTCCTAGCGCCAGATCGTCGTCGGCTACCATTGCTCGCGGCGTCGGCGAGGATGGGTTGGTGCCGTTGGTGTGATCGGCGGTGAGTGTGAGGACGGTCAACTGCGGTAGATGATCGGCCTTCTCGTATTCGGCTAGCTCCTCTAGAAATTCAGAGGCACGGATCTGGTCGGGAAGGAAGGTCGCATTGACCGGGTAACGCGGCGAGATGTATTTCTGGAGCGCGGGCACTCCGCTGCGCGATCCGACTGCTTCGTGCCAGTTCCCTTCCTTATAGAGCTTCCAGTATTCGCTCCACTTCTTGAGATTGCCTTCGTTGATGTCGACCACGTTCTTGCGGGTTGCATCCCAAAGCGCGGGCAGACAGAATTCGCCGTAGATTCTCAGATCGATGGGCCGGGGCGCGCCTTGCCAGAAGAAGCCGGCGGGGGAGACGGTGAGGGCGTCGGCCATGTTCCAGGCGTAGCCGCGCGGGGATGACGCGAAGGCTCGTTCGGTGTAGTCGCTGACGAAGGCTTGCATGAGCCACTGATGGCCGTCGAAGCTGATGGCTCCTCCGGTGTAGAAATTGTCGAGAGTGACGTAGCGCTCGGCTAGCGCGTGGTGATTGGGTGTGATGTCGCGTCCGAACTGGACGTATTTCGGATCGCCGTTGCCTTTGGGGAGATCGCCGAGTACCTGATCGTACGTCCGGTTCTCCTTGATGATGAAGAGCACGTGCTCGATGCCGAGTTTTTCGGGGTGATCGACGCCTCCGGCCGGCTCCAGTTGCGGCGTGTTGGCGGCGATTACTTCGCGGGTGCCTGCCGCGAGCTGCGCGTCGGTTACGGCGGGAATTTGCGAGAGGGTGCCGATGAAGTTTCGGGAATTGTGGGAACCATCTTTGCCCAGCGTGTTGGCGAAGCCTTTGAGATTGAGTACTCGCAAGGCTCCGGCGCTATCGATCTCGAGCGCGGACGGGAAGTAACCGGTGGGAATGGCTCCGGCGACTTTCCATTGTTTGCCTGATGGGGTGAGGATGGCGACTGCGTTGTTTCCGGCACAGGCTACGTAGAGGCGCTGGCCGTCGGGTGCAAAGGTGACCGCGATGGGCTGGCTTCCGATTCCCTTCCCCGGCCAGGTGGGAATTCGGGTTTGGGTTCGCGTGTGCGATTTGAGGTTGACGACGGTGACGGAATCGGAATGGCCGTCGGCTACGGCGAGGAGGCTCTCGTTCGGGTCGAGCGCGAGGCTGGCGGGGGCGAGTCCGACGTCGACCTGCTGGGCTTCTAGCGTTTTGGCGTTGAGGATGGTGAGAGTTCCGGTTGTGGTCGCGCCGGTTTGCGGGTCGGTGACGATCATGGTACCGCTGCTGGGCGCTACGGTGTCGGTGGTTTTCGGCGCTCGGCCTCCGCGGTTTGAGACGTAGATTTCGTTGTTTTTGGCAGAGAATACTACGTTGAAGGGCACCATTCCTACTTCGATTTCACGTTCCAGTTTGCGTGTGGCGGCGTCGAAGACGGCTAGTGTGTTGTTTCGGCTGAAGGCGATGTAGACTTTTGATCCGTCGGCGGAAAATGCTATGCCGGCGGGCACGGGATGGCCTTTTAGCGCTATGCGCTCGGCCTTGCCGGGTTTGCCCGCGTCATCGAGTTGGACGACTGCGATTGTGTCCGGGCCGTTGCGCGTCGCTTGACTCGCCCAGATTTCGTGATCTCCGCGACTCCAGGCCAGCCCGGTGTAGGAGGTTGAACCGACATCGGCCGACGCCAGGTGCGCGCCGCTGGTTCCGTCGACGATCTCCACTGAGTGGGTGTTGAGAATAGCTAGCAGGCGCTTTTTGGAATCGAAGGCGAGATCGACGGGACGTCCGGGAATCTGCAACTGATCGCCCCAGGGGCGGAGGAGTTGGTTGGTGGGGAGGAGATAAAAGCCTTCGGGCTGTTTGCCGAGGGTCACGGTGCTTTTTAGTATTGGAAACAGCGGAGTTTCTTTCGCGAGCACAAAGGTGGCGATGGCGACGATGGCAAGGACGAAATATCGTTTCATTGGGATTGTTCTCATAGTAACCAAAAACGGAGCGCACGGCTGTCCGAATGCTCGACGCCCCGATTCAGAAATGAACCTCAGGGCTGAGGCTCGCCGCGGGCGCGATACACGACGGCGGAGCACCCCAGAGAAATTGTCAATGTTCAAAGCCTTCCGGAGTCGCGCGCCGGTCCCTATATGGACCGGGGTGCGACTCCAGAGGCTACATCACTCCGCCACAAAAACGGAGGGCGTGCAGGCAAAAGGAGGAAAGCCCGCGGAGGAGGCGCCGCTCCGTTCGCCGTCGAGCGAACAGAGCCGATGATCCGGCTGGAGCAAGCACAACAGCCGGAAATCCGATTCAAAAAAGGAGCGCGCGGCGCTAACGCCGGCCACCAACCGGTGCTAACGCCGGGCGCTCCGCCACCATCGCTCCGGAGCCCAATCCGGAGGGCGCGGCGGGAATAGGCCGCCGCAGGAAAAACGCCATCCGGTCTGCCGCCCCGAATGCGGTAGACCGGACCGATGGCGCCAGTGTGCCGTGATGTCAGGCGGCGCACTGGAAAAACTGTTCTTAAAAAAGCCCTCCTTTCGCAAAAAAAGATCCCCGAGGAGAGGCGCGATCCAGCCAAGATCGCGCCGTCCTGGGAATCAGGAGGAAAACCAACGTCAACGGCAAGCAAGCGAGAGATCGCTACCCGCGGTAACGGGCGCGCTTCTCTCTTCTGGTATCAATGTATCGGATGGCTTATAGGCGATTGGGTGCGGTTGTCGGTAAGTCTTTTGTTTTGTGTGTTAAAAAAGTTTGTTAGAAGTGTGAACGACTCCGGGAGACCCCACGCCGCGCGCACAAAGTGCGCGGATCGGTGTTGCGCCCGAGCTTCGCGTGGGTAAAGAGATATGGGAACCGGGTCGGCGGCCAATAGGTTGGGTGTCAGAGCCCGCTTCGGTTTTCCTGCGCGTGGGACGGTCTGTTGATATCTTGGACCAATGTATATTCCGCAGCATTTCCGGGAGGATCGGGCTGAGGTCCTTCATGCGTTCATCCGGGAGCACACCTTGGCGACCGTAGTGACTTTGACTGCGGACGGGTTGATGGCGAACCACATTCCTATGATTCTCGATCCGGCGGCGGCTCCGCTCGGGGTGCTGAGGGGACATGTTTCGCGGGCGAATCCGCAATGGCGGGAATCGCTTGTGGAAACGGAAGCTTTGGCGATCTTCCAGGGGCCTTCGGCCTATATAAGTCCTTCCTGGTACAAGACGAAAGATGAGACTGGACGGGTGGTTCCGACTTATAACTTTGTTGTGGTTCATGCCCGGGGGCGGTTTCGGGCGTTTGAGGATGCTATGGATTTGGAACGTAATGTCCGGGAGTTGACGGAACATCACGAGGCGGCTTTTCCGCGGCAATGGAGCGTGGATGATGCGCCAGCGGATTTTATTCGGAGCCAGCTTAAGGGGATTGTTGGTGTGGAGATTGTGATTTCGCGGTTGGAGGGGAAGTGGAAGGTGAGCCAGAATCGTCCGGTTGCGGATCGGGCTGGGGTGGTGGAGGCGCTTCAGGCTGATGGCAATTCGGGTCATGCTTTGATGGCCGAGTGCGTTTTGGGTAATAAGATCTGAGTCAACGGCGTGCTGGATGGCGCCGACATCTCACCAGGGGACTCGATATGTTGAAGCTTGTTTTCCTCGGTTTGTTGTATTTCCCGGCTGTGGCGAAGGAACCCGAGCGGACCGTTACTTATTTGAGAGACTTCGGTCCGCAGCCCGTCCCCACATTTGACAAGGGTTATCTGATTTTTACGAATCAGCCGAATGGCGTCGAAGTGTGGGGGCCGGATGGAAAACTGGCTTTCCGAACGATATTGGCGAGCCGGCCTGAATCGAGCGTCATGAACGCGGCTGTCGACAGCGATGGCACGGTGGCCGTCAGTGTTGCATTTTCTGTGGCTCCTCGCGGCTATGCGGGCGGGATTTCGGTCCTCGATCGGGCGGGTAAAGAGATCCGATTTATGGGAACGGACCGGTATATGCCCTCCAGTATTTGTTTTGATTCCAAACACGCGCTTTGGGCGTTTGGGTGGCAGCGCGACGCGATTCGGAACGAAAATGACGACTCGGAGGAATACCTTTTATTCCGGAAGTTCTCTCCCGACGGCAAGCAGATTGGCGCATACGCGCCGCGTTCCCTATTTCGGAAAAACCCGGGTCTCGCTCCGGGAATCGGGCAGGGCGGTGGCTGGAGGCTTCGGGCATCGGGTGATCGGGTCGGTGCAATCACGAATTCCAGCGGGACCAATGGTCCTAAGGGCTTTGTAGAGGATGACCACGAATGGATTGAGTTGAGTTTGGACGGTACCCTG
>Ga0207671_10006392_pt1 | contig 10506 bp, 12 predicted proteins | sample KBSC24metaG_FD_184352 | JGI IMG/M metagenome (GOLD analysis project Ga0207671, IMG submission 184352) | Corn rhizosphere microbial communities from Kellogg Biological Station, Michigan, USA - KBS C2-4 metaG (SPAdes) (version 2) | ecosystem: Host-associated > Plants > Roots > Rhizosphere > Soil... | reverse complement strand
GGCCTTGGCCCGCGGGACAAGGCCGGCCGCCATTTCGCGCACCAGGTGGAGCTCACCATCACCGACATGGTGGCCGAGGCGCACGACACCCACCATCCGGTCGAGCTGATGTCCTATCATGAGGACCAGAAGCCCGAGGCGAAGCGCCGCGCCGCCGATTTCCGCGAGACTCGCATTCCCAAATATTGCGGCTGGTTCGAGCGCGCGCTGGCGCGCGCGCCCGGCCCGTGGCTGACCGGCGACCGCTGGTGCTATGCCGATCTGTCGCTGTTCCAGCTGGTCGAAGGGCTTCGCTACGCCTTTCCGAAGCGGATGGAGGCGCTCGAAGGCGATTGGCCGAAGCTGGCCGGGCTGCGCGACCGCGTGGCCGATCTGCCGGAGCTGGGCGCCTATCTCGCCTCCGATCGGCGGCAGGCGTTCAGCACGGAAGGCGTTTTCCGCCACTATCCCGAGCTGGACAGCGCCTGAGCCTTTCGCCATCCCGGCGCAGGCCGGGCGACCATGATGTCGGAGCGACCGCCCTGCCGGAGCGTTGAACAGCCATGATCTGCCGCAACCTGCGTATCACCGGCCGCGTCCAGAACGTCTTCTACCGCGACTGGTTCGTGGAGCAGGCGGAGAGCATCGGCGTCACCGGCTGGGTGCGCAACCGGGCCGACGGCAGCGTCGAGGCTTTGGTCTCGGGCTCGCCCGACATGATCGAGGCGATCGTCGCCAAGGCGCACCAGGGCTCGCCGCCCTCGCGCGTCGAGACCGTGGTGGTGAGCGAGGCGCCCGGGGAGGTGTTCGACCGGTTCGAGAAGCGGGCGACGGTGTGAGGTAATGGCGCGCTTTTAGAACGGAAGTCTCACATTCGTTTGCCTTGAAGAAAAATGGACAGGGCTTCGACAGGCTCGGCCCGAACGGATTGGGGCAAGCATGGCAAGCCCTCAGCCCGGCCGGCTCCCGGCCGCCAGGCGCAGCACCGCATAGCCCGCCAGCGCCGACAGCAACGACCCCGCCAGCACCCCGATCTTCACCTCCTCGACCAGCACGGGATCGGTGAAGGCGAGCCCGCCGATGAACAGGCTCATGGTGAAGCCGATGCCGGCGAGCAGCCCCACGCCGTAGAGTTGCGCCCAGCCCGCGCCCTCGGGCTTCTCCGCCAGCCCGAGCGCGACGGCACCGCGCATCGCGCCGAACACGCCGGCCTGCTTGCCGAGGAACAGCCCGAGCGCGACCGCCAGCGGCAGCGGCGCCCAGAGCGGCGCGCCGCCGAGCGCGACGCCGGCATTGGCGAAGGCGAAGACCGGCAGGATCGCGTAGCTCACCCACGGGGAGAGCGCATGTTCCAGCCGGTCGAGCGGGCCATCCTCCCCCAGCGGGACGAACAAGGCGGCGAGCACGCCGGCCACGGTCGCATGGACGCCCGATCGCAGCACCGCGGCCCAGAGCAGGAGGGCGATCGCCAGATAGGGCCAGAGCGCCTGCACGCCGCGCCGGTTGAGCAGGAACAAGGCGACCAGCGCGACCCCGGCGGCGGCGAGGGCGGCGAGGTTCAGCCCGCTCGTATAGGCCAGCGCGATGATCGCGACCGCGCCGATATCGTCGACGATCGCCACCGTCGTCAGGAACAGCTTGAGCGAGGCGGGCGCCCGGCGCCCGAGCAGCGCCAGCACGCCGATCGCGAAGGCGATGTCGGTGGCGGAGGGGATCGCCCAGCCCCGGATCAGGGCCGGGTCGGCCCCGGTGGCGGCCAGATAGACCAGGGCGGGGACGATCATCCCCGCCGCCGCCGCGATCACCGGCAGGCGCCGCGCGGCGGGCGTGGAGAGATCGCCGGCCACCACCTCGCGCTTCACCTCCAGCCCGACGAACAGGAAGAAGATCGCCATCAGGCCGTCATTGATCCAGTGCTGCGCGCCCAGCGGGCCGAGCTTCACGTGCAGCGCATGATCGTAAGCGAGGCCCAGCGGCGAGTTGGCGACGACCAGCGCGGCGGCGGCGGCGGCCATCAGCACCAGCCCCGGCCCGGCCTCGCCGGACAGATGATCGCGCACGGCGAGGAAGGAGCGGCGGATCATCTCAACTCCCCTCCCTGGAAGGGAGGGGCCGGGGGTGGGTGGAGGCCGGGTGAAACGGTGGACATCACGCGATCGCGCTCCGTATCGCAAACGGACTTCGTCTGACGGAGGGTGTGCTTCCACCCACCCCCAACCCCTCCCTTTCAGGGAGGGGGGCTAAAGCCGTTCAATCGTCGCCATGGCGGCGTGGGGCGCGCGGACCTTCGCGCCGCTGATGTAGAAGAGGAAGACGTCGCGCGGCGTCGCCGGCGGCACGTCGTCGGGCGCGGCGAGCGGGAAGGCCTCGCCGGTCTCGCCTTTGGCCCAGCCCTTCGCCACCTCGGCCCAGCGATCGATCTCGGCGCTGGCATAGCCCGTCGCCTCCTCCTCGCGCGTCATCATCAGGCGGGCGTAGGAGACCGGGCCGCTGGCATCGCCGATCTGCGGAAATTCGTCCGAATGGGTGTGGACGATCGAGACACCGTGCGCGCGGCACAGGGCCACGAAAGCCGGATCCCGGAAGCTCTCGTGCCGCACGTCGACGACATGGCGGAGCGGCAGCCCGTCGCGGCTGCCGGGCAGCAGCGTGAGGAACGCGCCGAAGTCGTCGGGGTCGAATTTCTTGGTGGTGGCGAACTGCCAGAGGATCGGCCCCAGCTTGGGGCCCAGCTCGGTGATGCCCTGGCCGACGAAGCGCTCGATCGATTCGCCCGCCTCGGCCAGCACCTTGCGGTTGGTGCAGAAGCGCGAGGCCTTGAGGCTGAACACGAAGCCGTCCGGCACGGCCTCGGCCCATTTGGCGAAGGTCGCCGGTTTCTGGCTGGAATAATAGGTGCCGTTCACCTCGATCGCGGTGAGCTTGCCCGCCGCATAATCGAGTTCCTTCGCCTTGGGCCATTTCTCGGGAAAGAAGGTCCCGCGCCAGGGTTCGAAGGTCCAGCCGCCGATGCCGATCCGGATGGTGCCATATGTGCTCATGGCACCATCCTGCGCCGGGGCGTGGTCCGCTATCAAGCCGGTTTGCGGAAGAGATAGACGAACTGGTCGGTATGGCCGCGGATCGTCTTGTCGAAGACCTTCCTGCTGTGATCGTCGGCGGGGTTGGCGAGCAGCTTGCTGGCGCCGACGAAGCGGAAGCCGGCTTTCTCCACCTGCGCCTTCACGATCGCCGGATCGATGCGGTGGAGCGTGTCGGTGTCGCGCAGGCCGCTGCCGGCGGCGGCGACATGATCGACGATCAGATAGGCGCCGCCCGGCTTGAGCGCCGCGAACACCGCCTTGTTGAGCACCGCCGGATCGGTCGGCCCCATGAACTTGTCGGGATAATCGTGGTAATTCTGCGCCGTGAAGACGAGGTCCACCTTCTCGGGCGCGGTGAGGGCGGCGGCGGGCTGCTCCAGCACGGTGACGTTGGGATAATGGGCGGCGACCGCCTTGTAGGGGCCGGGCTCGTCGTCATCCACCTTCACATATTCGCTCGGCCAGATGCCGTAGACATGGCCCGACGCGCCGACCGCGCCGGCGAACAGCCGCGTCCAGTAGCCGCCGCCGGGGATGAGATCGATCACCCGGGCGCCGGGCTTCACGCCGGCGAAGGCGAGCAGTTCCGGGCCGTGGCGCGCGGCATCCTTCGCCGCATCCTCCTGCCGGGCCGGATCGGCGGCGGCGTGCGCGATGTTGGCGGGCAGCTTCGGCGCGGCGGCGATCGCGGCGGTCCCCGCGAGGAGGGCGAGAGCGGCGAGGGATTTGATCATGGCGATGTCCCCATTCTTACAGGTGCGTGCCCGCAGGGATGGTCCGGCCCGGTCGCCGCGAAAGCGCCTTTCTGCGAACGGCATGCGGCGCTCGACCAGCGCCATCCCCTATTCCCAATCGCGATCTGGGCGGGCATCAGGGCGTCGGCAACGAGCCGGCGTGGAGGATAGAATATGCGGGGATCGAGGATCGGATGGAGCGCCGTGATGGCGGCGTGCGTGGCGGCGGCGCCGGCCGGGGCGACGCATCATAAGGCCCATGCGAAGGAGACCCACCACGCCAAGGCGACGCATCACGCCACGGCCAGCCATCATGCTACGGCGCATCACGGCAAGGAGACCCGCCACACCACCCATGCCGCGCGCGAGGAGCGCAAACCGGCCGCGGTGGCCGGCGCCACGTCCGTGCCGGCGGGCGGCATCAAGCTCTATTGCGGGCCGGGCCGATCGCCGCTGATGGTCCGCAAGATGACGCAGGGCTCGGGCACCACGGTGACGGTGATCTGCCGCTAGGGCGTCCCGCCATCACCAATGATCCTCCCCCGCCAGGGGGAGGTGGCGCCGAAGGCGACGGAGGGGGAGGACGGCGATGAGCCTTCGATAGGGCGCCGCCGTCCTCCCCCTCCACCACCCTGCGGGTGGTCCCCCTCCCCCTGGCGGGGGAGGATTTTAATACCCATACGACCGATCGGCAGTGCCCCCCGCTCACGCCTGCACCAGCGCCGCGTCGCCGCGCAGCCGGGCGGCGTCGCGGATCGGGGGCAGGCCGAACAGGCGCGCATATTCGCGGCTGAACTGGGACGCGCTTTCATAGCCCACCGCATAAGCGACGCGCGACGCCGCGGCGGGCGCGGCGATGAGGCGACGGCGCGCCTCCTGCAGGCGGATCTGCTTGTGATAGGCCAGCGGGCTCATCGCCGTCACCGCCTTGAAATGGCGATGGAAGGACGAGGCGCTCATCCCCGCCAGCCCGGCGAGATGATCGATGCGCAGCGGCTCGGCATAATGCTGGCGGATCCAGTCGATCGCACGGCGCACCTGCGAGAGCCGGCTGTCGGATCGCGCGATCTGGCGCAGGATCGCGCCCTGCGGCCCGCACAGCACCCGATAGAGGATCTCGCGCTCCAGCATCGGCGCCATCACGGGAATGTCGCCCGGCGCGTCGAGCAGGCGCATCAGGCGCAGCAGCGGATCGAGCAGATCGGCGGTCATCGCGCTGAGGCTGATCCCCGCCTCGCCCGGCCCCTCGCCGGCATGGGGCAGGTCGATCAGCAAGGCGGCGATGGCGGCCGGATCGAGCGCCAGCCCCACCACCATATAAGGCCGCTCGGCGCTGGCCTCCGTCACCTGCCCGATCACCGGCAGGTCGACCGAGGCGACGAGGAAGTCGCCGGCGCGATAGTCGATCACCCGCTCGCCGATGATCACGCGCTTGCCCCCCTGCAGCACGAAGCAGAGCATCGGCTGGTAGACGCCGTGGGCGGGCGCCGTCGGGCCGGCCGACTGGCTCACCATCAGGCGCAGCCGGGGCGAGAGCGGCCGGCCGGCATGGCGCGCGACCAGGGCGCGCATCTCGTCGAACATCGTCTCCATGGCGCGCAAGATCGGCGCGGCGCCGCGCGATGGCAAGCGGCCCCCCGTCACCATTGAGAGGATCGGGCAAGGATGGGGCAGCATCGGGCGCTCGGCCGCCCTCGCCGCCGCCTATCTTCGCCCCGCCCAAAGGAGGATCATTCCATGGATACCATCGCCCTCACCCGCTTCGGCGCGACCTCGACCACCGACGAGGTGCTGGACAGCATCGATCTCTCGGACAAGCGCGTGCTCGTCACCGGCGTGTCCGCCGGGCTCGGCGTCGAGACCGCGCGCGTGCTCGTCGCCCATGGCGCGCATGTCGTCGGCGCCGCCCGCGATCTCGACAAGGCGCGCCGCGCCACCGCCGGGATCGAGGGGCCGGGCAAGCTCAGCTTCGTCGAATGCGATCTCGGCTCGCTCGCCAGCGTCCGCGCCTGCGCCGACGCGCTGAATGCCGCGGGCGAGACGTTCGACGTCGTCATCGCCAATGCCGGCGTGATGGCGGTGCCCGAGAAGCGCGAGACGGCGGACGGCTTCGAGATGCAGTTCGGCACCAACCATCTCGGCCATTTCGTGCTGGTCAACCGCATTGCCGGGCTGATCAAGGATGGCGGCCGGCTGGTGAACCTGTCCTCGGCGGGCCATCGCTATGCCGACGTCAATCTCGACGATCCGAACTTCGAGACCACCGAATACACCCCGTTCGGCGCCTATGGCCGTTCCAAGACGGCGAACGTGCTGTTCGCGGTGGAGTTCGATCGCCGGCACCGGGGTCGCGGCGTGCGCGCCACCGCCGTCCACCCCGGCGGCATCCAGACCGAGCTCGCCCGTCATATGAGCGAGGGCGAGATCCAGGCGCTGATCGACCAGATCGACGCCTCGGGCCAGACCTTCCAGTGGAAGAGCATCCCGCAGGGCGCGGCGACCTCGGTCTGGGCCGGCTTCGTCGCCGGGGCCGACGAAGTGGGCGGCCGCTATTGCGAGGATTGCCACGTCGCCGAGCTTTCCGCCGGCGAGGGCATTCGCGAGGGCGTGCAGGCCTATGCCGTCGATCCGGACAATGCCCGGGCGCTCTGGGCCAGGAGCGAGCAGATGGTCGGCGAGACCTTCTGAGCATCCTTCGCCCCCGCCCCGTCGCGCCCGCGCGACGGGGCGGGGATGCGCCGGCTTCGGCCGGCCAAAACGAACCCCGCCGAAGCGGGGTCAGTCGTCATTAGGGGGAATTTGCGCCGCATCATCGCGGCCCCCTCCCGATACACCGTCAGCGATGGCAGGGCGATGCGATTGCGGTCGGAAACGGACCGGGCCGGCGGCCGACAGGTGGCGCTCGCGATCCGGCGACGGGGCGGACAAGTCTCTCACCGCCCGCCCGTCCCAGTGGTGTATTGCATTCGCCGGTCAGCGTGGCAGCATCGCGTGCAGGGAGTCCATCGAGAGGAGAGGGGCATGCATTTCATCATAGCGCTCATCATGGGCGGCATCATCGGCTGGATCGCCGGAATGATCATGCGCGAGGGCGGCGGCATCATCTGGAACGTGCTGGTCGGCTGCATCGGATCGATCGTCGGGCGGCTGCTGTTCGGGGCCTTGTCCGGCCACGGCCATCTCACCACCAACCCGTTCGATCCGATGACGCTCGTCGTCGCCCTGCTCGGCGCGATCATCCTGCTCGCCATCTACAATCTGATCAGGAAGGGCGCCGTTCGCTGAAGGCCCGACAGGGCCGCGCCATCCTTTTTAACCATGTCGGGCGAGACCGGCGAAACCATTCTCGCCCAGAAACGGGGGACCGGCACGGTGCCGGTACTCCCCCACGAACCCCACCCGCGCACAGCCGTCGGGTGGGGTTTTCGCTATCCCGGCAGGCCGCATCGGAGCGGGCGGCGCGCGCGCAAGCGGCCCCCAGGCGCGGGCTTGGCGGTATCACCGGTCATTCTGGATTGTGGTGCCCGGGGACGGAATCCCAGCTAAAGGCTAAGATATTTTCCCAAAACATCATTCATAAGGTCGATACTTTCGAGTACCTTTGTTTATGCCTGTTGAAAAATCCGGTGGAACAATTGTATTCCATGTCCATGTACTATCGTGCGTTTGAATTTGTCAACGTCCAATCCTGTCCGTTTGATTGTTTTCGCGTGGCGGCGGCAAATGACTGCTTTGCGAGTCATTCTTCAACTGCGCGCTCCAATGCCGTTCGAGGAGTCCGAAATGCGGCCACCCGGAGGACGCGGAATGGTTTTCGGCCCGCACAAGGCTGCTTCCCCCTCTGGCAACCAGGTGGCCGTCAGGCGGGCGAGAGCATCCTATTGATCCATTTTGGAGCTATTTATGATCCAATCCGGATTGACCCTCTGTGGTGGCAAACTGATTGCACAGTGCCCGCTGGTGCAATCCGAACCAGCGCGTCGACGAGGAGCTGCCGGTGACTGCGACGATGATCGACCGATTGGCCGGAACACTGAAGGGCGCCCTGAAGGGATATGATGCGGGCGATGGCCTCATCCTGATCGGCGATCGACACAGCGAGGGCAGCTTGCGCGAACTCGCTCGAACGGTTCTTGTCGAGATGCGCTCGCCGACTGACAATATGCAGCGTGCGGGATCCATCTTCTTCGAATTGGACGATGGTGAAGCGGTTGAGGCGGCAACAATCGTTTATGTCGATATGATCGACGCAGCCCTGGCGGAACGATGAGGCGCCGGGCTGTGGATCGGCGTGGAAAAAGGCCCCCGTTAGCGGGGTGATAGGCGTCGAAAGGGGACCCCTCATCCCGGTGGTCTAGGCACGCGCGCTTGGCGGAAGTCGGGCGGCGAGATCGGGATGTTGGTATTGGAGACGGTGTTGAAGATCCGGCGCGAGCATGCGGCCGGAAAAGCCATCAAGGCGATAGCGCGAGACCTGAATCTGTCGCGTAAGGTGGTGCGCAAAGCGATCCGCGCACCGGAGGCGGACTTTTCCTATCGACGTGCCGTGCAGCCGCTGCCGCGCATCGGGCCGTTCCAGGAGCGGCTGGACATGCTGCTGGAGGAAGACGAGGTCCGACCCCGACGCGAGAAGCTGCGCATCACCCGTATCCATGACCTGCTGCTGCGCGAGGGGTTCGAGGGGTCGTATGACGCGGTCCGGCGCTATGCCGCGCGGTGGCGGCAGGAGCGTCGCCGGAATGCCGTCGATGCGCCGGCCTTCATCCCGCTGATGTTCCGTCCAGGCGAGGCCTATCAGTTCGACTGGAGCCACGAGGACGTTGAGATCGCCGGCAAGCCGATGCGGGTGAAGGTGGCGCACGTCCGGCTCTGCGCGTCGCGGGCAATCTATGTGCGGGCCTATCCGCGCGAGACGCAGGAGATGGTGTTCGACGCCCATGCCCGGGCCTTCACCTTCTTCGGTGGCGTGCCGACACGCGGCATCTACGACAACATGAAAACGGCGGTGACGACGGTGTTCACCGGCAAGGAGCGGGTCTTCAACCGCCGCTTCCTCGTCATGACGGCCCACTACATGGTCGAGCCGACCGCCTGCTCGCCGGCGGCGGGCTGGGAGAAGGGCCAGGTCGAAAACCAGGTGCAGACGGCGCGTGGTCGCTTCTTCCAGCCCCGCCTGCGCTTTGCCAGCATCGAGGAGCTGAACGGCTGGCTGGAGGCGGAATGCCGGCGCTGGGCCGAGACGCACCCCCATCCCGAGCAGAAGGAGTGGACGGTCGCTCAAGCCTGGAATGCTGAGCGCCCGGCGCTCCAGCCCATCCTGGCGCCCTTCGACGGCTTCCACGAAAACGAGCATTCGGTCAGCGGCACATGCCTGATAAGCTTCGACCGCAACCGCTATTCCGTCATGGCGAAGGCGGTGCGGCGCACGGTGCAGGTCCGCGCCTATGCCGACCGTATCGTCGTGCGGTGCCAGGGCGAGGTCGTCGCCGAGCATCCGCGTTTCTTTGGTCGAGACCGCACCGTCTATAACCCCTGGCATTATCTGCCCGTGCTGGTGACCAAGCCCGGTGCCCTGCGTAACGGCGCCCCTTTCCAGGACTGGGACCTGCCGCCCGCGCTGGCGCGGCTGAGGCGCAAGCTGGGGGCCGGAGACGAAGCCGACAGGCGCTTCGTGCGCGTGCTGGCGGCCGTGCTCGTCGATGGTCTGGACCTGGTCGAGGCCGCTGTGCGCGAGGCGCTCGCTGCGGGCGCGGTCAGCGACGACGTCATCCTCAACATCCTGGCGCGCCGGCGCGAGCCGCCCCGACCGCTCACCATCGTCACCTCGGAGGATCTGGAATTGGAACATCCGCCGCTCGCCGACTGCGGTCGCTACGACCAGCTCAGGGGCCTCCATGCAGCGGCATGAGATGATGGAGGCAATGCGCAGCCTCGGTCTCAAGGGCATGGCCAGCGCCTTCGACGAAGCCGTCACCACGGGCCTCCAGCGCAAGCGCACGGCCATGGAGATTCTGACCGACCTGCTGCGCGCCGAGGCGACCCACCGGCATGCGGCGTCCATCCGTTACCGCATGACGGCCGCGAAGCTGCCGGTGATAAAGGACCTCGATGCCTTCGTCTTTGACGGCACGCCCATCAACGAGGGGCTGGTGCACTCGCTGCACGGCGGGTCGTTTCTCTCCGGCCAGCGCAATGTCGTGCTGGTCGGCGGCACCGGAACGGGCAAGACGCATCTCGCCATAGCCATCACTGCCAACGTCGTGCGTGCCGGCGCCAGGGGCCGCTATTTCAACACCGTCGACCTGGTGAACCGCCTCGAGGAAGAAAGCCGCCTCGGCAAAGGAGGGGCGCTTGCCGCTCAGCTCGGCCGCCTCGACCTCGTGGTGCTCGACGAGCTCGGATATCTGCCTTTTGCCCGCTCAGGCGGCCAGCTGCTCTTCCATCTCGTCAGCAAGCTCTACGAACGCACCTCGGTCGTCGTCACCACCAACCTCGCCTTTGGCGAGTGGCCGACCGTCTTCGGCGACCCCAAGATGACGACCGCGCTGCTCGACCGCATTACCCACCATTGCGACATCGTCGAAACCGGCAACGACAGCTGGCGCTTCAAGAACCGGAGCTGAAAAACCCTTCCCCCGGACCCCCATCCCGGCGGTTGACCCGGTGGGTCCACAGGGACCTCCCACGGCCGTCGCCGCCTGCGCTCGTGG
>Ga0207671_10006390_pt1 | contig 10506 bp, 9 predicted proteins | sample KBSC24metaG_FD_184352 | JGI IMG/M metagenome (GOLD analysis project Ga0207671, IMG submission 184352) | Corn rhizosphere microbial communities from Kellogg Biological Station, Michigan, USA - KBS C2-4 metaG (SPAdes) (version 2) | ecosystem: Host-associated > Plants > Roots > Rhizosphere > Soil... | reverse complement strand
TTTTCCGGAGTTCCCGCTCATGATTTCGATCCAGCTGCCCGACGGTTCCAAACGCCAGTTCGACCGCCCCGTGACGGTCTCGGAGGTCGCCGCCTCGATCGGCCCCGGCCTGCTGAAGAACACGGTGGCCGGCAAGGTCGACGGCCGATTGGTCGACGCCAGCGATCGCATCGACCACGACGCGAAGCTGCAGATCATCACGCCGAAGGACGAGGAGGGCCTGGAGATCATCCGCCACTCCTGCGCCCACCTGGTCGGCCACGCGGTGAAGCAGCTTTACCCGACGGCGATGATGGTGATCGGCCCGGTGATCGACGAGGGCTTCTACTACGACATCGCCTACGAGCGTCCGTTCACGCCCGAGGATCTGGCCGCGATCGAAAAGCGCATGCGCGAGCTGATCGCGAACGACTACGACGTGATCAAGGTGATGACGCCGCGTGCCGAGGTGATCGAAGTGTTCAAGTCGCGCGGCGAGGAATACAAGCTGCGCCTCGTCGACGACATGCCCGACGAGCAGGCGATGGGCCTCTACTACCACGAGGAATACGTCGACATGTGCCGCGGGCCGCACGTCCCGAACACGCGTTTCCTGAAGTCGTTCAAGCTGACGCGCGTCTCCGGCGCCTACTGGCGCGGCGACGCGAAGAACGAGCAGCTGCAGCGCGTCTACGGCACGGCCTGGGCCGACAAGAAGCAGCTCGACGACTACATCAAGCGCATCGAGGAAGCCGAGAAGCGCGACCACCGCAAGCTCGGCCGCGAGCTCGACCTGTTCCACCTCGACGAACATGCGCCGGGGCTCGTCTTCTGGCATCCGAAGGGCTGGACGATCTGGCAGCAGATCGAGCAGTACATGCGCGCCGTCTACCGTGACAACGGCTACCTGGAGGTCAAGGGCCCGCAGTTGCTTGACAAGGGCCTGTGGGAGAAGACGGGCCACTGGGACAAGTACCGCGACAACATGTTCACGACGGAGTCGGAGAAGCGCGATTACGCGTTGAAGCCGATGAACTGTCCGGGCCACATCCTGATCTTCAAGCAGGGCATCAAGAGCTACCGCGACCTGCCGCTGCGCTACGGCGAATTCGGCCAGTGCCACCGCAACGAGCCGACGGGCGGCCTGCACGGCATCATGCGGGTGCGCGGCTTCACGCAGGACGATGGCCACATCTTCTGCACGGAGGACATGATCCTCGACGAATGCGTGGCCTACACGAGCCTGCTGCAAAGGGTCTACGCCGACTTCGGCTTCACGGACGTGATCTACAAGGTCGCAACGCGGCCGGACGCGCGCATCGGCTCCGACGAAAGCTGGGACAAGGCCGAGCAGGCGCTGATGGAAAGCCTGCGTCGCTCCGGCGTCGAGTTCAAGATCGCGCCGGGCGATGGCGCCTTCTACGGACCGAAGATCGAATACACGCTGAAGGACGCGCTTGGCCGCCAATGGCAGTGCGGCACGATGCAGGTCGATTTTTCGATGGCCGAGCGGCTGGATGCCGAATACGTCGCCGAATCCGGCGAACGCAAGACGCCGGTGATGCTGCACCGCGCGATCGTCGGCAGTTTCGAGCGATTCATCGGCGTGCTGATCGAGCACCACGCCGGTGCAATGCCGGCCTGGCTGGCGCCGATCCACGTGATTGTCTGCGGCATCACGGATGGACAGGCCGATTACGTCCAGCAGGTAGCGAAATCGCTGCAGAAACAAGGAGTTAGGGTATTGACAGATTTGCGCAACGAGAAAATCACGTATAAAATACGCGAGCATTCTTTGCAAAAGGTTCCGTACATCCTCGTCGTCGGTGACAAGGAAAAGGCAAGCGGGGCCGTTGCGGTGCGCGCACGAGGCAACCAAGATCTCGGCGTGATGCCTCTAGAACTCTTCTCCCAGAAGCTGGCTAGCGACATCGCCTCGAAGGCCTGACGGCTCATCGGCGCGCGAAGATCATTGCGGGGCCCGGTTTGCCTTGGGCTCCTTTGAAGGGCACACACCATCGCTACTTTTGCTGACCGCCGTACTCCCAACGCAGAGCGCAAACACCGCCTCAACCGGGAGATCATGGCGCCGCAAGTCCGTCTGAACGGGCCTGAGAACGAGCCGCTGGGCATCGTCGACATCAACGAGGCCTTGCGCATGGCGGGCGAGCTGGATGTCGATCTGGTCGAGATCGTCGCGCAGGCGGACCCGCCGGTCTGCCGCCTGATGGATTACGGCAAGTTCAAGTACCAGGAACAGAAGAAGGCGGCCGAGGCGAAGAGCAAGCAGAAGGTCATCGAAATCAAGGAAGTCAAGTTCCGCCCGGGCACGGACGAAGGCGACTACGCGATCAAGATGCGCAACCTGCGGCGATTCATCGCGGAGGACGGCGACAAGGGCAAGGTCACCTTGCGCTATCGCGGCCGCGAGATCACGCACCAGGACATCGGCATGCGGCTCTTGGAGCGCATCCGCGACGAGCTGTCCGACGTGGCGGTGGTGGAGAACATGCCGAAGCTGGAAGGGCGCCAGATGATCATGGTGCTGGGCCCGAAGAAGAAGTAAGTCATCGGTGATTCAGGTTCGAGGTTTCAGCGCGATGGTCTGGTCACCGTCGCGCTGCAAGAAGCGGCTGCAGGCCAACAAGGCTCCGGGTTTTTCGGGGACGCCTGCAGCAGCACACTAAAAGGAGCAGCAATGCCCAAGATGAAGACCAAGAAGAGCGCGGCCAAGCGGTTTCGCGTTCGCCCGGGTGGCACCGTGAAGCGGGGCCAGGCGTTCAAGCGCCACATCCTGACCAAGAAGACCACGAAGAACAAGCGCCACCTCCGCGGCGCCGTCAACGTGCACGAGACCAACATGGGCCACATGGCCCAGATGCTGCCCTTTGCCGGGCTGTAAGTCTCCTTCCGAATTCAGATCAAACGCTTGAAGGAATAGAACCATGCCTCGCGTCAAACGTGGTGTAACAGCCCGCGCCCGCCACAAGAAGGTCCTCGCCCTCGCCAAGGGCTACCGCGGCCGCCGCAAGAACGTCTTCCGCATCGCCAAGCAAGCGGTGATGAAGGCGGGTCAATACGCTTATCGCGACCGTCGCACACGCAAGCGCGTGTTCCGTCAGTTGTGGATCGCGCGTATCAATGCAGCCGCACGTGGCCTCGGCATCACCTACAGCAAGTTCATGGCCGGCTTGAAGAAGGCACAGATCGACATCGATCGCAAGGTGCTCTCGGACATGGCTATCCACGACCCGGCCGCTTTCAGCAGCATCGTGGACAAGGTGAAGGCCCAGTTGACTTGAACGTGGCGCGTACCGGGTTCGTCATGAATCCGGTACGGCCACTGACTCCGGCTTGCCGGAGTTTCAGTTCTCCAAGGCCGACAGTGTTCGGCCTTTTTTGATTCCGCATCCGAATTCAAATGTCTGAACTCGATCAATTGGTGCAAGCGGCAAGCGAGGATTTTGCTCGGGCGCGCATGCCTGCCGATCTGGAAAACGCCAAGGCGCGTTATCTCGGCAAATCCGGCAAGGTGACCGAGTTGCTGAAAGCGCTCGGCAAACTCTCGCCTGAAGAAAAGAAGGCGCGCGGCGCCGAGATCAACCTCGCGAAGCAGCAGGTCGAAGCCGCGCTGAACGATCGCCGCCAGGCGCTCGCCGATGCCGAACTCGATGCGCAGCTGAAGGCCGAAGCGCTCGACGTCAGCCTGCCCGGCCGCCAGCGCGGCACCGGCGGCCTGCATCCGATCACGCGCACGATGGAGCGCATCGAAGCGATCTTCGGCTCGATGGGCTTCGACGTGGCCGACGGCCCGGAGATCGAGACCGACTGGTACAGCTTCACTGCCTTGAACAACCCGGAGAACCATCCGGCGCGTTCGATGCAGGACACCTTCTACGTCGACCTGAAGGATGACGAAGGCCGCTGGCTGAACCTGCGCCCGCACACCTCGCCGATGCAGATCCGCTACGCGCAGGCGCATCAGCGCAAGTACGCGCAGATGGCCAGCCTCCAGGCCGACGCTGCGCGTCGTCCGCCCCCCGAGGGGGTTGAGTCGGCGCGGGGCGGCCCTTCGCCGACTCACGATCGCATGCCCGACATCCGCGTGATCGCGCCGGGCCGCACTTACCGCGTCGACAGCGACGCGACCCATTCGCCGATGTTCCATCAGGTCGAAGGCCTGTGGGTCGGCGAGAACATCAGCTTCAAGGATCTGAAGGCCGTCTACGTGAACTTCATGCAGGAGTTCTTCGAGACCACCGACATGCAGATCCGCTTCCGGCCGAGCTATTTCCCGTTCACGGAGCCGAGCGCCGAGATCGACATGATGTTCGGCAGCGGGCCGCTGAAGGGCCGCTGGCTCGAAGTCTCGGGCTCCGGCCAGGTGCATCCGCAAGTCATCCGCAACATGGGGCTGGATCCGGAGCGCTACATCGGCTTTGCCTTCGGTTCGGGCATCGACCGGCTCGCGATGCTGAGATACGGCGTCAGCGACCTGCGGCTCTTCTTCGACGGCGACCTGCGTTTTCTTTCGCAATTCAAATAATCAGAGTAGAGACTGTCGATGCAATTCCCCGAGTCCTGGTTGCGCGAGTTCTGCAATCCGCCGTTGTCGACGCAGCAGTTGGCCGATCTGCTGACCATGTCCGGCATGGAGGTCGAAGAGCTGCGGCCTGCCGCACCGCCGTTCACGAAGATCGTCGTCGGCGAGGTGCTCTCGGTCGAGCGCCATCCGAATGCGGACAAGCTGAATGTCTGCCGGGTGAATGCCGGTACCGGCGAGACGCTGAACATCGTCTGCGGTGCGCCGAACGTACGGCCGGGCATCAAGGTACCCTGCGCGCTGGTCGGTGCGGAGCTGCCGCCGGCCGAGGAAGGGGCCGAGCCCTTTCGCATCAAGCTGAGCCAGCTGCGCGGCGTCGAAAGCCAGGGCATGCTGTGCTCGGCGCGCGAGCTGAAGCTCTCGGAAGATCACGGCGGCTTGCTGATCCTCGGCAACGACGCCGTGGTCGGGCAGGACATCCGCGAGGCGCTGAAGCTCGACGATACCTTGTTCACGTTGAAGCTCACGCCGAACCTCGGGCATGCGCTGAGCGTCTTCGGCGTGGCGCGCGAGGTCTCGGCGCTGACCGGCACGTCGCTGAAGCAACCGGCCTTCCCGCCGGTCGCGACGAAGCATGACGACAAGCTGCGCGTGCGCGTCGAGGCACCGGATCTGTGCGGGCGCTTCTCGGGCCGCATCGTGCGCAACGTGAACACGAAGGCCGCTACGCCGCAGTGGATGGTCGATCGCCTGGCCCGCTGCGGCCAGCGTTCGGTCACCGCGCTGGTCGATATCTCGAACTACGTGATGTTCGAGTTCGGCAGGCCTTCGCACATCTTCGATCTGGACAAGATCCATGGCGGCCTGACGGTGCGCTGGGGCAAGCCGGGCGAATCGCTGAAGCTGTTGAACGGCAACACGATCGAAGTCGACGGCGAGGTCGGCGTGATCGCCGACGACGAGGCGGTGGAGTCGCTTGCCGGCATCATGGGCGGCGACGCGACATCGGTCTCCGACGACACGAAGAACGTCTACGTCGAAGCCGCCTTCTGGTGGCCGGAAGCCGTCGCCGGCCGCTCGCGCCGATTCAATTTTTCGACCGATGCCGGCCATCGTTTCGAGCGCGGCGTCGATCCATCGCAGACGGTCGAACACATCGAGCGCATCACGCAGCTGATCATCGACATCTGCGGCGGCGAGGCCGGCCCGATGGACGACCAGACGCTCGCGTTGCCTGAACTGAAGCCGGTCACGCTGCGCGTCGCGCGTGCTGCCAGGATCATCGGCATGCCGATCACGCAGGCGCAGTGCGTCAGCGTGTTCGAGCGTCTGCATCTGCCGTTCACGCAGGGCGAGGGCACGCTGACGGTCACGCCGCCGAGCTGGCGCTTCGACCTGCTGATGGAGGAAGACCTGATCGAGGAAGTCATCCGCGTGCTCGGTTATCCGAGCCTGCCGGATACGCCGCCGATCGCGCCGGTGGTCGCCAGCGAGGTGCCGGAAGCGCGCCGTTCCTGGCACGCGGTGCGCCATGGCGTCGCGGCGCGGGACTATCTCGAGACCATCAACTTCAGCTTCGTCGAAGAGCGCTGGGAGCGCGAACTGGCCGGCCATGCGGACCCGATCCGCGTGCTGAACCCGATTGCCAGCCCGCTGTCGGTGATGCGCTCGAGCCTGATCGGCAGCCTGGTCAACGTGCTGCGCTACAACCTGGCGCGCAAGGCGAGCCGGGTGCGCGTGTTCGAGATCGGCCGGGTCTTCCTGAAGGACACTGCGGCGGCGGCGGGCGCGATCGACGTGGCCGGCTTGCGCCAGCCGATGCGCCTGGCCGCGCTCGCCTATGGCCCGGCCGAGCAGACCCAATGGGGCGTGCGCGAGCGCCTCGTCGACTTCCACGACGTGAAGGGCGACATCGAGGCCCTGCTTGCGCCGCGACAGGCACGTTTTGTCCCGGCCGAACACCCGGCGATGCACCCGGGGCGCTGCGCCCGCATCGAACTCGACGGCGCGGCGGTCGGCCATGTAGGCGAGCTGCATCCGCGCTGGCGGCAGGGCTACGAGCTGCCGTCGGCGCCGGTGATCTTCGAACTCGAAGCCGCGGCCTTGCTCGACCGGCCGGTGCCCTCGTTCACGCCGATCCCGCGCCAGCAGACGGTGTGGCGCGATCTCGCGGTGATCGTTGGCGAACGGGTGACGCACGACGCCTTGATCCAGGCCGCGAGCACCGTTGCCGGTGGCCTGGTGCGGTCGGTCGCGCTGTTCGACATCTACAAGCCGGCCCATCCCACCGCCGAGATCAAGGAGGGCGAGCGCAGCGTGGCGCTGCGGCTCGAACTGCGCGACGATGAAACCACGCTGACCGACGAACGCATCGATGCGGCTGTCGCCCTGGTGCTGGACGCCCTGCGCCAGGCCTTCGGCGCACGGCTGCGGGGTTGAGGAAGGCCGACCATGAGCACCTCCAAAGACCCCAGCGAACGCGGCGTGGCCTTGCCGACGATCGAGACGCCGACCCTGACCAAGGCCGATCTGGCCGAGCTGCTGTTCGACCGGCTCGGCCTGAACAAGCGCGAATCGAAGGACATGGTCGAGGCCTTCTTCGAGATCGTGCACGGCAGCCTGGTGCAGGGTGTCGACGTGAAGCTGTCGGGCTTCGGCAACTTCAACATCCGGCGCAAGGCGCCGCGCCCCGGACGCAACCCGCGCACCGGCGAAGCGATCCCGATCAAGGCTCGGAATGTGGTGACTTTTCACGCCAGTCACAAACTCAAGGGGATCGTGCAGGGTGACATCCCACCGGGAGAAGAGTTCGAGTAGAGTCTTAGCTTTCTGCAGGGAAGTATTTGATTTCAATGGAGAAAGCACTCCCTTCCATACCGGCCAAGCGCTACTTCACGATCGGTGAGGTCAGCGAACTGTGCGGCGTCAAGCCCTACGTGCTGCGCTATTGGGAGCAGGAGTTCACGCAGCTGAAGCCGATGAAGCGGCGCGGCAACCGGCGCTACTACCAGCACCACGAAGTGCTGCTGATCCGGCGCATTCGCGACCTGCTGTACGAGCAGGGTTTCACGATCAGCGGGGCGCGCAATCGCCTGTCGGATGGCGGCGATGCCGTGCGCGGCGAAGAGATTCCGGATGAACCGGCCGGCGCCACGGACGATGCCGTGGAGGATGGCGATGTGGCGTCGTCTGTTGCCGCCGCAGCCGATGTTCAAGCCGTCGGCCGCGTCACGATCGATCTGGCACCGCTGTCAGGCGAGCAGTTGCGGCGCGAGCTGCTGGCTTTGCGCGCGCTGCTCGCGGCCTGAGTTGCTGCGCCGGCTATAATGCTTGGCTCAGTCGGGGCGTAGCGCAGCCTGGTAGCGCACTTGCATGGGGTGCAAGGGGTCGCGAGTTCGAATCCCGCCGTCCCGACCAATGAAATCAATGGGTTAGCGCCGAAAGGTGCTAGCCCATTTTCTTTTGCGGTGGCTGAGGGGTAAACCGAGGGGTAAACCGTGGCGCAAGGAGCGTCTACCCGCGGCTTGCTGTTCTGCCGTTGTCGAACAGGCACATCACCCATCCTCTATGCACAGCCGATGGGCGAGCCCCGGTGGCGTTGCCGACGGCGATGGCTTGGGCCCCATGGCCGCAAGTCGCCAGCGCAACGATCTTGCCCTCGCCGGCGAACGCCGCCACCGTGCAGATCGGGCAGCCTGCCAGACCCGCAGCCAGCGATCCAGCGGGGCCGACACCAGCAGGCGGTCATCGGACGTGATCTGCTGATCTGCAGCTTGAGATCGCATGCATGTAGCCGGCATAGGCCCTGACGGCCGTGCAGCTAGTTGTCAGGCGACACCGTAAATTGCCCCCCGGCGACACGAAGAACTGACCCCCTTGCCAGCAAGGAGGCAGAACTTGGAAGCGAGGAGTTTGATAGGCAATCCTGTGCACCCTTCGAATGTCGCGGGAGCACAGGAGATGTTGGAGCCGGAGGCGGTGACGACGATCGTTCGCATGGGCAAGTTGGGCTGGGGAGCCAAGCGCATCGCCAGAGAGCTCGGTATGGCGCGCAACACGGTGCGCCGCTACCTGGATGCCGGCGGTTGGATGCCTTATCGACAGCCGCCGCGGGCGAGTGCGCTGCAAGGGCACGAAGCGTGGCTGCGAGAACGCTTTGTGCAGCATCGGGGCAACTGCGACGTGGTGCGCCAGCAGTTGCAGCGTGAGCTGGGGATCCAGACGAGCCTGCGCACGGTCGAGCGGGCCTGCCGCGTGTACCGCCAGGAATTGGAGGCGAGCCGACGTGCCACGGTGCGCTTCGAGACCGCGCCAGGCGAGCAGATGCAGATCGACTTCGGTCAGGTCAGGGTGATGATCGGTGGCCAGGCGGTGCGCGCTTTCCTGTTCGTGGCCACGCTGGGCTACTCGCGTCGCGGCTTCGTGTGCGCGTTCGGGCATGAACGGCAGAGCGCCTGGTTCTGCGGCATCGAGGCAGCCTTCGCGCACTTCGACGGCCGAGTGCAGACGCTGCTCGTCGACAACGCCAAGGCGTTGGTGCAAGAGCACGACATCCACAGCCGCAAAGTGCGGTTGAACCCGCGCTTCGAGGCGTTTTGCCGGCATTGGGACGTTCGGGCGCGGGCCTGTGCGCCGTTTCGCGCGCGCACCAAGGGCAAGACGGAGAACGGGGTAGGCTATGTGAAGAAGAACGCCGTGGCGGGCCATGCGTTTGAGAGCTGGGCCGCATTCGAAGCGCATCTGGTGCGCTGGCAGCGCGAGGTCGCCGACGTGCGCCTCCATGGCACCACCGGCCAGGCGCCGCGAGAGCGGTTCGAGGGCGAGCGCGAGCATCTGCGGCCGATCGTCGGCATCGCCCCGTTCGTGCAGTTGCGCGAGCTGGTGCACCGGGTCAACGCCGAGGGATGCGTCGAGCTCGACACCAACGCCTACAGCGTGCCCTGGCGCCTGATCGGCGAGCAAGTCAGCGTCATCGTCGGCGACAGCATGTTGGCCGTCAGGCACGCCGGCGAGGAGGTGGCGCGGCACGCGCAGCTGGCCGGCGGCCGCGGTCGGCAAATCGATCGGTCTCATCTGTTGGGCGCGGCGGCACATCCGGCGCCGGCGCCGGATGTGCCGCCCGCTGATGCGCTGCTGCGACCGCTGGCCGAGTACGAGGCGCTGATCGGCGGAGGCTGGCAATGATCGACGCCGATCGCCTGGAAGCGCTGCTGACGCGGCTGCACCTGACTGCCATGCGCGACCAGCTCGACAGCCTCCTGGATGAGGCGGCTCGCGCTCAGATGACGCTGCGCGAGGCGCTGCTGTTCATGACCGAACGCGAGGTGGATCGGCGCGACAGCCGCCGCATCCAGATGGGAATGAAGCTGGCGCGCTTTCCCTGCGTGCGCAGCCTCGAAGGCTTCGACTTCGACGCCCAGCCCTCGATCGACGGCGGCCAAGTCCGCGACCTGGCCACCGGGCGCTGGATCGGCCACGGCCAGGCGCTGTTGCTGCTCGGGCCGCCGGGCGTGGGCAAGACGCACCTGGCCATCGCCTTGGGGCGTGAGGCGGTCGAGCGCGGCTACAGCGTGCTGTTCACCTCGGCTGTCGCCCTGATGGCGGGGCTGACGAAGGCGCACAGTGATGGCCGACTCGAGGAGAAGCTGATGCAGCTGTCCAAGCCGAAGCTGCTGGTGGTCGACGAACTGGGGTATCTGCCGCTCGAGCCAGCCGCGGCTCATCTGTTCTTCCAACTCGTCTCGCGCCGCTACGAGCGGGCGAGCCTGCTGATCACGAGCAACCGACCGGTCAGCGAGTGGGGGCAAGTCTTCGGCGACGCCGTCGCGGCCACCGCGATCCTGGACCGACTGCTGCATGACAGCCAAGTCGTCACGATCCGCGGCGACAGCTACCGCCTGCGCGACAAACGCCGCAGCGGCCTTCTGCAGAAGGCCGCTGCGGTGGCACCCATCACGTCAGCAAGTTCGCCAGCTGCCTCGCGC
>Ga0207671_10006387_pt1 | contig 10508 bp, 10 predicted proteins | sample KBSC24metaG_FD_184352 | JGI IMG/M metagenome (GOLD analysis project Ga0207671, IMG submission 184352) | Corn rhizosphere microbial communities from Kellogg Biological Station, Michigan, USA - KBS C2-4 metaG (SPAdes) (version 2) | ecosystem: Host-associated > Plants > Roots > Rhizosphere > Soil... | reverse complement strand
ATACTGAAAAAAACAAGGTTAAATATTTATGCATTCTGTAATTTAGCGGCTAATTAATTAAGCAAATTTACGGATAAATGAGCATTGCAGATAACATCAAAAGCTTAAAAAAAGAAACGGGGCCAGGAGTAACTTTATTGGCGGTGTCGAAAACTAAACCTGCTGCCGACCTACAGGAGGCCTACGATGCGGGCCAGCGCCTGTTTGGCGAAAACACAGTTCAGGAAATGGTAGAGAAATATGAACAATTGCCAAAGGATATCCAATGGCACCTGATAGGACATCTGCAAACCAACAAGGTTAAATATATTGCGCCCTTTGTGAGCATGATACAATCTGTCGACAGTTTGAAATTACTGCATGAGATCAACAAACATGCCGAGAAAGCCGGTCGTATTATAGATTGCCTGTTGCAGATATATATTGCCGACGAAGAAACCAAATACGGATTAGGTTTTGACGAAGCCATTGAACTGCTGCGTTCCGAAGAATTTGCAACTTTCAATAACGTACACATCCGCGGGTTGATGGGTATTGCCACCAATACGGATAACGAAAAGCAGATCAGGGATGAATATTACGAGCTGAAGACATTTTTTGATGGCATTAAACAAAGCTATTTCCGCAAGGTAGACACTTTTGATACCCTGTCGATGGGTATGTCGTCTGATTATAAACTGGCTATTGAGCAGGGTAGCAACATGATACGCGTAGGCAGCACCATTTTTGGCAGCCGCGTTATTAAGCACTGGAAAAATAATTAATTTTTGATTTCGGATATCGGATGTTCGATGTCGGATTTATTTTTTAGAATTTAGTTTTTAGGATTTAACATCAAATGGATAATACTATCAACCATACTAATCAAAAACTCCCCCTTCAGGGGGTTGGGGGGCTTAATATACGCGTTGCCCGCAGGGAAGATTGCCCACGTTTAATGGAACTGGTACATGAGCTGGCCCTTTTTGAGAAGGCGCCGGAAGAAGTAACCGTGAGCCTGCAGGAGTTTGAGGATGCCGGTTTTGGGCCAAAACCCGTTTGGAAGGCCTTTGTTGCCGAAGCCGAAGGGCAAATAATTGGCTTCGCGGTTTATTACATACGCTATTCCACCTGGAAAGGCTGCCGCCTGTACCTGGAAGACCTCATCATTACCGAACAATATCGCGGCAAAGGTGTTGGTAAATTATTGTTTAATGTATTGATCGCTGAAGCTAAAGAATTGGGCTTTAGTGGCATGGTATGGCAGGTGCTCGACTGGAACGAGCCTGCTATCAATTTTTATAAAAAATATGAGGCCAGTATCGAAGCCGGGTGGCTCAATGCCTCCTTGTCAAAAGAACAGCTTTTAAACTATTAAGCCATGAAAACCAGCTATCTGTTTTGTTTTATCGTTGTTAGTTTCGCTTTCGCGTCATGCCAATGGGGTGTTCCGTCAAAGAATAAGGATACAACCAGTAGTGACACGCTTTCTTATACCTATAAAACTATACATGAGCGGGCAGCAGACTGTGGCAGTAAACCAGATAGCGCTTGTACCGTGGTGAAGGTAAAATACCCGGTATTTGTCGGACAGAAAAAGCTGAACGATTCGGTGACCCAAAAGCTGACCAGCCTGTTTGCTACCGATGGCAAGGCAGATAGTAGCATTGAGCTGATGAGCAAAAACTTTTTGAAAGCTTATGCTGATTTCAAAAAAACCGATCCGCGTACGGAGATGTTTTATGAACTGAACAGCTATGCCAAGGTATTGTTACAGGATTCCAGCTTTGCCGCGCTTGAGCTTGGCGGTTATACTTATCAGGGCGGCGCACACGGCGGATCGGCTACCTTTTTTATCAATTGGGACACTAAAGCCAATAAAGATCTAACCCTCGATGATATTTTTGCGGTGGGTTACGCAGATAAATTGAAAAACATTGCAGAAAGTATTTTCAGGAAAGACGAAAAGTTGAGCGACACGGCCTCGCTGGCCAACGATTATTTTTTTAAGGATGATAAATTCGCCCTCAATGATAATTTCCTGATCACCCCTCTCGGTCTTAAATTCTTTTATAATCAGTACGAGATCAAGCCTTATGCGGCCGGTACTACTACCCTGGTTATCCCTTATTCACAAATAAAATCATTACTACGGCCAAATACGGTTGTGACCAAATACATCAAATAAATGCTTGTTTTTAAATTCGGAGGTGCATCTGTTAAAGATGCTGGTGGCATTATTAACCTGGCCAGCGTTGTTAAAAAATATACAGGGGATCAATTACTCATCGTGGTATCGGCCATGGGCAAAACCACCAACGCACTGGAAAGCCTTACCCGGGCTTATGTGGATCAGTCAGACAATATGCACCTCATTTATGAGGGTATTAAACAATACCATTTTGATATTCTGCATGAACTGTTTGAACCCAAACATCCGGTGTTTGATGAAATAGCTAACACCTTTGTGGAAATTGACTGGATGATTGAGGACGAACCCCAGGATGAGTACGATTTTATTTATGATCAGATCGTATCTATTGGCGAGCTGGTTTCTACCCGTATCATCAGCGCTTATTTAAATAAAGAAGGCGTAAAAAATCAATGGCTGGATGTACGTGGTTATATCCATACTGATAATACTTACCGCGAAGGTGTTGTACAATGGGACAAAACCCGTGAAAGCATCAGCAAAGCTATTCCACCGTTGCTGGAGAAAGGGGTAGTTGTGACACAGGGCTTTTTAGGTGGTACATCTGAGAATTTTACCACCACGCTGGGTCGCGAAGGCTCTGACTATACCGCATCTATTTTCGCAGCCTGCCTTAATGCCCAATCGGTAACCACCTGGAAAGATGTACCGGGCATCCTGAACGCTGATCCTAAATTTTTTAAGGATACCGTAAAATTTGATGAGCTCTCCTATTCCGAAGCCATCGAGATGACTTACTATGGGGCAAGCGTTATCCATCCCAAAACCATCAAACCGTTACAAAACGCCCATATACCTCTATTGGTTAAACCGTTCACCGATCCCTCGGCTTCGGGGACTATCATTAAGGAGGATGGCGTAAACAAGTTTATAAAACCGGTCATCATCCTGAAACAAAACCAGGTACTATTGTCCTTGTCTTCTAAAGATTATTCCTTCATTACTGAAGATCACCTGAGCGATATTTTTGGACTGTTCGCTCAAAACCAGGTCAAAGTAAATGTGATGCAAACCTCAGCCCTGAGCTTTTCGGTTTGTTTTGACTTTTACGAAGAGCGTTTTGAGAAACTACTCAACAGTTTGCAGCAGGATTTCAAAGTAAAATATAATACCGGCCTAACGCTCATCACCATCAGACACCATGCAGAAAACGCGCTGAAAGAACTCACCGAAGGTAAAACCGTATTACTGGAACAGGTGAGCAGGAATACGGCGCAAGTGGTGCTGAAGTAGAAAAATGGTTACTTGTCATGCTGAACGTGGTGAAGTATCTGTTATACAACATGTATACCGAAGAAGGTCCGTCGTTCCTCAGGATGACAAGCCATATTTTCCTGCCTGGCTCTTGCTTTTTGCAACACTGTTATTCAAACTAATAGTCAACAAAACCCCTCCACTATGCCTCATTTTAGCCTCAAACGGCTATATTTGGGCATGGACGCTATGAAGACAGTAAAAGATGCAATAACTATAGGACTTGGGATATTATCTGCCGGATTTGGCTTAAAAGGCTTTTTGTTGTCGAGCCATTTTATTGATGGCGGAGCTACCGGTATAGCCATGCTGGTGTCTGACATTACACATGTATCCATCTCTATCCTTATTTTTATTATCAATGTACCGTTCCTTTGGCTGGGTTACAAAAAGCTGGGCCTCCAATTTGCCATCAAAAGCACCCTGGCTATTGGTTTACTTTCAATAGTTCTGGCTACCGTACAATTCCCGGATGTTACGCATGATAAGCTGCTTACCGCTGTATTTGGTGGTGTGTTTATAGGCACGGGCAGCGGCCTGGCTATGCGCGGTGGAGCCGTGCTTGATGGTACCGAGATAGCCGCCGTACTGGTGAGCAAAAAAACACAACTGCTCAAAGTGAGCGATTTTATTTTGTTACTGAATGTACTCATATTTAGTCTGGCTGCATTTTTATTGGGTGTTGAACCTGCCATGTACTCCATACTCACCTATATGGCTGCGGCCAAAATGATCGATTTTATTTTGAACGGTATCGAGCAGTATTCGGGTATCACCGTGATATCCACCCATAGCGAAGCTATCCGCAAAGCCATTACCGAAACTCTGGGTCGCGGGGTTACCATTTACCAGGGTAAAAGCGGCTATGGTAAAGATGGATACATCAACGATCCGCGGGATATTGTTTTTACCGTAGCCACCCGTCTCGAGATCCCCTCGCTTAAACAAACCATTCTGGGTATCGATCCTAAAGCATTTATCGTACAACAAAGTATTGACGATACCACCGGCGGACTGCTTAAACGTAAGGGACTCCATTAAAGGCTAAAAACAAGAAAAGCGGGCATGCCCGCTTTTCTTGTTTTATTAAATATGTGTCATTCAAGCTTAAAGGACACTTATTTTGTGCTTATTTTCATCGATAGCCACAAAGGTAAACGTACCGGTTATGGCTTTTTCGCGTTCAAAGGAGTACATTTCTTCAATGTAGATCTCTACCTGCACCTTTAAACTGGTATTGCCGATATGTGATACCGTTCCGATCAGTTCAATAATAGTGCCTGCTGGTATAGGACGGGTAAAATCTATCCTGTCTGACGATACGGTTACCATTCTTTTACGGGTAAAACGGGTGGCCGTAATAAAAGCCACCTCATCCATCATATGCATGGCGGTACCACCAAAAAGCGTATCATAATGATTGGTTGTATTTGGAAATACAGCTTTAAATATGCGTGTTTCGGATGCTTTGATCCTTTCGTCTGTTGTCATGATGTTTTGTTGTTGAAGTACTTTGCACACATAAAGACGCGTCATTGCGAGGAACGAAGCAATCTCTACACTGGCAATCCGTCATGCAAATTCCACAAGCAAACATCTCTGTATAGCATAGAGATTGCTTCGTTCCTCGCAATGACGCTGTAAGATTAATAAATGTGCTAAGCTTATCTCAGCTTACCCCATTTTAGCAAGGTGGCACCCCATGAAAAACCGGCCCCAAAGGCGGTTAGTATCATGTTGTCGTTATATTTAAAGTCATCTTTAAAATCCCAAAGACAGAGTGGTATGGTGGCAGCAGTTGTGTTTCCGTATCTTTCAATATTCACCTTTACACGATCGGCAGGTAAACCTAAATGATCACCAACGGCATGTATTATCCGGTAATTGGCCTGGTGCGGTATCAGCCAGTTGATATCATCGATGGTCAAATCGTTACGTTCCAGTACAGCTTTACAGGTATCTGTCATACCGTTAATAGCAGCTTTAAAAACCACGCGGCCATCCTGGTGTATAAAATGCTTGTTGGCAGCAACACTTTCGGCCGTTGCCGGAACTTTTGAGCCCCCGCCAGGTACCAGTAAATGTTCCCGGCCTTTACCTTCGGTTTTAAAAACACTGTCAATTAAGCCGGTGCCATCGGTAGTGGGTTCAATTAAAACCGCTCCCGCCCCATCACCAAAAAGTATACAGGTATTCCTGTCTTTATAATTGATGATAGCGCTGTTTTGATCGGCACCCACCACGATCACTTTTTTATAACGACCACCTTCAACCAAACTGGAACCTAGGGTGTAGGCGTAAAGAAAACCGCTGCATGCAGCGTTAACATCCGTTGCCCAGGCGTTGGTCATGCCCACCTTATCACAAACAATGCTGGCCGTTGATAACAGCAAATGATCGGGAGTTGATGTAGCGATGATCACGCAGTCAATTTCGTCGGCAGAAACTTTAGTACTATCTAGCAAATTTTTTATGGCCCAGGTTGCCATATCAGAAGTAGCGAGCGTTTTATCGGTTAAAATTCTTCGTTCCTTTATCCCGGTGCGTGACACTATCCATTCGCTGTTAGTATCAACCATTTTTTCTAAATCACTGTTACTCAGGATACTATCTGGAACATAACCACCTATACCCGTAATAACTGCGCTGCTCTTTACCTTCATAAATACTAAAATTCTTCAAAAAACAGGCAATTATACGGAAATTGCCTGTTTTTCATGGTCAGGAAACTGTTGTTTCTACAACTAACTGACGAAGTTGTTTTGCAGCCTGTACCATATTCACCAGCGCGGTTTGTGTTTCGGGCCATTTTCGGGTCTTTAAACCACAGTCGGGATTAACCCATAAATTGCCCGTTGGTAACAATGCCGATGCTTTTTCGAGCAGTGCCGCCATTTCATCAACCGTGGGCACACGGGGCGAATGGATATCATAAACACCGGGGCCAATTTCATTGGGATATTTAAAATCGGCAAAGGCATTAAGCAATTCCATTTGCGAGCGTGAAGTTTCTATGGTGATCACATCGGCGTCCATATCGGCGATGTTTCCAATAATATCATTAAACTCGCTATAGCACATGTGGGTGTGGATCTGTGTTTCGTCCCTGACCCCGCTGGCCGATATGCGAAAGGCCCGCACCGCCCAGTTCAGGTAGCTTTCCCAATCTTTTTTGCGTAATGGTAAACCTTCGCGTATGGCGGGCTCATCTATCTGTATCACTTTGATCCCTGCTTTTTCCAACGCTACCACCTCATCGCGGATAGCCAGGGCTATCTGATAAGTGGTTTCGGAGCGGGGTTGGTCATCGCGTACAAACGACCATTGCAATATCGTAACCGGACCGGTGAGCATGCCTTTCATTAATCTATCTGTATTAGCCTGCGCAAAGCTGCTCCAGCGCACCGTCATATCCGCCGGTCGGCTTACATCGCCATAAATTACCGGTGGCTTAACACAGCGACTGCCATAACTTTGTACCCAGCCGTTTTTAGTGAACAGGAAACCATCCAAACGTTCGCCAAAGTACTCTACCATGTCGTTACGTTCAAATTCGCCGTGAACCAATACGTCCAGGCCAATCTCTTCCTGCCAACGGATGGCTTCGATAGTGGCTTTTTCTATTTGTTCGTCGTACTGGGCTTCGGTCAGCTCACCTTTTTTGAGGCGGGCACGCAGTGTGCGGATATCATTGGTTTGAGGGAATGAACCTATGGTAGTTGTAGGGTACAGTGGTAACTGAAAACGCTGCTGTTGTATTTTTTGGCGAACACTGAATGGACTGTCCCGGCGCGCATCGGCATCAGTGATAGCGGCTGTACGTTGCTTGATCTCTTGTTTATGGATCAGTTTCGACAGGTTTCGACTGCTGATAGCTTGAATGTTGGTCTGTAGCAGATCGTTATTACCTTCAATGATCTGAGCCAGCTCGTTCACCTCGTTCAGTTTCTGTTTGGCAAAAGCCATCCAGTTTTTGATCTCGGTGTTGATAGCGGTTTCCAGGTCAAGGTCAAACGGCGTATGCAGCAGGGAGCAGCTTGGCGCTATGATCACCCTATCTTTACCTAATACAGCAATGGCTTTTTTGATATGCGATATGGATTTGATGTAATCGTTTTTCCAGATGTTACGCCCATCGATCACGCCCAATGACAGGCTTAGCTTTTCGGGCAGTAGGGTAAGCACCTCGTCCAGTTGCTGCGGGGCACGCACCAGGTCGATATGCAGGGCGCTTACCGGCAGATTTACCGTCAGCTGGGTATTATCCTTCAGGCTTTCAAAATAAGTGGTGAGCAACACTTTGATATCAGGGCAGTGTTTGTTGATCTCGGCGTAGGCGTATACAAAGGCCTCTTTTTCCTGCTGAGTAAGATCAAGCGACAGGAAAGGCTCATCCAGTTGTACCCAAACAGCGCCGTATTCTTTCAATCGTTTCAATACTTCGATGTAAACCGGAACCAGTTTTTTGATCAGATCGATCTTGTTAAAACCAGCTTGTTTCTCTTTACCCAGCAACAGGTAACTTACCGGACCTATCAACACAGGTTTGGGTGTGGTACCGGTATGCTGTTTGGCAAGGGTAAACTCATCAAACACTTTTTCAGAAAACAGCCTGAACTGCTGGTTCTGTACAAACTCGGGCACAATGTAGTGGTAGTTGGTATCAAACCATTTAGTCATTTCCATGGCGGTTACATCCAGACCGTCCTTTTGATAACCGCGGGCCATGGCAAAGTACAGGTCGATCTCGGTATTGACTTTGTTTTGGGTTAAAACCGGTGTGTAACGCTCAGGAATAACGCCCAGCATCAACGAGGTATCTAATACCTGGTCATAAAAGCTAAAATCGTTACAGGGGATCAGGTCGATACCGGCATCAACCTGGGTTTGCCAATTACTGATGCGGAGTTTACGGGCAACGGCAAACAGTTCGTCGCGGGTAAACTGGCCAGCCCAGTACGCCTCATTGGCCTTTTTAAGTTCACGGAGGGCACCTACACGAGGATACCCGAGATTGTTTTTGAGCATACGCATAAAACTTTTTTGGTTAAACATTAAATTGAATTAATGCTCCTTACGGTTTTCGGTATGCTTTCGGGAAATGGTAATAAAAGGCAAAAGCATAATCTACAGGTACATGATTGCCCATAGCATTATTCTTTTTCTTTGACTACTGCTTCAAAACGCGAAAGCATTGTCTTTTATACAGTGGGGCAAGTATCCTGGCTTGTAACATTGCTGCCATCCTTCTCATCCCGATGAGTCGGGACAATGGACCTGGTAAAAGGCATCAATTTTTTATAGTTACTTACAGTTGCGCGACAGCCCGTGATTTGCACACGGTTCCTTATTAATCCCTGCCCGGTAAAGGCAGGAAACCACACTGCTGAAAAAAAGTAAAGAACTTTATGACAACAAATATAGGCTTTAATGCAACATGATAGTAAAAGTGTGCAGGAAATTGCCATAGGGCAAGTTTTTGAATTCCCATACATAGCCAAAATGAAAATTTAGTTCTTTCTTTGATCGATCTTTACCAAAAATGCCAACAGTAGAAAATATCATCCTATTTAAAATATCCTACCAGGGTCACATCACCGAGGTACGTACCTACCCTAACCAGTATTATAGCCTCATGACACTGATTTCTGACCAGCTGGCTATCCCTGGTTTTGGTTTGTGCAGTGGTATGGGCAGCTGTGGTACCTGCCTGGTACAGATCAGCAATAGCTATCATCAAGGCGTTAAAAACGTACTGGCTTGCGCCATTAGCATTAATGACGACCTGGCTAATGTGCTTGTTACCGTATCAGGCGTTTATTAGTTTGTCATCCTGAGGCACGAAGGATCTTCTTAACCATGCCTACAGCACAATAGATGCTTCACTCCGTTCAGCATGACAAAAAAAGTATGGGGATGATACAGGGCTAAGTCTTCCGCAATTAGTGAAAAAAGGCCCGCAAAACAAAAACATTCGGCCTTTAAAACAAATTCGGTTTAATTTAAGCGCTCTACTTTTGTTTCATTAAATAATCAATAAAAAAATGGAACAAATAACAGATAATTATAATGGCGCGCTGCAACAACCTATTGGTTCGGGCTTTAACGCTAAATCAACCACTGCCGATGTGATCAAAGGCATCGATCTTACCGGCAAAAATATCATCGTAACTGGCGGCTATGCGGGCATTGGCCTCGAAACCGTAAAAACCTTTGTACTGGCCGGCGCACATGTTACTGTACCCGCCCGCGACATACAAAAGGCAGCCCGGAACCTGCAAGGCATTGACAATGTATGCATCCGATCTATGGACCTGATGGACCCCACATCCATCGATACCTTTGCCGATGATTTTTTAAAAACCGGCAAACCGCTGCATATCCTGGTTAACAATGCCGGTATTATGTGGGTGCCGCTACAGCGCGATAGCCGGGGTTATGAGTCGCAGTTAGCCACCAATCACCTGGGGCACTTTCAGCTTACCACCAGACTTTGGCCGGCCTTAAAAAAGGCAAACGGCGCCAGGGTGATCAATGTATCCTCATTCGGGCATCAGATAGCGTCTTTTGATTTTGAGGATCCGAACTTTTTGCATCGTCCGTATGAGACCTTGCAGGGGTATGGTCACTCCAAAACAGCCAATAATTTATTTGCCGTGGAGCTGGATCGACGGGGAAAAAACTGCGGGGTGCGTTCCTATTCGCTGCACCCGGGTGCGGTGATCGGTACTGATCTGGGGAGAGTTGCTCCCATGGAATTGTTTCAGCAAATGGGTACACATGATGCCGATGGTAACTTAAAACCTGAGGTAGCCGAAAAATTAAAAAACCTTAGTCAAGGTGCGGCAACATCGGTTTGGTGTGCGGTGAGCCCGCAATTGGATAATATTGGCGGCGTGTATTGTGAAGACGCTGATGTTGCCGAACTGGATAAGAGTCAGATAGAGCACCGCTATGATGATCCATCCACACTGCGCGGTGTAAAACCTTATTCGGTAGATGCGGATAATGCTCAAAAATTGTGGACTTTAAGCGAAGCCCTGATAGGTATAACCTTCGAAGC
>Ga0207671_10006379_pt1 | contig 10517 bp, 7 predicted proteins | sample KBSC24metaG_FD_184352 | JGI IMG/M metagenome (GOLD analysis project Ga0207671, IMG submission 184352) | Corn rhizosphere microbial communities from Kellogg Biological Station, Michigan, USA - KBS C2-4 metaG (SPAdes) (version 2) | ecosystem: Host-associated > Plants > Roots > Rhizosphere > Soil... | reverse complement strand
GACAAATATATGTAACGCCAAATGACGACGCAAATTTTATTTCATTTTTTTATTTTATTTTTAATTAAGAAAGTCACTTTTTATTCCCCCCACGGGAGGGGTGTGTTGGGCAGGTGTAATGGCCGGGAGGGGTTTCTACGCGCGGGGATTAGCCCATTCCATAAACCCCTTCCTCCCCTTCCCGAGGGAAGGAATCGCACGGGCCTTGGCTCTTTTGATGGGTGTCATGTTGAGCTCCGTCGAAGCATAGGAGGAAGGCCTCTGCGCTCAACCCTTCAACGGAACTCAGGGTGACAGCCACATTTTGTAATATTATTAATACACTATGCCTAATCATGGATTATTACTCAACGTCTCTTGCGGAGGCCCTAAAACATGTTTTACAGTGTAAACCCATAAAATGACATAAATAATTATTAATTACTTGATTATCAATTAAATATAAAAATATTAACCCAGAAAAGTGTAAACCATGTAAACCCACTTTCTATATATAGCCAACAAAAAAGGCGGATCAATTGATCCGCCTTTTTTGTTAAGAAATAGCACTTAAATGAGTGTCATGCTGAGCTCGTCGAAGCATAGTGGGATGGCTTCTACGCACGCCCCTTCGACAAGCTCAGGGTGACATCCTCCCTTTATTATCTTGGTCTCCTTACTGTGCACTATTACGCGGGTCAGTCTTGCTTTTTAATACATACTCTTTAGGTGTTCCGGCTCCTGCCAGGTTCTTTACAAAATAATCCCAGCGGCGGCGCATCATGTAGTACGAATTCTGGCCATAACCATGGGCGTTGTTCGGGAACACCACCAGGTCATAATCTTTGTTGGCTTTCTCTAAAGCTTCAATAACCAGCAAGGTATTATAAGGTGGTACGTTATCATCCATTAAACCATGAGCCAGCATAAGCTTACCTTTCAGGTTTTTAGCATAGTTTTGATTAGCCTGGGCTTCGTAGTTTGATACGCCATCTGCCTGAGGGGTTAACAAACCGATATAACGTTCGCCCCAATCGTCCTCATAGTTACGGTTATCATGGTTACCCGATTCAGATATACCTACTTTAAAAAATTCCGGGAAACGGAACATGGCCGCGGCAGTTGCAAAACCACCGCCCGAGTGTCCCCAGATACCGGCTTTATTGATATCGATATAAGGATATTTCTGTGCCAGTTGCTGCATGGCGGTAATCTGGTCGGGCAATGTATTTTCAGACATGTGGCCATAGTTCATATCGTGATAGCTTTTTGAACGCAGTGGATTGCTCGTGCCTTCTATCTGCACTACCACAAAACCCAGCTCGGCCAGCGCCTGGCAATCGCCATGAGCCGATGCAAATGACCAGCTGCCTACGCTACCCCCTTGCGGACCGGGATAGAGATTATTAATGATAGGGTATTTTTTGTTAGGATCGAGTTGTGTAGGCACATACATTAAACCATAAATATCGGTTTGACCGTCATGGGCTTTAAGCGTTACCGGGATCGGCGCTTTCCAGCCCGAAGCCAGTAGCCTGCTGATATCTGTTTTTTCCAAAGTACTGATCAGTTTGCCGTTCAGATCGCGAAGCACAGTTACCGGCGGCACATCGGCTTTGGAATAGCTATCTATAAAATAATTCTCCCCTGGCGACAGGGTAATTTGGTGGGTACCTCCTCCCGGGCTCAGTAACGTAAGCCCCTTACCATTAAAGCCAACTTTGTACAATTGGGTGAAATAGGGATTACCTGGTTCGCGACCATCGGCCAGGAAATAGATCAGGCGGTTCTTTTCGTCCACTTTCAACAGTTCGGTTACTGCCCAATCACCTTTGGTGATCTGGTTTTTAACCTTGCCCGTAAGTGCGTCATATAAATACAGATGCCCCCAGTTGTCGCGCTCCGAAAACCAGATGATCTCATTGGTTTTTGCCAGATATCGCCAGTTGATAGCTCCCTGGCCCGATTCATATTGTGTAGCTACAGTTTCTTCAAAAATTTCTTTTACGATACCCGTAGCTGCATCGGCAATACGGAATTTTTCCTGCTTGTGATCGCGGGAGGTAGATACAAAAGCCAGTTTAGAGGCATCGGCAGTCCAATCCACATCGTCAAAAGTACCGCTGCTGGCAATATCGTCGCTCAGGGTAGCCCGGTGTGGATCGGGAGCAACCTGTATATTGATTACTTTTGGCTCATCTACATTAATGATCACCCGTTGAATAGTAGCAATTTCCTTATCCCCTGGAAGCGGGTATTTCCAGCTCTTTAGTGTAGGGTGACCAACGTTAGTACTAACCAAATACATATCACCCACATTACGCTGATCCTGTTTAAAGGTGGCTATCTTTTTAGAATCAGGCGACCAGCGCACGATGGGCCCCTCGGATGATTTCCAGCCGGCATTATCCGTCGCATAGCCAAAGTCTTTTACTCCATCGGTAGTCAGTTGCGTTTCTTTGCCGGTTTTAATATTCCGCACCCAAAGGTTGTAATCTTTGATGTAGGCTACCAGGTTACCACCCGGCGAAGCAACCTCATCACCGCCGCCTCTTCTGCGGGAATGCGCGGTACTTTGGCCAACCATCGCATTATCCGGAGTACACTGATAAGTTTGCAGGTCGCATTTCCAGGATTTGCCGTCAGCAGCAAATGAGATAGATCTTAGATCATCCGAAAAACTCAAGGTACGAAACGGCAACCTATTAGCTTCGTAGGTTTTGCCGGTAGCTGTTGATATGGCTGCGGCCAGTTTTTGCTGATCAAAAGCCTGTTCACGTGTTTTTTTAACGGGATCAACCAAAATAAATTCGCTTCCCTGGGGTGTTAATACCCGGTACCAGAATTTATCACCAGGTAGCCAGTTGGGGCTTACCCTGCCGTGGTCAACCAATTGCTCGGTATTATAGCTCATGAAACTTTCGGCATGGGCATAATCCTTATCGGTTAAAGTGTTGCTTTGCTGCGCATTTGCTGTCCAAACAAATGCCATAGCGGTTACTGATAGTACATATTTATTCATACACTGATTAATGTGTGTTTAAAAAGTTGTTTTTTAAAACGATTTGCAAATTAATGCTTTTTAACGGAGCTATTGGTTTGACTCTGTAACTTTTGTGAGTGAATTATCAAAGCGGGAAACAGCGGTTATCTCTCCACTATCGGCAATGCTCAAACCGGCATCCGGAAAGTCTGTTTCGGTTAGCATCCGGATACGGCGCATAGCCTGGTTCAGAGTATCTCTTACCAATCCTTTATCATGTGCCTGTTTAAATGAAATGATGTGGCCGCTTAAAAACTCGCCTTTTTTATTGACGTACACTTTAAGCAAGGGAGCCATGCCGCAAATACCGCTTACACTTACACATTTATAAGTGCAAAAATTTCCAAGACTGTAAGCTATCAAGCGGTTCTTATACATTTCCATAGCACGATTCACGTGCGGACCGTTACCAAATATCAGGTCGGCGCCGGCATCAATGGCATTATGGGCAAAGGCATGCACATCGCCACGTTTTTCGCCAATGAAGGATTCTACAGCGAAGGGCACATGTTCAAAATCAACACCCTCACCACCACCATGAAATGATACGATAACAATATCACTGCGCTGCTTCAAGTCGCTGATAATGCGCGCGGCTCCTTTCAGGTCATGTATGGACACTGTATTGGCATTAGGGGCAAAGGAGCAAAAACCGTAGCGTATGCCATTCACCTCAAACACCGTTGAGGGCTTAACCAGCAAACCGGCGTAGTTTATACCCAGGCTGTCCAATGTTTTCGTGGTGCTTTTACGCCCGTGAGCGTCAAAATCATTGATGTGATTATTGGCCAGGCTCAATAAATTAAAACCGGCATTTTTTAAAACCGATGCATACCGCGTAGGCATCCTAAACAAATAAGCCTTGCTTTTTTGATGAAGTTTGAAATGCGCAGGGCCACCGGTATCAACAAGCGCGCCTTCCAGATTGCCAAATGCTACATCTGTATTTTTTAATTCGGCAGCGGCTGCTCTAAAACTATTGCGTCCACTATCAGGAGGCAAGGTGGTACTATCCGGGTATGAGGTTCCCAGCATGATATCGCCAACGGCGGCAATACAAAGTGAGTCGTACTTTACGGGTGTTATTTGGGGTGGTAAAACTTTGGCGGGATGATGTTTTTTGTGTTTAACAACCGGCTGCCTGTTTTGGGCCGGGCTTTCGCAGGCCTGTAAAAACAATAATAAGCACGCTGTTAAAAGCAAGACCTGTAACCTTATAGCAAAAAAAAATCCCCTCATGTTCATGAAGGGACTAAATTAATTTTTTTATTTCGGATTGCCCATAACAGATTTCATTAGCTAAAATCCCAAATCGAACATCCGAATTCCGAAATCGGAACTAATTATTCTTATCGTCGTCGGTTTCGGTAGCCGAACCGGTAAATTCATTTTTGAACGATGCCAGCAAACGACCGCCTTTGTAAAAATAACGGCTGTAATAGTTGTCATCCAGGCTGCTGATCGCTACTCCTCTTGACGAAGCATGAGCAAATTTGTTGTTACCCAAATAAATACCTACATGTGATATACGGCGGCTGTGAATTTTAAAGAAAACCAGATCGCCTTCTTTCAGATCATCGCGACCAACAGGGTTTACCATGCTGAAAATATCGCGTGAGCTTCTTTTAATATCCAGGTTAAAAACCTCGCTGTATAGTTCTTTAGTGAATGCTGAGCAATCGATCCCTCTTCTTGATTCGCCGCCGAAATGGTAAGGGGTGCCTATCCAATCGTAAACAAAGTGAAAAAGTTTCATGTTTGAGGTGGCGGATAACGCGACACCCATGATCTGAGATAAATAAGTTTTAGCTAAACTTTCCTGCTCATCAGGAGCCTTGTCGGCAGTGGTGTTCGGAGTACTTGCGGTTTGAGCTTGTGAAGCTAAAACGCTGAAAAGTAGTACTATAGCAAGAGTAATTTTCTTCATTTAACGCGTTAGTTTGCTGTTAGGGGCAACAAATTGTTTATTAAATCAGACACTTATGTCCACCAGTGGCTACAAAACTATCTATATTTTTTAAAATTGCAAATAAATGGCACTTTTTTTTCAAAAAATATAAATTAATTATCTATACTAAAAATCTTATCAACCAAAGCCCATCAGTATTACGCTTATGATACTTTTAAGGTTATCTTTTTTACGCGTTTTTTTTCTTTTTTGTAAAAATTATATACCGCAAACAACCTAAAAACGCTTAAAAACACTATTAAACCGCATTATCGTGTCAAAAAGGCTTCGGCAATATCATCATATCGCCATATAATGTTTGGTTAAACTCATAAAACGCGGTCAAGGCTGCTCATTTATAGCCCTTTCTTAAAATAAAAGATAAAACATCACAACAAATTCATTGCAGTTTCGATATTTTCACGGATATATTTAGATTTGCGCTTTACTCCAAGATTATTGATTGTTTTAATTACATGAGTTCAATCGAAATTAATAAAGACACTTACCTGATGTGGTACGAACAAATGCTGTTAATGCGTAAGTTCGAAGAAAAAGCAGGACAGTTATACGGACAACAAAAAATCAGGGGCTTTTGCCACCTGTATATTGGGCAGGAGGCTGTATTGGCCGGAGCTATGTCTGTAATTAAACAGGAAGACAGCATGATCACCGCTTATCGCGACCACGCCCATGCGCTTGCCAAAGGTGTAACCCCTAATGCGGTAATGGCCGAGTTATATGGCAAAGCTACCGGATGCTCAAAAGGCAAAGGCGGTTCTATGCACATGTTTGACAAGGAAAAGCATTTTTATGGTGGCCACGGAATCGTAGGCGGCCAGGTACCTCTGGGTGCGGGCATCGCTTTCGCCGAAAAATATAAAGGTACCGAGTTTGTGAACATTGCCTATATGGGCGATGGCGCTGTACGCCAGGGTGCATTAACCGAAACCTTTAACATGGCTGCTTTATGGCAATTACCGGTAATTTTTGTTTGCGAAAACAACGGTTACGCCATGGGTACTTCTGTTGAACGTACTACTATCCAAACAGATATTTATAAATTAGGCTTACCTTACGGCATCCCATCACAAGCTGTTGACGGCATGGACCCTGCTGCGGTACACGTAGCTATGGACGAAGCTGTACAACGTGCCCGTCGTGGTGAAGGACCAACCTTTTTGGAAATGCGTACCTATCGCTACAAAGGTCACTCCATGTCTGATCCTCAAAAATACCGCACTAAAGAAGAGCTGGAAAGCTACAAGGCTAAGGACCCTATCGAAACAACCAAACAAGTTATAGTAGAAAAAGGTTATGCTGATGATAAATGGTTTGAAGAGATCGATGCCAAGATAAAAGACCTGGTTGACGAATCAGTTAAATTTTCTGAAGAATCACCATGGCCGGAAGCTTCTGAGCTATACACCGATGTTTATGTTCAGGCTGACTATCCATACATCAGAGACTAAGTATTAAGTTCTGAGTCTTGAGTTAAAAGTCAAAAAAGACTCAAGACTTTGAACTCAAGACTTCAGACTCAGAACTAACCGTTATATTTATATTAAACTTATTCTATTAAATAGTATATGGCCGAAGTAGTTAAAATGCCTAAAATGAGCGATACCATGACCGAAGGGGTATTGGCGAAATGGCATAAAAAAGTTGGCGATAAGGTAAAATCAGGCGATGTATTGGCCGAGATTGAAACCGATAAAGCTACCATGGATTTTGAATCGTACCAGGACGGCACCCTTTTATATATAGGTGTTGAGGAAGGCAGCGCCGTTCCGGTTGATGCCGTTATTGCCGTTTTAGGTAAAGAAGGCGAAGATTACAAAGCCGTACTTGCTCAGGATGGTGGTGCCGAAAAGAAAGAAGAAAAACCTGCCGAAGCTGCTGCCCCCGCAAAAGCCGAAGATAAACAACCTGCACCAGTTGCGGCTGCTGCACCAAAGGTTGATCTGTCAAGCATACCGGCTACGGTAATACGTATGCCAGCCCTTAGTGATACCATGACCGAGGGTGTTATTGAAAAATGGAACTTTAAAGTTGGCGATAAAGTAAAATCTGACGACTCACTGGCTGATGTAGCAACCGATAAAGCTACTATGGAAGTTGTGGGTTATGAAGCAGGTACACTTTTATATATAGGTCCTAAAGAAGGCGAAGCTGCACCGGTTAATGGCATTATAGCCATTGTTGGTAAAGAAGGCACCGATATTACACCTTTATTACAGGATGCCGCAAGCGCACCTGCCGCTGCCGCACCAGCAGAAGAAACTGCTACTCCTGAAGCTCAAACTTCAGCACCTGCCGCGCAGGAAGCTACCGCTGCTTCATCTGCTGATGACAGCCGCGTTAAAGCATCACCACTTGCCCGTAAAATAGCAAAAGATAAAGGCATCAACCTGAATGATGTAAAAGGCAGCGCCGAAGGCGGCCGTATCATCAGGAAAGATGTGGAAGGATTTGTGGCTCCGGCTAAAACAGCCGCCCCTGCTCCTGCCAGCACCGAAACCGCTGCTTCTGCTGCTCCGGCTAAAGCACCTATCGTTCTGCCAACTTATACCGGCGAAGAGAAATTTACCGAAAGAGCTGTTACACAAATGCGTAAAGCCATCAGCCGCCGCTTAAGCGAAAGCTTGTTTACCGCTCCGCATTTTTATGTAACCATGAGCATTGATATGGATCAGGCGATTGCCGCCCGTACCCGCATCAATGATATTGCCCCGGTTAAAATATCCTTTAATGATTTTGTAGTTAAAGCCGTTGCCGTTGCCTTAAAACAACACCCGGCTATTAACTCCTCATTCCTGGGCGATAAGATCCGTACCAATGAGCACGTACACATCGGTGTAGCTGTTGCGGTTGATGAAGGTTTGCTGGTACCGGTAGTTAAATTTGCCGATGGTAAATCATTAAGTCACATCTCTGTTGAAGTAAAAGAGTTTGCCGGTAAAGCAAAAGCTAAAAAATTACAACCTGCAGAAATGGAAGGCTCAACTTTCACCATATCAAACTTAGGTATGTTTGGTGTTGATGAGTTTACCGCCATTATTAATACACCAAACGCTTGTATCCTTGCTGTTAGCGGCATACAACAGGTTCCGGTTGTTAAAAACGGCTCTGTAGTACCGGGTAACGTAATGAAAGTTACCTTAAGCTGTGACCACCGTGTGGTTGATGGCGCAACAGGTGCCGCGTTCCTGCAAACCCTAAAATCATTACTGGAAGAACCCGTAAGATTGTTAATATAATTCGGATTTCGGAATTACATATAAAAGCGATGAAACTAGCCCTTCATCGCTTTTTTGTTTTGCAAACAATCCATATTTATATTTTCTTCCCCGTCAGCAGAACAGCTTCGGGCGAAAGCGGGCAGAACATGATGGACTGTGCGGCTGCAGGGGCATAGCAAGTTTTTGCTGAAGCATAGGGAACGAGCGAACGAAGTTGTGCAAAATAATTGCAGCCCGTGGTTCTGCCTGATTTGCAGGGCAAAGGCCATTAGCGCAAAGAAGCATTTCTGCTGACTTGACTTTTGGTTACTTTGTGTCAAGACAAAGTAACAGCCACAGCGGCAATTGAGCGCTCTACGATATCTATCTTCGCCCTGTACAGCATAGAGATTGCTTCGTACCTCGCAATGACGCGTGTGCCTGATTTTCTTTTAAATCCCCAGATGACCTATAATATTTTTGAGTTGTTGCGTATGCCGCTGTGCGTGATAAACGGCCTGGTAAGCCCATTCCAGCCGGGTAAGATAACCGATGGTCGGGAACTCCCAAAGCAAGCAGGTATCGGTCAGGTCCTTTGTTTCCACCAGGTAGATCAGGCTGTTATATACTGTTCTAAGCTTTTTGATTAATATATCCCTGTCATAAAGCTGAGTCGCCGGCGTGATCGAAGGCGCCGATTTAAATTTAAGGTCGAAATCTAAAAACATGTCTTTCACACTCTGCACATATCTATCAGGTACCCTGTCAGTATCACGGACTGGGCCACTTAATACATCAACAGAGCTCGAGATCGATAATACCATATGCTCTATCAATTCGGCGGCTGTCCAGCTGCCTTCAAAAGGGACGCGGTTAACCTCACTTTGTTTAACGGGTTCAAATAAATTCAGTTGCGCCTGTGCTACAGATCCTATCAGGATCGGCAAGGGTTGTACCAAAGCATTTTTTTGTTGTTCCATGATTTTTTCTTTCCTGATGATGTTCTTTGATATTTCAAAGTTCGACACGTTGGCTTAAATACGTAGGTGGCAATAAAGACAAATTCAGGGTGATTTGCGACAATAATCCCTGCAAAAGTGGGTTTACATGGTTTACACTTTTTACGGTTTAAATTTATTTAATTAACTAATTATCAATTAGTTAATTTTTATTTTGTCATAAAAAACGGTTTACAGTGTAAACCATGTTTTTGGGATAAAAAAGTGTCACTTTTAATTCCCTCCCCATGGGAGGGTAGTAGCCCATTATTAGACGGAACAGGCTTTGTTGAGAAATATCATGATGCAGAGCCGACTCACCCGGTCTGCCCTTCGCTGGACCACCCTCTCTCCGGCTTCGCCGCAAAGAGGGTTGAGAAAAAAAGAAATAAAAAAATCCCTCTATGCGCAAAGCGGAGAGAGGGGTGACAAGCGTAGCGATGTCGGGGTGAGTCGATAGCGCGCATTTGATCCTTTCCTCTGTCACTTTTAATTCCCTCCCCACGGGAGGGGCCTGATGGGCGGGTGTAATGGCAGGGAGGGGTTTCTACGCGCGATGATTAGCCTATTCCATAAACCCCTTCCTCCCCAGGAATCGCACAAGGCTTTGGCTTTTTTATCGGCTGTCATGCTGAGCCATCGAAGCATGGTAGGTAAGCCCTCCACGCTCTACCCTTCGACAGAGAAATCAGGGCGACATCCTTCTTTCGGCTTGCTATTTATTTTACCCCGCAATCACGGGTAAATGATGAAAAATCCGTTAACCAATTGTCAAATAATCACCCCCCTTTTACACTTTTTGCTTTTGTTGTATATTCACACAAAAATTTACGTTATGACGCTTTATAGCTTTCTTCAGCATCTTCATTCCGGGTTCAGGTACATTGTAGTGGTGCTTGTTATTGTGGCAGCCCTGTTAGCGCTTCTTGGCCTTACAGGTAAAAAACCTTATACCGAAGGGAACCGCAAGCTTAACCTGTTTGCCTTGATCTCGGTACATACCCAATTGCTCATCGGTATTGTGCTGTATTTTGTAAGCCCGTTTGTACAGTTTACTAAAGACACCATGAAAAATCCCGCTACCCGTTATTTTACTGTAGAGCACTGGGTTATGATGATTATTGCTATAGCACTGATCACCATAGGTCACAGCAAATCAAAAAAAGCAACTACTCCCGAAGAGAAACACAAAGCTATTTTTGTGTTCTACATATTAGGTTTGATCATTATTACCTCTGGTATCCTATTAATTCCACGAGGCTAATAGGATTTAGCAAATAAATAATTTCAGAAAAAATTTGACAATTCAAATTTCTTTCTAAATTTGT
>Ga0207671_10006366_pt1 | contig 10529 bp, 11 predicted proteins | sample KBSC24metaG_FD_184352 | JGI IMG/M metagenome (GOLD analysis project Ga0207671, IMG submission 184352) | Corn rhizosphere microbial communities from Kellogg Biological Station, Michigan, USA - KBS C2-4 metaG (SPAdes) (version 2) | ecosystem: Host-associated > Plants > Roots > Rhizosphere > Soil... | reverse complement strand
GGCTCTTTCGTCGGCTGCGTTGCTGTCGGCCTTCTCATCCTTCATTGGAATGGGCAGGGCGGCTTACCCACCTCCATTTTCGTCGCTTTCGCGGCGATGCTAAGCCTTTTAGGGTGGCTCGTTTGCCGACATCCCATCCTACATGACCTGGTGAGCCGCTGGCGGAACGACGTCCATCCTGCGGGCCCTGCCGTGGCCGGGAAACAATGAGCTGATGACGAAGTGCGTGGCGCTTCTGCGTAGGTCGAGCGGCCGCCAGGAGCGTCACGTCCCCGAATACACTTCGCGCCATGCTTTTTCTGCTGATCGGTTTTGGCCTCTCCATCGTCGCGACGTTCATAGTCATCGGGTCCACTCGGGCTCACGGGCATTTGTCAGGTGACGTTGACATGTCGGGCCCGCAGAAATTCCATGCGATGCCCGTGCCGCGGGTTGGCGGCATCTGCATCTTTGTCGGATTGCTCGGAGCCTTGGCGACGGTGTACGTCGTGCGAGGGCAGGATGGGCGGCATGGTCTGATGTTGCTCGGTTGCTCGCTGCCGACTTTTCTTGCGGGCCTTGCCGAGGACCTGACGAAGAGCCAAAGCCCACGGCGACGCCTCTTCTTCACGGCCGTCTCAGCTGCGCTGGCTGCGTGGGCGCTCGGCGCCGTCATCCGCCGCACTGACATCCCGGGGCTGGACTGGATCGTCTCGTTCGGATTGCTGGCCGTGCTGGTGACCATCTTCACCGTCGCCGGCATCGCCAACGCCGTCAACATTATCGACGGTTTCAACGGTCTGGCGTCGATGTGCGTCGTGATGATGCTTGGCGCTATCGCCTATGTGGCATTCCAAGCCCAGGATTCGCTGATCGCGATGTGTGCTCTGGCCGGCCTGGGCGCCGTGATGGGATTCTTCTTCTGGAACTTCCCGGCTGGTCTCATCTTCCTCGGCGACGGGGGCGCTTATTTCCTCGGCTTCTACGTGGCCGAACTCAGCATCCTGCTGCTGCAGCGCAACCCGGCGGTCTCGCCGCTGTTCCCGCTGCTGATGTGCATCTATCCCGTCTTCGAAACGGTATTCTCGATTTATCGCCGCAAGTTTGTTCGCGGCCGAGCCGTCGGCATGCCGGACGGCGTACACCTGCACAGCCTGATCTATCGCCGGGTGATGCGCTGGGCCGTTGGCAACCGCACGGCCAAGCACTTGACGCAGCGCAACTCGATGACCTCGCCCTACCTGTGGTCGCTGTGCATGCTCGCCGTGGTGCCGAGCGTACTGTTCTGGAATAATTCGATGGCGCTTGGCACCTTCATTGTCCTGTTCGGCGGCATCTACGTCTACTTCTACGCCAGCATCGTCCGCTTCAAGACGCCGGACTGGATGATCATCCGGCGCTGAGGCGAATCGCGGCGCTTATCCCTGCACGGCCTCGCGAGCACGCCGCCCGATGCTCCAATACTCGATCCCCATGCTCTGCATCAACTCCGGGTCATAGATGTTCCGCCCGTCGAACACCACCGGCTGCTTCAGCTGCTTCTTCATGTCGTCGAAGTCCGGGCTGCGGAACTCCTTCCATTCCGTCACGACGATCAGCGCATCCGCACCTTCCAGCGCCAGCGCACGATCATTCGTGTAGCTGAGCCCGTCAATGGGTCCGATGGCGCGCTTGGCTTCGTCGATGGCGACCGGGTCATAAGCCGCGATCGTGGCGCCGCGGCGCATCAATTCCTCGATGATCACCCGGCTGGGCGCCTCGCGCATGTCGTCGGTATTCGGCTTGAACGCCAGCCCCCACATCGCGAAGCGTTTGCCCGCCAGATCTTCGCCAAACCGCGCAATGACCTTCTCGACCATCACCCGCTTCTGCCGATCGTTGGCCTCTTCAACGGCGGCCAGCACCTTCAGCGGCATGCCCGCGCCATTCGATGTCTTGATCAGCGCCTTCACGTCCTTCGGAAAGCATGATCCGCCATAGCCGATGCCGGCGTACAGGAAGTGATAGCCGATGCGCTGGTCGCTGCCGATGCCCTGACGCACCATTTCGATATCGGCACCGACCTTCTCGGCCAGCAGCGCAAGCTCGTTCATGAAGCTGATGCGCGTCGCCAGCATGGCGTTGGCAGCGTACTTCGTGAACTCGGCGCTGCGCACATCCATCACCAGCAGGCGATCACGGCTGCGGATGAAGGGCGAATACAAGGCGCGCATGTTCAGGATGGCCTGCTCGTCGTCGGCGCCGATGACGACGCGGTCGGGGCGCATGAAGTCGGCCACCGCAGCGCCTTCCTTCAGGAATTCCGGGTTCGAGACGACAGCGAAGCGAACATTGATGTCGCGCTTCTTCAACTCGTCCTGCACCGCGGACTTGACCAGATCAGCAGTACCGACCGGCACCGTGCTCTTGTCCACGATGATCTTGTAGTCGGTCATGTACTTGCCGATGTTGCGCGCGGCCGCGGCCACGTACTTCATGTCGGCCGATCCGTCTTCGTCGGGCGGCGTGCCGACCGCGATGAACTGGATCGTGCCGTGCTTGACGCCGGCTTCGATATCGGTAGTGAACTCCAATCGGTGCGCTGCCACGTTGCCCTGCACCATTTCGAGCAGGCCCGGCTCATGGATCGGCAGGCCGCCTTCCTTCAGCACGCGGATCTTGTTCTCGTCGACGTCGACGCACATCACATGGTTGCCCATCTCGGCCAGGCATGCGCCGGTCACCAGACCGACATAGCCGCTACCCACTACCGTTACTTTCATTGCTCGTGCTTTCTGTCGATCGTGTCGACGATTCGAGGGCCTCTATTGCCCAAACGCTTGGAAATCGAAAACCTCGGCGGCCTTGAACGAAGGCGCCTCCCTGTCCTTGGCGGAGACGATCAAGCCGCCGTCGAGGGCGGGCCACTCGATGGCGAGGTCGGGGTCGGACCAGGCGATGGCGCGCTCGCAGGCCTTGGCGTAGTAGTCGGTGGTCTTGTAGAGGAAGTGCGTGTCGTCCTCGAGCGCGACGAAGCCGTGCGCGAAGCCCTCGGGCAGCCACAGCTGGCGGTGATTCGCCGCGCTGATCTCGATGCCCACCCACTGGCCGAACCTCGGCGAACCTTGGCGGATGTCGACGGCGACATCGAAGGCCGCGCCTTGCACCACCCGCACCAGCTTGCCCTGCGCATGCGGCGGCAGCTGGTAGTGCAGCCCGCGCAGCACGCCGCGCCTGGAGCAGGAGTGGTTGTCCTGCACCAGCGGCCGCGGTATGCCCAGGCCGAGCGCCGTCAGCGCCTGGTGGAAGCGCGCCTCGTTGAAGCTCTCCATGAACCAGCCGCGGTCGTCGCCGAACACCGCCGGCTCGATGATCACCACCTCGGGCAACGTGGTCTGAATCAGCTTCATCAGTACACCCTCTCGCCCAGCACCTTGAGCAGGTACTGGCCGTAGCCGTTCTTGAGCATCGGCTGCGCCAGCCGCTGCACGTCATCCGCACTGATCCAGCCCGAGCGGAAGGCGATCTCTTCGAGACACGCGACCTTGAGCCCCTGGCGCCGCTCCAGCGTGGCGATGAACTGCCCCGCATCGAGCAGCGAATCGTGCGTGCCGGTGTCGAGCCAGGCGTAGCCGCGGCCCATGATCTCGACCTCCAGCTGCGCTTGGCGCAGGTACTGCGCATTCACCTCGGTGATCTCCAGCTCGCCGCGCGGCGAGGGCCGGATGCTGGCCGCGATGTCGCACACCTGGGTGTCGTAGAAGTAGAGCCCGGTGACGGCGTAGGAGCTCTTGGGCGCCTTGGGCTTTTCCTCGATGCTGAGCGCGCGCCGCTGCTCGTCGAACTCGACCACGCCGTAGCGCTCCGGATCGCCCACGTGATAGGCGAAGACCGAGGCGCCGACCGGGCGCTGGTGCGCGCGCTGCAGCGGGATGTGCAGGTCGTGGCCGTAGAAGATGTTGTCGCCGAGCACGAGCGCGCTCGGGTGGTGGCCGACGAAGTCGCGCCCGAGGATGAAGGCCTGCGCCAGTCCGTCGGGCGAGGGCTGCACGCAGTAGCTCAGGTTGAGCCCCCAGCGTGCGCCGTCGCCCAGCAACGCCTGGAAGCGCGGCGTGTCCTGCGGCGTGCTGATCAAGAGCACGTCGCGGATGCCGGCGAGCATCAAGGTGCTCAACGGGTAGTAGACCATCGGCTTGTCGTACACCGGCAGCAGCTGCTTGCTCATCGCCAAGGTGGCGGGGTGCAGCCGGGTGCCGGAGCCGCCGGCGAGGATGATGCCTTTGCGTTGTGTCATGGGGTTCTGTTCGTGCGGCCGGTTCACTGCAAGACTTCTGCCAGCAGGCGCTCGACCCCGTGCTGCCACGGCGGCAAGACCAGGCCGAAGCTGTTGCGCAGGCGCGACGTGTCGAGCCGCGAGTTCAGCGGCCGGCGCGCGGGCGTGGGGAAGGCGCTGGTCGGCACGGCGTCGATCGCGTCCGGGGCGACCTTGATCGCCTGGCCGTGGCGGCGTGCCCAGTCGATGACGAAGCGGGCGTAGCCGTGCCAGCTGGTCTCGCCGGCGGCGACGGCGTGGTAGGTGCCGCAGACCTCGGGGCGGGCGAGCGCGGTGCGCAGCAGGTGGGCGGTGAGGTCGGCGAGCAGGTCGGCGCCGGTGGGCGCGCCGATCTGGTCGTCGATGACGCTCAGGCGCTCGCGCTCGGCGGCCAGGCGCAGCATGGTCTTGGCGAAGTTGCCGCCGCGGGCGGCATAGACCCAGCTGGTGCGCAGGATCAAATGTTGGCAGCCGCTGGCGCGGATGGCTTCTTCGCCGTCGAGCTTGGTCTGGCCGTAGACGCTCAAGGGGCCGGTCGGGGCGTCTTCGCCGCGCGGGGTGCTGCCGCTGCCGTCGAAGACGTAGTCGGTGGAGTAGTGCACCAGCCAGGCGCGGTGCGCCGCGGCCCAGCGCGCGAGCACGCCGGGGGCTTCGGCGTTGATGCGGCGCACCAGATCGGGTTCGCTCTCGGCTTTGTCGACGGCGGTGTGGGCGGCGCTGTTGACGATGATGTCGGGCTGCACCGCGTCGAGGGTCTCGGCGAGCGCTTCGGGCTGGCTGAAATCGGCCTTCAGCTCGAGGCTGTCGAAGTCGAGGGCGGTGAGCTCGCCCAGCAGCGGCAGCGCGCGTTGCAGTTCCCAGCCGACCTGGCCGTTCTTGCCCAGCAGCAGCAGCTTCATGCGGGGCTGCCGGCGTATTGTTGGTCGAGCCACTGGCGGTAGCCGCCGCTGCGCACGTCGTCGGTCCAGGCGCTGTTGTCGAGGTACCAGCGCACGGTCTTGTCGATGCCGCTGTCGAAGGTCTCGGCGGGCTGCCAGCCGATCTCGCGTTCGATCTTGCCGGGGTCGATGGCGTAGCGGCGGTCGTGGCCGGGGCGGTCCTTGACGAAGCTGATCAGGTCTTCGTAGCGGCCACCGGCGCGTGGGCGCAAGGCGTCGAGCTTGCGGCAGATGGTGGTGACGACGTCGAGGTTGCGCACTTCGTTCTTGCCGCCGACGTTGTAGGTCTCGCCCACCCGGCCGCGTTCGAGCACTTGGGCGATGGCTTCGCAGTGGTCGCGCACGTAGAGCCAGTCGCGCACGTTCAGGCCGTCGCCGTAGACCGGCAGCGGCCGGCCTTCGAGGGCGTGCAGGATCATCAGCGGGATCAGCTTCTCGGGGAAGTGGTAGGGGCCGTAGTTGTTGCTGCAGTTGGTGGTCAAGGTCGGCAGGCCGTAGGTGTGGTGGTAGGCGCGCACCAGGTGGTCGCTGCCGGCCTTGCTCGCCGAGTAGGGGCTGTTGGGGGCGTAGGCGGTGGTTTCGCAGAACGCCGGGTCGCTCTCGGAGAGCGAGCCGTAGACCTCGTCGGTGGAGACGTGCAGCAGGCGAAAGGCATCGCGCTCGGCGCCGCCGAGGGCGCTCCAGTACGCGCGGATGGCCTCCAGCAGCGTGAAGGTGCCGACCATGTTGGTCTGGATGAATTCGCCCGGGCCGTGGATCGAGCGGTCGACGTGGCTTTCGGCGGCAAAGTGCAGCACCGCGCGCGGGCGGTGTTCGCCGAGCAGCCGGCTCACCAAGGCGGCGTCGCAGATGTCGCCTTGCACCAGCTCGCACTGGCCGCTCTCCAGGAACGGGGCGATCGTGCGCGCGTTGCCGGCGTAGGTCAGCTTGTCCAGCACCACCACCGGCTCGCCCTGCTGCTCGAACCAGTGATGAACAAAATTGCCGCCGATGAAGCCGGCTCCGCCTGTGATAAGTAACATATTGTGACCGGAGTCTGGTGAGTAGGTAGTTTACCGAGGCTTCCCATGCCGCCCGAAAGGCCGGTGGCGGTCGCCCGGACCCAACGGCTCCCAGCGAGAGATAATCCGCGGGTGAGTATCCAAACCCCTGAAGACAACGAAGCCGCGCACATCCCAGCCCGCTTCGACACCCTTGAACTCGACGCCAAGCTCCTGCGGGCCGTCAGGGATCAAGGCTACGAAACAATGACGCCCATCCAGGCCAAGGCCATTCCGGTGGTGTTGGCTGGGCGCGACATGATGGGCGCTGCGCAGACCGGCACCGGCAAAACCGCGGCGTTTTCGCTTCCGTTGCTGCAACGGATGCTGAAACACGAAAACGCCAGCATGTCGCCGGCGCGCCACCCGGTGCGTGCGCTGTGCCTGGCGCCGACGCGCGAGCTGGCCGATCAGGTCGCCAACAACATCAAGGCCTACGCGAAACACACGCAGCTGCGTGTCGCCTGCGTGTTCGGCGGCATCGACATGAAGCCGCAGACGGCGGAGTTGAAAGCCGGCGTCGAGGTTCTGATCGCCACGCCTGGCCGCCTGCTGGATCACATCGAGGCCAAGAACTGCGTGCTGAACCAGGTCGAGTACGTGGTGCTCGACGAGGCCGACCGCATGCTCGATATCGGCTTCCTGCCCGATTTGCAGCGCATCCTGAACTACCTGCCCAAGCAGCGTCAGACCCTGTTGTTCTCGGCCACGTTTTCTCCCGAAATCAGGCGTTTGTCCCAGAGCTATCTGCAAGATCCGCTATTGGTCGAGGTGGCGCGGCCGAACGCCACGGCAACGAATGTCGAGCAGCGTTTCTATAGCGTTGCCGACGACGACAAGCGCCGCGCGGTGCAGCAGCTGCTGAAGTCGCGTTCTCTGTCGCAGGCGATCATCTTTGTCAATTCCAAGCTGGGCGCGGCGCGGCTGGCGCGTTCCTTCGAGCGTGACGGGCTCAAGACTGCGGCCCTGCACGGCGACAAGTCGCAGGACGAGCGGCTCAAGGCGCTCGACGCGTTCAAGCGCGGCGAGGTGGACCTGCTCGTCGCGACCGATGTCGCGGCGCGTGGCCTCGATATCGCCGATCTGCCGGCCGTCTTCAATTTCGACGTGCCGTTCAACGCCGAGGACTACGTGCATCGCATCGGGCGTACCGGCCGTGCCGGGGCGTCCGGCTTGGCCGTGACCCTGGTCGCGCGCGACGACATCCGTCTCGTGAGCGACATCGAAAAGCTGATCAAGAAGAAGATCGAGATCGAGGCGCTCGAACTCGATGACGAACGGCCTCTTCGTCCGGTGCGGCCACGCCGCCAGTGGGACGACGAGGGCAGCACAGGCGAGCAGCCGGCTGCGGCGCGGCCGGCGTCCTACGTTCGCGCGCCGGCACCGCCGCGGGCGGCACCGCGCGACCCGTTCTTCGACAAGCCTTATGAACCGAGTATGGCCAGCGGCGAGTTGCCTGCCTGGGAAAATCGCAGCGCGCCGTCGGCGGCGGTCGCGCAACGCGGTTTCTCGCCCAACATCAAGCCGAAGAAAAAAGTCGCCGCCCTGCTTGGCGGCAAGGTGCCTGCCTGATCAGGCTGCCAGCAGCGAGAAGACGGCGGGTACGTTCGACGGCAGCGAGGCCGGTGATGCTTTCCATTGCGCGACGCTCGCGCTCCTCGTCCAGCCATCGGGGAGAGTCAGGCCGCAGCTGACCGCTATGCGCGTGGCGGCGCTTGCATGGTTGAGCAGGGCGCCCAGCAGCGCTTCATTGCGGTAGGGCGTCTCGATCATCAACTGGGTCTGACCGAGCCGGCGCGACAAGGCTTCCAGTTCCCTGATGCGGCTGCCGCGCGCCGCGTTGTCGATCGGCAAATATCCGACGAACGCGAAACTCTGGCCGTTCAGCCCGCTGGCCGCCAGCGCCAGCATCAACGAATTCGGGCCGGGGAGTGCCTCGACCGCGATGCCGGCCGCGTGGGCCGCGGCGACAAGATTGGCGCCCGGATCGGCGATCGCCGGCATGCCGGCTTCCGACATCAGCCCCAGATCGTGGCCCTGCAAGGCAGGCGCCAGCAGGGCCTGCCAATCGACGCCGGCCGAAGCCGCATGTTTGCCGCCCTTTTGGGGGCGCGGCAGCTCCGCGATCTGCAGCGACTGAAGTGCCGCGGTGAGCGGCTCGATGGCCTCGACTCGCTTCAGGAAGGCACGCCCCGTCTTGGCGTTCTCGACCACCCAGTGCGACAGCCGCGCCGCCGTCCGAATGACCGTCAGCGGCAACACCTCGCGCAGATCGGCGGGAGGCGCCTCGCCCACGACGCCGAAATCCAGCGGCGTCGGAACCAGGATCAGACGACCGACAGCCGGCATCACTGCAGCGCCAAGGGGTCGAAGCCCGCTTGCCTCAACAGCTCGCAAGTGCGGATCAGCGGCAGGCCGACCAGGGCCGTGGGATCGTCGGATTCGATGGCCTGCAGCAACGCGATGCCCATGCCTTCCGATTTCGCGCTGCCGGCGCAGTCATAAGGTCGCTCGGCTTGCAGATAGCGTTCGATCTCGCCATCGCTCAGCCGGCGAAACCGGACCTTGACGGTGACGAGCGCGGCGGCTTCGAAGGCCGGCTCGTGGCGTGCGACGCAGACGGCGGTATGAAACAGCACCTCGCGCCCGCTCATCGCACGCAACTGCCCGACGGCTCTCGGATGATCCCCGGGCTTGCCGATCGCCTCGCCGTCGAGATCGGCGACCTGGTCGGAGCCGATCACCAGCGACGCAGGATGGCGTGTCGCGACGTCGCGCGCCTTTTCGGCTGCAAGCCGGCAGGCCAGCGCCACCGGTGCTTCGCCGGGCCGCGGCGTTTCGTCGACGCGCGGCGCGACGACTTCGAACGCAAGCTGCAGACGCGCGAGCAATTCGCGTCGGTAGCGCGATGTCGAGCCGAGGATCAGAGAGGCGAGCGGCGAAGCGTTCATGCGCTGATTTTCCCATCGGCATCGACATACACTGGCTTTCATCATGCGATCCCGTACTTCCGATCCTCGCCGTCTCGACGTCCAGGCGTTCGCCCGCGAATCGGGCAGCCTGGAAGGCACGTGGCCGATCGCCAGCCTGGAAAGACTGAAGTCCTCGTTGTTCCGGCCCGACGCCGATGCCGGCCATGCCAGGTGGGCCGCACACGGCGAAACGCGCAAGCCGAACAGCCTGCAACCGCAGACCTGGCTGCATCTGACGGCGCACGCCAGCGTCGAGCTCGAATGCCAGCGCTGCCTGAGCGCCGTCCGCACCGCGCTGGACGTCGATCGTTTTTTCCACTTCGTGCCCGGCGAGGACGAGGCTGCCGAACTGGATGCCGAAGAAGAGGACGACGTGCTGGCGCTGCCGAGGTCTCTCGATCTGCTGGAGCTGGTCGACGAGGAACTGCTGCTGGCCTTGCCTATCGTTCCGCGCCACGAGCATTGCCCCGAACCCCTGCCGCTGAAGGCCGAGGCGGAAGCCGGCTTCGCGGACGACGAATCGCCTCATCCGTTCGCCGCCCTGGCATCGCTGAAGCGCGGCCCCGCCGGCCAGAATTGAGGGTTGCCAATGCTCGGACAGCCGCCCGTGGTAGACTCATAGGCTTTCCATGTGGCGCACCAGCCGGCGTTGGCCGAGCGAGCCCCAAGGCACTACCCCAAGCGATCGAATGACCTCGTCGAGCGCTCAGTCAGCGCTCCCCTGAGAGCCGAAGGAGAATTTTCATGGCCGTTCAGCAGAACAAGAAATCGCCGTCGAAGCGCGGCATGCACCGCTCGCACAATGCGCTGGTCAACCCGGGCACCGGCATCGAGCCGACCACCGGCGAGACCCATCTGCGCCACCACATCAGCCCCACCGGGTTCTACCGTGGGCGCAAGGTGTTGAAGACCAAAGCCGACGCCTGAGGCCGACCTCTCGCTGCGCGTGCCCAGCCGCACATTGCGCACGCCCGATGAGCGAAATCCGTCGTTGCCCGGCCCACGCTGAGATGCGGAGCCGGGCATTTGCATTGGTGGTGCCAAGGTGACCGCGCCCGTACTCGACATCGTTCGTGTCGCCGTCGATTGCATGGGCGGTGATCACGGCCCGAGCGTGATCTTGCCGGCCTGCCGGGCGTTTCTCGCCGCGCACCCGGCCGCCCGCCTGCTGCTCGTGGGCCGGCCGGAAGATCTCGCCCCCGCCGCAGGCTGGGAGCGCTGCACGCTCGTCGCCGCCAAGGAAGTCGTGGCGATGGACGATCCGATCGAAGTGGCGCTGCGCCGCAAGAAGGATTCGTCGATGCGCGTG
>Ga0207671_10006356_pt1 | contig 10539 bp, 9 predicted proteins | sample KBSC24metaG_FD_184352 | JGI IMG/M metagenome (GOLD analysis project Ga0207671, IMG submission 184352) | Corn rhizosphere microbial communities from Kellogg Biological Station, Michigan, USA - KBS C2-4 metaG (SPAdes) (version 2) | ecosystem: Host-associated > Plants > Roots > Rhizosphere > Soil... | reverse complement strand
TCCATCTGGGCCGCCACCGTCACCCCGGGCATGACCGCCGGCAAGACCATCACCTCGCTCCTGCCCGCCTGGCACGACGCCATCGTCAACTACGCCAAGACCGACGGATACCAGGTGACGTCGCAGTGACGACCCGCACCACCGCGCAATCCGCCCGCGCGGGAGCGCCCGCCAGACGGCGCGCGCTCCTGCCCGGCCGAGCCGGCCACGCTTTCGTCGCCGGCTACACGATCCTGCTGATCGCCTTCGGCATCGTGCCCACGGGTTACGCGATCTACTTCGCCTTCACGAACGACGGCGGCACCTTCACCGGGCTGTCGAACTTCACCGACGCGGCCTCCGATTTCCGCTACCTCCCCGCGATCGGGCACATCGCGCTGTACCTGGTGTGCTGGCTGGTCTCGCTGGTGGTCTTCGTCGTCGGGCTGTCGCTGCTGCTGCACCGGCTCGGCGCCCGGCCCGTCGGCAAGGTACTGCGCTTCGTCTACTACATCCCCGGCGCGCTGGCCGGCGCGGCCAGCGTGATGGTCTGGCTGTTCATGCTCGATCCGGCGGTGAGCCCGGTGAGCTTCGTGCTGCGCGCCTTCGGGTTCGACACCTTCACCCAGGTCATCGCGCCCGGCCACCTGCCGGTCCTGATGACGGTCATCGCCTTCTGGACCGGCGCGGGCGGCTGGATCGTCGTGATGTACGGCGCGCTGAACAACATCCCGCACGAAATCCTCGAAGCCGCGCGCATGGACGGCGCGAAGGCCTGGCAGACCGCGCGCCGCATCCAGATCCCCCTGCTCCGCAAGTGGATCGTCTACATGGTGATCCTGGCCTTCGCCGGCGGTACCCAGCTGTTCGTCGAACCCGAGCTGCTCTCCCAGGCCAGCAACGGCATGGCCGGACGGGACTACTCACCCAACCAGCTCTCCTACGACTTCGCCTTCCAGAACAACAACGTCAACACCGCCGCCGCGATCTCCGTCGAGCTGCTGCTGCTCGGGCTCGTGGTCGCCGCGGTGTTCGTCGCCAGATCGGGGTTCTTCGATGCCGACTGACGCCCGTCGCATGATCCGGCCGAGGCCGGCGAATCCGCTTCGGGCGAACCCGTTTCCGGCGATCCTGCTCGTGGTGTTCCTGCTGTTCTTCGTCGTGCCGGTGCTGTGGCTGGTGCTGGCCGCGACCAAGACCGACGACCAGCTCGTCCACGGCGCTCCGCTGTCGTTCGGTTCCTGGCACGCGCTGAGCGCCAACTGGCACGCGCTCACGGGATATCAGGACGACGCGATCTTCCTGTGGCTGCGCAACTCGGCGCTCTACTCCTTCCTCTCCCTGGTCATCACCATCGCGGTGGCCATCCCCGCGGGCTACGCGCTGGCGATGACCGAGTTCCGCGGCCGGCGCACGCTGCTGATCGCCACGCTGACCGTGATGCTGATGCCGAGCGCGACGCTGGTGGTGCCGCTGTTCCTGGAGATCAACGCGGTGCACCTGATCGGGTCGATGTGGTCGATCATCCTGCCGTACTCGTTCTACCCGTTCGGCGTGTTCATGGCCTACATCTACTTCAGCACCGCGCTGCCCGGGGATCTGCTCGACGCCGCCCGGATCGACGGCTGCACGGAGTTCGGCGTCTTCCGGCGCGTCGCGCTGCCGCTGGCGGCGCCGGTGACCGCGCTGGTCGGGTTCTTCAGCTTCGTGGCCAACTGGACCAACTACTTCCTGCCCTACGTGATGCTGCCCGAGAACGATCAGCTCCCGGTCCAGGTGGGCCTCGGCACGCTGCTCAGCAACGTCCCCCAGTTCAACCCGACGGCCGGGACCTCGGCGGTCGAACGGCCCGAGCTCGCCCTGGCCACCCTGCTGGCGATCAGCCCGGTCCTGGCGGTCTTCCTGTTCTCGCAGCGGTTCCTCGTCGCCGGAATGCTCGCCGGCGCCACGAAGTCATAGGAGAAGACTCCGATGCATCCGACGATCACCGCCTCTGTTCCCCTGCTCGAACCGCCGGGCTGGGCTCTGGCGCAACGGGACCTGTTCCGGTTGCTGGACGTGGCCTGGCGCCGGTTCGAGCTCGACTTCACCGACGACGACGGCAGGCTCTGCTACCACGACCGGCTGACCACCCGCGACGGGGTCGACGACTTCTACGAGGTCTTCTTCAACTGGCCCCAGCTCTATCTGCTCGGCGGTGCGCCGGATCTGCTGGCGGCGAGCGAACGGCACTGGGAAGGCGTGACCCGGCAGCTCACCGAGCTCGGCATGCTCGAAGACGAATACGAGCGCGGCTATGACTGGTTCCATCAGGGCGAAAGCCTCTTGCTGCTCTATTTCCTGTGCATGGCCGCCCCCGAGCGCTGGCGTGAGCGCGCGCTGCGGTTCGCGGAGCTCTACGTCGATCCCTCATACGGCAACTACGACCCCGTCCACCGCATCATCCGCAATCCCCATAACGGCACCGATCGGTCGCGCAAAGGCCTGTTCGACGGCCCGAACTATCCGTGGCTGGCCAAGGAAGCCGAGATGTACGGCTTCCCGCTCGCCTGGCTCCTGCCGCCGGACGCGCCGGAGCCGGAGCGGGCCGAGGATCCGCGGCTGAGCGGGGAGATGGCACGGCGGATGGGGGTCGGCGACACGGCCGTGAACCTGGCGGCGTCCGGGCTCGTCCACAACGCGCTGCTGCTGACCGGCGAGGACCGCTACCGGCAGTGGATCCTGGACTACGTCGGGGCCTGGCGCGAGCGGGCCCGCGCCAACGACGGCATCCTTCCGGACAACGTCGCGCCCGACGGCAGGGTCGGAGGGCTGCTGGAGGGACGCTGGTACGGAGGGCACTACGGCTGGTCGTGGCCGCACGGCTGGTACAGCGTCGGGCACGCGGCGATCGTCGCCGCGCTCGCCGGGGCCTGCGCCGCCGGGGACGACTCGTATCTGGACCTGGTGCGGCCGGTGCTGGACGAGATCATCGCCCGGGGCAAGACCATGGCGTTCGCCCAGGCCGACTCGAGCATCCGCTCCAAGTGGAACGTGCAGCTGGCCGAGGATGTGCGGACACCGACCCTGCACGTCCCCTACCGGTACGACGACCGCGGCTGGTTCGACTACAACCCGATGCTGATGGGCGTGCCCACCGCGCTGTGGCACCACAGCGCCGAAGCGGGGGACTGGGAGCGCATCCAGCATCTGCGCGACGGCGCCGGCCACGACTGGCGCACCGTGCGCTCGTTCCGCAGCAAGGAGGAGGCGGGGCACGAAGAACCCTGGCTCGCCTTCCTGGCCGGAGACCACCCCGACTACCCCGAGAAGATCCTCGCCGCCGCTCAGGCCCAGGTGCGCCACCGTCTCTCGCGGATGGAGGCCTACCGGGACGTGGACGTCCCGGAGGAGGACATCCATCTGTGGCAGCAGTCGAATCCGGTGGTCACCGAGGCCCTGGTCCAGCTCACCTGGGGCGGACCGCAGGTCGTCTACAACGGCGGGCTCCAGCAGGCCCGGGTGCGGTACCACGATGCCGACGCGCGCCGCCCCGGCCTGCCGCCCGCGGTATCCGCGCTGGTGTCCGGCATCGATCCCGAGGCCACCGTCATCGACCTGGTCAACCTCGACCCCGAGCACCCGCGTTCACTGATCGTCCAGGCCGGGGCCTTCGCCGAGCACGCGATCCGCTCGGTGCAGTACACGGTGTGCACCGACGGTTCGTGGATCGGCGACATGTACGACTACGGACACCGCACCCCCGAGGTGACCGGCGCCACCGCCGAGGTCGACGGCCCGTGGCTGCGCGTGGACCTGCCCCGCTCGACGCGCATCCGTTTGACGCTCGCGCTCACGCTGCGGGCGTATCCGCCTTCGTATCGCAGCCCTTTCGACGCGTGAGGGAGTAGCTTGGAGCGCCACTGCCGCTAGGCACTGGACTCCCGGGCCGCGCGAAGGAAGCTCACCACGGCCTCGGAACCGTCGGCGACCACAGCCGGCGGCGGATACGTCAAAGGGTTGCCGCTGACGTCAAGCGTGGTGAGGCTGGCGAGCTCACCGATGGCCTCCGGCAACACGGTCAGCTGGTTGGCGCTGAGGTAGAGGGTGGTGAGGTCGGCGAGCTGGCCGATGGCCTCCGGCAACACGGTCAGCTGGTTGGCGTCGAGGTGGAGCTCGGTGAGGTTGGAGAGCCGGCCGATGGCCTCCGGCAACACGGTCAGGTGGTTGACGCTGAGTTGGAGCAGGGTGAGGTTGGTGAGCCGGCCGATGGCCTCCGGCAACACAGTCACCTCGTTGACGTTGAGGTAAAGCTCGGTGAGGTCGGCGAGCTGACCGATGGCCTCCGGCACCACGGTCAGCTGGTTGCCGTCGAGGTGGAGCAGGGTGAGGTTGGCGAGCTGGCCGATGGCCTCCGGCAACGCGGTCAGCTGGTTGGCGCTGAGGTGGAGGGTGGTGAGGCTGGTGAGCTGGCCGATGGCTTCCGGCAACACGGTCAGCTGGTTGGCGCCGAGGTGGAGCTCGGTGAGGTTGGTGAGCCGGCCGATGGCCTCCGGCAACACGGTCAGGTGGTTGGCGCCGAGGTGGAGCTCGGTGAGGCTGGTGAGCTCACCGATGGCCTCCGGCACCACGGTCAGCTGGTTGACGCTGAGGTCGAGCGTGGTGAGGCTGGTGAGCTCACCGATGGCCTCCGGCAACGCGGTCAGGCCCATCCTCGACAGGTCCAGCCCAGTTCCTTGCTGTCTGATGGCACTGCGAATGCGGTCTTCAGCGCTACCATCGTCCGGCACCGTCGCCTCCGAATCCGTGCAGGGGCACAATGTGTCTTGCCGAACATCCTGACACCTCGTCGATGTCGCATAACCCTGAATCGTTGATACGGACTGCCACCGGCTTCCGGCGCCGGTTTCCTGTGCCCCGCCCTTCGATCTACGGCCGATCAACCCTGTACCCGGTGAGCGGTCGTATCGGGCGAGCAGGGACGCCGCCAGCCGAACCGCCGTGCCCAGAGCAGCCTTAGCCCTTCCGGCGGCGCGCCGACCCGACGGCCCGGTGAGTCCAGCATAGCGCTTCCACCTTGCTATTTCGTCTAATTCCGAAGTAGCATCGCGGTCATGGTTGAGCCAGATGATCTCGACGAGCTGCTGCGCGCCGTGGCCAGCAGGCACCGCCGGCACATCCTGTCCCAAGTGTGGGGTCGGGAGCGCAGCGCCGGGGACTTGGCGGAGTTGCTTGAGCTGGCCCCGGCCAGCGTCTCGGAGCATCTGAGGGTGCTGCGGAAACACGGGCTCGTGACCATGCGGATCGTCGGCACCTTCCGGCTGTACCGGGCGGTGCCGGAACGGCTGCACCAGCTTTCAGAGCTTCTCGCTCTGGCGTTTCCGTCCATGGAGCCGATCCACGAAGACGAGGAATCACAGGAGGACCCGACATGAGTGAAAAGCCGATGCGTGAGCCGTATGCGGTGGTGCACTTCGACATCAGTGGCCCGGACGACAAGCGGCTGCGGCGCTTCTACGGGGACCTGCTGGAGTGGGAGGTCGTGTCCAAGGGGCCGGGTTACGCGCTGGTGCAAACGCCGGGCGGGCTGCGCGGGGGCATCGTTGAGGCCGAGCTGCCGGCCGTCACGCTGGGCGTGGTCGTTCCGGATCTGGAGCAAGCCCTGCGCCGGGCGGCCGAGCTCGGCGGTGAGGTCGTGATGCCCGCAACCGACAACGGCTGGGTGCTCAAGGCACAAGTCAAGGATCCGGCAGGGAACGTTCTCACCATGATTCAGGGGTCTGCGACCGGCGACGGGGAAGAAGAAGCCCGATGACGGTGGCGTTGCTCGTTGCCGCTGGTGCGTTGACCCTCTCCGTCGCGGCCGTGGTGCTGATCGGCCGCCGGCTGCCGCTCGGCCACGAAGCCAGCCGCAGTCTGCGTCTGGGCCGCCAGCCGCAGGACGTGTGGGAGGCCATCACGGACCTCGATGGTCTGAGCGCTTGGCGGCCCGGCCTGAAACGCGCCGAAAGGCTGCCTGACGTGGACGGTCGGGCCAGATGGAGAGAGTACGACCGCCACGGGAAGATCACCTACGAGGTGGTCGAGGCTGAAAGGCCGGTCCGGTTCGTCACCCGCATCGCCGACGTCGGCTTGCCGTTCGGCGGTGCCTGGACGTGGACCATCGAGCCGGCGGAACAGGGCTGTCTCGTCGTGGTCACCGAACGCGGCGAGATCTACAATCCGCTTTTCCGCTTCGTCTCCCGCTACATCATCGGCTACAGCGCCACCATAGGGCGGACTCTTGGAGCGCTGGCCAAGCACCTCGACGAGGATCGCGCGGTCACCAGCCAGGACCGGAGATCAACGAGGATCCGGTAGAAAAAGATCGCCTGTGAACCACAGGCTCACCGCGCCAGTAAGGGACGCCGCCCGGCGCAGTGCGCACCGGGCGGCGGGACTCGGTCGACTCGAAGTCGGCCCCGCGGCACTCAGCCGATCAGCCGGTACTCAGCCGATCAGCCGATGGTCCACTGCTGGTTCGACTGGCCGTTGCAGGTCCACAGCTCCACGAGGGCTCCGTTGGCGGTGCTGCCGCCTGTGACGTCCAGGCACAGCCCGGACTGCACGCCGGTGATGGTCCCGTTGGAGTTCACGGTCCACTGCTGGTTCGTCTGTCCGTTGCAGGACCAGAGGATCACCTTGGTTCCGGCGGTCGTGCCCTTGTTGTTGGCGTCGAGGCACATCTGGGAGCTTCCGGAGTAGACCGTCAGCTGGTTGGAGCCGCTGTGCGTGAAGATCTGGTTCGCGGCGCCGGAGCAGGCGTTGATGTCCAGTTGCGTGCCCCCCGAGGTCGAGCTGTTGGGGACGTCCAGGCACTTGGCGGCGCCGACGGCGTGGACCTCGCCGGTGGTCGCCCCGCCGCCACCGCCGGTGGTGCCGCCGGCGACCCGGAACATGACGGTGCCGTGCCCGGGGACCGAGGCGCTGATCGCGTTGGTGGTGGTCGAGGTGGCACCGCTCCACAGGTCGGTCAGCGTGTAGCTGCTCGCGCCGCTCTTGCCGATCGCGCCGACCGTGGTGGAGATGGTGGCGGTACCGCTGTTCTCGTTGAACAGCGCCACCGAGACGTCGCCGTTCGCCAGCGGCTTGGCGAGGACGTCCAGGCCGCCGGAGGAGGAGACCTCAGTACCCTGCTTGCCCAGCGAGTCCTGGTCAACCGCGATGACTCGCGAGTTCGTCAGGGTACTGATCGTCGCCGAGCTGGCGCCGGCGATGTTCGTCCCGGAGATCAGGGGCGCGGCCATCTCCGACCACAGGCTGAACTCGCTGCGGTCCTCGGTGGCGGACATGCCGTTGCCGACCTCCAGCATGTCCGGGTCGTTCCAGCCGCCGGGGCCGGCGTAGGAGGCGAGTCCGACGTTGCTGTGGAAGATCGAGAGCATGCTGCCGAAGCTGGCGTTGATGTCACCGGTGGTGCGCCAGCTGTTGCCGACGCCGGCTCCCCAGGTCCACACGTTGTCCCGGCCCCAGCTGCACAAGCTGTAGAGAATCGGCCGGCCGGTCTTGGCCAGGGCGTCGCGCATCGCCGTGTACCGGCTCTGGGAACTCGGTCCGCCGCTGCCGGACTGGTTGACGCCGTCGGCGTAGCAGTTGTCGTACTTCAGGTAGTCCACGCCCCATGAGGCGAACGTGTTCGCGTCGGTGGTCTCGTGGTTCAGACTGCCCGGATACCCGGCGCAGGTCATGGTTCCGGCGCTTTCGTAGATGCCCAGCTTCAGCCCGAGCGAGTGGACGTAGGCCGCGGTGCCGGAGATCCCGTCGGGAAACTTGTTGGGGTCGGGTACCAGCTGACCGGAGCCGTCGCGGCTGTGGGTCATCCAGCAGTCGTCGATGTTGACGTACTGGTAGCCGGCCGCCTGCATGCCGTCGTTGTGCATGGCCAGGGCGGTGGACTTGATCAGCGATTCGGAGACGTTGCACCCGTACGCGTTCCAGTCGTTGAACCCCATCTGCGGAGTCAGCGCCAGCGAGTTGTTCAGCGCGTGCGCGGGCTGCGCCGCGCCGAGGACCAAGAGGGGCGCCGCGGTCAGCGAGACGGTGATGGCCAGGGCCGCTTGCCACATCCGCCGCGGCCAGATCGGGCGGCGCCCTGGGGCGGCCGCCGCTGGGGTGCCTGAAAAGGAGGTGGAGGTCGCTGGATCATGGCGCATCCGGGCATTCCTTCGCTGGTCGGCGTCGTGACGGAGGGCGGGGGGTGCCGGGGCGGCGGGATCCTGCCGGTGATCGCTGCTGCCCCGACGGGCGTGAATGAGTGCTCTTGTTCGCTGATGGGGATCCGTGGGAGCCCGACGGCTCGCCTGCGGTGGATTCGCCGTCGAAGGCTTCCCGGATCCGCGCCAGCGGATGTTAGCGCTAACACTGATTCATGCCGATGTTGACGCTGCATCAGACCGTGCGCTCTGTCAAGGCCCGAGGAGCGGAGGGTGACGGGACCACGGGGCGAAGCAGGACCCGATCGAACACGATATGGAATTTTCACCCACTTCTTGACAGCGCTATCACCCAAGAGTTACCTACTTCGCACACAGCTTCGTTCGGCGCACACTGCCGGGCCGGTTCGCGATGCTGCGTCAGCCGGCGGTCCCGTGCCGCCGGCTTCTTGCCGAACCCGTTGGCTGCCGAAGCGCGGCACGGCTTCGCCGAATCCATGGCGGGCGATGCGCGCAACGGGCTCGTCGGCATCTTCGTGGACTGTTAAGGAGACCGCATATGCGACGAAGCTCAAGTTCGATCCAGACCATCGAAGCCGTCGAGCGGCATCGGGCCGGACCGGAACGCCGAAGGCGGATGGGGTTCATCAGGGCCGCCGTCGCCGCGGCGGCAGCCATCACCGTGCTGTTCAGCATGGTCTCCGTGTCGTCGGCGTCGGCGTCGGGGTCGGGGTCGGGGTCGGGGTCGGGGTCGGCGGCGCGACAGCGGGCCGCGGCCGTGGCCGCGGGAAACCCGTACCAGCGCGGCCCGGATCCGACCCTGTCCAGCGTGGCTTCTTCCACCGGGCCCTTCGCGACCGCGCAGGTGTCCGTGCCGCCGGGCAACGGCTTCAACGGCGGGATGATCTACTACCCGACCGACACCAGCCTGGGGACCTGGGGCGCGGTCGCGATCGTGCCCGGGTACACCGCGCTGTTCGCCAACGAGGAGGCCTGGATGGGGCCGTGGCTGGCCTCCTTCGGGTTCGTCGTGATCGGCATCGAGACCAACAGCCGCACGGACTTCGACACCCAGCGCGGCACAGAGCTGCTGGCCGCGCTGAACTATCTGACGACGCAGAGCCCGGTGCGCGATCGGGTCGACCCGACCCGGCTCGGCGTGATCGGCCACTCGATGGGTGGCGGCGGGGTCGTCTACGCCACGGAGCACCAGCCCTCGCTCAAGGGCGCCGTGGCGCTGGCGCCGTACTCGCCGTCGCAGAGCATGGCGACCGACACGGTGCCCACCATGGTCATGGGCGGGCAGAACGACACCGTGGTCACGCCGTCCTACCTGGCCGGTCTGTACGCGACACTTCCCGCGTCGACGCAGAGCGACTTCATCCAGATCGCCGGGGCTGATCACGTCTACTACACCCACCCCAACCCGGTGGAGATGCGGATCCTGATCCCCTGGCTCAAGACCTTCCTGGACAACGACACCCGTTATCCCCAGTTCCTGTGCCCGGCGCTCGCCGATCCGACCGGGGTGTCGATGTACCAGAGCAAGTGCCCTTACGTCCCTGGTGGAACGACTCCTCCGCCCGCCGGCGCCGAACTGCGCGCGGTCGGCGCGGGCAAGTGCCTGGACGTGCCCGGCTCATCGACCACCGCCGGTACCCAACTGCAGATCCGTTCCTGCACGGCGGGCGCGAACCAGCTGTTCACGCACACGGCCTCGGGCCAGCTGTCGGTGTATTCCGGCAGCACCCAGCTGTGCCTCGACGCGAACGGCCAGGGCACGACCAACGGCACCAAGGTGATCACCTGGCCCTGCAACGGACAGGCCAACCAGCGGTGGAACGTGAACTCCAACGGCACCGTCACCGGCGTCCAATCAGGGCTCTGCCTGGACGTCTCCGGGGCCTCCACCGCCGACGGCGCACTTGTCCAGCTGTGGACCTGTAACGGCCAGACCAATCAGCAGTGGGCACTCGGGTGAGCGGGCGGTCCCGGTTCTGAAAGTTTCGTTTTCCGGATGACGGGCGCGCCGCGGTGCCGACAGGCCCTCCAGAAGTCGTGACCTGCGGTGCCCGGCGCGCCCTCGACGGAATCGGCAGCGAATCGGTTCGACGACTGGTTGAGCTTCGGGCGTCTTCTTGGCAGCTTCACCAGCGACTCGCTGTACAGCGCACGTTTCATGCTCCGGCGGATCTTCGAAAGGATGACAACCGGATGGCTCGTCTTCTCAGGGCTCGTCTTCTCAGGGCGCGTGCCCTCGCGGCCGCCCTTGCGATTGCTTTCACGGCGGCTTTGTCCGCGGTGGCTTTGCCGGCTGCGCAGGCTGCCACGACCACGTGTTCGGGTACCGGCACGATCCCGGCTGGGGATTACATGATCCAGGCCAATG
>Ga0207671_10006353_pt1 | contig 10541 bp, 10 predicted proteins | sample KBSC24metaG_FD_184352 | JGI IMG/M metagenome (GOLD analysis project Ga0207671, IMG submission 184352) | Corn rhizosphere microbial communities from Kellogg Biological Station, Michigan, USA - KBS C2-4 metaG (SPAdes) (version 2) | ecosystem: Host-associated > Plants > Roots > Rhizosphere > Soil... | reverse complement strand
GTAGGCGTTGAAGATGTAGTTCAGGAAAATGCGGTCGTTCGGTTCGCCCCACTCGCTCCCGCTGGTGCCGGCGTTCTGTCCGCAGACCACAATACAGTTATTGGTCTCGAAAATGTTGCTGTAGGACGGCCCCGAATTCTGGACTACCTGCGGGGGACCGTGGGCAAGAATTCGCGGAAGGCCGGTAGATGCCGACGACGTTCCATCTCCACCTTCGCCAGCTCCATGCCAGAAAAACAGGATTGGCAGCTTCTGAGTCGGATTATTGTAATAAGCCGATGGCAGGAAAATGTAGTAGCCGTAGGGCGCAGTGTAGCCGTTCACCGTCGAGTTGATGTAGACCGGCGTCCACGTTTGGGTCACCGCCTGGGCCGGCGAGGCCAAGGCGAAAAGCGCCACTATAAACATCAGGGCCAAGACCCGCCAGGAGAGGCGGCACGTCGGTTTAATCTGCATGAGGGGACGGTTCATTTGTGTTTGGGTTGTGGGAGAGATCATGGGTCATCATGTTGAGGTTGGATTTACAGCATTCCGTCCACCTTGGAATGTGCTACTGGCAATAACTGTTTATAGCCAGTAGCCAAAAATTTCATGGTTGCAATAAAAACTTAATTTCACCCCCCTAAATGGGATTCGCCTGCTTGCCCGGTTTCTCCTCTAGGCGCATAGTATCGGGCGTGCCCGCTTATCGCGTCGAATTACATAGCCATTGCCAGGGCGATCCCGTCGACACGTATCTCACCCACACGATCTTTGAGCACATCGACCAGGCACAGCGGATGAACCTCGACGCGCTTGCGGTGACATGGCATCGCCGCATCTGCGATGACGCGAAAACCCAAGCCTATGCGCGCGAAAGAAACATCCTGCTCATCCCCGGCATGGAAGCGGAAATCAACGGCGGCCATCTCGTCGTTCTCAATCTGAAGGAAGGCGATCTCGCGGGCCAGCCGACTTGGGACGAGCTCCGCGCCCTGCGTGCCCGCAAGCCGGAGGTACTGGTCATCGCACCGCATCCCTTCTATCCCCACCCGAGCTGCCTGGGCAACGATCTGAATCCGAACGCCGACTGCATCGACGCTGTCGAGTGGTGCATGCTTCATGTCAATTGGCTGCCCACCCGGGTTAACCCCAACCTGCGCGCCGCCCGCTGGGCTCAACGGCACAACAAACCGCTCCTCGCCTGCTCGGACGCCCATTCACTCTCGGCCATTGGCCGGAACGCCAGCACGGTGGAAGCCGATGCTCTCACCACCGAGGCAATCCTGGACGCCATCCGCGCCGGGCGCATCTCCTTCCACCGCCACTCGCTTCAGTTCGGCCAGGTGGCCTATCACGTGGGGAAAATCATCACGTCCCAGCCCCACCACTTTCGTCGCTGGCTGAAGGCGCGGACGGCAGGTCAGACCGTGCGGGCCTGAGCTTTTGCTTTGTCGGCCGGGACGGGCTAGGATCGCGACATGCCGGTTCACGACGCCGCCCTGTTCCTTCTCGGGCATGGATCGACCCTCAACGCCGATTCGAGCGCGCCCACCTACCAGCACGCGGAGGAAATCAGGCGCCGCAACGTCTTCGCCGAAGTCCACGTCGCCTTCTGGAAAGAGGAAGCCAATTTCCGGCAGGCCCTGCGCCAGACGGATCGGCGCGACATTTACGTCGTGCCCAATTTCATCAGCTCCGGCTACTTCACGGAGCAGATCATTCCGCGCGAGCTCGGCCTGACCGGCCCCGTGACACATCAGGGAGAACGATCCATTTATTACTGCGATCCGGTCGGCCTCCATCCCGCGATGACCGAGGCGTTGCTGCAACGTGCGCATCAGGTCGTCGCCGATTCGAACGAAACGATCGCGCAGCCGCAAAAAACAGCCTGCCTCTTCATTTGCGGCCACGGCACCTCCCTCAACGACAACTCGACCAAGATCATCCACGAACAGGCCGCAGCCATCCGCGCCCACGGCCTCTATGCCGATTGCCAGCCCGTGCTCATGGAGCAGACGCCCTTCGTCAAGGACTGGCGTCTGCTGACGGGCTGTCCCGATGTGATCGTCGTCCCTTTCTTCATCTCGGACGGACTCCATTCCTTCGAAGACATTCCCGTTCTGCTGGGACTGACCCATAACGTGAAGGAACAGCAATTCCACAATCCCCACCATGAAAACGGGCGTCGCCTCTGGTACGCCACCGCCATCGGCACGGAACCCTTTGTTGCCGATGTCATCCTCGCTCAGGTGGAGCGATTTCAAAATAACCACTTATCGGAACCCGCCAAAAACGATTCTCCCTCTTCTTCCCCGGCCATTTCCGATGCGCTGGAAAAATTCCTGCAAGAGACCCCGCCGCCCTGGAAAATCGGCGAGCTGGTCATCCGACACGGCTTCGAGCTGCTCCATGCTGCCGACCTCGAGAACGATCCCGACAGCCTGCGTCTCATCGAATCCGTCGATGAATTGCGCGAACTAATCCGCACCAATAACGAGGGGCATTTCCGCCCCCTGCGCGCCGCGCCCGATTTGCGCCGCGGCTGGATTTATCGCGCACCCGATGTGACCGCCTTGCGACTCGCGCTCGATTATCTCTATCCCGCCGCTTTGGCCAACTGGACGCTGTGGCAAAACGGCCAGCTTCCCGTGACGCCTTGGCCGGAGACCGCCGAACGCCAGACCGGCCGCTTTCGCATCGTGCGAGAGATCGACGTGACCGCGCTACACGACTTGGTCACGCAGTATTGCGAACCCGGCTGTCTCAAGCAGCGACTCTGGCCTCCCGCCGCTGAACCGGTCCAGGCCTCTCCGAACGAACTTCCCCTTCTCTGCCCCGAGGCCTGTAATTTCCTCGTCAGCAAGGCGCGGGAAAAGCTGAAGGGCTCGGCAGAAGAGGAATAAGAATCCGGAACGAGTCGAAGGAGATAAATCGTCATGGCGCCACTTGTGTCCGGCGCTCCGCTTCTCTACTTTCAAAAGAACGATGAAAGGCTTTTTCCGTCCGCGCCTGAGCTGGTTGTTTCTCCTGGCGCTACCGCTTCTTCTCCTCGCCTTGCCGGGCGAAGCCAAGCCGGCCAAAATACTTGATATCGCCGATTCGGTTTCCACAAACCGCATCCTCACCCGGTTCGCCGCCATGCTGCAGGCTTCCGACCTGGCCACCTTCCTCAGCAGCAAGGGCCCCTTCACCGTCTTCGCCCCCACCGACTCGGCCTTCTCGAAACTGCCACCGGGCATGCTCGACACCCTGCTTCGCCCCGAAAACAAGGAGCGACTCCAGCACATCCTCCTCTATCACGTGGTGAACGGAAAAAAGCTGACCGCCAAGGATCTGCTCACCACGACCACTTTACTCTCATGCGACGATCTCCCCTTGCAGTTGAAAACGAACAAACTCGGCACGCAGCTCGTCTTCAAGGCCAAGGTCATTCACGCCGACATCCGCTGCCAGAACGGCCTCATCCACCAGATCGATAGCGTCCTCTTACCGCCTGAGTCATCGCTGCCTCCTATCGCCGCGCCACCTCCGCCCACGCCACCGCCCATACCTGAGACCAATGCCGCGCCTGCCGATACAAATGCGCCGCCGAGTGTCTCATCGGAGACCAATGCGCCTCCCGCCGAGACTTCGACCAATATCCCAACGGCCACGCCTTTTTCCCAATAAAAAGCCTGTCATCCTGAGCTTGTCGAAGGATCTCTCATCATTCCGCTCGAAGGGCGTGTCCCGAGAAAATAGTAAGAGATCCTTCGACAAGCTCAGGATGACAGGCTCTTAAGATTAAAAAACGGCGAGCTCTTTCTTGAGCAGTACCTTGAGATTCTCGATATCTTCCGCGCTGTCTCCCGCGACGGGGATGACCTTGCGCTTCACGCGCTTCTCGAACGCTTTCAGGTTCTTCGCTGACTCGGGCAGATCCATCTTGTTGGCGATGATGTGGTAGGGCCGCTCACCCAGTTCCTTCTGGTAAAGACTGATTTCCTTACGCAGCTGGGCGAAGTCGTCGCGCGGATCGCGTCCCTCCGAACCGGCCATGTCGATGACGAACAAAAGCACGCGGCACCGCTCGATGTGGCGCAGGAACTCGTGGCCGAGGCCCACGCCCTGGTGCGCGCCCTCGATCAAGCCGGGAATGTCGGCGACGGTGACGCGGGCAAAATCGGGATATTCGATCACGCCGATGATCGGCTCCAGCGTGGTAAAGGGATAGGGCGCGATCTTCGGATGTGCGTGCGAGAGGCGAGAAAGCAGTGTCGATTTCCCGGCGTTCGGGTAACCGACCAGACCGGCGTCGGCGATCGACTTCAGCTCGAGCTGGAACTGGCCCCGCTCGCCTTCCTCACCCTCCTCGTAACGGCGCGGAGCCTGATTGGTCGATGACTTGAAATTCATATTGCCGCGTCCACCCCGGCCACCGGCGCAAAGGACGAACTTTTCGCCCGCCTTCACCAAATCGGCCACCGGCTCGAGAACCGTCGGATCTTGCGGCACGGCAGCAAGATCGTCCGGCGCGCGCTCCCCAAAGGCAACGGGCGCGCGAACCATTTCATCGGGAAGGCGGCTGACCACTGTGCCCGGCGGAACGGAAATAATGCAGTCGGCGCCCGACTTGCCCGACATCTGCTTCTTGCCGCCGTTCTGCCCATTCTTGGCGAATTGATGCGGCGCGTAGCGATAGCGGATCAGATTATTGACGTGCGGATCCACCACGATGACCACGCTGCCGCCCCGGCCGCCGTTGCCGCCGTCGGGCCCGCCGTCGGGCATGTTCTTCTCCCGCAGAAAACTGCAGGCTCCGGGACCGCCGTTACCAGCCCGCGCGACAATGCGGACGCGATCGACAAACATAGGTCAATTAAAGCTCATCGCGCAGTGAACGCAATGAGCGATGAGGAAAGTCGAGAAGGCCTTAGGCCTTGTCGAGGACGTGCACCCGGCGGTTGATGCGGTCGTATTTGACCACGCCGTCGGTCAGCGCAAAGAGGGTGTGATCGCGGCCCATGCCGACGTTGGCCCCGGCGCGGAACCGGGTACCGCGCTGGCGGACCAGGATATTGCCGGCGATAACGCCTTCGCTACCGAATTTTTTGATGCCGAGGCGCTTGCTGACGCTGTCGCGCCCGTTGCGTACGCTGCCCTGACCTTTTTTATGCGCCATAGTAGTGCTCCAGAATTAAGGGGATTAGAGGGTAATCTTGCCGACCTTCACGCGGCTGAGTTTCTGACGATGGCCGACCGTGCGATGGTAACCTTCGCGGCGGCGATACTTGTAGGCGATGACCTTCTTGGCCTTCACTTCCTCGACCAGCTCGAGGCCAACCGAGGCGCCGCTCAGGAGCGGGTTGCCCACGGAAAATTTATCGCCGTTGCCGACGAGGAGAACATCGGAAATGGTGATCTTCTTGGCACCTTCGGCCGGGAAATCGACCAATTCGATATCGAGGGTTTCCCCTTCGGTAACCTTGTACTGTTTTCCACCTGAACGAATAACGGCAAACATGAAATGCTCCTTTTGATTTAGCGAGCCGCCCAGCATGCCCGATCTTGCGGGAGGCGCAAGAAAATTTTTACCCCTTAAAACTCGAAGCTGACCAGCTTGAGTCCGCCCGCCGTGCGATGGGCCGCGGGGCCGCTCTCATGCTGCAGATCCCAGCGGGTCGAGGGCGCGGAAAGATACTTTTCGCCCATGCCGTACGAGGCGGGCGCGGTCGGCGAGATCAGGACGGGACCATGTTTGACGCCATCGGCGAAAATTCCTCCGACTTCCGGTTGAGGCCGGACATTGGGATTAGGAAAGCCCTTCGAACTCGTCGGAGCCCCGGGCTGGGTGGGCGCCTTGAACCCGGTGACATCCTGAGCCGAAACCCAAGCCGTGGAAAGGAGCAGAACCGCCGCGAGACACGTTAACGTCTTCATGCTTGTAACCTAACCTCTCCTCCGGTGGGGTCAACTTTCCTTTCTGGGATAGAGTGTAGGAGAAATGTTGATTTTTGTTGCCACCCGGGAATGGCGATTGCTATTAGCTTAGCCGATCTACGTTGACCATGGTGCTAAACGTGAATCGACGAAACGTTTAAAGATTTAAGAGAGAGATGAAAAAATTCTTCCAATTGATGGTTATGGCGACGGGCCTCTTCGCCTGCGGCACGGCTGTACAGGGACAGACCTTCTCCATGCAGATCATCGGGGACAACGATTTTGCGGTGTTCGGCGGCACGGCGGGCGGCGTCACCAGTCTCCTTTACCAAAATAATTCCACGTGGGAGACCCAGCTGTCGGATCTCTCCACTCTGAATTTCAGCCTGAATCCCGGCGAAACGACCTTTTACATCCTGGGCATGGGCGGTGGCGGTGCGGAGGAGAACATCAGCGGAACCATCAATGGCGTCGATATCACGACCATTCCCGTTTCCATGAGTTCCGATCTCGGTTCTTTCCTGACCGACTACGAAAGCGAAAACGCCGGGGGCACGGTTGAAGACGGAACCTATAATGCCAGCCTCCCCGACGTCCAGGCGGCGTTTTCCTCCCTGACCTGGGGCTCACCTACCTACGATAATACCCAGACCGTGATCACCCAGAGTCCCACGGGGCAGGGTTACAGTTTCAACACGGGCACGGCACATCTTTTTGCCATTGATTCGAGTTCCGTGAACGTCACGCCTCTTCCCGAACCGTCCACCCTAGTGCTGGCCGGAATGGGTGGAGCGGTTGTGCTGCTGCTAGCCTTGCGGCGCAGGGCATCCCTTTAAGCGCGGCTCGCAGGTCGTCCTGTGCCTGAAAATCTCAGGCGACAACAAAATTGACCAGCTTGTCGGGCACGACGATGACCTTCTTGACCGCCTTGCCGGCGGTCCATTCCGCGAAGGCAGGCAAAGCGCGGGCGGCCGCCTCGATGGCTTCCTTTGAGGAACCGGCGGGCACGGTAACGTGACCGCGGACCTTGCCATTGACCTGGAAGACGATCTCCGCCTCGCTCTTCACGAGATGGCGCGGATCGGCCTGGGGCCACGGCTCGTAGGCGAGCGTTTTGGCGTGGCCGAGTTGGTTCCATAATTCCTCCGCCATGTGGGGCGCGAAAGGCGCGAGCAGCAGCAGCAGCGTCTCGACCGCCGCGCGGGGCCGGACCGTTTCTTTGGTCAGGTCGTTAACCAGGACCATCAGCGCGGAAATGGCGGTGTTGAACTGGAGCTTCTCGATGTCGTCGGTAACCTTCTGGATAGCGCCGTGGAGGCTGCGCAGCAGTTCAGGCGAAGGTGCGGCATCCGTGATTTTGGCCGGAGCGAAGAGCCACTGGCCCTCCTGGTTTTCCTCCATGACGAGGCGCCAGACGCGGCCGAGGAAACGGTAGACACCCTCGACGCCGGTGGTGGACCACGGCTTCATCTGCTCGAGCGGTCCCATGAACATTTCGAAGAGCCGGAGCGCGTCGGCCCCGTACTCGGCAATGACGTCGTCGGGATTGACCACGTTGCCCCACGCCTTGGACATCTTGCGGTTATCCTCGCCGAGGATGATGCCCTGGTTGACGAGCTTGTGGAATGGCTCGGAAGTCGAGACGACGCCGATGTCGAAGAGCACCTTGTGCCAGAAGCGGGCGTAGAGGAGATGCAGCACGGCGTGCTCCGCGCCACCGATGTAGAGGTCGATGCCTTTCGGGCCCATCCAGTATTTCTCCACTTCGGGATCGATCAGCTTGTCCGGGTTCTTCGGATCGCAATAGCGCAGGTAATACCAGCACGACCCGGCCCACTGCGGCATGGTGTTGGTCTCGCGGACGCGGCCGCCGGGCAGATTCAGCCAGTCGGTCGCCTTGGCCAGCGGCGCCTTGCCCTCGGGGCTGGGCTGGTAATCGGTCAGCTCGGGCAACGTGAGCGGCAAATCGTTTTCGGAAATGACCTCGTGCTGGTCCCCGTTCCAGATGACGGGAAACGGCTCGCCCCAGTAACGCTGGCGGGAGAAGAGCCAGTCGCGCAGCTTGTACTGGATGCGGCGCGTGCCGAGTTTCTTTTCCTCGAGCCAGTCGATCATCTTCGCCTTTGCCTCCGCGGTGGGGAGGCCGTTGAGGAAATCGGAATGGACGGCGTGTCCCTCGCCGATGAAGGGCGCGGAGGGCGATCCGCTTTCCCGGAGACCGGCGGCGGACTGGAGTGACTCGACTACCTCGATGATCGGCAGGTTGTACTTCACCGCGAACTCGTGGTCGCGCTCGTCGTGCGCGGGCACGGCCATGATCGCGCCGGTGCCGTAGCCCATGAGGACGTAGTCGGCGATCCAGATCGGAATTTTTGCGCCGTTGACCGGATTGACCGCGTGCGCGCCGGTGAAGACACCGGTCTTGCCCTTGGCGAGATCGGTCCGCTCCAGGTCGCTCTTGTTTGCGACTTCGGCCTGGTATTTTTTCACCACGTCGCGCTGGGCGGAAGCGGTGATTTTTTCAACGAGTGGATGCTCGGGAGAGAGGACCATGTAGGTCGCGCCAAAAAGTGTGTCGGGACGGGTGGTGAAGACAGTGATGGTATCGGAAGCGGACGACACGGAGGTCGTCCCTCCAGGGGAAGCTACAGTAAAATGAACTTCCGCGCCCTCGCTCTTGCCGATCCAGTTCCGCTGCATTTCCTTGAGTGAATCGGGCCAGTCGAGCTGGTCGAGATCGGCCAGCAGGCGCTCGGCGTAGGCGGTGATCTTCAGCATCCACTGGCGCAACGGACGGCGCTCGACCGGATGGTTGCCACGTTCCGAGCGGGGTCCGTCGGGCGTGGGCAGGACTTCCTCATTGGCGAGGACGGTGCCCAGCGCGGGACAATACCAGACCGGTGCGTGCGAAACATAGGCGAGCCCTTTCTTGTAGAGCTGGATGAAAATCCACTGGGTCCATTTATAATAGGCGGGATCGGTCGTGTTGACCTCGCGCGACCAGTCGTAGGAAAAGCCGAGCGCCTGGATCTGGCGGCGGAAAGTAGCGATGTTCTTTTCGGTCGTTTCGCGCGGATGGGTGCCGGTCTGCACCGCATATTGCTCGGCGGGCAGGCCGAAGGCGTCCCAGCCCATCGGGTGAAGGACGTTGAAGCCCCGCATGCGCTTGTAGCGGCAAACGATGTCGGTCGCGGTGTAACCCTCGGGATGGCCGACGTGGAGCCCCGCACCGGAGGGATAGGGGAACATGTCGAGCGCGTAGTACTTTGGTTTCTCGCTGCCCGGCTCGCCCGGATTCGCGGCCCGAAACGTGCTTTGCTCCAGCCAATGGCGCTGCCAGACCGGCTCGAATGCGGCAAAGGGAAATTGCTTGCGTACTTGCATGGTTGAAACTTCCCAGTTAACTACACCGACCCCGCTATGGAAAGGAAAACGCTCTGCATCGCCACCCGCAACAAGAACAAGGTGCAGGAAATGACCCCCGCCCTCGCCCCGTTCTGGGAGGTGAAGTCGTCCGCCGATTATCCCGACGTGGAGGAGATCGAGGAGACGGGCGACACCTTCCTGACCAACGCATCGCTGAAGGCGGTGACCACCTCGCGCTTTATTCCCGACTACGTCCTGGCTGATGACTCGGGTCTCGAAGCCGATGCGCTCGACGGCGCGCCCGGCGTCTTCTCCGCCCGCTACGGCGGCATTCCTTCCTCGACGGAAAAGAACAACGCGAAGCTCCTCCAAGAACTGAACCGCGTGCAGGCGCTGACCCCGCAGCAGCGCGCGGCCCGCTACCGGTGCGTGCTCGTGCTGGCGAAGGAGGGCGAAGTACTGGCGACCTTCGACGGCGTCTGCGAGGGTACCATCACGATGGAGCCCAAGGGCACGCAGGGCTTCGGCTACGACCCGCTTTTTATCCCGCAGGGTTACGCGCGCACCTTCGGCCAGCTGTCGGAGAAGACGAAGAACGGCCTCAGCCACCGCGGGCTGGCGCTGAAGAAATTTCTTCAGTGGTGCAAGGAGAATCCGCTGTAGTGGCGGTCTATGACCGCCGATCGGATAGCAATCAGTTCACAATTCGTCGGCGGTCATAGACCGCCGCTACAGGCTGATGCGTTGATTTATTTCAACGCCGCTTTTTGCAACGCGCCCAGCTTTTTAACGCCCTTCGCGGCCAGCGCGAGCAGGGCGGAAAATTCGCGGGGTGAAAAGGTGCTCTCCTCGCCACTGGCCTGGACCTCGATGAACTGGCCCCCGACGGTCATGACGACGTTCATGTCGGTCTGCGCGTCCTTGTCCTCGACGTAATCGAGGTCGAGCACGGGCTGTCCCTCGACGATGCCGACGCTGATCGCGGCGAAGGGCGTCCTGATCGGCGATTTTCCGGAGGCCGGGAGGAGTCCCTTCTTGCGCAGGCTGCGCACGGCGAGCTCCAAGGCGACATAGGTGCCGGAGATCGCGGTCGTGCGGGTCCCTCCGTCGGCGGCGAGCACGTCGCAGTCGATGCAAAGCGTGCGCGGCCCGAGTGCCTCGAGATCGACGGCGGCGCGGACGCTGCGACCAATCAGGCGCTGGATCTCGGTGCTGCGGCCGTCGAGACGACCCTTGGTGATGTCGCGCGGCTTGCGGCCCAGAGTCGAGTAGGG
>Ga0207671_10006352_pt1 | contig 10543 bp, 18 predicted proteins | sample KBSC24metaG_FD_184352 | JGI IMG/M metagenome (GOLD analysis project Ga0207671, IMG submission 184352) | Corn rhizosphere microbial communities from Kellogg Biological Station, Michigan, USA - KBS C2-4 metaG (SPAdes) (version 2) | ecosystem: Host-associated > Plants > Roots > Rhizosphere > Soil... | reverse complement strand
ATGTGATTCTAGACCAGGCGGTGGAAGAATGTCAGTTCATCCCGCGTCCATGACTCTGAGACGTCCACTAACCTTTCGCTTCCAGGTAAAGAAAAGTTGAACATCAAACAAGAAGATAATCCCCCTGCATCTCCGACACCTCGACCACGTCGTAGTGCCGTCTGTTTTGATGTCACCAAAACCTACAATGAAATCAAAGAGCGACAGACACCACAATCTGCCAAACGCCCCCTTGACACAGGAGAGAGCACTAGGAAACGTGCAAAGCCAAATACCTTTAAAGGATACCCCCTGTAAATAGTTGGATTGGTTTATCATGGTTGTTGTCAGGAGGGAGTCTACACTGTTTGAGTGTATCGCGAATCAACCAGGTCCAATCCGCAAATAAGTTGGCTTTGCTCAAATAAGTTGGCTTTGCTTAAATAAGTTGGCTTTGCTCATCAGCATGAATAGAATCACTAAGCACTCCGTCTCGACGGTCACAATCAAAGGCTGGGGGATACATTGAGAGTAGCTCATGAGCCTATGGGCAAACGACAATGCGTAAAATGAGAAAACCATGCTTCCTAGATGATGTTCTCCATTTTCCTGTTCTTTGACTTTGTTTCCATTCTCGTAAGGACGACAGGAACTCGTGCGTAAGGGTCTCTGAGACGAAGTAAGACATCGGGTAGAGGGGTGCTTGAGGAGGAATAAGGCCGCCAGATCAAGATCGGCGACCAGCGGTTGGGGTGATTTCAACAACCAGATTTGCTGAAATCGAGGTAGTCTTGGCGCGCAATTCGTCACACCAAGACGTGATGAAAGCCCTTCTAGAAATAACCCTCCCTCCCCCCCAACTTCTCCCATCCATTTCCATTTCGCACTCCATCATACCATACCACTTCCTCTACCAACACGCTAACAGCTCTCATACCTACTATCACAAGTTCTCCTAAGTAGCCTCTACCTTCAGGTGTGCCTCAATCCTCCAAGCATGTTTCAGGCTGGGCCTGCGGACGCGAAACTAACCTCCACTGGCAGACCACAACCATGGCTGAGCAGCAGCAGCCCGGCACCCCAGGTCATCCCAAAAAAGGATTGATTACCATTGTAAGCACTATTTACTGGTGTGCAGAGCTATTTCGCTGACAATAACGTAGCTGGAAGCATGCTTCGGCCCATACCTCTGCGAAAAAGGTTCTCAGGGAACACTCAAACACCTCCAGGACATGTCGGATCACGGTATGAAAGCTCCCATTGCAAAACATTTCCTCTGCGTCTGAACTAATTAATTGGCGCAGTCAAGAAGGAAATTCAGCGAGAAGAGCAGAAGATCGCAGCCCAGAAAGCGGCGGAAGCGGCGGCGGCCGCTGCAGCACCTCCCGTCAACGAGACATTCGAAGACAAGATACGCCGTGTCAGTGCAGGTCTTTCCATTCCCGCAGGAGAAGAACAGAGCTCGGCCAGCGCTGTTCGTGTGAAGCGTTATTTCTGAGAGAGAGTCTACACTTTGTGGGTTGATCACACATCAACTAGGTCCAATCCGTAAATAAGTTGGCTTTGCTCAACAGCATGAATAGAATCACCAGGCACTCCGTCTCGACGGTCACAATCAAAGGCTGGGGGATACATTGAGAGTAGCTCATGAGCCTATGGGCAAACGACAATGCGTAAAATGAGAAAACCATGCTTCCTAGATGATGTTCTCCCTGATTCCTGTTCTTTGACCATGCTTCTATTCCCGTAGTAATGATAGGAACCTACGCGTAAGAGTATCTACGACGAAGTGAGACTCAAGAGAGGGAGGGTGCGAGGAGGAATAAGGCCGCCAGGTCAAGATCGACACCCCGTGGTAGGAGTGATTTCAGCAACCGGATTTATTGAAATCCAAGCGCGGGATCAGAAAACTCTTGGCACCGCGATTGTTGAAATAGATGAATTCTGCAAGATCAGACTAGGACCGCCAGCCAATCAGACCACAGCAACTCTTCCCAACTCGAAGTACATAAGTAAACAACTCTCCCCAGTCTGTCTTCTCCCTTTCCCTTCTCCCACACTCACACCTCATCTACTCACCGATAATCCCAACTCCCGTTCTATCCATCCTGGAACCGTCTCTCAACTTACCTCTTGTCTGTCATCCTTTTCCCCCAGGTATCTCATGTCCCAGGCTGATTTTTGCAGGCAATCCACCATGGCTACCAATCCATCTGCAGGTGGCAATGCGACACTGATCCAGGCGTACGAGCAGATTGTTAGTTTCCCACCCACTGGTTACAGGCATGTCCACTGATGATCATGATAGATGTTGACATGCATGACGGCCATCATAAATGTTTATGGCTTGGAGGGCATGAAGGTGCTGGATGTGATTCTAGACCAGGCGGTGGAAGAATGTCAGTTCATCCCGCGTCCATGACTCTGAGACGTCCACTAACCTTTCGCCTCCAGGTGAAGAAAAGTTGATGGAGGAAGAGAAGGCAATGGCCACCACCCCATCCCCTGCGCCGCTGAAGACGCCCCGTAAATTCACTCCACTATTTGGCAGACAGCCGTTGATCATCAGTCCCGAACGCAGATAGGCCTCCTAGGCTCAACCAGGTCACACGCCTGGAACTGCCCACAATGTCGTGATGAAGGTGGCGTGCGTAAATAATCACAGGGGGGGCACGGTGTTTGCATATGTTTGGGGTGAGAGGCCAATTGTAGGTATGGTCAACACTTAGGTTGTCCTCCTAAGCCAAACTTAAGAATAGAATCAATCAATGACAGAATTGTCCCAATCATAGCCTCTATCACGGTAGTTTCCATTCGGTTCACGTCTCCTGTACATTGATGTGTTTAGTGAGAGATTGTCGGCCTTTTCATTCCTCATCTCGAGGTTACAGACACCACAGCCACACTCCGGTGAGAAATCAGACATTGCAAGGGGTGAAATGTGGCGACTCAGTTACTCGCGTCAGCCCCCGAGCCACCATCCGCTATGACGCGCCCGACGCCATGGGGTTTTCTACCATGGCAACTGCTCACAGAGGAGAGGGTCGATAGAGATATTCCATCACGTCACATTCCTCCGCGGTTGAAAGGTATCGTTAACGCGCAATCTGAGGAATCTAATATGAAATTCCAAAGGGCTGAGGGGAATAAAAACAGTGCAGGCACTTTCCCTCAGCTCACTGCCGCCGCCCATAGCACTTGCAGAATGGCACGGCAACGAGATGGATGAGGGGAGGGAAGCTCGCGACGTGGAATCTTGCCAACGCTACCAGAGAGCGGATGAGGGCAAATTACTGAAAAAGCAACATGCCGGTTCTTTTGCAGCCTTGCTTCATTGCATATACATTTCAACAGTGCGACATTACACACCCCTCGGAGCATGATCAAATCAGCCCGGCTGACAAGTGCCACCTCACTTGATCGAAAGCATTGATGGCGGATCAACCCTAAGGGGGTAGTTGCCGATGGCCATTAAGCCCCGTCTTAGACTTCGGTTGAACCACGCACGGTCAAGTCGGTGAGTGACAGGTCCTGGTGCACTGCACTTCTCGAAGCTATGTGAAGAGGCAGGTACTTGCCCAACGATGGATGAAATGGAATCAGCTCTACCGATGGGTTTCAACAACCCGATTTGTTGAAACATTCGCGGCCCTACCGACCACCTTCGACAAATTGCACTGGCCAGATTGAATGTCGTTGTTCGCTTTCGGCAAGGGAGGAGAACACCGACGGTATGGTGTGGTTCCGATGACGTTCGCGGGGCTGCTTTCCGCCATGGTCTATGCGCATCATCCGACACCTGGGTGCAGGGGCGATCGGCGATGGGCTGACGAGCAGCCCCATCAAAAACTCGGGCCAAGGATCTTGGCACGTTTTGCCGCTTCTCGTCGACGACTTCTCGTAATTACACTGCCCATCCTAGGACCTATGAGTGTATACGGAGTACATATGCCAGCCTCGACTCCTGTTCTCAATCCATACGGCGGCCGTGGCGGCCAGGGAGAAGTGCAATCAGCAACGACCTCCTTTTCTTGCCCTAACATTACTTCCTACCATCGCCGCGAACTCCTAGCAGCGGGGCGCGACTGGGATTGCCTCGAGTGTCTCTAGGTCCTCGTCTTCTCCCTCAGTAGCCTTTTTCCCTCTCAGACGACCTCCGAGTTCCTGTCCACCACTTACCTGCGCGTACAGGACCCCTAGCATCTCCTAGAAAGATCTCCTCACCCCGGTTTACCCACCTCGAACCGCCTCCGTTGATGAGCTTCGCCCGCACCACCAGGACCTTTACCAGCTTTGACAATCCAGCTCGGACATGTCAGGAAAATCCATTTCACCAACCCAGGGAGCGGTGCGCGGTCGGGGGCTCGCTGAAGTGGCTGCGGTATGTCCTATCTCGCCTGAGCTTACCAGGACGACATAGGCCTAACCCAGAATTTGAATAGGAGTTGGAACAAGAGATGAGCCGTCTCCGGGAAAAGGGATTGACGCTTGAAGAGGTGATGATTATTACCGTCCATCGTAAGCACAAGGCTCGCTCGCCCAAGACAGCCGCTAACGATATATGTAGAACTTTGGGGAGAAGAGCATACAAGAGAGCCTTCGTCGGCGAAGATGGGGCCCTCGGCGCCAAACATCGATGTCAATTTCCAACCCATCGTTCCTCCTAATAGTAAAGGCCGGCCCACGCAAAAGAGGAAGAGCACACTCTCCACAGCCCGGCTGCCGCCGACGAAGCGCCCATCACGACACAGCAAACCATCTCCAGAGAAATCGACTACTCTATAACTCTTATGCAGCACTACTTACAATGATGAACGACATTAGCAGCAACTATAATGCTTTAGAGACTAGAATCCTAAAATGTATGTAGGTATGACATTAATGGAGTCGAAGTCGGAGGACCTTTAATCACAAGTATACAGTCACACGCCATAAGTAAGAGTTAATAATTACGGGGTGCACCGAGCTCGCCGTAGATTAAGTTTCGGGCCTAATTTATCTTACGTCAGGGAGTCGCTTATCGCCTACATACAGCCCCTACAATCTTCTCTTCTTATCTAAGCTCTCATCGTCCGTTTTAAAACGCTACTACTCACCTCCACTAGTACTATATGCGTTTCTACCCATGGCCATGGCCGAGGTAAAGGAATGAATCCCTCGCCCTTGAATAAGAATACTAACATACGAGAGTAGTATCAAACACTTCAGGAACTTATTGATGAGTGCAAGACTCTCGACCCGAGCGGACATATTATTTTCCGCACTATTACTGATGGTCCGTATAAGCATATCGGCGTGGCGTTTCAGAGTCCTTTAATTAATACAATGGGTATAGTATGGACCAAGTCTTCAGTGCTTCCAGCACCCCTTGGACTTGATCCCTTCTTAACTACGCCTCATCCTCCGCCATCACTCAACCGATCGCAATCAATTCAGGCCCCCCCACCGAATTCAGCTCAAGTCCAAAATCCCGGGAGTCCTTCTTGGGCAGCTCGATACTCCCAATCTCGCACCATCCCGGGACAGTATTTCTCAGCTACCGTACAGTCGACACAGTCTTCAACGAGTTCTAGAAGTCATGCCCCTATCAAGAAACTCGAGTTGGTAGATTTCCTCGCGCTCGCAGATCGGCTTGCCCGCCCAAGAACGTCCAAACCGCCTACATTAGCTACCGTACAGTCGACACAGTCTCCAACGAGTTCTAGAAATCATGCCCCTATCAAGAAACTCGAGTTGGCAGATTTCCTCGCGCTCGCAGATCGGCTTGCCCGCCCAAGAACGTCCAAACCGCCCATACCACGCCATACACCTATCGTTGAGGTGCCAAATGACAGACCGAAAAGAGCCATCGGTAGACCCACCGCCTCTGAAGCGGCAGATATCCTTTTAACGTTTTATGGGCAGAGGGATCAAGTTCAGCATGAAACACAGTCACTACGGGAGTCCATTAAATATAAGTAGTATAGCATGTAGTGGGAGATCCTATTAAGATAAGCCACGTAGCCGCATGCGGGCATTAGCGTGATAAGATTTAATCTTTCAGCAATTCCTTTGCCAAGTCCTTTTAATAATTCCTTCTCCCCTCTTTTCAGTAGCACACCTCATGTCATATTCACACCATGGCTAAATCTTTGTTGGACCAGAGGAAGCAGGATCTATTCCAGGCAAGATCTCTCCCTAATATTGCACTGTCCTTCTAATGATCCTCCTAGTACCTATCCTCGATCATACAACTCATCGATGACGCGACCGATAATGAGAAGAAGCCATTAATCGAAATTCTACTCCAGACGAGCGAGAAGGTGGCAGAGAAGGTCGAGATAGACTTAACCACTGAGTACACCAGTATCTCACGAGCGACAGGTCAAATAGGGGCAATCTCATCAGCATTGGCACCGTGCTCACAAGACAATGCGGCCAATACCACTCCCGCCTCTAGATTCACAGCAATACAGCCTATACACCGGTCCATCACGAAGACGGCAAATTTGGTCCCTTCTCCCGACACGGCGGCCAATCAGCCGCCATCTAAACGACGAAGAGTAACCACGCCTTCGAGCGAGTCGAACGGATCCTCCATCGCCTCCCACTCGTCAAGCCAAAGTCCACCGCCCTCGGGGCAAGGGCCGCGCAGGAAAGTCCAACCGACCCGCACGGCCCGAACAGGTGATCCTCTGAACGCGCGGCATGACGACGTCTCACGTCGGGCTCCAAGGACGTCAAATGAAGCCATCACCCCGCCACCGACATCCCGGCCGGCGGCTGGTATGCCTCGAGCACCGACCCCACCGTTACTGCCAACCATCGAACCGAGTACAACATCCCTCATCAATATAAGCATACGTCGTTCTATCCGGGAGGACCTGATGGCGCGAGATGTTCTCCTGGCTCGAGGGACCAAAAAGGGCGACCAAAGACTCACCTTTTCCTCGGAAGTTATCAGACAAGTTGAGGATCTGATATTTGAGGAGATCGCAAGCCAGAAGGGCCTTGAGCGATTACGATCAATTGTCATGGAATACACCCGGCAAAACCAGAATGGCGTCAACCATGGCACCACACAACGAGCCAAGAAGATCGTCCGGTCGGCGACGGTGAATCCCAAGACAAAGCCGATGTTCCTTGCCTTTCAAGAGGTCCTGGATACCGTGGCCCCCGAGACCCCCAATTGGACCGCATGGCGTGACCACGGGAGACGAGTGGACTTGCTTGATCGGTATAACGCCATGGTTCGATCGATCAATCCGGAGAACAAGCACATCCAGATTGAAGGTAAGTCGGTTTTTGATCAGGACTTGCACGACGAATTCGTGAGTGGAGGCTACGTGACCTCGAAAGGTCGCAACTGGAACTCTGTCGTCATCGACTATATCGCGAGCAATCTGAACGTGGATCGCAAGGTTATTGTTGACACCATCAACCAGTCCAGCGGATTGCATAAAATGGTGGGCCAGAGCAGTCGGGGGAACCTCCTCCTCGTCCCTGCCGACATGGTGACCCGGTGAGGAAGTCTCCCATTCCTCCTAGCTTGTGGTTCTGACTGTTCTAGGCTGCTCAAGATCAAATACGGCAGGATGGATGTTGTGTGGTCCGTGATCAGCGATCGTTGGGAGCAGTTTGCCCTGATGGGAGAATATCTCAGTAAAACCGTCGACCAACCGATGCGTGACGGGAGAGCAATCGACCAGGACGTCCTCGCGATTATAAAGGGGGATGGTCTTCTGGAATACGTTCGGCAATCTTCATCGCTGCAGAGGCTAACATCCATTGACCACAACGGCGAGGGCGAGGGTATCCATGATGAGAGCAGCCATCCCGAGGACGATGATGACGATCTAGAAGCGGACGAAGGCATCGCCGCCGAAGAGCTTCGTCGACGTGCCTCTGATATTGAGGAAAGTGACTAGGATGTTGATGGTGGAAATGGAATAAGAGAAGGACCAGTCTGCATGGAGAGCTGGGAGGCACCCAAGGTGGTGGTTCGCGGTGCATGCCGAATGGCAATAGATTGGGCGCGTGTCATGATGACAAAACAATGATTGAAGGTGTATGACCAATGCTGATGGTATGCACAATGGGAACAATGGACATCCGATATTTCGTAGCGTATGGTTATAGCTACTACGTATTGTATATATAATAGTCAGATTCGGGTTCAATGATATTGGCTATCAAAATGGACGTTCACAAAAGCTGCAGTGTCAAAGCCCATCTGGAACCGGTTTTGCATGGCGTGTCGCATGCAACTGGTGTCTATGCATTCTATGGGCCGGCTAGTTTTCAACAATTCTGATTGTTGAAATGCAAATGCAAGTAAGGCTTCAAACGCACAGGCATATTGCCTTTTCAGCAATTTGCATTGTTGAAATGCATGTGCAAGCAAGCAAAGGCACAGATACGTTGCTGTTTCAACAATTCTAATTGTTGAAATGAATGTACAAGCAATCAAGGCTGTAAAAGGATAGGTATGTTAGTTTTTCGCATGGGCAGGCGTTCTTTTAACACTTTTAGCTGTTAAAATGAACAAGGGTCACAGTAGTCTTGTAGAAGTCTCCCTGAAGCCTAGTTATATCGTCGGCAGGATACTAGGGTTTTCGATCTAGACTATATACAGGGTCAATCTCAGCTATTGCAATTTTAATTATTCAACCATTTCCTCCCTGGTCTCTAGTGCTTACCTAAGTAGGTGCATTACACGCCAGCCGTGGTCCTCTTGGCGTAACTTGCAAGCATTCATACTTTCCATGCCTCCATGTCCACTTACATAGAACCACCATTCTTCTCGCATCCCAGCCTTGCCACTTTCAGCTCCACCATCATTAACATGATTTAATTCTCCCATGCAGTGGCAGCCCACGAGATCACCCCCAATGAACAAACCTCCACTCCTTACGTGATACACACATTAACGTCGAATTTCTCCCCTCCACCTGGGTTGATGCACCATTCACAGAGAACGATGGACCAAGATTTTTGGGGACCGAGACAGTTCACCGACGGAAACGAGTCGGTTGAGCTGGCCCTACGAACACTGGTCGACTGGCTGCTCCGGAGTAAACTGGACAGAAATACTTATCACTATGAATCGGTCAAGACGCTTCGGTATGCATTGAAGAATGCAACATACCCGAAGGTCATGTCGTTCACGGACGCGTTAGGACCCATTCCTTCCCCCAATACCCTCTCGCAAAACCAGGTACCTGAGTCTCGGAACTGCGTCATATTCACTACACCATCCGAATGTCGAGATCTGTTATCTCGCGCACCACTGACTCTGCCGGTTTATCTCCCGGACGGGAATATCCCCGCGAGCCGCGTTACTCTCCAGCAGTGCTTCAACTTCCTCGCGGACCGGTTCCACGACATCCCAGGGATCTGCTATATGGATGTGCTGTCTTGTCCACGGCCAAGTCCACCGTCCGTCGGATGTCCTCCACGTCGCATACTCTCGCCGGGCAGCATCGCTACGCGCTTTGCCAGACGAGAGCCTTTGGACTGTCCAGACCTCCCCTGTCTCGCCCACAGCCCATTCCCAGATTTCATGGGTGAACTGCAAAACTACTCTTATCTACGTCTCGTGCACGAGAATAGCCGTGCCGGCAAGCGCGATATCGCAATCGCTCACGATCTTAGTGACAATGTCACTTCGATGGAGATTGCATCGGCGACAACGATTAAGACACCCCGTCGAGCCCCAAATGGGGTGACACAAATCCTTCGAGTGGAACAAGGCCAGGTGGCATTTCTATTGTGGCCGTGTGTGACGGACGGAGAACTGATCGAGTGGCAGACTCGTCAAGGTCAAGAGCTCTTTCCCTCTCGCGATGAAAAGATCGCCGTCCCTCAGCTCCCCTCTAGTGTAATTAACATGGAACCTGGTGGCGTCCTTCTCATCCCGCCCGACTGTTTATTCATGCAGATCGCACTCGAGGCTACGATTATCACTAAAGTTCGGGTTTGGGACACTCGCACTATTGCGAAAGTTCCACGAGCTATGCAGTTAGATGCACAAATACCGGATATCATTAAGGACGAACGCGTCTTCCAGTGCCAGTACAAGCTGCGCCGTGCTGTCGACGCGTGGGAGAATGGTAACTTATTCTGGGAGTTTCCTGAGTATCGGCAGTTACCGTCCTTTCGACACGCCGTGGAGCAGCTCGGACGATCACCCAAGTTTGTCTACATAGCCAGTCAACAGTGGGAAGAATCTAAGATCCTTACAGTATGACACTCTTAATAGAGAGGCGAACATGTAAGGGTAAGGCATACGCACTCCTAGAAGCTAGCCACTACCACTCGCCAATAATACACTCTGTCCTCTTTACATGCCTTGCTTTGTATCATCTAACGAAAGGCCACTACCGTGCGTATCGTGACATTTTCCTCACGCGATCAACGATGATCGCCGCGGTCGACCGTCCCCTGATATCCAAAGAAGCTCTTATACCTGGACTTCGTACGGGTGTCAGCCTCGAAGGCCGTCTGACCATGTCTGCACAGTGTTGTAAGCCGGTGTTATGGCGGGATGTAGTCGAGATCGGAAGGATCTTCTAGGTCGCCATCC
>Ga0207671_10006345_pt1 | contig 10549 bp, 7 predicted proteins | sample KBSC24metaG_FD_184352 | JGI IMG/M metagenome (GOLD analysis project Ga0207671, IMG submission 184352) | Corn rhizosphere microbial communities from Kellogg Biological Station, Michigan, USA - KBS C2-4 metaG (SPAdes) (version 2) | ecosystem: Host-associated > Plants > Roots > Rhizosphere > Soil... | reverse complement strand
TGTACCTGCAAGTTCCGGATCATGGCACGTAAAACACGCTCCTGGTTAGGGCTGGTGGCTAAATCGGCATTAAGCCTTTTATAGGTAGAATCCATTTTGGCTATTTCGGCGCTAAACTCTTTATACAGTTGCGGATCGGCTTTGGAAACCGATTTCAGCTCTGTCAGTTTAGTTTCAACAAGCGATGCATAATGCAGTTGCTGTTTGGCATACTCAGGGTTTATGGCGGCCAGGTCCACGCCTTTTGCGGCTTTTTGGCTTTGGAGGTATATTCCGAAACCGATGCCCATGACAACGATTACCGACGCGGCGACCCGAAGTACGAAAGCAAGCGAAAAGGTTTTTGTTTCCAGCTTTTTTGGCAACTCCTCCGGCATGTTGAGGCTTTGCTCAATTTTGCTCCACAGATCGGCCGATGGTTCGATCTCGTCAAACTCTTCGCGGTTGTTTTTAATGAAATCTTCAAATCGCTTGCTCATAATTCTGTTCCTTTCCTTTTTAAAATTTCCATTAATTTTCTTTTAGCTCTCAAAAACTGTGTTCTTGAGGTGTTTTCCGTTATATTCAATATTTGTCCTATTTCTTCGTGATCATACCCTTCCAGCAGGTAAAGCGACAGTACCACCCGGTAACCATCGGGCAGTTGTTTCATACCTTCTTTTACCAAAGCCACCTGGTATTGAACATCTTCATCACTTTCAGGTTCTTCATCCGGTATATTTTCCAGATGGTCGCCTTCCAGTTCTATCAGCTCCAGCCTGCGCTTGCGCAACAGGTTTATAGAGCGGTTCACCACTATTTGCTTCAACCATAAACCAAATGTGGTATCCTGTCTGAAATCCTTTAGTTTGTTAAAAGCATCCAGAAAAGCTTCTTGCAAAACATCTTCAGCTTCGGCAATATTGCCCACGATCCTAAAGGCGACGTTCAACATCGCTTTAGAATACAACCGGTACAACTCGTAACTGGCCTTTTTGCTTCCCTGTTTGCATTCAACCACCAGGTTATAATGCTTATCTACATATATGGCTTCCAAATTTCTGATCAGGTTTCAGATTAAATGACGCATCATTTTTAGCAACGTTGCATCACGGTGAAAAATAATTTACAGGAATAATAATTTTCTTTAAAAATAGGCGTTTATGACCGTTGATTTTTTCTGAACCTTGATGCACCTGATTTAAGGATTTCACGATTCAAAGGGCATATTACAAAATCATGAGAATCTTTTAATCCTATGAATCATGATTCTAAGATTAAATGGCTAAAAAATCATCAATAGCCTTCACCGCGTTTTCATACCGGTCGTTCCCTATACCGGATATCACCACGTAGCGGGCCTGCAGCGCGGTAAGTTCTTTGTGCCATATGGCCATAAAATGCTCGCGTAATTCGGGGAAATTACGCAGGGGGTCGTCCTGCCAGGGCAGGTCGATATCTAACAGTAAATAAAAATCGTAGGGATGTTTGGGCAATTCGTCCAGTACCTCCTGTGGCGCCCGGCCAAACATGTGTTCGCTCCATATTTTTACCGTTAAAAAGGTGGTATCGCATATCAGGATCTGATTGGCCTGAGGTAATAAAGCGGCTTCCAGCGCCATTTGCCCTTGAAACATATTGATCTCATCCTGCCAGGTACAGGGCCCGGTAAGTGCGGCGCAATACTCCCGGGAATACTCGGGCACGGCGATGGTATGATAATGCGCAGCCAGATAATCAGACATAGTTGACTTTCCCGTTGATTCAGGCCCGACAACCGCTATTTTGGGAATGTGTTTCATGTGGAGATATGTTTTATCGGCGAATTGACTCACCCGACCATCGCTACGCTTGGTCACCCTCTCTTCGTCTGCGGCGGAAAGAGGGGATTTTTATTAATAAATTACGTCATTGCGAGGTACGAAGCAATCTATAAACTATACAGAGCGGATCTGCTTATGTAGAGATTGCTTCGTACCTCGCAATGACGCGTGCAGAGTATGATGCTTTTACCCTCTTTCCGCCGCAGGCGAAGAGAGGGTAGCGCAGCGATGCCGGGGTGAGTCGACAATCAGGTATCGCTACGTTCGTTTTTTATCTTTCCAGTTTCGGGACCCTTGTCGGTGTATCCTTGCCCGAAACGATAGTGCGTGAGCTGAGCGCTATGGCCCGGATAGTAGAGGTGATATTGTTTACATCCAGCGAGCTAAACTCATCTTTTACGGTATGGTACAGTTTATCAATATCTATCTGATCGGTTGAGATGGTATGGGCCGGTACGCCTTTTTCTGCCAGGGAAGCGTTATCACTGCGGTAAAACAAATCCTGATCGGGATACGGATCGGGGTGGAACTCAAATTTGGTTCCCTTCAGGTTACTTTGCAGGATAGTGCCAAAGTTGGAACGATCGAACCCGGTGATAAAGGCAGAGTTTTCGCCGAATTTAGAGGCCTTGCCAATCATCTCGATATTGAACATGGCCACCACTTTATCCGGATCAACCTGGGTGGCGAAGTACTGTGAGCCGTATTCGCCTATCTCTTCGGCGGTAAAGGCTACAAAAATGAGTGTACGGGCATTGTTATTTAATTTTTTGTAGTATTTGGCTAAAGATATCACTGCCGTGGTACCCGAAGCGTCGTCGTCAGCACCGTTGGCTATACTGTCACCCTCCATGGCTTTAATGATACCCAAATGGTCATAATGGCCCGAGAAAACCACAAACTCATTGGGTTTGGTTTTACCGGGGATGATGCCGGCAACGTTAAACAAAGGTAATTCCTCGCTTTTGCTTTGATAGCTGATATCAAAGGAGTTGATATTATCAAACTTGCCCAATACAAAAGCAATGGACGAGGCTGTTTTGTCTTTAAAACTTACACTGCCCCTGGAAGAATAATCGTGGAGACGATTAAACAGGCTCTGAAACTTGGGGTCGACGATCATCAGCGTTTTTTTGCCGCTTTTTTGCACAGCCATATATTCCTGCCTGAAGTTTTTATCGGCCGTTACATTAACCAACTGTACATCCTTGTCGTTGGCCAAGGTAAACGACTCGCTCCCGATGGCAAAAGCGCTGTCGGTTGCAATAGTTTTACCGTTAATAGCCGCGGTTGTTTTTACGGGTGTTGAGCGTATCATGGTGAAATTCTGGCGGTAACCGGTATTGCCGGCCAGGGGTTTTAGGCCCGATTTTTTATATTCGCCCTCAATAAATTTGGCTGCTTTTTCAATACCCGGTGTAAACGTTGCCCGGCCCTGCATATCATCGGCACTCAGGGTTTTGATGATGCGGGTTACATCATCCTGATCAATAAGCTTGTTCACGTCTTGCCCAAAACTGTAGGTTGATACGGCTAAAAGGGCGGTTATTATGGCGATTTTTTTCATGATTATTTAGCTTTTCTTCTCCTGTCATTTCGAACGAGGTACGAGGAGAAATCTTTTGCGACATGCCTTTTGGGCTTTGCAAATTGTATAAGATCTCTCCTTGTACCTCGTTCGAGATGACAGCTGGTTTATAAATTCAATATTTTACTTAACTTTTGATTGTAACCAGTTATTACGGAAAGTTTCCTGTTCTTTTGAAAGCGTTTTGCCTGCTTTTTCGTAAGTAACTACTTCAAAATACGGGCTTTCTTCCAATGCGATGGTGGTTTCATGGGCGCCTGTACGGTTTTTATAGTTCACGGTTATTTTGTCGCCCGGTTTTTTGCCGGCCAGTACATCACTAAACGATTTTGGATCGGTAATGGTTTGGCCATCGGCTTTCAGGATAATATCGCCTGCATCTAAGCCTGCTTTGTAAACCGGTGTACCTATAATGGTGCTCGACAAAATTGGCAATCCTTCGGCCCCTGCGGCACGCGGCTGACCCGAACGGCCACGACCTGCGTTGGTAGACAATGAACCAGCCCATGCTTTGCCTGGCTGTACTTTACGCAATACCAGACCGGCTTTATTCAGCAGTTCCTCATAATTGTTTTTGTCGGTACCATAAATGTAGCGTTTAAAGAAATCGGCGGCAAACTTAGGGTTGTTGGTCACCTTAGCCAGATCAGCTTGCAGATCGGGTATAGTATAAGGTTTCATGACCTTGCCACGGCTTAACCAAACCTGGCGCATATAATCATCAAGCGTAAGGTTAAACTCACCACGCAGGCGCATATCCAGCGCCAGTGCTATAGCCCCGCCATAAGTGTAATAGCTGGTAAAATCGTTGATATTGTTGTTTGGGTCGATAGATACACCAGCATCGGCAAATACCGAATAGCGGCTCATTTGTGTAGCCGGATATTTGGCGGCACCCGGTGTGTTCAGGATCTGGTTAACCAAACCTGCCAGTGTACGGGTATAATCATCAAGCGGGGTAAAACCGGCGCGGGTAAGCAGCAGGTCGCCATAATACTGGGTAAAACCTTCGGCAAACCAAAGCTCGCTGCTCATATTGGCATGCTCAAAATTAAAGGGCTCCAACGATTTTGGACGGATGCGTTTTACATTCCAGCTATGGAAATATTCATGCGAGAAGATACCCAGCAGGCCGCTCTCGTTACCGGTAACCTTATCAACCGGGTAAACAATACAGGTGGAGTTGCGGTGCTCCATCCCATCGCCTGAGTTGGTTGGGTAAACATCAGTCACAAAAGTATATTCGCCATAATCATAGGCAGGCAGCTCTCCAAAAACGGCTTTTTCCTCCAGCACCAGTTTTTGTACCATTTTGCCAAAGTTATCCACTGCGGCCTGATCGTCGTCAGAGTGGATGCTCACGTTTATTTTTTCTTTTTTGCCGTCGGTATTGGTCACATCCCAGCTGGCTATTTTGTAATTGGCCAGCTCGGTGGGGCTATCCATCATATATTGCAGGCTAGGGGCACTGTATACATTGGCGCCTTCGGGTTTTAGTTGGGTGGATACTTTCCATCCGTATTTATCCAGGTCATTAAATTCAAATTTTACAGGTCTTTTTTCCTGACCCAATACCCAGGCAAAAGCCGCCGGCATGTTCAGGTGGGCATGACTGGGATCAATACTGGCATAAGTGCCATCTGTCCAATTACCAAACAGGGTATAACTTATTTTGATATTATCCGGATGCTGGCCAACTTCATACAGGTCGCCTTCTATTTGTGTAAAAGGGATCTCAGTACCGTCGATAGTGGTTACTTTAACATTATAGATGTTTTTACCAAACTCATGCGTGGCATAACGCCCGGCTGATGAACGGCTCATCCGGAAACGTAAACTCATAGGGGCCTGTGGCAAGGTCATCACAACTTCTGCTTCGTGGTGCGCAGCGTTGGGAAAGGATATGGAATAATAGATAGGCTTTTGTTTCTCCTGCGCTATGGCGGCAGTGCTTAATAAAGCGGCAATGGTAATTAGAAATATTTTTTTCATGTAAATGATGTTATACAGGGCTGAAATTACAAATTAATCAGAGAAAAATGAGGCATCAATTTGTTAGTTGATAGGCCATTTACGAAGATAGGCTTGAGTGATGTAATTACAGGTTGCAAGCGACTCAACCCATCTGCGCTCCGCTGGACGCCCTCTCTTTTTTTCATATGTCATTGCGAGGAGGAACGACGAAGCAATCTCGTAGCTATTCTCATCGACAGACACCTGAGGAGATTGCCACGCTACGCTCGCAATGACATGATTTTGATTTGTTATTACTCCACCCCTCTTCCCACGAAGCTGAACGGGTGACATGCCAAGCGGAGCGATGGCCGGGTGAGTCGATTCGGCGTCAATTTGAACTATTATATGTATCTTTAAAGAAATTACTGAGCTCATGATCCTTTTTTCAAGAAGAAATTTACATTATACCGATTACAAATGGAGCGTATATAACCAAAACGATCCGCGGGTAAACGGTAAACCGGACACTACGCCGTTTACAAAGGATGAGGGCAATGAGGTAGTTTACCTGATCAATAAATTAATGATACTTTGGGATTACCGCTTTGCCAATACTGGTAATAAAATGGAAAAACTGATACACGATCAACTTCCCCCAACCATTACACTGCAGGAAGATGTACAGCAATGGCTTAAAGCTAATTTGAAGTTTTAAGCACCCCACAAAGCTTTTACCAATCTATCTAAAAATTCAAAGTATATCCTAAATAAGGGAGTGGGGATCTTGTGCCTGATTAGTACCTACTGAAGCATTATTTAATGACAACAGCGGTTCAATCTATCAGATTATTTCGGTATATTTGTATATAACAAAACGGCCCGGTTCTCCACAAAAAGGAGAATCGGGCCGTTTTGGTTAAGGATAAAAAGGGCTAAAAATCAACCGATTTGTATTTAGTTATTTGATAATCAGCGAATTAATTCTTTTTAAAGCTTTCAAAACCCGCCAAAAATTTGTTAAAAAGTGTTAAAATGGCCTTAAAACTTTGTTAAAACGGATAAAAACCAAGCTTTTTTACCCTGTTTCGACTAAAAAATTGTTAAAATTTAAGGTTTAAAAAGTTTTTTGAAGGCTGCCTTATCCAAATTCTGTTACTCTTTTTTAAAGTCGTAAGCGCCACGTTCCACAAAGTCGGCTACCTTAACTTTTACGCCGGTAACCCTGTCATTTTGTACATTGAACGGAAAAATAGCCTTACCCATAACCGGGTCAGAAAAAGTTACAAAAAAACGGTTGCCACCCAGCGGCTGCAATTTGGCAAACATGGTTGGGTGATGTTCAAAACGCATCTCCAGGTCGTTGTTTTCGCCCTGGGTTACGGTCAAACTACCATAAAAGCTGTTGGTATACTTACCTAAATAGGCATTTGGGGGTAACGCAGGTTTTAAGGCAAGCGCCACGGTATCACGTAGTTTGCGCTCGGCTTGTTGTTCGGCAGCGGTGTGTGCCTTATAATTTTTCAGGTAAGCATCACTGTAATTATGATAGGGCCTGCCAAAAAAGGCATCCAGAATTTCCCAGCGCAGAGCCTCATAAAGCAGGTTTTGATCGGTATTGGTGAGTATCACAATACCCAGGTTGTCCTGCGGCGATAGGGTAACGGATGATAAATAGCCATTTACGCCACCTTCGTGCATAATCAGGCGGTGGTTTAAATAGTCCTGTATAAACCAGCCCAGGCCATACAGCTCAAAATTGTTTTCGCCATTCAGGTGGTATTCGCTGCCTACAATATCCTGTGGCTCGCGGGTGGCCATTATAGCTGCCTGCGGTATGATCTGGCGGTTACCTACTTTGCCATTGTTCAGTAAAGCTGTTACCCATTTGCCCATGTCGCTGGCCGATGAGCTGATGGCGCCGGCTGGTGCAAGGCCGTCTATCTGGCAATAAGGGATGGGGGCAAGTCTACCGTCGGTCAGGGTATGGGGTACGGTGCGGTTGAGTGATTTAGGCAGGTCCTTGGTCAGGGCCAGGGTGTTAGTCATGCCTAGTGGGGCAAAAATGGCCTCCTTAAGGTATATCTCCCAGGGTTTGGTAGTTACCCGGGGGATGATCTCGCCGGCGGTTAAAAAAGCGGCATTGGTATAACCCCATTTGGTGCGGAATGGATAGGTGGCCTTTAGTTCGCCCAGTTTTTCGATCACCTGTGCACGGGTAAGGTTGGTGTTGTAAAAAGTGAAATCGCCCTGAAAGGTCTGGAAGCCAAGACGGTGACATAGCAGGTCGCGCACGGTAGCTTCCTGTCCGGCAAATTTGTTCTCCAGCTTAAACTCAGGGATATATTTAGTTACTTTTTCATCAAGCGATAATTTATTATTGGCCTGCAACATGGCCAGGGCAGTGGCAGTAAAGGCTTTGGTATTGCTGCCTATCATAAACAAGGTATTGATATCCACCGTATTGGGTAGCCCCAGTTCTTTGATGCCATAGCCTTTTACCAGTACTATTTTATTGTCTTTTACAATAAAAACGGCAATACCAGGCACGCGCCAATTAGTTAAAGCCTTGCTGATATACAGGTCCAAACTATCCCTGATAAACTTGGAGCGGTCGGTACGTTGGGCCTGGACACTTGCAAAAAGGGATGTACAGATAATAAAAGAGAGCAATATTTTTTTCATTACACTGGATAATTTACGTGCTTGATTTGTGCTAATTTAATGCAAAATTTACAGCGGCTTTACTTAATTATAAAATAACGCCGCAATCTTCATTAAAACACGCAGTATATGAAATTTTTACGTTCGGGATCATTATTCCTTACCGCTGTATTGCTCATTTTGGGCGGGTACACAGCAAAAGCACAACGGTTGCCAACCCATTGGACAAAAGATGGCTACCAGTATTACAAAATCAGCGGCGATGGCATCCGGATCCTGGACACCCGCGATACCAGCAAAAAAACTTTGTGGATAAGTAAAGATATGCTTACCCCACAGGGACAGGCGCCGTTAAGCGTAAAAAGGTTCTCGGTATCGGCTGATGGACAAAAATTGCTGATCAATACCAACACCAAAAAAGTGTGGCGTTATGATACCCGGGGCGATTATTGGGTGTATGATACCAATACCAAAAAACTGTGGCAGCTAGGCAAAAGCATGCCGGAATCGTCGCTGATGTTTGCCAAATTTTCCCCCGATGGGCTTAAAGCTGCCTATGTGAGCGGGCATAATATTTACGTGGAAGAGCTGGCTGATGCTTCGGTTAAGCAATTGACTACCGATGGCACCACTAGGCTCATCAACGGAACTTTCGACTGGGCTTATGAAGAAGAGTTTGGTTGCCGCGATGGTTTCCGCTGGTCGCCAGATAGCAGGTCGATAGCTTATTGGCAGATAGACGCTACCAAAATAAAAAGCTACCTGATGCTGAATACTACAGATTCTATTTATCCCTATGTGGTGCCTGTTGAATACCCGGTTGCCGGGCAAGATCCAAGCTCCTGTAAAGTAGGTGTTGTAGATATCAGTACCGGTAAAACCAACTGGATAAATGCACCTGGCGATGCTGTACAGCACTATATACCCCGGATGGAGTGGACATTGAACTCCAACGAAATTATCCTGGAACAACTGAACAGGGCGCAAACCGAAAGCAGGGTGTTTATTGGCAATGTATCCAATGGTACAACGCACCTGATCCGTGAGGAAAAAAGCAATGCCTGGATTGATGGTAAAGAACGCTGGAATAGCGGCGACCCAAGCGGCTGGGAATGGGTAAATAAAGGCAAAGAATTTTTGTGGGTGAGCGAAAAAGATGGTTGGAAACACATTTACCGGGTAACCCGCGATGGTAAAGAAACCCTGGTGACCAAAGGCGATTATGATGTGATCAGCGTAAATCTGATTGACGAAGCATCCGGTTATATTTACTTTATGGCTTCGCCTGATAATGCTACCCAAAAGTATCTGTACCGTATAAAAATTGCCGGTGCTGCAAAGCCCGAACGTGTTTCGCCGGCTGATGAACCGGGTACTCATGGCTATGATATATCGCCAAACGGCAAGGTTGCCCTGCATAATTTCTCCAATAGCTACACTCCTCCGGTAAGTGAGGTGGTAAGCTTGCCAGAGCATAAGCATATTGGGGGTAACCTGGTAGCATTAAACAAAGACGCCACAAATAAGACCGAGTTTTTTAAGGTTAAAACAGTTGACGGCATTGAAATGGATGGCTGGATGAAAAAGCCCACCAATTTTGATCCGCATAAAAAATACCCGGTGGTGTTTATAGTTTATGGCGAACCTGCATCGCAAACCGTTACCGATACCTGGGGAGCAGGCAGTAACAGGCTGTATGTAGGCAGTATGGCCAATGATGGCTATATCTACATGTCGGTTGAAGGTCGTGGCGCACCGGCACCAAAAGGTACAGCCTGGCGTAAGGCTATCTATAAAAATATAGGCATCGTGAACATCCGCGATCAGGCTATGGCGGCAAAAGAAATCTTAAAATGGCCATTTGTTGATTCAACCCGTATAGCTGTCCATGGCTGGAGCGGTGGTGGTTCATCAACCTTAAACCTGATGTTCCAGTACCCCGATATTTATAAAACGGGTATAGCTGTAGCCGCTGTTGGTGATCAGTTGACTTATGATAATATTTACCAGGAACGTTATATGGGGGTACCTGTTGATGATGAAGGCCGAGCAGCATTTATCAAAGGATCGCCGGTTACCTACGCCAAAAATCTGCGCGGTAACCTGTTATATATCCATGGCACCGGCGACGATAATGTGCACTATAAAAATGCGGAGGAGCTGATCAATGAACTGGTAAAGTATAATCGTCAGTTTGAATTGATGTCGTATCCTAACCGTACACACAGCATTTCCGAGGGCGAAGGCACAAATCTGCATTTAAGAACTCTGTTCACTCATTATTTAAAAGAACATTGCCCGCCGGGTGGCAGATAACAAACCGCCGGTAAATTTTGTACCGGCTCTCCGTGTATGTATTGCACGGAGCGTTTTATGATGACTGTATCATTGTGGTTTAAAGGAGCGTAAAGGCTATTTACTTAGCCAAAAGCTTATTTATGAAAAGAGTAACTAACCTTAACGCGCCTTTTATCACCCTGATATTTGTGCTGCTATTCACACTGCCTGCCTGTAAAAAAGATGCTGTTAATAATGGCAATCT
>Ga0207671_10006342_pt1 | contig 10552 bp, 8 predicted proteins | sample KBSC24metaG_FD_184352 | JGI IMG/M metagenome (GOLD analysis project Ga0207671, IMG submission 184352) | Corn rhizosphere microbial communities from Kellogg Biological Station, Michigan, USA - KBS C2-4 metaG (SPAdes) (version 2) | ecosystem: Host-associated > Plants > Roots > Rhizosphere > Soil... | reverse complement strand
CAGCGCTCGGCGCACCAGGTGCGCTTCCTGCACCCGCGGGGCTGGAGCTATTACGCCACCCTGCGGCGCAAGCTGCACTGGAACGAAGGCGTCGGCAGCTGATGCGCATTCGTTCGACGACGAGGATAGCCTGATGCTGCGCCGCCTGGCCTTGCGCGACTTCGTCATCGTGCGCGAACTCGAGGTCGACTTCAGCGCCGGCTTCTCGGTCCTGACCGGCGAAACCGGTGCCGGCAAGTCGATCCTGATCGATGCCTTGCAGCTCGCGCTCGGCAGCCGCGGCGACATCGGCCTGCTGCGCGAAGGCGCCGCGCGCACCGAGATCACCGCCGAATTCGATGCGCCCGCATCGCTCGCAGCCTGGCTCGAAGAAGCCGGCTTCGACGGCGGCGAGAGCCTGCTGCTGCGCCGCTCGATCGATGCCCAGGGCAAGAGCCGGGCTTGGATCAACGGCAGCGCGGCCACACTGACCCAGCTGCGCGAGGCCGCCGATCACCTGGTCGACATCCACGGCCAGCATGCCTGGCAAAGCCTGACCCGGCCCACCTCGGTGCGCGAGCTGCTCGATGCGCATGCCGGCGTCGACGGCACCAGCCTCGCCGCCGCCTGGGCCGGCTGGAAGGCCGCGACCGATGCACTCGCCGCCGCCCGCATCCATCAGGCCGAGCGCGCCCGCGAACACGAGCGCCTGGTCTGGCAGATCGGCGAAGTCGACAAACTCGCGCCGGGCGCCGACGAATGGGACGAGCTGAACGCCGAACACCAGCGCCTGTCGAACGCGCAGGCGCTGATCGACGGCACGCGCAGCGCGCTCGATGCCATCGGCGAAGCCGAGCCGAATGCCGAATCGCTGGCGGCACGCGCGGCCGATGCGCTGGCCGATGTCGCGCGCTACGACAACCGTCTGGCCAGCGCGATCGAAGCGCTGCAAGGCGCGCAGGCGCAGTTGCAGGATGCGGCGCACACCCTGGTCGCGTACCTGAACCATGCCGAGCTCGAACCCGAGCGGCTGCAGCAGCTCGACGAACGCCTCTCCGCCTGGATCGGCCTCGCGCGCCGCTATCGGCGGCAACCCGCCGAACTGCCCGCGCTGCTGAAGGAATGGAAGGCGGAACTGGCGGCGCTCGACGCCGCCAGCGATCTGGCGGCGCTGGAGCAACAGCTGCGGGCCGCGCGAGACACCTACGACGCGGCGGCGCGGCAGGTCAGCGAGGCGCGCCAAGTGGCCGCGCCGGCGCTGGCGAATGCGGTCACGCGGGCGCTGCAGACCCTCGGCATGGCGGGCGGGCGCTTCGAGGTCGCGCTGGTCGCGCAAGAGGCGCCGCAGGCCTATGGCATGGAGTCGGCCGAGTTCCTCGTCGCCGGCCACCAGGGCAGCACGCCGCGGCCGCTGGCACGTGTCGCTTCGGGCGGCGAACTGTCGCGCATCGCGCTGGCGATCGCGGTGACCGCGGCCAGCAGCTCGGCCGGTGCCGCGACACTGATCTTCGACGAGATCGACGCCGGTGTCGGCGGCGCCGTCGCCGAAACGGTCGGCCGGTTGATGAAACGCCTGGGCCGCGAACGCCAGGTGCTGGCGGTCACGCATTTGCCGCAGGTCGCGTCGTGCGCCGATCATCACTGGCTGGTCTCGAAAGCCTTGCGCGACGGCGTGACGACCAGCGACGTGCTGCCGATCGCGGGCGAGGCGCGTGTCGCGGAGATCGCCCGCATGCTCGGCGGCGAGCGCCTCTCCGGCACGAGCCTTGCGCACGCCCAGGAAATGCTGTCGATCGGATCGAAGCCGCCGGCCCAGGACGAACCGGCCAAGGCGCCGCGGCGCAAGCGAGCATGAGCTCGCCGGCCGCCCCAAGCGCTCGAGCTCCCGCTCGGCGGGACCGCACGAAGTGCGAAGGGTGCAGCAGTGAGACCGCACGGCCGTCCGGAGAATCAGGCCTCCCGCTTGGCGCGGCCGTTGCGAGGCCCTAGGGTGTATCGATGAGCAGTCTTCCCCCCATTCCGCAGCGCGAGGTCGTGCTCGTCACCGGCATCTCCGGCTCGGGCAAATCGGTTGCCCTGCATGCGCTCGAAGACGCCGGCTTCTTCTGCGTCGACAACCTGCCGCCCGAGCTGCTGCGCGAGTTCCTGCAGCTGGAGGACGAACGCGCCGAGCGCCGCGTCGCGATCGCCGCCGACGTGCGCAGCGCCGGCTCGCTGCCGCACCTGCTGCCGCTGCTCGCGCAACTGCGCCAGGAGGGCGTGCTCATCCGCTCGATCTTCCTCGATTCGACCACCGCGGCGCTGGTGCGGCGTTTTTCCGAATCGCGCCGGCCGCATCCGCTGTCCAAGCACAGCGCCGCCGGCGACGCGAGCCGCGCGCTGGTGGAGGCGATCGAGCTGGAGCGCGAGCTGGTGGCCGATCTGCGCGATGCCTCGACCGTGCTCGACACCAGCCAGCTGCGGCCGGCGCAGTTGCGCGTCTGGGTGCGCGACCTCGTCGGCGCGACCACTACCTCGCTGACCCTGGTGTTCGAGTCCTTCGCGTTCAAGCACGGCGTGCCGCTGGATGCCGACTATGTCTTCGATGTGCGCGTGCTGCCGAACCCGCACTATCTGCGCGAGCTGCGGCCGCTGACCGGGCGCGACGCGCCGGTCGCGGCCTACCTCGAGGCCCAGCCCGAGGTCGGCGAGATGCTCGGCCAGATCGAGGCCTTCCTGCGGCGCTGGCTGCCGGCTTTCGAGGACGACCAGCGCAGCTACCTGACGGTGGCGATCGGCTGCACCGGCGGGCAGCACCGCTCGGTGTATTTCGTCGAGACGCTGGCGCAGCGCTTTGCCGAGCAGGGCGTGACCTTGAAGCGCCATCGCGAACTCGATGCTCGAGATGGTTGAACGCGCGTCAGCCTTCGATACCGGCGCGCTGCCGCTCTTTCCGCTGCAGACGGTGCTGTTCCCGGGCGGCCTGCTGCACCTGAAGATCTTCGAGGCGCGCTACCTCGACATGATGGGCCGCTGCATGCGCGAAACGACACCTTTCGGCGTGGTCGCGCTGCGCGAAGGCCGCGAGGTGCGCCAGCCGGGCCACGACGAGGTGCTCGAATCGCATGGCGTGATGGCCGAGCTGATCGAGGTCGACAGCCCGCAGTCCGGCATCCTGATGGTGCAGTGCCGCGGCTCTCAGCGCTTCGCGCTGCAATCCAGCCGCCGGCAGCCCGATGGCCTGTGGCTCGGCGAGATCGAGCTGATCGACGGCGACGAAGCGGTCGCGCCCACCGAGCCGCTGCGCGGATGCGCCCAGGGCCTGGCCAGCGCGATCGAGACCTTGCGCGCGCAGGGCAGCCTGCCTTTCCTGGAGCCTTTTCGCTTCGACGATGCCGGCTGGGTGGCGAATCGCTGGTGCGAGATCCTGCCGATTTCGCTCGCCGCGAAGCAGAAGCTGATGACGCTCGACGACCCGCTGATCCGGCTGCAGCTGGTCGACGAGTTCCTGCGCAGCAAGGGCGTGATCGGCTGATCAGACCGGCGGCGAGTCGCCGTTCAAGAGCTTCTTCAGAGGCGACGGCAAGGCGATCTCGTGCAAGGTCTCGCGCGGCACCCAGCGGCCCGGACCCAGGCCGCCGGGTGCCTCGGCGAGGTGCAGCCGGCGCGGATGCAGGATCCAGTCGAAGTGGGTCAGCACGTGGCGGATCGTCGGCAGCGGCTGCGGCTCGGATCCGAGTCGCGCCGCGGCGGCGAGCAGCGCGGCTTCGTCATCGAAGAGCGGCAATGTCCATAGCCCCGCCCAGACGCCGCTGTCCGGCCGCTGCACCAGCCACACCTGCCCTTTGCATTCGAGCCAGAGCCACCAGTTCTCGCGCAGCGAACGCACCAGCTTGCGCGACTTGACCGGGAACCGCTCCGGCTCGCCGAGCTGGCGCGCCACGCACAGCTCGCCGACCGGGCACAGCAGGCAGCTCGGCGAGCGCGTGCTGCACAAGGTGGCGCCCAGGTCCATCAAGCCCTGGGTGTAGGGCTCGATGCCCGTCCGCGGCAGCAATCGGGTCGCGTGCGCCCAAAGAGCCCGCTCGTTCGCCGCCTGCGCCAGATCGGCCTCGAAGCCCAGCACGCGTGTCAGCACACGCTTCACGTTGCCGTCGAGGATCGCGACACGCTCGCCGAAGCAGAAGGCCGCGATGGCCGCCGCGGTCGAGCGGCCGATGCCGGGCAGCTCCGCCAGCTGCTCGCTGCTCGGCGGGAATGCGCCGCCGTGCCGCTCGACCACCGCCTGCGCGCAACGATGCAGGTTGCGTGCGCGGCTGTAGTAGCCCAGGCCCTGCCACAGCGTGAGCACGTCGTCGAGCGGCGCGGCGGCGAGTGCGCGCACATCGGGGAAGCGGGCGAGGAAGCGCGCGTAGTAGCCCAGCACCGTCGCCACCTGGGTCTGCTGCAGCATGATTTCCGACAGCCACACGCGGTACGGATCGCGCGTGTTCTGCCACGGCAGGCTGTGGCGGCCCTGCCTGCGCTGCCAGTCGATCAGCCGCGACGCGAACTCCGCGGTGACGAGCGAGAGCGGGCCCGCCTCCCGAGCGATAACCGCCATCAGGCGCGTTCGAGCCGGGGCAGATCGATGTCCACTTGCGCGCCGTTCGACTCGGCGGACGCGGGCATGACTTCGGCACGCGCACGCTCGCGCACCGCATCGAGACGCTCATGCAGGCTCGTTTCGAACTCCTGCAGCCGCGCGTCCTGCTTCTCGAACTCCTCGATGCGCTGCTCCAGTTCGCCCGCGGCCGACTGGATGCGCTCCATCGCTTCATGGCGGCGACGGAAGGCGCGGCGGCGCTCGCGCAGCTGCTCGTCGATCTGCAACGAGGCGCTGCGATTCCACATCTCCAGCTCGCTGCTGGCGTTCTCGAAGACCACCCGCACCCGCGACATCAGCATGCGCCGGAACTGTTCCATGAACTTCGGCTGCGACAGGCGCAACGCCTGCTTGAGCCCCAGGTACTGCACGTAGTTGCGCTCGATCAGTTCGAGGTCGCGCACGTAGCCGGTGAACTGCGGCGGCTCGGGCAGCGCGAGGCTGAAACCATAGTCCGCGTTCAGCAGCGAATAAGCCGCACCCAACATCCTGTGGATCTCTTCGACGTGCTGCATCGACTTCTGGAACTGCTCGCGCAGCCCGGCACACAAGCGCGTGAAGGCGCGCCGCGCACCGAAGCCGAGCAGCGACGATTCGGTCGCGCTCTGCATGCCGAGCATCAGCTCGCGCACACGATCGGTGGCCAGGCTGTCGAGCGCATCCTTGAGCATGCGCACGTGCACCGAGCGCGTGGCGTGGATGCGCTTGGTGCACTGCTCGAATTCCTGCGCTTCGGCCTCGACCCGCTGCAGCATCAGCCGCAATTTCGCGCTGCTCTTGCCGCGCAGGCCGCGCAGTTCGAGCATCTGCTCGGCCAGCTGGCGCCGCCGGTCGGAGAGCTGGCGCACCAGATGCGTTTCCAGCAGTTGCGTGCTGCCGAGCACCGAGTGTTCGAGCACTTGGCGGCGCTGCGGCAGCAGCTGCGTCGCGAGGGCCGCCTCCAGCTCGGGCAGCCGGCTCGCGACCAGCCCTTCATCGTCGCCGGCAACCCGCGCCGCCAGCGCTTGGCGTGCCGACATCGGGAACACCCGCTGCGGCTCGATGTTCAGCATCTGCGCCGAGAGCTGCCGCTGCTGCTCGATCTGCGCGCGCACCACGGCGGGCGGCGTCAGCGGGTCGACCAGGGTGTCGATCTTGTTTAGCACGACGTAGCGCGACCGTGGCTGCGAGCCGAGGTGGTCGCGCCAGATCGCGAGGTCGGACTTGGTCACGCCGGTATCCGCACCGAGGATGAAGACCGTGGCGTGCGCCGTCGGCAGCAGGCCGAGCGTCAGCTCCGGCTCGGCGCCGATCGCATTCAGGCCGGGCGTGTCCAGCACGACCAGGCCGCGCTTGAGCAGCGGATGCGGGTAGTTGATCAGCGCATGGCGCCACTGCGGCACCTCGATCTTGCCGTCGGCCACCGGCGGGTTGTCGCTCGGCGACTCGTCGTCCCAGAAGCCGAGCGCACGCGCCTCGTCGATCGACACGCGCTTGGTGCGCACCACCTCGCCGAGCGCCTCGGCCAGCTGCGTCGGCGCACCGACATCCAGCTCGCGCAGGCTCCACATCGCGGTCTGGGTGCGCAGGTCGGCCAGCGATCGGCCTTCGAGCCGAGTCTCGATCGGCAACAGCGCCAGCTGGGGAGGCAGCCCCGCGTCATGCGCCAGCTCGACCGGGCACATCGTGGTGCGCCCCGGCGCCGCCGGCAGCACGCGGCGGCCGGCATCGGCAAAGAAGATCGCGTTGATCAGCTCCGACTTGCCGCGCGAGAACTCGGCGACGAAGGCCAGCACGAGTTTTTCGCCGGCCAGCCGGGCGCGCATCGCGGTCACCGCCTCGGTTGCAGGGCCGTCGAGCAGGTCGTGTTCGCCGAGGAATCGCGCCAACTCGTTCAGGCGCGTACTGACCCCCTGGCGCCAGCCGCCGAGTGCATCGAGACCGCCTGCAAAAGACACGCTCATGTCATTCAAACCATGGAGGAGGAATCATCCTAGCCGACCCGTCTGTTCACACTGTCACACCGAAACATCTGCTGACAGTGCTTGCCGCCCCCGTGTGCGCAACCGGCCACACGATCTGACGTATTCGGGGTCATCGACGTTGACATGTCGGGCAGAAATAGCTTGAACGCTGGCCTTGCACGATGCGGCGGATCGGCGTTGCACAAACCATGCAAGGCATGCCGGCACGGTCGTAGACCCGCGCCTGCAACTGGAAAGCACCGCTCATGCCATGCGCGTCGCGAAAATCTCGCAATGTCGAGCCCCCCAGGGTCAGGGCTTCGGCCAGGGTTTCGCGCACTGCCAGCGCGAGGCGCTCGCAGCGCGCGCGGCTGACCCGGTCGCCGCGCGTGCGCGGATCGATGCCCGCGCGGAACAAGGCTTCGCAGGCGTAAATATTGCCGGCGCCGACGACGATGCTGCCGGAGAGCAGGGCCAGCTTGACCGCGACACGGCGCCGATGCAGCGCACGGTAGAGGTACTCGCCGGTGAAGGCCACGTCGAACGGCTCGACGCCCAAGCCGGCGAGCAGCTTCGCGGCCGGGTCCTGCGCCAGCCCGGCCGACCACACCACCGCGCCGAAGCGCCGCGGATCGGTGAGGCGCAGGGTGCCCAACGTGGTGATCAGGTCGAAATGATCGTGCGCCCCAGCCGGCAGCGCCTGCGGCCCGAAAGCCAGCGAACCCGACATGCCGAGGTGCATCAGCAGCCCGCCGCTGCCCAGCGGCATCCACAGGTACTTGCCGCGCCGCGCGATCGGGCCGACGGTCGTGCCGACCAGGCTGGCCGGCTCGCAGCCCAGCGGCCAGCGCAGCGGTTTGCCCATGCGCACGCCGATCACGCTGGCGCCGTGAATGCGTTCGGCAAAACTAAGGCGCGTAACCTCGACCTCGGGAAGCTCTGGCATGACGGGGGAATTATGTGGCCTCGATAGAATCCATCTCGCTTTAAGGAGCCTTTCGATGCCAGCCCATTCCCCGCTCGTCGGCCCGTTTGCACGAGCTTTCCGCACGCTGGCGACCGTCGCGCTGGGCGCTGCGCTGGGCTGCACGGCGCTGGCGCAGAGCCCGAAGATTCAAGCCGATCCGGTCGACAATTCGTCTCTCGATGCGCCGCTCTTCTACCAGCTGCTGATCGGCGAGATGGAGCTGCGCCAGGGCGAGCCGGCCGGCGCCTACGAGGTCATGCTCGATGCCGCGAAGCGCACCCGCGACCCGCAATTGTTTCGCCGTGCGACAGACATGGCCCTCGAGGCGCGCGCCGGCGAGCAGGCGCTGGCCGCGGCGCGGGCCTGGCGCGCGGCGCTGCCGCAGTCGATCGAGGCGCATCGCTACCTGGTGCAGATCCTGATCGCGCTGAAGCGCTCGAACGAAGCGGTCGAACCGCTGCAGTCGTTCGTCTCGGTGACACCCGCGGAAGACCGCGTCGCGCTGATCACCTCGCTGCCGCGTTTCTTCGGCCGCAGCGAAGAGAGCAAACAGGCCGGCAGCGTGCTCGAAGAGGCGTTGAAGCCGGCGGTCGGCGACCCGTCGACCAATGTGGCCGCGCTGGTGGCGCAGGGCCGCGGCTGGCTGATCGCCGGCGATTCGCAGAAAGCGCTGGAACGCGCCCAGCGCGCGCATGCCGCCAACCCGGCGGACGACGGTCCTGCGCTGCTCGCACTGGAGCTGATGCAGACGGCGCCTTCGGCCGAAACCATCATCGTCGAGCAGCTGGTGGCCAAGCCCTCGAATGCCGGCCTGCGCATCCTCTATGCCCGCCTGCTGGCCGGTCTGCAACGCTATCCGGACGCCGTCGCCCAGCTGCAGACCGTGACCGTCGAGCAGCCGACTCTGGCACCGCCCTGGCTCAGCCTCGGCGCCTTGCACCTGGAGCTGAAGCAGCCGCGCGAAGCGGAAACCGCGCTGCTGAAGTACGTCGACGTGGTGCAGGCCGCGCCGGACGCGACCACCGCCACCGGCGATGACGACGCCACGCCGAAGGACGAGGCGCTGACGCAGGCCTGGCTGATGCTGTCGCAGGCCGCGGAACAGCGCGGCGACTTCGACGCCGCCAACGGCTACCTGAACAAGATCGACAACACCCAGCGTGCGCTCGACGTGCAGTTGAGGCGCGCTTCGCTGCTGGCGCATCAAGGCAAGATGGACGAGGCGCGCGCGCTGGTGCGCAGCACGCCGGAGCGCAATGCCGGCGATGGCCGCGCGAAGCTGCTGGCCGAGGCGCAGCTGCTGCGCGATGCGAAGGACTGGGCCGGCGCCGAAGGCGTGCTGGCCAAGGCGAACCAGCAATTCCCTGACGATCCCGATCTGCTCTACGAACAATCGATGATGGCCGAGAAGCTGAACCGGCTCGAGCAGATGGAGCGGCTGCTGCGCAAGGTCATCGCGATCAAGCCGGACTACCACCACGCCTACAACGCGCTCGGCTATTCGCTCGCCGAACGCAACATGCGGCTGCCGGAAGCCAAGGCCTTGATCGAACGCGCGCTGCAGCTGCAGCCCGGCGAGCCCTTCATCACCGACAGCCTGGGCTGGGTCGAGTACCGCATGGGCCGCAAGGAAGAAGCGCTGAAGCTGCTGCGCCAGGCCTATTCAGCGCGCCCCGATACCGAGATCGGCGCGCATCTGGGCGAAGTGCTGTGGGTCACCGGCGCGAAGGATGAAGCGCGCAAGGTCTGGAACGAAGCGAGCCAGCGCGACAAGGGCAACGACGTGTTGCGCGAAACCCTGTCGCGGCTGCGAGTCAATCAGTGAAGCTGCGGGCGGCACGCGCGGCGGCGCTGCTGGTGGCGGTGCTGCTGTCCGCCTGCGCCTCGCTGCCCGGTGCGACCGATGAGCTGGGCGCGCCGCTCTCGGGCAAGCTCTCTGTCAAGGTCGAGAGCGAGCCGCCGCGCAACGTGTCGGCGGCATTCGAGCTGCGCGGCAATCCCGAGACCGGCCAGCTCGACCTGACCAATCCGCTCGGCAGCGTGATGGCGCGTGCGCACTGGCAGCCTGGCGAAGTGCTGCTCAGCACGCCCGATACCAAGGCGCTGTATTCGGACATGGACGCGCTGACCCGCGACGTGCTCGGCGAAAGCCTGCCGGTCGCCGCCCTCTTCGACTGGCTGCGCGGCCGGCCCTGGCCCGATGCGCCGAGCCAGGCGCTGGCCAGCGAACCCGGCTTCGAGCAGCTCGGATGGACCGTCAGCCTGGCGAAGTTTTCCGAAGGCTGGATCACCGCGCGGCGCGCCGAAGCGCCGGTGGTCACGGTGCGGGCGCGGCTCGAACAGTGAGCGCTCTGTCATCCATCGCCGACGTCCCCGCCCCGGCCAAGCTGAACCTCTTCCTGCACGTGATCGGCCGGCGCGCCGACGGCTACCACCTGCTGCAATCGCTCTTCGTGCTGATCGACTGGTGCGACACCTTGCATTTCGAACGGCGCAGCGACGGCACGCTGCATCGCCACGACCTCGGCGAAGCCCTGCCCGCGGACGATCTCTGCCTGCGCGCCGCCCGCGCGCTGCGGACTGCCAGCGGCACGTCGCTGGGTGCCGACATCTCGATCGACAAACAACTGCCTTCAGGCGCCGGCATGGGCGGCGGCAGCAGCGACGCGGCGAGCACCCTGCTGGCCTTGAACCGTCTGTGGGGTCTCGACTGGCCGCGCGAACGGCTGCTGGCGCTGGCGCTGACGATCGGCGCCGACGTGCCCTTCTTCGTCGGCGGCCGCAATGCCTTCGTCGAAGGCATCGGCGAACGATTGACGCCGATCCGCTTCGCATCCCAGCGCTTTGTTGTCCTGAAGCCACCTTCCGGGGTCGAAACGCGCGCGCTCTTCGCCAGCCCGCTGCTCAGCCGCGATACCGAAGCTGCTATACTTGCGGGCTTTCCTGAGCGCGCTTACCGCCGGATGATCGAGCAGGCCAAGAACGACCTGCAAGCCCCAGCGGAGAGCCATTGCCCGGAAATCACGCAGGCGCTGCGCT
>Ga0207671_10006341_pt1 | contig 10553 bp, 10 predicted proteins | sample KBSC24metaG_FD_184352 | JGI IMG/M metagenome (GOLD analysis project Ga0207671, IMG submission 184352) | Corn rhizosphere microbial communities from Kellogg Biological Station, Michigan, USA - KBS C2-4 metaG (SPAdes) (version 2) | ecosystem: Host-associated > Plants > Roots > Rhizosphere > Soil... | reverse complement strand
CGACTGGAAGGCGGCGGTGAGGCCGCCCTGCAGGCTGCCGCGCGCGGCCTCCGCCGTGCGGACGTTGGCGCGCACCGAGATGTTCATCCCGATGAAGCCGGTGACGCCCGACAGCACCGCGCCGGCGACGAAGCCGATCGCGGAGACGACGCCGAGCGCCGCGAAGATGATGATCGCCATCACCACGCCGACGATGGCGATGGTGGTGTATTGGCGCGCGAGATAGGCCTTGGCGCCTTCCTGGATGGCGCCGGCGATCTCGACCATGCGGGGATTGCCCGCGGGAAGCCGCAACAATATCTGGCTGGTGACGAGGCCGTAGAGCACGGCCAACACCCCGCAGGCGATAGCCACATAGACGACGATCATAGGCAAGTCCTCCTAGACAGGCCTTCGTCTCTGATGTCGCCGCTGCCCCGTTTGCCGGGGTCGGCCGGCGCAAAGGCCTTCCGTTGCGGAGTAGAACGGGAATATCCCGGCTTGGCAAGCGGCACTTTGACAATCGCGATACGGCCATCCCCCTCCCTGGAAGGGAGGGGTTAGGGGTGGGTGGAGGCGCGCGTTACTTTGGCATCGTCCGGCTTGGCGTCCGTATCGCGACCCAAGACCCACCCCCGACCCCTCCCTTTCAGGGAGGGGAGTTGAGATCGCCATGTTGGTAACCGAGTCTGGCGGGCAGCGGCACGTCGCCCTCCCGATCGTGCAGCGCGAGCCCCGATCCCGCCTCGAACCGCCCGACGCGGACGGCCCCCGTTGCCGCGACGATCGCCGCCGCGCCGGCGGGCGCCGCGCAGATCAGCGCATAATCGTCCCCGGCGGTGACGGCGGCGAGCCGGGCGGCGCGGTCGTCGCCGGCGAAGGCGGTCAGCGCGGCCGAGCGCGGCACCGCGTCGAGGTCGATCGCGACGGCGAGGCCCGAGGCGGCGGCGATGCGCGCGGCGTCGATCAGCAATCCGTCCGACACGTCCGCCATGGCGTGCGCGTGCGGCGCGAGCAGCCGGCCCTCGACCAGCAGCGGCACCGGCCGGCGATAGGCGGCGAGCAACGCGGCGGGGCCGTCCGCCCCTTGCGCGATGGCGAGGCCGGCCCCCGCCTCTCCGATCGCGCCCATCAGCCAGAGGTCGTCGCCGGCCTGCGCGCCCCGCCGGTCCGGCGCATGCGACGAGCGGCCGAGGGCGGTGAGCCCGATCATGCGCGGCGCGCCGTGCGGGGCGGAGACGGTGTCGCCGCCGAGCAGCGGCGTGCCGAAATGCCTGAGCGCCTCCGCCAGCCCGTCGGCGAAGGCCGCGTCCCACGCCGCCGCGCCCAGCGGATAGCCGAGCAGCACGCCCTCAGGCTCCGCGCCCTTGGCGGCGAGGTCGGAGAGATTCACCGCCAGCAGCTTCCACGCCACGTCGGCCGGCGGATCGGTCGCGAGATAATGGACGCCCTCGACGATCATGTCGTGGGTGAGCACGAGGTCGCCCAGCACGGCGGCATCGTCCATCAGCCCGCGCGCGGCGGGGTGGGTGGCGATCGCGCGCAGGCGCTGGATAAAGTCGGCTTCGGCCAAGGCGGTCTCCGTCGCGACTGCCTAGGCCGGCACGGCAAGAACGGCCAGAGCGATACGCATATTATCTCCGGGTGCGATCCATCCGGACGTTTGGGCTCGCCGCCCTTGAACCCGGCCGCGCGCTATGCTTCCCCCGGCGCATGACCACGCGCACCCTCTTCGCCACCCGCTTCTACGAAGGCGACCTGGCCGACGACGCCCTGCTGGAGGACCTGGCGGACTCCGCGCTCGACCTGTCGCGCGAGGACAAAGCCGGGCGCGCCTGGTGCCGGGAGCATGGCTATCCGGGCTATACCTCCTACGCCTCGCTCAACGACCTGCCGATCCGCAACCCGGCGTTCGACGACCTGCGCCGCGTGCTGGACAGGCATGTCCGCCGCTTCTGCGACGAGGCCTGGCTCGATCTCGGCGGCCGCAAGCCGAAGCTCGACAGCCTGTGGGTCAACGTGATGAAGGGCACGGGCGGCTTCCACAGCGGCCATATCCACCCGCACAGCATCGTCTCGGGCACGGTCTACGTCCGCGTGCCGGAGGGCTCGGCGGGGCTCAAGCTGGAGGATCCGCGCCTGCCGATGATGATGGCCGCCCCCCTGCGCCGTGCCGATGCGCCGGAGGATGCGCGGAGCTTCGTCTATGCGGCGCCGAAGGAGGGCACGATCTTCCTGTGGGAAAGCTGGTTGCGTCACGAAGTGCCGGCCGGCCGCGCCAAGGGCGACCGGATCAGCATCAGCTTCAACTATCGGTGAAGCCGCAAGCCCTCACCCGCCCCTCGCGGGAGAGGGTTGGGTGCGGGTCTTCTTCTTGCGCCTTGGCACGGCGCGAGAAGAAGACCCTCATCCTCCCCGTCTTCGACGGGCCCCCTCCTTCTCCCGCGAAGGCGGGAGAAGGCATGGATGTTCAGCCCCGCACCGCCTTCGCCACCGCGTCCAGCAGGCCGTTGACGAAGCCTTTCTCGCGCTTGTCGTAGAAGGCGTCGGCCACGTCGACATATTCGGAGATGGCGGTGGCCACCGGCACGTCCGGCCGGGCGACCAGCTCATAGGCGCCGCAGCGCAGGATCTGGCGCATCGGCTTGTCGAGCCGGTCCATCGTCCAGCCGGCCGAGAGGCGCGCGGCGATCAGCCCGTCCAGTTCCTCGCGGCGGGCGTCGACGCCCTGCACGATGTCGTCGAAGAAGCTGATCTCGGCCTCGGCATATTGCACGTCGTCGATCGTCGCGCCGAGCCGGTGGTTGTGGAACTCGGTGAGCAGCAGGGGCAGCGGCGTGCCCTCCATCTCCTGCTGGTAGAGCGCCTGCACGGCGGCGAGGCGCGCGGTGGAGCGCGCTTTGGAGCGTTGCGGGGTCTTCTGGTTCATAGGTTCGATCTCTCTACCCCGTTCGCCCCGAGCTTGTCGAAGGGCTGTCCTTTCTTGTCCGGCGGACAAAGAAGAAGGACAGGGCTTCGACAGGCTCAGCCCGAACGGGTTTCTAGGGTGTCAGTCTCAGCGCCACCGAGCGGCCGTGGGCGGGCAGGCCCTCGGCCTCGGCCAGCGCGACGGCGGCGGGGCCGATCCGGCGGATCGAGGCCGCGTCGCAGGCGAGGAAGCTGGTGCGCTTCATGAAGTCCAGCACCGACAGGCCCGAGGCGAAGCGGGCGCGCCGCCCGGTGGGGAGGACGTGATTGGGGCCGCCGACATAATCGCCGACGGCTTCGGGCGTGTGCCGGCCGAGGAACACCGAGCCGGCATGGCGGACGCGCGCGAACAGCGGCTCCGGATCGGCGACGGCCAGCTCCAGATGCTCGGGCGCGAGGCGGTCGCACAGCGGAATGGCGGCGGCGAGGTCGCGCACCAGCACGATCGCGCCATTGTCCCGCCAGCTCCGGGTGGCGACCGCCGATGTGGCGAGCGTGCCGAGCTGGCGCGCCACAGCCTCCGCCACCGCATCGGCGAAGGCCGCGTCGTCGGTGAACAGGATCGACTGGCTGGTCGGGTCGTGCTCGGCCTGGCTGAGCAGGTCGGCGGCGATCCATTCGGGATCGTTGTCCCCGTCCGCGACCACCACGATCTCGCTCGGGCCGGCGACCATGTCGATGCCGACCCGGCCGTAGAGCTGGCGCTTGGCCTCCGCCACCCAGGCATTGCCGGGGCCGACGATCACATCGACGCCCGCGATGCGCTCCGTGCCGTAGGAGAGCGCGGCGACGGCCTGCGCCCCGCCGATGCGCCACACCTCGTCCACTCCGGCGATCTCCGCCGCGGCGAGGACGAGCGGGTTGGTCTCGCCCTTCGGCGTCGGCACCACCATCGCCAGCCGCTCGACGCCGGCCACCTTGGCGGGCAGCGCGTTCATCAGCACCGAGGAGGGATAGGCGGCGCGGCCGCCCGGCACGTAGAGGCCAGCCGAGTCCACCGCCCGCCAGCGCGCGCCGAGGCGGACGCCGGCGGCGTCGACATGCTCGCGATCCTCGGGGCGCTGGGCCTCGTGATAGATGCGGATGCGGTTCGCGGCGAGCTCGATGGCGTCGCGCAGCTTCGTGTCGAGGCCTTCGAGCGCGGCTTTGCAGGCGGCGCGGTCGATCCGCCAGCCGGTCTGTTCGAGGTCATGGCCGTCGAACGCCAGGGTGCGCTCGGCCACCGCCGCGTCGCCGCGATTCCGCACATCGGCGAGGATCTCGCGCACGACGGCGGAGACGTCCTCGTCCGCCTCGCGGCGGGCATCGACGAGGGTGGCGAAATCGGATTCGAACGAATCCGATCCGGCATCGAGCCTGAGTGGGCCTTTATCTCCGTTCGTCCTGAGCGAAGTCGAAGGACGGGCCTCAGGCGCGGCGTTTGCAGCCCGTCCTTCGACTTCGCTCAGGACGAACGGATCCTCTGGGGCGGGCGTGGTCGAAGACTCAGGCCGCATTGCGCAATTCCTCCGCCGCCGCGCGGAACGCCGCGACCAGCGGGCCGAGCGTGTCCGCCCGCGTCTTGAACGCGGCGCGGTTGACGATCAGCCGGGCCGAGATATCGGCGATCACCTCCACCTCGACCAGGCCATTCTCCTTGAGCGTGCGGCCCGAGGAGACGAGATCGACGATCCGCCCGGCGAGGCCCAGCACCGGGGCGATCTCCATCGCGCCGTTGAGCTTCACGCATTCCGCCTGCACGCCGCGCGCCTCGAAATGGCGGGCGGTGATGTGGGGATATTTGGTGGCGACGCGGACGTGGCTCCATTCGCGCGGGTCGTCGGCCGCCGCCATGTCCTTCGGCTCGGCCACCGAGATGCGGCAATGGCCGATGCCGAGGTCCACCGGCGCGTAGAGCTCCGAATAATCGAACTCCATCAGCACGTCCGATCCGACGATGCCGAGCTGGGCGGCACCGTGCGCCACGAAGGTGGCGACGTCGAAGGCGCGCACGCGGATCAGCTCGATGTCCGGCCGGTCCGTCTTGAACTGCAGCGCGCGCGAATGTTCGTCGAAGAAAGCGGCTTCGGGGCGGATGCCGGCGCGCTCCAGCAGCGGCTGCACCTCTTCGAGGATGCGCCCCTTGGGCACGGCGAGGATGACGGGATCGGCCATGGCGCGGGCGGGATAGCGGCGTGGACCGATTCCGGCAAGGAAACCGTGCGAGACGGCCACCTTCCGGGCCGCATGCGCCATTCCGGCGCTTACCCCTTCCCCTTCGTCACCCCAGCGTGGGGTCTCCCTGGAGCGGGCGCGGCGTTCCCCTTCGCGAGATCCCGGCTTTCGCCGGGATGACGGATATATTCGGGGATGATCGCTCCAGACGGGGAGCGATCGCGTCGATGACGCACACGCCGAGCCGCGTGGTCCATCCTGTCGTCATCCCGGCGGAGGCCGGGATCCGTTCGCACAACGTTGGCCGCATCGCGGCGCCATGGCTGGCCTGCGCTGCCAGGCCTCCAGAGGTCGCGCATAATGGATCCTGACCTTCGTCAGGATGACGGAAGCGCAGCCTGCCGACCCTTCGACCCGGGCGCCAAAAAAGAAAGGCCCCGCGACGCGCATACGCCGCGGGGCCTTCGCAACCGGATGGGGCCGGATCAGAGCTTCTCGGTCAGCTCCGGCACCACCTTGAACAGGTCGCCCACCAGGCCGATGTCGGCGACCTGAAAGATCGGGGCGTCCTCGTCCTTGTTGATGGCGATGATGGTCTTGCTGTCCTTCATGCCGGCGAGGTGCTGGATCGCGCCCGAAATGCCGACCGCGATATAGACTTCCGGGGCGACGATCTTGCCGGTCTGGCCGACCTGATAGTCGTTCGGCACGTAGCCCGCGTCCACCGCCGCGCGCGACGCGCCGACGCCCGCGCCGAGCTTGTCGGCGAGCGGCTCGATGATCGCGTGGAAATTCTCGCTGTTCTGCAGCGCGCGGCCACCCGAGACGATGATCTTGGCCGAGGTCAGCTCCGGACGCTCCGACTTGGAGATTTCGGCGCCGACGAAGCTCGACCCGGCATTCTCGCCCGAGCCGGACACGGCTTCCACCGTGCCCGATCCGCCGTCCCGCGCCGCCTTCTCGAAGGCGGTGCCGCGCACGGTGATCACCAGCTTGGCGTCCGACGACTTCACGGTCGCGATCGCATTGCCGGCATAGATCGGGCGCGTGAAGGTGTTGTCGCCCTCGACCGAGAGGATGTCGCTGAGCTGCATCACGTCGAGCAGGGCGGCGACGCGCGGCGCGATATTCTTGCCGTTGGCGGTGGCCGGCGCCACGAAGGCGTCGTGATGGCCCATCAGTTCCACGACCAGCGGCGCGATCGCCTCCGGCAGGACGTGATCGTAGGCGGCGCTGTCCGCGACATGGACCTTGCCCACGCCGGCGATCTTCGCGGCGGCCTCGGCGACGCTACCCACGCCCGAACCCGCGACGAGGAGATGGACTTCACCGAGCTTGGCGGCGGCGGTGACGGCGGAGAGGGTGGCGTCCTTGATGGCGCCCGTGTCGTGCTCGACCCAAACCAGCGTCTTCATGCCGCCACTCCCAGCGCCTTGAGTTTCGTGACCAGTTCATCGACGTCGGCCACCTTGATGCCGGCCGAGCGCTTGGGCGGCTCGGAGACCTTGAGGGTCTGCAGGCGGGTGGCGGTGTCGACGCCGTAATCGGCCGGGGTCTTGTTCGCGAGCGGCTTGCTCTTCGCCTTCATGATGTTGGGCAGCGAGGCGTAGCGCGGCTCGTTGAGGCGAAGGTCGGTGGTGACGATGGCGGGGAGCGCCAGCTTCACCGTCTCCAGGCCACCATCGACCTCGCGGGTGACGGTGGCGCTGTCGCCCTCGACCTCGAGCTTGTTGGCGAAGGTGCCCTGCGGACGGCCCAGCAGCGCGGCCAGCATCTGGCCGGTCTGGTTGCTGTCGTCGTCGATCGCCTGCTTGCCCAGGATCACCAGGCCGGGCTGCTCCTCATCGACGATCGCCTTCAGGATCTTGGCGACGGCCAGCGGCTCGACCTCGTCATCGGTCTGCACCAGGATCGCGCGGTCGGCGCCCATGGCGAGCGCGGTGCGGAGCGTCTCCTGCGCCTTGGCGACGCCGATCGAGACGGCCACGATCTCGGTCGCGACGCCCTTTTCCTTCAGGCGGATCGCCTCTTCGACGGCGATCTCGTCGAACGGGTTCATCGACATCTTGACGTTGGCCAGATCGACCCCGGTGCCGTCCATCTTCACGCGCGGCTTCACGTTATAGTCGATCACCCGCTTCACGGGGACTAGGATCTTCACCTTCGCACTCCTCTCATATTGGGCGGCAGGGGTCCGTTGCCGGAGCCCCTACCTGACCTTGACGTAAAGGTAAAGTCAGCCTCCCCCGTGAGGGAGGCAGGCGGTCAGGCCGCCTGCTTCACCTCCGCGACGATCTTGCGCGCCGCATCGCCGAGATCGTCGGCGGGAACGATGGCGAGACCGGAATTGGCGAGGATTTCCTTGCCCTTCTCGACATTGGTGCCCTCGAGGCGAACGACCAGCGGCACCGACAGGTTCACTTCCTTCGCCGCCGTGACGATGCCGTCGGCGATGATGTCGCACTTCATGATGCCGCCGAAGATGTTGACGAGGATGCCCTTCACCGCCGGATCGGCGAGGATGATCTTGAACGCCGCCGTCACCTTCTCGGTGGTGGCGCCGCCGCCGACGTCGAGGAAGTTGGCCGGGAACATGCCGTTCAGCTTGATGATGTCCATCGTCGCCATGGCGAGGCCGGCGCCGTTGACCATGCAGCCGATGTCGCCGTCGAGCTTGATGTAGGCGAGGTCATATTGCGAGGCCTCGACCTCGGCCGGGTCCTCCTCGGTGATGTCGCGCAGCTCGGCGATGTCCTTGTGGCGGAACATCGCGTTCGAATCGAACGACACCTTGGCGTCGAGGACGAGCAGCTGGCCGTCCTTGGTCTCGACCAGCGGGTTCACTTCCAGCATCGACATGTCGGTGGCGACGAACGCGTCGTACAGCTGGCCGGCGAGCTTGGCCGCCTGCTTGTTGAGATCGCCCGTGAGCTTGAGCGCGAAGGCGACGGCGCGGCCATGGTGCGGCTGGAAGCCCTCGGCCGGATCGATCACGATCGTCTGGATCTTCTCGGGCGTGTCGTGGGCGACCGCCTCAATGTCCATGCCGCCTTCGGTCGAGACGACCATGGCGATGCGGCCGGTCGCGCGATCGACCAGCATCGAGAGGTAATATTCCTTCTCAATGTCGGCGCCGTCGGTGACGTAGAGGCGGTTGACCTGCTTGCCATGCTCGCCGGTCTGCACGGTGACGAGCGTGTTGCCGAGCATCTCGGTCGCCGCCGCCTTCACCTCGTCGAGGCTCTTGGTCAGGCGGACGCCGCCCTTGGCCTCGGCCGGCAGCTCCTTGAACTTGCCCTTGCCGCGCCCGCCGGCATGGATCTGCGCCTTCACGACGTAGAGCGGCCCGGGCAGCTTGCCGGCGGCCGCCACCGCCTCGTCCACGCTCATCGCGGCATGGCCCGCCGGCACGGCGACGCCGAACTTCGCGAGCAGTTCCTTGGCCTGATATTCGTGGATGTTCATGGAAGGCGACTCCGATGGTCCAAAGGGTTTGGGGGTCGCGTTAACGGCGATGAGCGGGGGCGTAAACCCCCGAGCACCTCTGTTATTTCGCAGGTGCGGTATCAGCCGGCGATGGCGCAGCCGAGCCCGACCCGGGTGACAACGCTGACGATGTGCGGATCGTTCAGCGCCTGCAGGCGCCCGCCCAGTTCGTCGAAGCGCAGATGGCCGGGATGCCCGGCCGGCAGCCTGGCGACGCGGGCGAGCTGGTGCAGCTCGTCGCTGTCGAGCTTGCGGACCAGCTTGCCGGCCATGCAGTCGGCCAGTTCGGGCCGGACGCCGGCATCGACCAGCTTCTGGCGCACCTTCGCCTCGGGCGAGATGGCGGAGCAGGCCGAGGCCAGCAGCGCGAGCGACAGGAAAGCGAGGCGTGTCATGGCGCCGTCCGCTCTAGCCCCGGCGTCTGAAAGGTTCCTGAACGCACCGTTCGCGCCTATATCGGCGGGATGACCCCGCTGGCCGGCCTCCTCCTGTTCGCGCTGACCGTCGCGGCCATGGAGGGCTTCGCTTATGCGATGCACCGCTGGGTGATGCACGGGCCGGGCTGGTTCCTCCACGCCAGCCACCACCGGCCGCGGGCGGGCGCTTTCGAGCTCAACGATCTCTATGCGGTGATCTTCGCCTGTCCCTCGATCGTGCTGCTCGCCGGCGGGGTGCGCTGGGGCTGGTGGCCGGGCTGCACCTGGATCGGCGCGGGCATCGCCGCCTACGGCGCCATCTATTTCGGCTTCCACGACTGGATCGTGCACCGGCGCCTGCCGCACCGCTACGTCGCGCGCTCGCGCTACATGAAGCGGATCGTGCAGGCGCACCGGCTGCACCATGTGGTGGAGACGAAGGCCGGCACGGTGAGCTTCGGCTTCCTGGTGGCCCCGCGGCCGGCGGCGCTCAAGGCCGAGCTCAAGCGGCGGGAACGGGCCGGGGTGCGGGCGGCGGCCGTCCCGTCCCCGTCGCCCCGGACCTGATCCGGGCGACGGAGAGATCAGCGGGTTCGCGTCCACAGCCCGTCGCGGCTGACCTCCGCCACGTCCTTGCGCCGCAGCGCCTGCCACGCCGCCGTCGCCACCCAGCCGAGCTTGTCGGTGCCCGAGGTCGAGACGCGCCGGTCCCACGCCTGCTCGCCGCGCGCGGCGACTTCGCGGGCGATGTCGCCGTAGATGCCGGCCGCCGCCAGCACCGCCCAGGCCGAGCGGAAGGGCAGCGCCCGGGTGCCAACCCGTGCCGACGCCTCGTAGCGCTCCGCCATCGCCGCCAGCCGCCGCGCGAGCAAGGCGAGGCGCGGGCGGAAGGGCGGCTTCATATGCTCGCCGGGCGGGATGTCGACCTCGACCAGCCATTCGACCGGCAGGTAGCAGCGGCCGATCGCGTCATCCTCGCTGACGTCGCGGGCGATGTTGGCGAGCTGGAAGGCGATGCCGAGGTCGCAGGCGCGGTCCAGCACCGCCTCGTCATGCGGATCGACCCCCATCACCACCGCCATCATGCAGCCGACCGTGCCCGCGACATGATAGCAATAGCGCAGCAGATCGGCCTCGGAGCGCGGCCGCCACTCCTGCGCGTCGAGCGCGAAGCCGTCGATCAGGTCATGGGCGTAGCGCGCGGGCAGGCCGGTCTCCGCCGCCACCGCGCCCAGGCAATCGAAGGAGGCATCGCCCGTTTCCTCCCCGGCCAGCGCCCTCGCCGTCAGCGCGCGCATGCGCGAGAGCCGCGCGGCCGCATCCTGCACGGCGCTGGCGCCATGGCCCAGCACCTGCCCGTCGGCGATGTCGTCGCAGGCGCGGCACCAGGCGTAGAGCAATTGCGCCCGCTCGCGCGTCACCGGATCGAACAGGCGCGAGGCGGCGGCGAAGGATTTCGATCCCTTCGCGATGACGGCGCGGGCGTGGGCGACGAGAGCCGGGCGGTTCACACCCCTCTCCCCCTGGGGGAGAGGGAGGGGCCCAGCCGCA
>Ga0207671_10006334_pt1 | contig 10559 bp, 10 predicted proteins | sample KBSC24metaG_FD_184352 | JGI IMG/M metagenome (GOLD analysis project Ga0207671, IMG submission 184352) | Corn rhizosphere microbial communities from Kellogg Biological Station, Michigan, USA - KBS C2-4 metaG (SPAdes) (version 2) | ecosystem: Host-associated > Plants > Roots > Rhizosphere > Soil... | reverse complement strand
CCCGTACAGTACCCCATCGCACCGCCGATGATAAAGCCTTTTACAAAAAGGACCAGCAGCTCGGCGACAGGAAAATGTCCTTCCTTTACCACGGCCGTCAGCGAAATGGTGAGGAAGTAGGCCATGGGATCGTTACTCCCGCTCTCCAGCTCCAGCACGGGACGCAAGGCGCCTTTCAGACCGACGCCCCTGCCACGCAGGATGGAGAATACCGCCGCCGCGTCGGTGGATGAGACGATGGAGCCCAACAGCAGTCCCTCCGGCAGACTGAAGCCAAGAAGATAATGGACAAAGATGCCCACCGAAAGGGCCGTCAGGAGCACCCCCAGCGTAGACAGGGCCAGACCCGTCCCCAGTACGGGGCGGATAGTTTGAAAGTCCGTGCTGAGACCTCCGGAGAAAAGAATAAAATTGAGTGCTGTAATCCCGATGAACTGGGCCGAATGCATGTCGTCGAAGGGAATGCCGCCCAGCCCTTCCGATCCCGCCAGGATACCCACTAACAGAAAGAAGATCAGGGTAGGTACCCCCCATTTGCTGGTCGTCTTCCCGCCGATGATACTCAAAAGCAGCAGGACAGACACTACCAGTAGGCCATGCTCCGCGGTGATATGCATAGCCGCAAATTAGCCCAAATCCGCCAAACAGTTAAGCCTGTTCATCCGATCGTCCTTCCGGAATGATTAGTTGGCCGGGACGGTAATGTCGTGTATAAGGCTTCCCCTTGTCCGGCGCCGCTCCTCCATGTGCACCGGCAGGTCGGCATAAGAGATAGTATGACGGTGGTCGATGACGGGACGCAGCTTGCGTTGCAGGTCCTTTCCATCCTTGTCGATGAGCTCCCCATATTCGTCCAGTACCGGATGGACGGCGATCTCGATATATTTTCCCGTAGGACGCTGCTTGTCCCGCAGCTGCAGCCAGTCGCTAGCGCAGCCCGAAAGATCAGGGCCGCAGATATCCCGGTATCTTGCAGTCAAGTGGTTGAATAGTCGCCGGTAGTGCCCCTTGATCCCGCGCATACCGGGACCCATGCTTCGGGAAAAACGTACCCGCTGTATTCCATATTCACGCGCCAGTGACACCAGTATCGTTGTAATGGGCCATTGCCGGTGGAGAGAGTGATGTATATCGAGGTGTGTCGGGCGTATACCTGCCAGCAGGGCCTTCTCCAGCTGGGCCTTCAATTCTTCATAGACCGCCCGTTTTTCACGCCTGGTCAGCACCAGCCGCCGGCTGCTTTCTTTGAGAATAAAGAATCCCGATTCATGACAGAAGGAAGTACAGTCACGGATGGACGAAGTGAGGGAAAAACCTTCGGTCAGGTTCAGACGAACGCCTATTTTTCCGGAGAACAGGGACTGGGCATGTACCATCTCGACGGCGCCCTCGAACCCGGGCATATTCACCAGAAGGGAAGCGCTGGTCACCAGCCACTTTTGAAAACATTTCAGGACAGCGCCATTGACGGCATCGCTATACCCGAAATCATCGGCGTTAATGATAAACTTATTTGCTGCGTGCATACAGGATTAGATCAGAATAGGTCTTTAGCCAAAACGCAATAGTTGGGGAATTATTTCTACAAACCCTTAAAAAAAGTAAGGGTTACCGCTTAGGCATGGCCGCCCCGGCTCACAACTTCACCCTAAACCTTCCATCCTTGATCACCACGGAATTGCTGGTATTCGTCTGCCCATAGATGGTGCCCTGGAACGTCCCCTGTATCACATTATTCGCCACCGACGTCACCGTGGCCTTTACTTCGCTGAAAGGGAAGTCCAGGTAGATATTGTAATTGGGTTGATTGGTAAAATTCAGGTACTCTCCATAATACAGCAACGCCAGGTCCTTTCGCTGGAGGGCGGTGTCATAATGTAAACCCGAGGCAACAGGACTGCCATACGCATACCCGATCCGCAGCAGTATAAAATCCGAAAAGGTCTGTTGATATCCTCCGGAATAGAACAACGTATCCATTCCTGGCACCCCTTTATAGGCCGACAGCTCCAGCAGCTGCACATTCGAATCTACCAGCGCCGTTACCAGCGTGTCGAACTCCACCCGCACGCCATTGATCGTAGCCTGTATATAGTTCGCCGGAGACTTCTGTACATCCTTCTTACAGGAGGAATAGCCGATAGCTGCCAGCAGCAGCCCCGCGAACCATAATTTTTTCATAGCCTCCATTTAATGAGTTCAATTTTTTATCCAGGTCTGATTTATTGCATAAGTGATATATCCCAGCCCGAAGTAATAGCTCAGCGACAGCGAGTCTTTGCCCAGTACCCTCACCAGCGCCAGGTCGCCATAGGCACACATGATCGTGTCCCTGCCGGTGTTGACCGTGTCCTTATATACCTTGAAAGTTATCGTGTCCGAACCATAATTAATTTCTCTTCCGGGTATTGCCCAGTCAGGAGCCGGGTTTCTTCCGGATTGTACGAAGGAGATGATGTTGATCGTGTCCGTAAAAAGAAGACCATTCGGCAATATCGTTCCCAGCGTGGAATGATCCCGGATGACCTCACCGGCAAATTCAATAACGGTATCCCCTCCCGCCGGATAATATACCGACGCCTTTTCTATGACATGATAGGACCCTATGTATTTTTTAGCCTTGTCTTCAGCATTAGGCACGGGAGGAGCAGTCGAGTGATCGGCAGACTTCTTGCAGGCCGCAAAAAGCAGTAAGAGAACCAATACCCATCGCACCGGTGTGGCGGAGGGCGGCAGCAATAAATTCATAAACAATTTTAGGAGTCCCTGAATTTACGGAAATCCTCTCATACATACAAAGAATTTACGATATTTTGCCGGCCCCCTGCAATCCATCGCCCACCGCCAGGGAACAGGCCATGTTACCCGCATGTTAACAGCCCTGCGACAGCCCCCGGGCACTTAAACCCACCCATCCGATACAGGTCCAATCTGTAAACTTAAAACTATGACCTCGAAGAAGCACGAACTCCCTAAAATAATCATTATGAACGTGAGTAAGAAGCTCAAGCTAATACTCATCGCCCTCGTCATTGCCGCAGGCTTTAGCTCCTGCATGGTAGAAGCCCATCCTTATGGCGCCCACTGGGTTCCCGGACACTGGGCCCCAGGCTATTACCATTCACATTGGGTACCCGGTCACTATGCATAAATTATGGGACGGGCCGCTTCGGCGGCTCTCCCAAAAAATCCGTACCTTGCCCCCCTTTACAGCCACCCAGCGAGGCGTCATTTTATGTTTGAATTCCACAAGGACAGGAAACAATACTTCGACATCCAGGTATCCAATACCGCCAAATACGTCATCCCCTTCATCCGGGAAACCCTCCCCCTTCCAAAAGGAGCACGGGTATTGGAAATAGGCGCCGGCGAGGCGGGCGTACTAAAAGCATTTATCGATGAAGGCTGTATCGGTGTCGGAGTGGAACTGCTGGAAGAACGTGTCGTCAACGGCCGCAAATGGCTCGGTCCCGAGCTGGCAGACGGCAGACTCACCTACATCGTCAGTGATATTTATAAAGTAGACGTCGAAAAGGACCTCGGCGGCAAGTTCGACCTCATCGTCCTCAAAGATGTCATCGAACACATCTATGACCAGGCCAAACTCCTCAACAAGCTGCATTCCTTCCTCCTTCCCCACGGAGCCATATTCTTTGGCTTCCCCCCCTGGCAGATGCCTTTCGGCGGGCACCAGCAGATATGCACCAATAAGGTCCTGGCCAAAATGCCTTATTATCACCTTCTCCCCGAGGGGCTATATAAATTCATACTGACAAAATACAAACAGCCCGTCAAGGACCTCATAGAGATAAGAGATACCCGACTGTCCCTGGAGAAGTTCGAACGCATCCTGAAGCAGACAGACTACCGCGTCCTCCACAGACGGCTCTTTCTTATCAACCCCATCTACCAGTACAAGTTCGGCTGGAAGCCCCGCGTACAGTCATCCCTGATAAGCCATATACCCTGGTTCAGGAACTTTGTGACCACCACCGCCTATTATCTCGCGGCGCCATCCACTACGACCTCCAAAGCATCCATAATATAGTTTATCTCCCCATCCGTCATGGTGGGATGTATCGACAATCGTACCCAACCCGGCTTGCTACCCATGTCTCCTGCCAGCAGCGATCTCAATATTTCGCGGCTCCGGCCCTCATCGATGCCTAACAGTACATGTCCATAAGTGCCCGCGCAGCTGCAGCCGCCCCTTGTCTGAATACCATACCTGTCATTGAGCGCCTTTACGATCAGGTCATAATGCACATTCTTCACCGTAAAAGAAATAACGCCAAGCCGTCGCCTGTTCGCCCCAAGGATCCCTATACCCTCGATCCTCTCCATCCGTTCAAAGATCAGCCCAAGCATCTCCTCTTCCCGCTGCAATATCTTATCCACTCCCATCTCTTCCTTTAACCCGATACACATCGCCGCCTTGATCCCCTGCAGGATGGGAGGGGTACCGCCGTCTTCCCGCTGTTCGATGTCGCTGATGTATTCATGTACCTTCCAGGGGTTGCTATAAAGTATCGTACCGCCGCCCGGCTGATCCGGCGCGCGATTCTTATAAAGCTTACTGCTAAAGATCAGGACACCCGGCGTGCCCGGGCCTCCCAAAAACTTATGAAAAGAAAAATAGATGGCATCCAGATCCCCTGAAAGCCATTCGGGATGCATATCTATGGCAACATAAGGCGCGGAACATGCATAGTCCACAAAACAGAGACCTCCGTATGCATGCATCATCGCCGCAATGGCATGCACAGGCGTCTCGATCCCCGTGACGTTGGAACAAGCCGTCACTGCCGCGATCTTATTCTTTCTGTGGCTGTATTGTTCCAACAGCTGCCTTAGATGCTCCAGGTCGACATTCCCGTCCTCCGCCGGGCGGATGATCTCCACCGTGGCGATGGTCTCCAGCCAGCTGATATGATTGCTGTGATGCTCCATATGCGTCACCAAAACCAGCGGTCTTTCTTCTTCATCAAGCCGCAGGCATTTTACATAGTCCATAAACCGCTCAGGGACCCGGAGGCCCATAATTCTTTGCAGCTTATTGACCGCGGCCGTCATGCCATTCCCGCAAAAGATCACGACATCGTCTTCATTTGCATGGACGTGCTTCTTTATCAGCGCCTTTGCCTCCTCATACGCCGTAGACATCGTCTCCCCCGTAATGGTGGACATCGTATGGGTGTTGGCAAAAAAGGGCAGTATTTCATCCCGCATCTTCGACTCGATAGGCTCATACCCCCTGCCGCTGGCCGTCCAGTCCGCGTATAATATTCTGAGAAGACCAAAAGGAGTAGTAAAAGACTGGTCCTGACCGATGATCTTTCTCCTGAAGGGCGAAAAATAATCCTCGAGTGAGCTCACGTTTTGTATATGACACATTGTCTCCATGACCTATTTGGATTTTTCAGATACGGCGAACAGATCATGCGGCTGTCTGCTGTAATATTTATCCATAAAGACCCCGAGCAGTATCGTAAAGGCGACAAATGCAAGAACGACCAGCAGCTGGGATGCCGATGTCTTTTGGATCTCCTGTCTCGACCGCACCTCGCAAACCTCTCCCGGGCAGTATTGAACCTTGTCTTTAAAGAACAACGGATAAAACTTGCACCCAAGACAAATTCCAAAGGCGGACTCGAAAAAGAGAAAGATCAGACAGATCAGACAGATAATGCCCGTCACCGGACTGTAGGAATTTATCAACACCATCATCACGAACATGATAGCCGACAGGATCAAACCAATGATCCATGCAAACCTTTTTTGGCGGGCGCCCACATATTCGGGTGTTTGTCTGCCGACGACGAGCCGGCCAATGATCAATGTGGGAGACAGCCGGGGATTGATAAAGACCCGGATCATAAAGTCTGTGAAGAACAGCGTTATCACATATTTTATCGGCAGGAAATTACCCTTGAACAGGATAAACATCAGGGAAAGGAATGTCGCGAGGAACAGTATTCCCGCCGCCGCCCTGATCTCCCGCTCGTTCAGTACCCGGATGTCATACCCGGCCACATCCTCTCCGAACTGTATTGTCTTTCTCATGGTACTACTTTTTTATAATAGTACCTAAATAATTCAATCACTGCAAGTTACGACAACAGAAAGAGGATGACGGTATACCAAACCGCCTTTTAGGTCAATGATCGGACACCTTTGGAAAGGACGGAAAGATTTACCGATATTTAATGGATGAAGTCCCTTCTCGACATCAGACGGTTTAAACTATACGCATGGATTGGCCTTGGCTTTCTGTTACTGGGCCTCCTGTCCAATCTGGCACAAAGACCCGCTGAGGTTGGGAAAAGATTTCTGGACGACGCATGGAGGATCCCCGTTGTCACCATCCTGAACTATATATTTTTTGAATACACGCTCCCAAGGCTCCGGTGGAAAAAATTCATATCATCGGCGCTGCTTATCATAGTACATCTTTTTTTATATTCGGAGGGCTTATATCTTTGGAGAGAACTGGGTGTCGCCATGGCCATCTATACACCCTTCCCCGCAGGGTCACACGGAGTTTCGCCGCAGACGGAATTCAGCGTGAGCACCGTATTGTTCTTTGGGATTGTCAGACATTTCTATATTCATGTCAAGCTAAAACAGACGACCCAGCAATTACGGATCGAAAAGCAGCAGGCCGAATTGAATTATCTCAAATCCCAGACTAACCCTCATTTCCTCTTCAATACATTGAACAATATCTATTCCCTGGCAAGGGACAAGTCCGACCGGACGCCGGAAACGATATTGCGTTTGTCAAAAATATTACGGTATATGCTGTATGAAGCCGGGGGCGCATACATCGCCATCGAGCAGGAGCTAAAGATCATCGAGGACTATATCTCCCTCGAAAAATTACGCTATGATGACTCTTTACGGATCAATTTCAATTACAATGTCGAAGATATGAAGCAGGCCCTACCGCCGTTGCTGCTGATACCACTGGTAGAGAATGCCTTCAAACATGGGGTTTCCGAAACAAGACATCAGCCGTTCGTCGATATTCATCTTTCCGTCGCCAGACGACAGTTGGCTTTTTTTGTAAAAAATTCCGCGGAAGGCCTCGCCGGCGGGGAGAAAGTAAAAGAGAACATCGGCCTTTCCAATCTCAAACGTCAGCTTGAACTGCTGTACACCGACTATGAAGTGTTGTTGGAACAACGGGACACCGAATTCTCTGCCACCTTAAAGATCAACCTCGCAAGCCATGTCTAAAATAAAATGCATCGTCATAGAAGACGAACCGCTGGCAGTAAAGGTTTTGACAGATTATATAGGGCAGGTGCCGTTTTTGGAACTGCAGGCGTCTTTTAAGGACGCTGTCTTAGCCACCGACTATCTCCGCCACACGGGCACCGATCTCATATTTCTGGATATACACCTGCCCAGGCTAAAAGGTATGTCCTTCTTAAAGACCCTTTCCAACCCTCCGGCGGTTATCATTACAACAGCCTATCATCAATACGCCGTGGAAGGCTTCAATCTGAATGTGACGGATTATTTGTTGAAGCCAATAGAGTTCGAGCGGTTTCTCGTGGCCGTGAACAAGGTCAGGACGGCGCCGACGGTAAAACAGGAGCCTGTAGATGACCCCAGGCTCAAGGACTTTGTCTTTATCAATGTTCAAAAGAAGAAGGTAAAGATCCTCTTTTCAGACATCGTCTACATCGAGAGCCAGCGGGAGTATGTCAGGATCACCACCACGCAAACCGGGTATATTTCAAAGATGAGTACGCACGAGATCGAGGCCATATTACCCACCCATCTTTTTATCCGGGTACACAGATCATTCATCGTCAGCATACGCAGGATCGAATCCTATACGGCCGAAATGATCGAGATCAATGGGGTGTCTATTCCCGTTGGAAAGGGTTATAGAGATGCTTTGACCAGGTTGTAGTTACTCCGCCACGCCCGGGCCACGCCCGGCCCCCCGAAAATGGGTGTTTTTCCCGTTTTTCAGGCCCATGGAAATTGTACCTTGTTTAGGCTCCCCATTTCCTAAACCATCGTTTTATGAGACTGCTTGCATCAATCACCCTCCTTATCCTGTCCCTGCATGTCCTCACCGGATGCAGTAATGGCATCTTTGGCAAGAACGGGGTGCACTCTATCAACCAGGCCGTTGGCTCTGTCAATCAATTAGATAAAACGATCTCCCATTCAGTGGACGAGGCGTCGGCCACCGTCGTCAGCACGCGGGATTCCCTATTGTATTTCCTGCGTTACAACTCCGCGACGGTAGCCCACGACGTCTCCATGGCCCTCCTAAAAGGCACCATTGGCTACCTCGACGACCCTGGCAACAGGGACGCACTGGCCCACTTCCTCGATTCCATCATCACACACACCGCGTCCCCTATCCGCCGGCAGCTCATTCTCTTCCGGGACTCGCTGCTGGATGAAGTATTTATCCGAAGGACCCAACAGCTCCTCAGAGGCATCATGCAAGAGCTGGTAGTCAGACCTACGGCTAATTTGCTGGATATGCTGACCAATGACACGAGACGGCAGCAGTTGAGTAATCTGCTGGGTATGGTCATCCCATCCATACTTAATGACAGCAGTATCAGGCAGATCAGCAAGCTGCGCAGCGCTCTCCTGGGTCTCGATATGAAAAAGGACATCGCTGGCTGGGTCGATACCGCCCTTTATGTGGCCAATCGCCGGCTCGACTCAACCCTCCGACCCACCATTCACAGCATCGTCGACGAAAATACCAGCACCATCCGAAAGAATGCCGGCTGGATCATCACAGGCCTTAGCATCATGGCCATCATCATCGGGCTCGTTATTTATTTTGTCCAGCACAAAAAGGTGATGCTGAATAAAAATATGCTGCATTACGTGACCCTCCAGATCGAGCAGATGAAGGACACCGACAAGGGTAAGTATGACGAGCTGACGACGAAAATTCAACGCACCATGCAAAACCACCAGCTCGAAGGTCAGCTGAATAAGTTCCTGAAAGAAGAAAGGATCAGTTAGCCATAATTTAATATATACCGACTCATCATGCCTACACTATTCAATCTCAGAGGCTATACACGCCCTGACCCTCTCGACAAAGCCACAGGCGCGGCCCGGTTTATCATCCTGGCCCTCGTCAATATCCTGCTCACCATCATTCTGATCCGGCTGATAACCCACTATAAGATCGTTTATTTCCAGGGGTTTACTCTTTTCGGTCATACCTTCTCGGCCCTGTATACGGAGATACTGGAAGTATTCATCAACGGCATCGTATACACCGCCCTGATCCTCGTCACCCGCAAATGCTCTTTCATAATACCATTTCTCATCGTGCTGGTTCCATACTATGTCCTCGACCTCTATATACAGTCGCATTATCGCCTCCCGGGACAGGACAGCCTAAAAGCATTGTGGATGTACTACAGCGATAGTCCAGTCGCCGCCATCCACCCCGAAGCATTGAAGTTCTTCGTCACCTTGTCCGTGGATGCTATCCTCTTCGGCGTGATCTCTCTCTTCCTCGCCCGGCTTATCGCCTCCCTGATCTATGCAAAAAAAGACTATCCTCCGCTGCCCACTCAGCAGCAGTATGCAAACCTTTTCCGTCCCGCATGGAGCCAGGAGAATATCCAGCGCCCCCATCGTAACGCCGCCTTCTATATCCTGCGGCTCTTAGGGATTGGATATGCCATCTACCTCCTTTTCCTGGTCATTGGCATCGCCGGACCCGCTGCATGGCCTGCGGGAATGGGACATCTCATCGTCGTCACCTATTCCAACACCGCGCTTGCCATCAATACTTTCTTCAAGATCTCCCTGATGACGATACTGGCCTTCACCGGGGCTTATAATCCGGCCATCCGTACCTATTGCTGTACGGGTCTTTTTGCAGGCCATCTGCTCTCCGCGAGCTTTTCGCTTGTCTTTCATTTCTTTATTCCACATGCCTCCGAGACCTCCTTCCTTCTCCTGTCAGGCATCATCGATGGGGTGATGGCCATTGCCTTCCTCATCATCCTCCTCAGCTCCCGGAGTGCCGCCATCGGTTTCAGGCCGGAAAAGGATTCCCCCTCTGACTGGTCCATACCGCTGTTATTACAAAGAATAGTCTACAGGGTCCTGGGCTTCTTTTTCCTGGTCCTGGTAGCCTTCATCATATACGAACGTCTTGGCACGGAAGGAAGATCAGGCATCAGCGCCATCTTTGGCTATCCCGACCCTTTGATCAGCAACACCATCACCTTTTATGGCACCATAAGTGTCCTGTTCTTTATACAAGTCCGGCGGGAACAGCTCCGGTCCTATCTGTTCAATCCTGTCGTCATTCCCCTGCTCGCCGGCAGCCTGCTGGCATTGTTGTGGCTCATCGTGGGCGCCATGCGGGCCAATGGCATTCAGATCGCCACGCGTTACTGCAACCCTGACCATGAACGAATAACGGTGACGGTGGACTGGTACTTCGCACTCGTAGGCGTCGTAGGATTGGTCATTTGTTTCATCGTCATTGGTCTGCGCCGCTGGTATTACGAGTCCGATTACAGCATCAACTCCCTGCACCCATC
>Ga0207671_10006325_pt1 | contig 10569 bp, 9 predicted proteins | sample KBSC24metaG_FD_184352 | JGI IMG/M metagenome (GOLD analysis project Ga0207671, IMG submission 184352) | Corn rhizosphere microbial communities from Kellogg Biological Station, Michigan, USA - KBS C2-4 metaG (SPAdes) (version 2) | ecosystem: Host-associated > Plants > Roots > Rhizosphere > Soil... | reverse complement strand
GGTCTCTTCCAGCGAAGCCGCCTGTTCTTCGGTACGGCGTGACAGATCCAGATTGCCCACCGCGATCTGGCCGGCGGCAGTGGAAATCGATTCGGCGGATCGCTTGATGCCGTCGACGATGCTGGTGAGCTGGGCACGCATGTTGTCGAGAGAGGCCATCAGGCTGTGCTGGTCGCCCTTGGCCAGCGGGATGCTCACCGCCAGGTTGCCCTGGGCGATCTGCGCCGCCAGGACCTGGGCATCGGCCGGTTCGCCACCCAGCTGGCGCAGGACACTGCGCACGATCAGGACGGCTGCGCCCAAGGCCAGCAGCACCGAGCCGGCCACCAGGGTCCAGATGGTCGTGGCGATGCGTTGATAGGTCGTTTCGGCATCGGCGGCGGCCTGATCGTTGAGATCGTCTTCCAGGCGGCCCAGCGCATCGAGGTTGTCGAGCCACTTGGCCTGCACCGGACGAATCTTCTGGACCAGCAGGTTGATCAGATCAGTGGTCTTGTTCTCCTGGGCCAGAGTGACGGCCTGTTTCAGCAGCGGCTCGGTATCGGCGGCGTTTTGCGCGATCTGATCAAAGAACTCACGTTCCTTGCGGGAGGTATCCGGCGCGTCAAAGAGCTTGCGCAGCTTGTCGCGGGCTTCCTGATAGCTTTTTTCCTGTACCTTGATGCGTTCGATTTCTCCGGCGACCAGCGCCGGATCCTGGAACAGGGCGATGTTGCGGATGGCCAGGGCACGAATACGCACGCTGTTGTTCATGACGTCCGCCAGACCACCTTGCTGGTTGTTGGCGACGATGTTGCTCAGATTGCTCTTGACCGTGGACAAGCCCCACATGCCGACCAGCGAGATGACGAGCAGCAGGACGATGACGCCGGCAAAACCTAACGCCAGGCGAGTGGATACCTTCAGTTTGTTCATGAAAAAGCCCCTGTGGATGAAATGTGCTGCCGATTGGGTTGCAAAACCCCCCGTTCAGGCCTGCCTTGGCTGTTGCCGCCTTGTGCAGGTTTTGTGACTTTTCCCGTATATAAGTGGTGCAAAATGGCTTTTCACCATGTTGGTGCGGTGGTTTTGAGCCAATTGCATGGTTTTATTGCCATCATTTCCTTAGCTTTTGAAATGATTGCACGGGTGTTGTAACGCTATTGAGTAAGCTCAGCCAGAAAAGATCCATCAGGATGTGATTATTTTTCTCTGACACAAGTGCGATCCGTTCTCCTGTGCGAGGCGATTGCCAGCGCAGCGAAGAGGGCGTCGCATCGCTACCACAAGAGCCACAACGGTGCGAGGCCTGCACCGTACGCAGGCGAAGAAGAGGGATTTCGGGGCAAATTTGCTGCTTGCCCCGAAATGACGACGCTCAGATGCTGCCTCCGCTGCTGGTACGCGAATTGCTTATTCGTTCAAAACGGTTTTTATATAAATCAGCAGTTTATATATGGAACAAAATAAGTTATTCGGCGTCGAGATATCTGCTATATTGGCGTTGAATATCTCTCATATATAAATTGCTGTTTCATATATGGAACAATTTGGTGCCCGGCAGGAGGCACCCGTCCACCAGTGACGGCAGCCGGGAAGACTAGCCGGGGCGCACTCGCGCGCTGGGGCAATCAGCAGAGGCAACATGATCGAAATCGAATTCCGCAAGGTCGGCAAGAGCTTTGTCGATCGCCAGACAGCGCAAGCGCGCGCTGCCGTCACCAACGTCAACCTCTCCATCAAGAGTGGCGAAGTGGTCTCCATCATCGGGCCCTCGGGCTGTGGCAAGAGCACCCTGCTCAACATGGGGGCCGGGCTGTATCTGCCGAGTGAGGGCGAAGTCTTCGTTGGCGGCGAGAAGGTCATCAAGCCGGTGCGCAAGGTGGCCTTCATGCTGCAGAAAGACCTTCTCATGCCGTGGCGCAATATTCGCGCCAACGTCACCCTCGGTCTGGAGATTGACGGCATGCGCGAGGCCGAGCGCCGCCGCGTTGCCGACGAGTTGCTGGCCAAGTGCCACCTCAAGGGGTTTGAGGAGCATTACCCCTACCAGCTTTCCGGCGGCATGCGTCAGCGTGCCGCTCTGGCACGAACGCTGGCGGTGGATCCGCAGGTATTGCTGCTGGACGAGCCATTCTCGGCGCTGGATGCGCAGACCAAGATGGTGCTGCAGCAGGACCTGGCCAAGATGCTCTATGAAAAGAGGAAGACTGCGCTCTTCATCACCCATGACCTGGTGGAAGCCATCGCCCTGTCGGATCGCCTGCTTGTCATGAGCGAACGTCCCGGCACCATCGTCGAGGAAATCGAGGTCAACCTGCCGTTCCGCGACAACCCGCTGGAGCGCCGCAAGCTGCCCGAGATCGGCCCCTTGCAGGGACGCCTGATGGAACTGCTCAAGGTGGGCAAGGAAACCGCCGAACTCCACTGATTCACGCTGCATCTTCACCCGTCTTCACCCCGTCAACAGAGAGACCTCAAGGGAGAGCCTGAAACATGAAGAACCTGTTTGCATCCGCTACCAGTGCACTTGCCCTGGTCGCTGCCGTCGGTGCGTTCGTCGTCCCGGCGATGGCCAAAGCCGCACCGGAAGAAGTGACCTACCTGCTGCCCGCTCCACCGAATTCACCGGCCTTCGCGCCCTGGGTACTGGCACAGCACAAGGGCTATTACGCCGATGAGAACCTCAAGGTCAGTTTCATCGTCGCCAAGGGCGGCGTCGATGTGGCCAAGCAGATCGGTGCCGGCAATGCGGTCATTGGTGGCGCCATCGGTGATACCCCCATCGTGGTGCGGGCCAATGGCATTCCGGTGAAGGCCATCGCAGTACTGGGGGCGGGTTCGGTGACCATGGTGGCGGCCAATCCGGCTGAGGGCATCAAGACCCTGAAGGATCTGAAGGGCAAGACCGTCACCGTCATGTCCTATACCGATACCACCTATTACGCCTTTCTCGGCAGCCTCAAGACGGCCGGCCTGTCCAAGACCGACGTCCAGATCCAGGCGGCGGGCCCCTCCGGCGTGTGGCAGCTTTATACGTCCGGCAAGTCGCAGGGCTTTGCAGGCGTACCCGACTGGGTGGTCAATGCCACTGATGCCGGCGCAAAACTGGAGTTGCTGGACAACGGTGGTTTCAAGAGCATGGCACAAGCCATTCTGGCCTCCGATGACACCATCAAGAAAAACCCGGAACTGTTGAAGCGGTTGGTGCGTGCCACCCTGCGCGGCATGCAGGACATCATGAAAGATCCGAAGGCCGCAGCCGATGACTACGTCGCCGCCCTGCCCACCTACAAGGGCAAGGAGGCCAGCATCCAGACTACCTTCGAGATGTACAACAAGTATGTCTATGCCAGCCAGAAAACCCTGGGCCAGATTGATCCCTCACGCATGGACGCGGTACAGAAGTTCTACGTCAGCGAAGGCATCGTGAGCAAGGCGACGCCGGTCAATGAACTCTTCACCAACCAGTTCGTGGGAGTGGCCAAGTAATCATGAACACCACGACAGCTAAAGACCTGACCATGTCCAGTTCCGAGCCATCCGCAGCCGCTCCTTCCCGTCCGCGCCGCCACTTCCTGAGCGATAAGGCGCAGACCGTGTGCGGTAGCCTGGTGCTGCTGGTGCTCTTCATCGCCGCCTGGCAATGGGGCCCCGGCATGCTCGGCATGCCGGAATACATCCTTCCCAACTTCATGCAGGTGGTACGTGAAGGCGTGGTGATGTGGAACAACGCGCAGCTGCTGCAGCACTTCGGCATCACTGCCATGGAAGTCGTGTTCGGTTTCCTCTTCGGAGCCCTGCTGGGGCTGGCAGTAGGGGTGGCGCTGGGCTTGTCGCCGCGTGCCGAGGCGATGCTCTCGCCTTACATCCTGGCACTGCAGATTGCACCCAAGGTGGCGTTTGCGCCGCTGTTCGTGATGTGGCTGGGCTACACCATCTATCCCAAGATCATCGTGGCGGTATTGATCGTGTTCTTCCCCATCATGATCAATGTGCTCTCGGCAATCCGTACCGTCGACCCGGACATGGTCAACCTGGTGCGCACGCTCAACGCCGGCCGCTGGCAGATCTTCCATCTGGTCGAGTTCCGTTCGGCGCTGCCGGCTCTGTTCTCCGGCTTGCGCATCGCCTCCACGCTGTCGGTGATCGGCGTGACCGTCGGCGAGCTGGTTGGCGGCAATCAGGGGCTGGGCTATCTGCTGGTCGATGGCGAAGGGCAGGGCAATACGGCTGCTGTGTTCGTTTCCATCGTCGCATTGACGCTTATCGGTGTGGTCACCTACGGGGCCGTGGTGTGGGCCGAACGCAAGGTGCTGCACTACCTGCCCAAGGCCAATACCAGCACCGTCTGATATTGAGCGCGATTTCCCGATCGGTAACAGGAGCATGAACATGTCAGCAACAAGTACGGCGACTCTTCTGGCAGGACGACGCATTCTGGTCACGGGCGCGGCACGCGGCCTCGGCCTGGCGTTCGTCGAGGCCATCGCCGCTGCCGGTGCCAGAGTGGCCATGGCCGATATCCTGCAGGACACGCTGGCAGCATCGGTGTCGACGCTGCAGCAGCGCGGCCTGGCGGTCGAAGGTTTTTCACTGGATCTGGCCGATCCTGCCTCAGTGCAGTCCTGTGCACAGGCTGCCATCGCCTGGCTGGGCGGGCTCGATGGCCTCGTCAACAACGCCGCCATTACCAATTCCGGTGGCAAGAGCAGCGAGCAACTGGCGCTGGAGATGTGGGATCGCGTCATGGATGTCAACGTGCGCGGCACCTGGCTCATGACCAATGCCTGCCTGCCGGCACTGCGGGCCTCGGGGCGCGGCGCGATCGTGAACCTGTCCTCGGATACGCCGTTGTGGGGGGCGCCGAACCTGCTGGCCTATGTGGCCAGCAAGAGTGCAGTCATCGGCATGACCCGTTCGCTGGCGCGTGAAGTCGGTGCCGACAACATCACGGTCAATGCCGTGGCGCCCGGACTGACGCTGGTGGAGGCCACGGAGTACGTGCCGCGGGCGCGCCACCAGCATTACCTTGACGGCCGTGCCCTGCAGCGTGATCAGCTGCCCGAGGACGTATGCGGTGCCGTCGTCTTCGCGCTGTCGGATATGGCGCGTTTCTTTACCGGCCAGGTGATGGCCGTCAATGGCGGCTTCGTGATGCATTGAAGCGGCCTGCATGGCAAGTCAACTCCGTGCAACCGGATCAATTCAGGACCAATTCAAGGAGAAAAGCATGACCGATATGTCCGAGCAGGAAAACATGGGCCGCAGCTGGGATCGCCCGGCAGGGGCCAGCTTCGCCGACTGGATGGAATCGCGCGTGGCGCGTCTGTCGACCCGCAAGTACGACTGGAATGCGCTGAAGTTCCAGGCCGACTACGACCCCAAGTACCGCCGCGCGCAGATGCGCTACATCGGCACCGGCGGCACCGGCGTGGCGCACGATGCCAACGTGATTCCGTCGGAGCACTTCACCTTCTCGACCATGATCATTCCGGCCGGCCACGAAGGTCCGTCGCACCTGCATGTGGATGTCGAGGAGGTGTTCTTCGTGTTGCGCGGCAAGCTCAAGCTGGTGCTTGAAAAGGACGGTGAACGCTTCGAAACCATCCTCACCGACCGCGACGTTGTTTCGGTACCGCCGGGCGTGTATCGCGAGGAAATCAACATCGGTGACGAAGATGCGCTGATGTGCGTGATGCTGGGGGCCAAGAAGCCTCTCACGCCGACCTATCCGCCCGAACATCCGCTGACCTCGGTCAAGCGCTGATCGTCCCGAGACCGCGCATGTCCGCCATCTTGTCCACCGGGTCCGCCATGTCATGCGAGGCGCTGTCCGCGTCGCTGGTGCTGCTCGACCGCCATTTCCCCGAGCAGTGCGTGGCGTTGCCCGATGGGCAGGTCAGTTATCGCAGCGCTGGCCGCAGCGATAGCGATCAGGTGGTGGTGCTGCTGCACGGCATCAGCTCCGGCGCGGCATCCTGGCTGAACATGGCATTGGCGCTGGCGAACGACGCCCGCGTGATCGCCTGGAATGCGCCCGGTTATGGCAGCTCCACAGCGCTGCCGATGGCCATGCCCAGGGCCAGCGATTACGCGGCACGCCTGCAGCAGATGCTGGCGGCGCTGGAGATCAGCCAATGCGTGCTGGTCGGTCACTCGCTCGGGGCCTTGATGGCCGCAGCCTATCTGGCTCGAGGTGATGGCCGCGCCACACGCACGCTGCTGGCCGACCCGGCCCTCGGCTATGGCGGGGCAGGGCAGCAAGAACGGTCAGTACAGGTTCGCCAGGAGCGCCTGGGCGCATTGCAGCGGCTCGGTGTGGCTGGCCTGGCCGCGCAGCGTACGCGTCTGCTGTCGACGCAGGCCAGTGATGAACAGCACGCCTGGGTGCGCTGGAACATGCAGCGGCTCGATGTGGCGGGTTATACCCAGGCGGTGCACTTGTTGTGCGGTGACGATATCGCGACTTATTTGCAGGCAGCGCCACGACGGGGGCTGTCGGTGGCCTGCGGCGCAGAAGACATTGTCACCACCCCACAGGCCAGTGAAGGGCTGGCCCGGCAATTTGAAATTCCCTTTCAATTGGTGGACGGCGCCGGCCATGCCTGTTATATCGAGCAGCCGTTGTCCTTTGCCGCGCTGGTGCGCGCGCAATTCACCTCAACCAACCAGAACAGATAATCATCATGAACAAACCAGTGATTCCAGAAGAAGAGTCGCAAGACAAGTACTCCGTCCCCGGCCTGGAACGCGGCCTGCGCCTGCTGTGCGAATTCAGCCGCCAGGACAAGACCCTTTCCGCTCCCGAGCTGGCGCGGCGCCTGGATATTCCACGCTCCACCGTGTTCCGCCTGCTGGCCACGCTGGAGCGCATGGGCTTCGTCGAACGTGCCGATGGCGGCCGCGACTATCGCCTGGGCATGTCGGTGCTGCGCCTGGGCTTTGAATACCTGGCCTCGCTGGAACTGACCGAGATCGGCCGTCCGCTGCTGGACCGCCTGCGCGACGAGATCGGCTATTCCTGCAACCTCGTGGTACGCGATGGCCGCTCCATCGTCTATGTCGCCAAGTCGGTCACCCAGACCGCCTTCACCAGTCACGTCAACGTCGGTACCCGTCTGCCGGCGCATGCTACCGTGCTGGGCCGCGTACTGCTGGAAGACCTGACTCTGCCGCAACTGCGCACCCTGTATCCGGAAGAACACTTGGAAGTCTTCTCCAGCAATACGCCCAAGACCGTGGTGGAACTGTTCGACATGGTGCAGGCCGACAAGGAGCGCGGCTTCGTGTTGCAGGAAGGTTTTTTCGAAACCAGCATTTCCACCGTGGCGGCTCCCGTACGCGATCACTCCGGCCATGTTGTGGCCGCCCTGGGTGCCACCATTCCGTCGCCGCATATCGACGCCAGCCAGCTCGATGTGATCGTGTCTCGCGTACGCGAGACCGCTGCCGAACTCTCGCGTCTGCTCGACCATGCACCGGAGCGTGGGGCCAAGGTCGTCAACATGTGGCGAGGCTGAGATGGCGATGACTTCTCTCCAGGGCAAGGTGGCGGTGGTGACCGGCGGTTCCTCCGGGATTGGCTTGGCCACCGTGGAACTCTTGCTGGAAGCGGGTGCAGCGGTGGCCTTCTGCGGTCGCGACGGTGAGCGTCTGCAGCATGCCGAAGCTGCGCTGCGCAAACGGTATCCCGCGGCGCGGTTGTACAGCGCGCCCTGCGACGTACTGGTGCAGGAGCAAGTGCGGGCCTTTGCCGCCTCGGTGGAAAACACGCTGGGCCCGGTTTCCATGCTGGTCAACAATGCTGGTCAGGGTCGCGTCTCGACTTTTGCCGACACCCCTGACGAGGCCTGGAGCGAAGAGCTGCATCTCAAATTCTTTTCGGTGATTTATCCGACGCGTGCCTTCCTGCCGCAACTGCAGGCCATGAGTGCGCAGCATGGTGATGCCGCCATCGTATGCGTCAACTCGTTGCTGGCGACCCAACCTGAGCCGCACATGGTGGCCACATCGGCCGCCCGCGCCGGCGTGCACAACCTGGTACGTTCGCTGGCCACCGAACTGGCCTGCGGGGAGGCCGCCCGTGTGCGCGTCAACGGCATCCTGATCGGGCTGGTGGAATCGGGCCAATGGCGCCGCCGCTACGCCGCTCGAGGTCCGGAGCTGCAGGACCAGAGCTGGGCCCGGTGGACCGCTGCGCTGGCCGCAAAAAAACAGATCCAACTCGGCCGTCTCGGCCTTCCCCGGGAAGCTGCGCAGGCGATCGTATTCCTCGCCACGCCGCTTTCCTCGTACACCACAGGCAGCCATATCGATGTTTCAGGAGGACTTTCCCGCCATGCCTAATACCCAATCCAAAGTCACCGTCGGCTGCGCGATCGCGGCTTTCCTCGAACAGTGCGGCGTGAAGGCTGCCTTCGGTGTGATCTCGATCCACAACATGCCCATCCTTGATGCCTTCGGCGAGCGCGGCAAGATCCGTTTCATCCCGGCGCGCGGTGAGGCCGGCGGTGCCAACATGGCCGATGCCTATGCACGTACCACGGGCGGACTGGGTGTCTGCCTGACCTCGACCGGTACTGCCGCCGGCAATGCCGCCGGTGCCATGGTCGAGGCGCTGACCGCCGGCACACCGCTATTGCATCTGACCGGCCAGATCGAAACGCCTTATCTGGACCAGAGCCTGGCGTACATCCATGAAGCCCCGGACCAGTTGAGCATGCTCAAGGCGATCTCAAAGGCGGCTTTCCGCATCCGCAGCGTCGAGACGGCCATCAGCACCATCAAGCTGGCCGTGCAGACCGCACTGACGCCGCCCATGGGGCCGGTCTCGGTCGAGATCCCCATCGACATCCAGGCGGCCATGATCCCCCTGCCGATCAATCTGCAGCCGCTGGCCATTCCGCAGAGCGTACCGTCGGCGCGTGCGCTGGACGAACTGGCCGAGCGGCTGATGAAAGCCAAGCGCCCGCTGCTGTGGCTGGGCGGCGGTGCCCGTCATGCTGGAGCGCAGGTACAGCGTCTGCTGGCATTGGGTTTCGGTGTCGTGACCAGTACCCAAGGGCGAGGCATCGTGCCCGAGGATGATCCGCGCTCGCTGGGTGCCTTCAACCTGCACAAGCCTGTCGAGCAGTTCTACCAGAGCTGCGATGCCATGCTTGTGGTCGGTTCGCGCCTGCGCGGCAACGAAACGCTGAAATACGAACTCAAGCTGCCGCGTCCCTTGTACCGGGTCGATGCCGATCCGGCGGCCGAGGGCCGCTGCTATACCAGCGACTATTTTGTCTGCGGCGATTCCGCGTTGGTGCTGGCGGGACTGGCCGATCGCCTGGCGGCACTCAAGGTCGATCCCGATTTCATGGGAGATCTCAAGAAGGCTCGTGACACGGCGGTGCATGGACTGGTCGATGGCCTCGGTCCCTACAGCGCGCTGGTGGAGCAACTGCAGCAGGCCGCCGGTCGCGAATTCAATTGGGTGCGCGACGTGACGGTCTCCAACAGCACCTGGGGCAACCGCCATCTGCGCATCTTCGATCCCCGCGCCGGCGTGCATGCGCTGGGTGGCGGCATCGGCCAGGGATTGGCCATGGGCATTGGTGCGGCCATCGGTGCTGCGGTCACCCAGTCCGGCAAGAAAACCTTCACGCTGGCCGGCGACGGCGGATTCATCCTCAACCTGGGCGAGCTGGCCACGGCCGTGCAGGAACAGGCCGACATGGTGATCGTACTGATGAACGACAAGGGCTATGGCGTCATCAAGAACATTCAGGATGCGCAATACGGCGGTCGTCGCCATTACGTGGACCTGCATACGCCTGATTATGCCGAGCTGTCCTCGGCGCTCAAGTTGCGACACAAACGCGTGGGCGATCTTGCCGAAGTCGCAGCCGGACTGGACGAGGCCTTGTCCTCCCCGGGGCCGTTCCTGCTGGAAATCGACATGCTGGCGATCGGCAGCTTCAAGACCGCTTTTGCCGGCCCGCCGGTCAACGAAAAGGAAAAGGCCGCTGCCGCGGCGGCGGCTGTCGTTGCGGCTGCCGCGACAGCGGCCACGGCCTGAGGAGAACGGCATGCTGCACGTATCGATGATCGGATGCGGTGCCATTGGCGCGGGCGTCATGGAAATCCTCAAAAGCGATCCCGAGGTGGCGTTCGACATGGTGGTGGTGCCCGAGGCCCACATGGAGCGTGCCCGCAGCACCGTCTCCACGCTGGCACCCGCGGCGCAGGTAGTGTCGCGTCTGGGCGAGGAGCGTCCCGATCTGCTGATCGAATGCGCCGGCCATCAGGCCATCAGCGAACACATCATTCCGGCTCTGGAGCGCGGCATCGCCTGCATGGTGGTGTCCATCGGTGCCTTGTCAGAACCCGGTCTGGTCGACAAGCTGGAAGCTGCCGCCCGTGCCGGGCGCACGCAGGTGCAACTGCTGTCTGGCGCGATCGGTGCCATCGATGCGCTGGCCGCCGCCAAGATCGGCGGTCTGGATGCGGTGATCTACACCGGACGCAAGCCCCCTCAAGCCTGGAAAGACACGCCAGCAGAGTCGGCCTTCAATCTGGACACGTTGCAGGAAGCCACGATGATCT
>Ga0207671_10006324_pt1 | contig 10571 bp, 9 predicted proteins | sample KBSC24metaG_FD_184352 | JGI IMG/M metagenome (GOLD analysis project Ga0207671, IMG submission 184352) | Corn rhizosphere microbial communities from Kellogg Biological Station, Michigan, USA - KBS C2-4 metaG (SPAdes) (version 2) | ecosystem: Host-associated > Plants > Roots > Rhizosphere > Soil... | reverse complement strand
CCGTCGATCAGCAGTTTCGCGGTGCGCACCAACGGATCTCGCGCGAAGTCGGCGGCGATCTCGTCGGGTCGCCGATAGGCGGGCTCGAAGTCGGAGCCGGCGTGGCCAAGCAGCCGGACCACGTTCAGGTGCAGGAACGCCGGACGCCGGTGGCTGCGCACCCATGCCGCAGCGGTCGTTGCGGCGTCGAACGTCGCCGCGACGTCGGTGCCGTCGGCGGCGAAGTACTCGAGACCGTCTCTGCGCCCGTAGCTTTGGGCGATCCAGCCGGCTGGCGTCTTGACGCTGATGCCGATCCCGTTGTCCTCGCAGACGAACAGCAGCGGCATGGGCAGGCCCTGGTAGGCGGCGTGCAGGGTGGCGTTGATGGCCCCGACCGCCGTGGAGTGGTTCGCAGAGGCGTCACCGAAGCTGCACACCGTCACGGCATCCTCGGGCCACGAGCAGGCGACGCCGAGCCGTCTGGCCCTGGCGATCGAGAACGCGACGCCGACTGAGCGCGGAAGGTGCGACGCGATGGTCGAAGTCTGCGGAATGATGTTGAGGTCGTGGCGGCCGAACACCTTGTGCCGTCCGCCCGAGATCGGTTCCTCGGTGGCCGCGACGATCCCGAGCAGAACGTCGCGCACGGCGTCGCGTCCACCGACCTGTTGGGCGCGGGCGAGGAAGAAGCCGCCCGAACGATAGTGCAGCAGTGCGGGATCGGTGGGCCGCAGCGCCGCAGCGACGGCAGCGTTGCCCTCGTGCCCCGATGAGCCGATCGTGTAGTACCCCTTGCCGTGTGACCGCAACCAGCGCGCCGCGAGGTCGAGGTGACGGCTGCCGAGTTGGGCGTCGAAGAGCTCGAGGCAGGCATCCGCCGTGAGCGTCCCCAGCGCGCCGACTTCACCGCGTGCGCCCTCTGACATCGCCGACACGGTCGCCGTGAAGTAGTCATCGACGGCTTCAGCCATGGATCATCTGCCCTCTCGGTAGGTGCCGACGATCGTGCGGACGAACGTGACGATCTGTCGCGCCCCCGTCCCATCCTCGTCCTGGTCCGGGTCGTAGATCGCGATGCTGGCGCCCACGCACGACCCGGAATCGAGCATGGCGCGTACCAGATCGGTGAGCTGTTCCCACGTCAGGCCACCCGGCTCGTCCGCGACGCCGGGTAGTCCCTGCGCCGCGAACTCGAGTGGGTCGAGCACGTCGAGATCGATGTGCAGCCACCACCTGTCGACGTGCCGAGCGAGGTGTTCGATGGCGCGGTGCCCGGTTCCCGTCGGGTCGTCGGCGACTTCGGCCAGCGGCGCGAGCCACACCCCGTAGTCCCTGAGCGTGCCGACGTTGAACTGCCGCCGCCAGGCCTCGTCCCGCGGGCCCAGCACCGCCAAGAGCTCGGGGCGCAGCGCGGGTAGCCGTTCGCCAAGCGGTCCGGCAAGCCGTCGACCGGTGACCCCTAAGAGCAAGCCGATCTCGGTGTTCGCGGCCTCGCCGTCCTCGGAGACGTCGAGGGGCATGGTGTCCTCGTGGCCGTCGACGAAGACCAGGCCGACGTCGCCGACGTGATCGCGCAGACCGGTGACGATGCCAAGCAGCGTCGAGCAGTCACCGCCGTAGACGAATGGGAACCGGCCTTGTTTCATGGTGGATCCGACGCGCTCGTTGAGCAGCTCGGTCATCGCCAGCAGTGCGGTCTCGTTGATCAGGCCGGTCGCCTCGCCCCGCTGTGGGTCCGGGGCGGGCAGCTCGAGGTGGTCGTTACGGACCACGGGGTGGTGGTCGAAGGAGTCCATCAGGCCCGCATCCCGCAGCACCCCGGCAGCGCGTGCTTGATTGCCGATGCGCCCGTATCCGTCGAACGGGACGCCGATCAAGTCGATCTCGGCCACCGACCGCACCCCTCTTCAGACGAGGTCAACGGCGTCCGCGATGGAATCGAGGACCCGGCTGGGCCGGAACGGATACCGCTCGATGTCTCCGATCTTCGTCGACCCGGTGAGCACCAGGATGGTCTCGAGCCCAGCCTCGATCCCCGCGACGACGTCGGTGTCCATCCGGTCGCCGACCATGACGGTGCTCTCCGAGTGCGCCTCGATGCGGTTGAGCGCGCTGCGGAACATCATCGGATTGGGTTTGCCGACGAAGTACGGATCCCGACCGGTGGCCTTCGTGATGAGCGCCGCTACCGACCCGGTGGCAGGCGTCGGTCCCTCGGCCGACGGCCCCGTCACGTCGGGATTGGTGGCGATGAAGCGGGCGCCCGCGCCGATGAGCCGGATGGCCTTGGTGATCGCCTCGAACGAGTAGGTGCGCGTCTCGCCGAGCACCACGAAGTCGGGGCCCATGTCGGTGAGGGTGTAGCCGACCTCGTGCAACGCGGTGGTCAGTCCCGCCTCACCGATGACGTAGGCCGAGCCGCCCGGCAGCTGGTCGTGCAGGAACGACGCGGTGGCCAGTGCGGACGTCCAGATCGAAGCCTCGGGCACCTCAAGGCCGGACCGCAGGAGGCGGGCGGCCAGGTCACGCGGGGTGAAGATCGAGTTGTTGGTCAGCACCAGAAACGGGCGTTTCTTGTCCGTCAGCCGTTGCAGGAAATCGGCGGCGCCAGGTAGAGCACGTTCCTCGTGGACCAGGACGCCGTCCATGTCGGTCAGCCAGCATTGCGGTGTGGAGCGCACGAGGTCAGTCTCTCAAGTCACCCCGGTCCGGCGTCAGCGAACCACCACAGACGACGGTGTCCGCGGCGAGCCGAGGAAGTCCCGGTGCGACGGCGGTGTGCGCCCGCCCTCGTCGATGATCCCGTATCGCGTCGCGAGTTCCGCGCCGATGAACGTTTGCCCGCTCAAGTCGGCTAGGCCCGGGTCCCGGTACAGGGCATTGAGCAGATGCCCGGTGAACTCCGGGGTCTCGGCCTGCTCGGCGGTCTTCGCCAACGCCTCGGGGTGTCCTTCGAACGCGCGGCGAAACTTCTCGGTCAACAGGATTCCCATCCAGATCGACACCGTGGCGACGCCCGTCCCTGAGAAGTCCACCGCCATGTCGGCGGCCAGCTTGTCGACCCCGGCCTTCTGCGCCCCGTATGCGGGCCCGTGCATGTAGCAGACCGACCCCGGTGACGACGTGAACGCGATCAAGCCGCGACCCTGCTGGACCATCAGCGGTGCGGCATACCAGGACGCCACGTACGCCGACCTCAATCCGACGTCGAGGACGTCGACGAGGGCAAGTGGCTTCTCCCAGAACGGTTTCGGGTTCGTCAGATCGTCGTGGATCGCGGCGGCGTTGTTGACGAGCAGGTCCAGCCGACCGGCCTCGTCGGCAACCCGCTCGAACAGTGCACCGACGGCATCGTCGTCGCAATGGTCGACGCGCACGGGGATCGCGCCGTCTCCGGTGTCGGCGATCGTCCGGCCGGTCACGAACACCTGCCACCCGGCGCCCAGGAGCGCGGCGGCAATCCCACGACCCGCGCCACGACTCGCCCCGGTCACCACCGCGACGGGCTGCTGATCTTCGGTCACACGGTCACGCTACGAGACGGCGGTGATCGGCGGGGTCAGATGAATCCATCATAGTCGAGCTTTCAAAGACGTCCACCAGCGGGAATAATGCACATATTCGGTCAATCATCATGTACAAGCGCTATTTAAGGTCACGACAGTTGCCTTCGGTCTAACGCTTGTGCTGTACTAAGTGAATCTTCCCTAGTTTCAGATTCGAGGAGTTTCTCATGAGCCGACGTGTCGTCGTGGCCGGTGTCGGGATGATTCCCTTCACCACGCCGAGGAACAGCGAGCCATACGACGTGATGGGCGAAGCTGCCGCACGACGTGCCCTCGGCGACGCGGGCATCGACTACGCGAGCGTCCAGCAGGGCTACGTGGGCTACGTCTACGGCGACTCGACGTCAGGGCAAGCCGCGCTGTATGGGCTCGGCCAGACCGGGATTCCGATCCTCAACGTCAACAACAACTGTTCAACGGGCTCGTCCGCACTGTTTTTGGCGCGGCAGGCGATCGAGACCGGCGCAGCCGACTGCGTCATCGCACTGGGCTTCGAGCAGATGATGCGCGGCGCGCTCGGCTCGATGTGGAGCGACCGGCCAAGCCCGTTCACGCGGTTCGACGAAGCCACCAAGTCCCTGCAGGGATGGGACGAGCAGGCGCCGATGGCCGCGCAGTACTTCGGCGGAGGAGGGACGGCGTACGCCGAGAAGTGCGGCATGGACCCCAAGGTCTTCGCCCAGATCGCGGTCAAGGCACGCAAGCATGCCGCCAACAACCCGTACGCGGTGTTCCGCGACCCGGTCACCGTCGAGGAAGTGCTGGCGTCTCCGACGATCTTCGGCCCCCTGACCCGGTTGCAGTGCTGCCCGCCGACGTGCGGCGCGGCTGCCGCGATTCTGTGCTGTGACGAGTTCGCCAAGGCCAATGGGCTCGACGCCTCAGTAGTGATCAGGGCGCAGGCGATGACCACTGACTACGAGTCCACCTTCAGCAGCGACATGATCAGGGTGGTCGGCTACGACATGGCCAAGGCCGCCGCCGACCAGGTGTATGAGGCTGCGGGCATCGGCCCCGAGGACATCCGCGTCGTCGAACTCCACGACTGCTTCACCACCAACGAACTGCTCACCTACGAAGGCCTCGGCCTGACCCCGGAGGGCACCGCCGAGAAGTTCATCGCCGACGGCGACAACACCTACGGCGGGCGAGTCGTCACCAACCCGTCGGGTGGGCTCCTCTCGAAGGGCCATCCGCTCGGTGCGACAGGGCTTGCGCAGTGCGCGGAGCTCGTCTGGCAGCTGCGCGGGCAAGCCGAAGCACGCCAGGTCGACGGCGTCACGCTCGCACTGCAGCACAACATCGGCCTCGGCGGCGCCGCCGTGGTGACCCTCTACGAGAAGGTGAGCTGACCCATGCCCGAGTTTCCCCCGTCGCTCCGCTCGCCCCAGATGGACCAGAGTGTGATCGGGCAGGAACTGCCGCCAGTCACCATGACGGTGGATGCCGGCCGGCTTCGCTTCTTCGCCAAGGCGATTGGTGAAACCAATCCCGTCTTCACCGACCTCGAGGCAGCCAAGGCCGCAGGCCACCGCGACCTGCCGGTGCCACCGACGTTCCTGTTCGCCATCGAACTGGAGAGCCCCGACTCGTTCGGCTGGCTGGCCGACATCGGCGTGGACCTGCGGCGCGTGCTCCACGGTGAGCAGTCGTTCACCTACCACTCCCCTGCCGTGGCGGGCGACGTGCTGACGGCTACGCCCCGGATCGGCAACGTCTACAGCAAGAAGGGCGGCACGTTGGAGTTCATCGAGAAGGCATCGACGGTGACCCGCGAGAACGGTGACGTCGTCGCAGAGCTGACGTCGGTCATCGTCGTGCGCAACATCGATGGAGGCTCGAAATGACCGCCACGCAGGACATCACGATCGGCATCGAGTTGCCACCACTGCAGATCGCGCCGATATCGCGGACCACGCTTGCGCTGTTCGCCGGCGCATCGGGCGATCACAATCCGATGCACGTGGACATCGACGTCGCGAAGTCGGCGGGCCTGGACGACGTCTTCGCCCACGGCATGCTGTCGATGGCCTACCTGGGTCGCCTTCTGACCAACTGGGTTGACCCGCAGGCAATCCGCAGCTACCGCGTGCGCTTCGCCTCCATCACGCCCGTCCACGGCAAGCCGACCGCCACCGGCAAGGTCGTCGCGATCGAAAACGGCTTGGCCACACTCGAACTGACCGTCGCCCTCGACGACGGCACCGTCACCCTCACCGGCGACGCCGTCGTCGCACTCTGACATTTCCCCGTCGCTTCGCTCGCCCCAACTGAAAAGGACTTACACACATGGGAACTCTTGATGGCAAGGTCGCCATTGTCTCCGGATCGGGCCGCGGCATCGGGCGCGAGATCGCATTGAAGCTGGCGAGCGAAGGCGCGGCGGTCGTCGTCAACGACCTCGACGCCGAGCCAGCCAAGGAAACCGTCGCGACCATCGAGGCAGCCGGCGGCCAGGGCGTTGCCTGCGTCGGCAGCGTCACCGACTCCGACTTCGGTGAGCGATTCGTCCAGGCCGCGGTCGACAACTTCGGCGGACTGGACATCATCGTGAACAACGCCGGGTACACCTGGGATTCGGTGATCCAGAAGATGACCGACGAGCAGTGGGACTCAATCCTCGACGTGCACCTCAAGGCGCCGTTCCGGATCCTGCGCGCCGCACAGCCGATCATCGCCGCAGCCGTGAAGGAGGCCAAGGCCGCAGGCCAGCCCATCCCCTGCCGCAAGGTCGTCAACATCTCCTCGCTGGCGGGCACGGGCGGCAATGCCGGACAGGCGAATTACTCGTCGGCGAAGGCCGGCATCACCGGTCTGACGAAGGCCCTCGCCAAGGAGTGGGGGCGCTACAACGTCACCGTCAACACCGTGGCGTTCGGCCTGATCAAGACCCGCCTCACCGAAACCCCCGCCGACAGCGACGGCACCATTGACGTGGCAGGCAAGGAGATCAAAGTCGGCGTGAATCCTGGCCTGCTCGCCGCGATGGAGCAGATGGTGCCACTCGGGCGCGGCGGCACACCGGCCGAGGCGGCCGGAGCCGTGTACCTGTTCTGTGTCCCGGAATCCGACTACGTCAGCGCGCAGACCCTGGTCTGCGGCGGCGGCTTCAACTTCTAAGGGCAGGAATGACCACCACACGCCGGCCGTCGTGGGCCGACGACGACGTCGTCGCCCTGCGGGAGATGGCAACCAAGTTCTTCGAGACCGAAGCGCTGCCGCATCGCGAACGCTGGGCCGCGCAGAAGTGCGTGGACCGCGATTTCTGGTACAAGGCAGGCGAACTCGGGCTGCTGTGCACGTCGATTCCCGAGGAGTACGGCGGTGGCGGTGGAACCCTGGCCCACGACTTCGCGGTCATGGAGGCGCAGGCCGCCTGTGGCGAGAGTGGATTCGGCAACCAGGTGCACAGCGGCTTGGTCGCGCACTACATCCTGACGTATGGCTCCGAAGAGCAGAAGAAGCGCTGGTTGCCGGGGATGGCCAGTGGGGCGCTAGTCAGCGCCATCGCGATGACCGAGCCCGGCGGCGGGTCGGATCTGAAGGCATTGCGCACCAGTGCCATCCGCGAGGGTGATCACTACCGGCTGAACGGGGCGAAGACCTTCACCTCCAACGGCAGTTCGGCCGACATCATCGTGCTCGTCGTGAAGACCGACCCGGCAGCGGGCGCCAGGGGCGTGTCCCTGTTGGTGCTGGAGACGGCCGACGCACCAGGCTTCCGGGTTGGTCGCGTTCTCGACAAGGTCGGCATGAAGGCGCAGGACACCGCCGAGCTGTTCTTCGACGACGTTCTGGTGCCCGCTGGAAACCTGCTCGGTGAGGAGGGAGCGGGCTACGGCTACGCCATGAAGCAGCTGGCCCACGAACGGCTGGTGGTGGCGGTGTGGGGCGCAGCCGTGCTGGAGAGCGCGGTCGAGGAGACGGTGAAGTACACCAAGGACCGTCACGCGTTCGGACAAGCACTGTTCGATCTGCAGAACACGCGGTTCGAGCTAGCCGAGTGCGCCACCATCGCACGGATTGCCCGGGTCTTCGTCGACGACTGCGTCGAACGCCATCTGCGCGGTGACCTCGACGCCACGACGGCATCCATGGCGAAGGCCTGGGTCACCGATATGCAGGTGGCAGTAATCGACCGATGTGTTCAACTCTTCGGGGGCTACGGGTACATGCTCGAGTACCCGATCGCGCGGATGTTCATCGACTCGCGGGCGCAGAAGATCTACGCGGGCGCGAACGAAGTCATGAAGGAACTGATCGCGCGCTCGCTGTAGCGCCGTGCCGAGGAGATGACGTGTATCTGACCCAATCGCTGCACCGAAACCTGCAACAGAGTCCGGACCGGCCGGCGACGATCTACCGCGACCGGGTCCGAACCATGACCGAGTCAGCCGATCGGATCGCCCGCCTTGCCGGTGCACTGAGCGGACTGGGCGTGCAACGCGGCGACCGAGTCGGCATCCTCGCGCTGAACTCCGACCGCTATCACGAGTACTTCTTCGCCTGCGCATGGATTGGCGCGGCGGTCAACCCGGTGAACATCCGATGGAGTCCCGCCGAGATCGCCTACTCGATGATTGACTCCGACACCCGGGTGCTGTTCGTCGACGACGCGTTCGCACCGGTGATTCCGGCACTGCGCGAGCAGTTTCCGGGCCTGACGACCGTGATCCACTGTGGTGACGGCGATCTGCCCGCCGGCTCGCTTGACTACGAAGCGTTGATAGCCGACCACGAGCCGATCGAGGATGTCCGCGCGGGGGGCGACGAGTTGGCAGGCGTGTTCTACACCGGCGGTACGACGGGTCATCCCAACGGCGTGAAGTTGTCGCACGACAACCTCCTCAGTTCGGCACTTGCCGGCCTTGCAACCGGCCACCTCGTCACGGCCCGTGGTCGGTTGATGCACGCAGCACCGATGTTTCATCTCGCCGCGATCGGCTCTTGGGTGGCCGGATGCCTGGTCGGCTCGACCCATGTGATCGTCCCGATGTTCACCCCGGCGGCCGTGATGGCAGCCATCACAGAGCACGAGGTCACCGACACCTTGCTGGTGCCGACGATGATTCAGATGCTGGTCGACGACCCGACCGTCGGTGAGTGCGATCTGTCGAGTCTGGCGAAGTTGATATATGGGGCATCCCCGATCTCCGAGGCGCTGCTCGAGCGGGCCCGCAAGGTGTTTCCGTCCGCCGGATTCGCCCAGGGCTATGGCATGACCGAAATGTCGCCCGTGGTGGCGCTGTTGACGCCGGAGGATCACGACGACCCGAAGCTGCGCCGTGCAGCCGGCCGCTCGGCCCCTGGCGTCGAGGTTCGCATCGTCGATGCCAACGACAACGAGGTACCGCGCGGCGAGGTGGGTGAGGTGGTCGCTCGCGGCGACAACGTCATGCTCGGCTATTGGAACCGACCCCAAGAGACCGCCGCGGCCATTCGCGACGGCTGGATGCACACCGGTGATGGCGCGTGGATGGACGAGAATGGGTACATCTTCATCGTCGACCGCATCAAGGACATGATCATCACCGGTGGCGAGAACGTGTACTCCGCGGAAGTGGAGAATGCGCTGGCCGGGCATCCGGCGGTCGCGGCGTGCGCGGTGATCGGCGTGCCCGACCCCGACTGGGGTGAACGCGTGCACGCCGTCGTGGTGCTGCTGCCGGGCCACCAGGCGACCGCCGACGAGATTCGCACGCATTGCAAGACGCTGATCGCCGGATACAAGTCCCCGCGCAGCGTCGACTTCGTCGATGCCCTGCCAATGTCCGGCGCGGGCAAGATCCTCAAACGCGATCTCCGCAAACAGTATTGGGACGACTCCGAGAACCAGGTCTCTTGATGACGGCAGGTCCCGCGGAGCGGCCTGAAGTCCGTCCGGCGCGCGGCACCCGACCAGTGAACCGTCGGCAGCTGATCATCGCCGCCGCGACGGACCTGTTCTCCCGCAAGGGTTACGCCGGCGTCAGCATGGGCGATGTCGCCGAGGCGGTCGCCATCGGACCGTCGGCGTTGTATCGACACTTTCGCGGCAAGCAGGAGCTGCTGGCGACCGTGGTGACCGAGGCACTCGACACCCTCGACGCCGGGCTCGCCAAAGCCGAGGTAGAACACCCGCCCGACGCCGTGCACGCGTTGGCCACGGCCGTGCTGGAACACCGCACCGTCGGCATCCTGTGGCAGCGCGAAGCCCGCCAACTCCCCCCCGCCGAGCGGGCAGCAATTCAGACCGCCGTCAACGACATCGCGCGCCGATTCGCCACCTTCATCCAGGTCCGTCGACCCGGACTCAGCGACGGCCAGGCCCGGTTGCTGGCGTGGTCGGGGCTCGCGGTCGCGACGAGCGTGTCGTACCACAGCCTGACATTGCCAGAACCCGCCTTCACGACCCTGCTCGGCGAACTCATCACCGTGGCCATCTACGCGCCGATACCGCCGTTCGAATCGACGTCGGCGCGCCATGCACAACCTCCGACCCTGCGCAGTCAATCTCGCCGCGAGACGATCCTGACCGAGGCAACGAAACTGTTCGCGGCCAACGGTTTCAGCGGTGTCAGCACCGAAGACATCGGTGCAAGTGTCGGCATCGCCGGGCCCAGCGTGTACAACCACTTCCCTGCCAAGTCCGACATCCTGGTCGCCGCCATGCTGCGCGGTGACGAGTGGTTGCGCATGGACATGAACCGAGCCTTCGCCGCAGCCTCGGATCCGCGTGACGGCCTCAACCGACTTCTCGGCAGCTATTGCGCGTTCGTCCTCGACAACCCGCACCTCGTCGGCGTCCTCGTCTCGGAAGCGGACCACCTGCCCGAACCGGAACGGCATCGCACCCGGGTCGCCCAACACGCCTACATCGCCGAGTGGGTCACTCTGTTGCGCGAGGTGCACCCGCAGTGGGACGCCGTCACCGCCAGGATCCGGGTGCAGGCCGCACTGACCGTGATGAACGACATCGCACTCATTCCTTCGCTACGCGAAGGGTCCGACATCAAGTCCGCGATGGTGACCATCGGTGCCGAA
>Ga0207671_10006320_pt1 | contig 10575 bp, 7 predicted proteins | sample KBSC24metaG_FD_184352 | JGI IMG/M metagenome (GOLD analysis project Ga0207671, IMG submission 184352) | Corn rhizosphere microbial communities from Kellogg Biological Station, Michigan, USA - KBS C2-4 metaG (SPAdes) (version 2) | ecosystem: Host-associated > Plants > Roots > Rhizosphere > Soil... | reverse complement strand
ATCACACGCTGCTGTGGTCCAGCTCCGTTCGGCCTGACACCACCGGCCCGGCCTGCTTGGGCAAGCCCCGCATACGCGGCGTGGGACCCAGAACACAACACCCTTATGGTGAGAAGGATCCACCGAACGACGAACTTACTTCGCGGTCCATAGCTCGGCCGCCATGAGGGGTGCGGACCGGGTCGCCCCCTAAACAGCGATCCCCGCGACCATCGTCCGCGCCAGTGCGGTGCACGTCGCCGTGTCCGCCTCGGCCTGGCCGGTGATCAGGGTGAACAGTGCGCCGCCGTACAAGTCGATCAGGATCTCGACGTCCTGTCGTGATGTGGGCAGGCCGAGTGCCTGGTGCTGGTCGTGGGTGTAGTCGATCGCTGCTTTCTTGATGGCGTCGAAGGTCTCGCGTAGGGCGGGGCGGCGGGTGGATTCCAGGGTGAGTTCGTAGATCGCCAGGTAGCGGTCGTGGTGCAGCTTCACCGACATCTCCAGGGACATCGCCAGGAGGGCGATCAGGCCTTCGCGGTCGACGGGGCCGGTGACCAGGCCGTGGGCGGCGGCCATGTCTGCTTCGTGGAGTTCGAGGACGCGTTCGGCTGTTGCCGCCAGGAGGGCGTCGCGGCTGCCGAAGTAGTTGGCGGCGGTGCCGGCGGGGAGGTCGGCGGCGGTGTCGACGGCGCGGTGGCTGAAGCCGTGCAGGCCTGAGGCGGCCAGGACGCGCAGGGCGCCGTCGGTCAGGGCGCGGCGGCGGGCGAGGTTCGGGGGAGGTGCCATCGCCGCCCATGATACCGGAGCCGTGATAGTACTATTGTGGTGGTGGTATCGATCGATGGAGGAGGGGTCATGAAAGTGGTGGTCATCGGGGCGGGGGTCGGTGGGCTGGCCGTGACGAGGGCGTTGATCGCGGACGGGCACGAGGTCTCGTGCCATGAGCGGGCGGACGCGCTGCGGACGTCGGGCTCGGCGATCACGCTGTGGAGCAACGGCACGGCCGTGCTGCACGCGCTCGGCGTCGCGTACGACGACCTCGGTGCGCCGATCGACGTCCTGCGCATGCAGCGGGGGAACGACGGTCGGCCGCTGACGGACGTGGACGTCGCCCAAGCCGTGGCGCGGTACGGCTTCCCGCATCGTTCGACGCCGCGCCGCGATCTCATCCGGCGGATGGCCGATGGGTTGCCGGACGGCACGGTGCGCTTCGGGCAGCGCGCGGTGGGGGTGGAGCAGGAGCCTGATGTCGCCGAAGTGCGCTTCGCCGACGGCTCCACGGTGGCGGCGGACCTGGTCATCGGGGCGGACGGCTCGCGGTCGGTGGTGCGCGATCTGGTGTACGGAGGCGATCCGACGCGCTCGGCGGGGTGGGCCACGTGGCAGGGCCTGACGGAGGTCGACGTCGAGACCGCGCGCTCCCGGATCGGGCTGATGATCATCGGCCCCGAGGGCATGTGCGGGCTGCTGCCGGCCGGGAACGGACTGCTCCAGTGGTGGTTCGACCGGCCCTGGGACCCCGCCGCGCCGCAGCCGCCCTCGGTCACCGCGATGCTGAAGGAGCGCTACGGCCACTGGGCCTCGCCGGTGGTGGAGACGCTCGCAGCCGCTGACGACGAGCACATCGAGTTCTTCGCGCACCGGCGGCAGAAGGTGCGGCGCGGTTGGAGCCGTGGCCGCGTGGTGCTGCTCGGCGATGCCGCGCACACCATGCCCCCGACTGTCGCGCAGGGGGCGAACCAGGCTCTGGAGGACGCGTGGGCGCTGGCGCGGGGGCTGCGCACGACCGGCGACATGGCGGCCGGGCTCGCCGAGTACGAACGGTCGCGGATCAAGGGCGCGCGGCTGACGCAGCGCGTCGCCGGGTCGGAGATGACCGACAAGCACTCCAGGAGGCTGGCGCGCATACCCGACCCGCTGATCTCGCGATTCCACACGCGCTGGCTGCGGATGGTCAGCACAATCCTGAACGAATAGGGGCACCGGGGAGCCCGCGGTACTCAGATCGGTCGGGGCAGGGCAAGATGCCCTGGTGGCAGATCAGGCGTCCGTGACGGTGCCGGGCGGGCCGACCGTGCTCAGCGAGCCGAGGGTGCTCAGCGACCCACTTGCGTCGGCGGAGATGGTCCCGGCGGCGAAGACGGCCGAGACAATCGCGCAGACTGCAACACCAACGGCGACCGGACTCGTCTTAACGACTGTGCCGATTCCGCCGACTTTGCCGAATCCGCCGATTCCGCCGGCTTCGCAGCCCCCGGAGTCGTCGCGGCTCCCGCACTCGCCGGCCTGGCCCACCGAAAGCACCCGGCTGCGCCAGGCCTCGCTCGACGCGGTCCCCGGCCCGGTCGCCGTCCTGCGCCTGCTGGGCTCCGCGCGTCCCGCCGACGTCGCCCCGGTCCTCGGCGCCCTGAGCACCGACCAGCTCACCGAGGCCGTCGCGACCGTCGAGCTGCCGCTGGCCCCGGCCGTCGTCGCGCATCTCTCGCAGCGCGGTCCCGCGCCGGTGCGCCGGATGCTCGCGCGCCGGCTGGTCCAGCAGCCCGAGCACGTGCCGCCGCGTCCGCTCGGGCTCGAGGCCTACCTCCGGGTCCTGACCGAGGACGCGCCCGCCGACGCCGACCTCGGCGCCGCCGTCGCGCGCATCCGCGCCCTCGCGCTCGAAGCGCTGTGCGCCGGGACGCTGAGCGCCGAGCAGGTCCTGGACCACACAAGGCCCGCGGCGCTCGCCTTGTCGCTGGCCGTCTGCACTCCCGCGGAGTACCCGCGTGCCTGGTTCCGGCGCGCGACCGGGGACGTCAGGGTCCTGCTCGCGCGCCGGCTGGCCGAGGAGCTCGGCGAGGACGACGAGCGCTGGAGCGCCGCGATCAACCTCAGCGGGAGCTTCGGCGGCTCGATCGCAGAGCTCGTCCACTCCGACGAGAAACCCGGCAGCGTCCACCGCTTCCTGAACCCGTACCGCTCCGGCTACGCCTCGCAGAACGTGCTGCTGGCCCTGGCCCCGGGCGAGGTCGCAGCCCGCTACCTCGCCGGCCTGGTCGAATCGCGGGACGCCTACCCGGTCCGGCCGCGGACCGTCGACTACAAGTGGGACTGGATGCTGGGCAGCGGGCCGTTGAGCCGGCCGCTGGTCGAGCGCGTCGTCACGCGCGGCAACGTGGGCCAGCGCCGCCGGCTGTTCGGCAACGACCTGTGCCCCGACTTCGTCCTGGAGCAGGTCCACGCCGGTTATGCCCGCGAAGTCCTGCTCCGCAAGATCAACCCGCCGCACGTCCTGAGCCGCGCCTTCCGTGCCTACGCCGAGCGCGAGCCGCCGCACGAGATGCGGGCCTGGGCCGCCGGCATGTTCGGCCGCGCGGGCGACAAGAGCGAGGACAGAGGCAGGGGTGACGGCGGCAAGGACGAGGGCGGCAGAGCCGACAAGGTCGTCGACCTGGCCTTCTCCCTCATCGATGCCCCGGACCTGCTGTGCCTGGTGGTCGCCGGCGCCCTGGACCGGGCCGATACGGCCACCCTGACCTGCCTGTACGGGGCGCTCGCGGAGGCCGCCGGGCCCGAACCGGTCTGGGCGCTGGACCTCGAACGGGCCGGGAGCCTGGACGCCATGCTGCCGCAGGTCCGCGCCTCCATGGCGGTCGGCAGCGCCGAGCCGCTGCTCGAAGCGGCCAAACGGACGCCGCGCCGGCACTGGATCGACGTCCTGGACGCCGAGCAGTTCGGCTGCCAGGGGCTGCGGGGCGAGGCCGAACTCGACCGGATGGGGCACTTCCCGCTTGAAGCCCGGGTCGCCGCGCACCTCGACGGGCGCCGGGAGTGCTGGGCCGAGGTGGCGCGGCGGCTCGCCGCCGGAGCGGTGCCGGTCGAGGACGTGATCGCCGAAGTGAGCGCCGAGGCGGCCGGTGAGGGGAGCGCCGACGTCGGCGCCGACCTGGCGGACGTCCATCCTGCGGTATCGGCCTCCATCACCTGACAACACGCCCGCCGTCACGCTCCGCCCACACCGCTCCACCAGGTGGACACGCCCTGTCTCAGAAACCGCCGCGGACTAGAATCGAGTCCGATTGGTCAAGTAAGAGCAGCCGCTCACCCCGGAGGAACCCTCATGGCCTCGACCGCCGCCCTTTCCGCGCACCACGGGAATGCCCTAAAAGCCGGAAACGACCGGATCGCCGCACTCCGAGAAGCACTCCGGACCAGGGTGGTGGTGGCCGACGGGGCCATGGGCACCATGCTGCAGGCCCAGAATCCCACGCTCGACGACTTCCAGGGCCACGAGGGCTGCAACGAGATCCTCAACATCTCCCGCCCCGACATCGTCCAGGCCGTGCACGAGGAGTACTTCCGCGCCGGCGTGGACTGCGTGGAGACCAACACCTTCGGCGCCAACCACACCAACCTCGGCGACTACGACATCTCCGACCGCGTCTTCGAGCTCTCCGAAGCCGGGGCGCGCCTGGCCCGCGAGGTCGCCGACGGCTTCGCCACCGCCGACAAGCCGCGCTGGGTGATCGGCTCGATCGGCCCCGGCACCAAGCTGCCGTCCCTGGGCCAGATCGGCTACGCCACGCTGCGCGACGCCTACCAGGCCGAGGCCGCCGGCCTGATCGCCGGCGGCGCCGACGCGCTGCTGGTCGAGACCAGCCAGGACCTGCTGCAGATCAAGGCCTCGGTGCTGGGAGCCAAGGCGGCGGCGCGCGCGGCCGGGATCGACATCCCGGTGTGGGCCTCGGCGGCGTTCGAGACCACCGGCACCATGCTGCTGGGCACCGAGGTCGGCGCGGCGCTGACGGCGCTGGAGTCCCTGGGCATCGAGCGCATCGGCCTGAACTGCTCGACCGGGCCGGCCGAGATGAGCGAGCACCTGCGCTACCTGGCCAAGCACTCGCAGATCGGGCTCTCGTGCATGCCCAACGCCGGTCTTCCGGTGCTGACCTCCGACGGCGCGCACTATCCGCTGAGCCCGGAGGAGCTCGTGGACTGGCACGCGCGCTTCGTCGACCAGTTCGGCATCGCGCTCATCGGCGGCTGCTGCGGGACCACGCCGGAGCACCTGCGGCAGCTGGTGGAGAGCCTCGGCGGCCGGGAGGTGCCGCAGCGCTCGCCCAAGCGCGAGCCGGGGGCCTCCTCGCTGTACCAGCACGTGCCGTTCCGGCAGGACATCAGCTACCTGGCGATCGGGGAGCGGGCCAACACCAACGGCTCCAAGGCGTTCCGCGAGGCGCTGCTGGCGGAGAACTGGGACGCGTGCGTGGAGATCGCGCGCAACCAGATCCGCGACGGCGCGCACATGCTCGACCTCTGCGTCGACTACGTCGGCCGGGACGGCGTCGCGGACATGAAGCAGGTCGCCAGCCGCTTCGCGACCGCCTCGACGCTGCCGATCGTGCTGGACTCCACCGAGCCGCAGGTGCTGCAGGCCGGACTGGAGGCGCTCGGCGGGCGCGCGGTCATCAACTCGGTCAACTACGAGGACGGCGACGAGCCCACTTCGCGGTTCGCTCGCATCATGGAGCTGGTGTCCTCGCACGGCGCCGGGGTCATCGCGCTGACCATCGACGAGCAGGGGCAGGCACGCACCGCCGAGCACAAGGTGGCGATCGCCGAGCGGCTGATCGAGGACATCACCACGAACTGGGGCGTGCCGGAGGACTCGATCCTCGTGGACTGTCTCACCTTCACGATCTGTACCGGGCAGGAGGAGTCGCGGCGCGACGGCCTGGAGACGATCGAGGCGATCCGAGAGCTGAAGCGCCGGCACCCGGACGTGCAGACCACACTGGGCCTGTCGAACATCTCCTTCGGGCTGAACCCGGCGGCGCGCCAGGTGCTGAACTCGGTGTTCCTGCACGAGTGCGTGGAGGCCGGGCTGGACTCGGCGATCGTGCACGCCTCGAAGATCCTGCCGATCGCGCGGATCCCGGAGGAGCAGCGCAAGGTCGCCCTGGACCTGGTCTACGACCGGCGCGCCGAGGGGTATGACCCGCTGACGCGGCTGCTGGAGCTGTTCGAGGGCGTGGACGCGGCGTCGCAGAAGGCTTCGCGGGCCGATGAGCTGGCGGCGCTGCCGCTGGAGGAGCGGCTCAAGCGGCGGATCATCGACGGCGAGCGCAAGGGCCTGGAGGCCGATCTGGAGGAGGCCCTGGCCGCGCGGCCGGCGCTGGAGATCGTCAACGAGGTGCTGCTGGACGGGATGAAGACCGTCGGCGAGCTGTTCGGGTCCGGGGAGATGCAGCTGCCGTTCGTGCTCCAGAGCGCGGAGACGATGAAGGCGGCGGTGGCGTACCTGGAGCCGCACATGGAGAAGTCGGACTCCACCGGCAAGGGCACGATCGTGCTGGCCACGGTCAAGGGCGACGTGCACGACATCGGCAAGAACCTGGTCGACATCATCTTGTCGAACAACGGCTACAACGTGGTCAACCTCGGGATCAAGCAGCCGCTGCAGACGATCCTGGACGCCGCCGAGGAGCACGCCGCCGACGCCATCGGGATGTCCGGGCTGCTGGTGAAGTCCACGGTGGTGATGAAGGAGAACCTCGAGGAGATGAACACGCGCGGCGTCGCCGGCCGGTGGCCGGTGCTGCTGGGCGGTGCGGCGCTGACGCGGGCTTACGTAGAGCAGGACCTCGCCGAGCTGTACGACGGCGAGGTGCGCTATGCGCGCGACGCGTTCGAGGGGCTGAACCTGATGGACGCGGTCGCGGCGGTGAAGGCTGGCGTGCCCGGTGCATCCCTGCCGGCGCTGCGGCCTCGGCGGGTGAAGGCTTCCGGGCCGCTGCGCGAGATCCCGGACGAGCCGATTCCGGCGCGCTCCGACGTAGCGCTGGACAACCCGATCCCGACGCCGCCGTTCTGGGGCGACCGGATGGTGAAGGGGATCCGGCTGGCGGAGTACGCGCCCTACCTCGACGAGCGGGCGCTGTTCCTGGGGCAGTGGGGCCTGAAGCCGGGGCGGGGTTCCGGCGGGAAGACCTACGAGGAACTGGTCGAGACCGAGGGGCGTCCGCGCCTGCGCATGTGGCTGGAGCGCCTGCAGACCGAGAACCTGCTGGACGCGGCGGTCGTCTACGGCTACTTCCCGGCGGTGAGCAAGGGCGACAGCCTGCTGATCCTGGACGAGAGCGGGGACCGGCGGACCAGCTTCGCCTTCCCGCGCCAGCGCCGGGACCGGCACCTGTGCCTGTCGGACTTCTGGCGTCCGGAGGACTCCGGCGAGGTGGACGTCGCGCCGTTCCAGCTGGTGACGGTCGGCGCGCGCATCGCCGAGGCGACGGCGGAGCTGTTCGCGGCGAACTCCTACCGGGAGTACATGGAGCTGCACGGGCTCTCGGTGCAGCTGGCCGAGGCGCTGGCGGAGTACTGGCACGCGCGGGTGCGCGACGAGCTGGGCTTCGCGGCGGAGGACCCGGACTCGAACGAGGGTCTGTTCAAGGTGGAGTACCGCGGGTGCCGGTACTCGTTCGGGTATCCGGCGTGCCCGGATCTGGAGGACCGGACGAAGATCGTGGAGCTGCTGAAGCCGGAGCGGATCAACGTGCGGCTGTCGGAGGAGTACCAGCTGCATCCCGAGCAGTCGACGGACGCGATCGTGGCGCACCATCCGGAGGCTTCTTACTTCAACGCCGGGTGAGGCTCGGCGGCGTCGGGCCGGCTCAGCGTCCTCGGGCCGAGCTCAGCGGAGCCGGGCGGGCTTAGCGGCGTCGGGTGAGGCTCAGCGGAGGCGGCTGCGCTCGTCCACGAAGCGAGTCGGCGTGTCGAGGAAGATCCCTGGTTCCGGCGGCGGCCCGAAGTAGACGTTGTACGTCTGCAGCACGTAGTGCGAGGGCCCGCCGGACCAGGAGATCAGACAGTGGTTGATCTGCCAGCGCACCCATTGTCCGGCGTCCAGGTTCACGGCGGGCGGCCGCCGGTTCCGGATGACGACGCTCCCGGGATACCGCTCCGGCGGCCGGACGTGCAGCGTCCTGCCGATGACCTGGACGGGCAGGCCGAGGCCGGCCTCGCCGAGCTCGGCGTCGGCCAGTTCCCCGGTATGTGACTGCGGCTCGAAGCCTGTCGCCTCGCGCATCACGATGTCGTGCAGGCCGAACGCGAAGTCCGGTGGCAACTCGAACGCGATCGGCGCGGTGTTGCGTGCCGTGGCCGCGGGGGCACCGCGGGACTCCTTGGTCCACCAGGTGCTGATGCGCTGCACGACGACGTCCACTTGATGATCGTGCCAGATGGCGGGCGTTCGGGGCGCCTTGTCGCTCACCCCTCCGTGGCCAGCGCCTCTGCCTCCGCGGCCCGGGGCCCCTCCACGCCGTGGACTCCCTCGGGCGCGTTGCGGCCGAGCAGGCCGCCGCCGAGCGCGACCATGCCGGCCAGGACGGCCACCGCGCAGAACGCCACGCGCAGCGAGGTCAGGTCCGCGATGCCGCCGATCATGCCCGGTGCCGCCATGCCCGCTCCGTAGGCGATCGTCGCGACACCCGCCACGCCCATGGTCGGGTTCGTCCCGGCATGGCCCGCAGCCGCGAACGCCAACGGGACCACCACCGAGACCCCCACGCCGATCAGCATGAACCCGATGATCGCCGGCACGGGTCCTTGCGCCGCCACCACCAGCACTCCGCCGAGGGCGCCCAAGATTCCGCAAGCCCGCACCGTCGTGGTCGCCCCCAAGCGGCCGACCACCACATCACCGGACAACCGTCCGGCGGCCATGGTGAAGGCGAACATGCCGGTGGTGAACGCCGCTTCGGCCTCGTCGCCGTGCAGCGTGCGGTGCATGTAGACCGACGACCAGTCCTGGGCGGCGACCTCGGCGTAGATCCCGCAGAAGCCGACCAGGCCGATCAGCAGGATCACGCCGCGCGGGATGACGAACAGCGGGACGTCCTCCTCGGCCTCCGCGGCCAGGCCCACGTCCGCCGACGTCGTGTGGAAGCCGCGCGTCGCCCAGGTCACCACCACGGCCAGCACCACCGCGGCGAAGGCGAAGTGCACGCGCGCGTCGATGTGCTGGTGCGCGGCCAGCGAGCCGGCCATCGCGGCGAGGAGCACGCCGGTGCTCCAGCTGCCGTGCAGGCCCGACATGATCGAGCGGCCGAGGCGCTTCTCGACCAGGATGCCCTGGGCGTTCATCGCCATGTCGGAGGTGCCGGCGACGGCGCCGGACACGGCGGTGCAGGCCGCCAGCGCGATCAGGTTCGGCATCCAGGAGGTGCTCACCACCGCGGCCAGCATCGCGCAGATCAGCACCCACGCCGTCACCCCGGTGCCGAAGCGGGCCACCGCCCGGCCGGCGAAGGGCATGGTGGTGATGGCCCCGATGGAGGTCATGAGCAGGGCGATCCCGAGCTTGCCCGCGGAAAGGTGCAGGTGGTCGGAGATCCACGGCAGGCGCGATGCGAACGTCCCAGAGGCCGCCCCGTGTGTGGCGAACACCGCCGCGACGGAGCGTCGTTCCCTGTCCCACATATGTTGTCTCCGCCCCTGGCCCGGTCCGCCCCTTACCTGGAAGGATCTTATCGTCGGATTAAGGCTTGTGGACCTCACGAGGACATTCGTTAAGCTGGGCACTTCGAGCGCTGACTACCAACCTTGGGCCCCGCCCGCCAGGAGGGTGCATGGCCGATCACGAAGGACTGGGCCCGCTGCCGCCGCTGTTCGACACGCCGCACCAGTGGCGTCCGGCCGCGCTCGACACCGACACCCCGCACATCGCGCGCCTCTACGACTTCCTGCTCGGCGGCAAGGACCACTTCCGCGCCGACCGGGCGGCCGCCGAACTCCTGCTGCGCGCCAATCCGTACTTACGGGACACCTGCCGCGAGCAGCGCGATTTCCTGCGCCGCGCGGTCGGCCACCTGGCGGCCGGGGGCGTGCGGCAGTTCGTGGACGTCGGCACCGGCCTGCCCACCACCACGAGCCCGACCACGCACCAGATCGCGCGCGCCGTGGAGCCCGCCGCCCGGGTCGCCTACATCGACAACGACCCGATCGTCCTGTCGCACGCGCGGGTCCTGCTCGCCGACGGCGGTCCCGGGACCGCATTCGTCGAGGGGGACCTGCGCGAACCGGAGGCGCTGCTGCGCGACCGGGCGCTGACCGAGCTGATCGACTTCACCGAACCGGTGGCCATGGTGGTCACCGGCCTGCTGCACTTCCTGCCGGACCACGAACAGCCCGCCAAGCACCTGCGCACCCTGATGGACGCCTGCCCGCCCGGCAGCCACCTGGTGCTGAGCCACGGCGCCACCGACCTCGCCGTCGAACTCGCCCGAGCCACGGCCGCGGCCTTCCGCCAGGCGGCCATCCCCTGCCAGGCCCGCGACCGCGACGAGGTGCTGGAACTCCTCGGCGACCTGACGCCGCTCGAGCCCGGCCTGGTGCCGATGGCGGCGTGGCGCGCGGAGCGGAATCCGACGAAGGCGATGCGGGAGCGGCAGATCGCTTATGGGGTGGTGGCTCGCAAGGGGTAGGGCTGGGCTAGGGGCTGGCGCGCGGGTTGTCGGGCTGGCGTTCGGCGGCTGTGGCGTTTGACGGCTGTGGCGTTTGACGGTTGATGGCTGGCCGGTGGCGGTTGTCTTGGTGGTGAAAGGCGTTGTCTTA